>Ga0213881_10000043_pt1 | contig 113745 bp, 109 predicted proteins | sample BarmaccoBMER_R08_FD_160104 | JGI IMG/M metagenome (GOLD analysis project Ga0213881, IMG submission 160104) | Barbacenia macrantha exposed rock microbial communities from rupestrian grasslands, the National Park of Serra do Cipo, Brazil - ER_R08 ...
CCAGTAGCCAGCAACCGCCACCCGTACACCGCCACTCACAGCTCATCGGCCCAGGCCAGCCCCCTAACACCACTGTCAAGATCAAGCAAGTTCGGGCTCAAGGTCCGGCAGCGCCATCCCGCGGTGCACCGAGTAGGCCAGGCAGACCAACAGTGGCTGATCACGCCGGTTCCATCGCTCGATCTCGTGCACCAGGAACGGGGTGTAGCCCTCGGGCTGCAGATGACCGCCGTAGGCCAGCAACCCCCCCCCAGCAAAAGTGCCCGGGCGATCTCACCAAGCGCGAGCCGGAAATGCGTCTCGAGTAGGCCAAGCCGGCCCAGGTCGGCGCTCTCGGAGACCGAGACACCCACCCGGAGCTCACGCAGCGCATCGGGGCCCAACAGTGTGCTCGTCAGGTACTCCTCTCTCAGCCACCGCGGGCGGCGAGCAACCGCGGAGTCATCACGTCAAGCTCCCTGGTGATCCCACTGAGGCGAGCAAGCTGATCAAGAACGAGCCGCTCGGGCGCACCGAGCGGAGGGTCCGGATGCAAGATCCGCAGCGGGCCGGTGCCCGCCAAGGCTCCCACGCCGCGCTGCTGAAGCTGCTGGACCAGCCATCGGGCCAGGGTGAGCGGCTCGGGGGCATGCGGCGCCCACCACACCACGTCGAGATCGGACCGTCCCAGGGCCAGCTCGCGCTGCCGCTCCCACAGCGCGCGCTTCAGGCATTCATCGACGAGCACCGCGAGCCCGGCCGCCACATCACCCTCGGACCAGCCGCGTTCTCCGCGACGGACGGGGACCCGTGGCACGTGGTCCATCAGGAAGGAGCCCCGCTCCTCGCCGCGCTCGAGCGCGTCCAGGATGACCACCGGCGCCCCCTCCTCCTTGGCGGCGAGCACCTCCCACTGGCAGGCACCGCGGCTGGCGTACAGATCGGTGCGCAGGGCCAGCAGCGCGCTGCGGCCGGCGTTCTCGCGAAGCGCCTGCCGCCATTGCTGGCCGGCCTGCAGGTCGCGGGGGTCAAAGAACTCGGCCAGGCGGGTGCCGGCGATCACCGCGCGCACGGTCTGGGTGAGCTCGGCGACGCCTGCGCCGTCCTCGATCCCCTGCCGGGTGTGGCTGATGAACACCTGCAGCCGGCTTCCCGCCTGCCCCGTGAACTGGGCCAGTCCCTGGATGAGGTCGCGCCGCCAGCCGGTGTCGGGCCCCTCACCGGTCGCGGGCAGGCTGCCACCGAGTCGCTGGTACCGGCCCAGGATCCGATCCAGAGTGCTGCCGCGCAGTGCCGCTGAGTCCGCCAGCAGCAGCGGGAAGATCCGCACCCGCCGGGCAGAGGTTTCGTGGGCGGCCGCGAGCGCGGTGAGGTAATCGAACCACGCTCCGCGGCCCGGCTGGACCGCTCGGGCGAGTGCTACGCCGAGTACCGGGACGACTGCGACGTACTGAGCTTGGGCTACCCCGTTCGGTGGAGGTGAGCCCGGGACGGGAATCGGTCGGGGCGCGTCCCCGGTCCCGCGCCACCCGTGGTGCCGCACGTAGACCTCGATGGCGCCCCCGATCAGCCCGGTGAACAGCGTACCGTGGACATGCTCCACCAACTGGTGCGCCGCCCGGGCCCCCGCGTGGTCGTCCGGGTGCCACACCACGTAGGTCTCCAGAACCGGCGGTAGCATGCTGCCTTCCTACTCGCCGCAGGGCCTGGGTGTCACGCCTGGCAGCCGCATCTTGGCTGGCCCGCTGCCCTGATCGGCCCCGGAGGCACTCACGCGACATGAGCGGACTGTGACGTTCGGGGGAACGCTCTTGTCCGCCGAGCCGATCAGCCGCTATTTTGATGGCATCGTCGAATAAGTCGTCCAGTGCAGTGTCAGCCACACGTGGACGAACATGATGGGGCAGCCAGCGAAGCAAGTCGGGGGGATCGCTTCTCATAGCCAAGACGACATGAGCTGAAACGCGCGCGTTCTGTCTTCATTGAGATTCCAGACGTTTTTCTGTAGTTCCTACGGATCACGATTGGCGGTGTGCGCTGTGACAGAGTCGGTGCAGACGGAGACGGTACAGCCTGCAAATGATCAGGTACCGCAGTTGAGTTTGAGTACGGCGGCGGCTCGTAATTTGGCGACGACAACCAAGTCCGTGCCACAGATGCAGGGAATCTCGTCGCGGTGGCTGTTGCGGGTGCTGCCGTGGGTGGAGGCCTCGGGCGGGACGTTCCGGGTGAACCGCCGGTTGAGTTATGTGGTGGGCGATGGTCGGGTGACGTTTGACACGAGGGGGGCGGAGGTTCGGGTTATTTCCGAGGAGTTGCGTGAGTTTGCAGTGCTGCGCGATTTTACCGATGACGAGGTACTGGCCGAGTTGGCGGGCCGGTTCACCCAGCGGGAGTTCGCCGCCGGCAACACGATCGTGCAGGAGGGCCAGCCGGCGGATCAGATATTCGTGATCGCCCACGGCAAGGCCGACAAGATCGGCCGGGGGGAGTATGGCGATCCGACAAGGTTGGACGGGTTGACCGACGGTGATTTCTTCGGTGATAAAGAGTGGGTGGAAGGCCAGGACACCTGGCCCTTCACGATCAGGGCGGTGACGCCGTGCACGGTCATGGTGCTGTCCCGGCAGGCGCTGGAGGAGGTGGTCGGGCGCTCCGAGGCGTTGCGGGAGCATGTCGAACAGTTCCGGAGCCGCCCCGAAAAGCCGACGAACGTACACGGCGAAGCATTGATCGAGTTGACTGCGGGCCATGTCGGTGAACCGGACTTGACGACGACCTTCGTTGATTACGAGACCGAGCCCCGAGAATATGAGCTCAGCGTGGCGCAGACCGTGCTCCGGGTGCACACCCGGGTGGCGGATCTGTTCAACAACCCGATGAACCAGGTCGAGCAGCAGCTGCGGCTGACCATCGAGGCCCTGCGGGAACGCCAGGAAGACGAGCTGATGAACAACCTTGACTTCGGGTTGTTGAACAACGCTGACTTCAGTCAGCGCATCAGCACACGCACCGGGCCGCCCACCCCCGATGACATGGACGAACTGGTGTCCACCGTGTGGAAGGACCCGACGGTCTTTTTGGCCCATCCGCGCACCATCGCCGCCTTCGGTCGGGAATGCAGCAACCGGGGCATCTACCCGCAGAGCATCGACCTGCACGGTCACATGATGCCGGCCTGGCGCGGCATTCCCCTCCTGCCCTGCAACAAGATTCCCATCAGCGAAACCCGCGCCAGCTCGATCCTGCTGCTCCGCACCGGCATGGAGAAGCAAGGCGTGATCGGCCTGCACCAGACCGGGATTCCCGATGAGGTCCAGCCCAGCTTGAATGCTCGCTTCATGGGCGTCAACGAAAAGGGAATTATTGAGTACCTGGTCACCGCCTACTACTCGGCGGCCGTTCTCGTCCCGGACGCGCTCGGCATCCTGGAAAACGTCGAAATCGGGCGGCACGACTGACGTCGGGAAGGCGAGACGCAGACCATGCGGCCCTATGAGCTGCCAGACTTCTACATGCCGTATCCCGCTCGATTAAACCCCCACCTGGACACGGCGCGGGCGCACACCAAGGCGTGGGCCCGGGAGATGGGAATTCTGGACGCCCCGCAGGACGAACCGGGTTCGGCGATCTGGGACGAGTCCATGTTCGACTCCATGGACTTCGCGTTACTCTGCGCATACACCCATCCCGACGCGCCGAGCCGCGAGCTTGACCTGGTCACCGACTGGTATGTCTGGGTATTCTATTTCGACGATCACTTTCTCGAGATCTACAAGCGCAGTCACGACCAAGCTGGCGCCAAGGAGTATCTCGACAGGCTGCCCGCGTTCATGCCGGTAGATCTCGTCGCCCCGCCGGAGCCGACGAACCCGGTCGAGCGTGGCCTGATCGACCTGTGGGCGCGGACGGTCCCCTACCGGTCCCGGGAATGGCGGGCACGATTCTTCGAAAGCAACAAAAACCTGCTCGGAGAGTCGATGTGGGAACTTGCCAACATCAGTGGTGGCCGGATCCCGAACCCGATCGAGTACATCGAGGTACGCCGCAAGGTCGGTGGGGCACCCTGGTCGGCCGACCTCGTGGAGCACGCCGCGTTCGTCGAGATCCCAACCAGGGTCGCGGACGCTCGGCCGGTACAAGTCCTCAAGGACACCTTCGCCGACGGAGCGCATCTGCGTAACGACCTGTTCTCCTATCAGCGCGAAACCCAACAGGAAGGCGAGACCAACAATTGCGTTCTGGTACTGGAACGATTTTTGGACGTCAGTCCGCAACGTGCCGCAGACCTGACAAACGACATCCTGACCTCTCGCCTGCAACAGTTCGAGAACACCGCCCTCACAGAGTTACCTTCGCTCTTCGAAGAGCACGGTCTGAACCTGTTGGAACGCGAGAGCGTCCTGCTCTACGTCAAGGGCCTGCAGGATTGGCAATCAGGTTGCCATGAGTGGCACATGCGGTCGAGCCGTTACATGAACGACGCGTCGCATCGCCAGCCATTGGTAGCGGAGCGACTACTCGGCGGACCCACCGGATGGGGCACCTCAGCAGCACAGATCATGCTGTCACCCGGTGCCCTCGGCTTGCGAAGGTTTAAAAGCTACACGCACGTGCCGTACGAAAAAGTGGGTCCCACGACTCTCCCGAATTTCTACATGCCCTACTCCGCGCGGGTCAACGTCAACCTGGAGCGGTCACGCCAGCATATCGTCGACTGGTCGCGGAAGATGGGGTTGCTGGAGTCACTTCCCGGCGATATCGGGATCTGGGATGAGGAGAACCTCCGGTTGTTCGACTTCGCCGTTTGCACGGCGAGGATCCATCCGGATGCGTCCGGTCCCGAGCTCGATGTGTCCTCGGGCTGGCTGACCTGGGGGACCTACGCCGACGACTACGTCCCGGCGGTCTTCGGGAGGACCCGGGACATGGCGGGTGCGAAGGTGTTCAACGCTAGGCTGTCGGCGTTCATGCCGCTGGATTGCGGGGCCACGCCCCCGCCGGTCAACCCGGTGGAAACGGGCCTGGCCGACCTGTGGATACGCACGGCGTCCCCGATGAGTATCGATCAGCGGAGCCAGTTCCGGCAGGGTGTGGAGGGCATGACCGCGAGCTGGTTGTGGGAGCTGGCGAACCACATCCAGCACCGGATTCCCGATCCGGTCGACTATGTCGAGATGCGACGCAAGGTGTTCGGCTCAGACCTGACGATGAGTCTGGCGCGCATCACGCAGGCCGGGAAGATCCCGACCGAGCTGCTGCGCACCCGAGCAATGCGGGGGCTGGAGAGCTCAGCCCAAGACTACGCCTGTCTCACCAACGACATCTTCTCCTACCAGAAGGAAATCGAGTTCGAAGGCGAGCTACACAACTGTGTGCTGGTGCTGCAGAAGTTTCTCGACATCGATCGCCGGCAGGCGGTCTCGGTCGTCAACGACCTGATGACCGCCCGAGTGTCGCAGTTCCAGCACATCGTCGCTACCGAGCTGCCCGTCCTCGCCGACGAGTTCGCCCTGGATGCCGATGCCCGCAAGACACTGGAGGACTATGTCGTGGGAATGCAGGACGGGATGGCTGGCATTCTCGACTGGCATATGTTGACCGGCCGATATCCTGAAGCGGCATTGCGGCGACGCTATCGAACACCGACCCGGCGGTTCGGTGTTCCCACCGGGCTGGGCACCTCAGCTGCGCTTATTGACCTGCTGAGCGGTGCGCGGACTCCAGCCTAGGAATCACCAACGAAGGAGAACCGGTGTCTGTGCTGTCTCGTGTGGCCGCGCCCACGGCTACCCATGACCTAGCGGGCGTGGTGGCCACCCGGCTCGTCAGCGGCCCCACCGGACTGGGTACCTCAGCGGCCCGGATTCCTTCGTGGTGCACGGGAGAGGAGAAGTGCACCCCGCAGGACGCGATCGAGCACAGTGTCGAGATCCATAACGAGCTGATGCACACCACAGAAGGAGGTCTCCATGGCTACGACTACCCCAACCGTCACCAACGTCCTGCACACCGACTACCAAAGGTCCGTTGCGGCGTATTGGAACAACAACCAGCAGGATCCGGTCAACCTGCGGCTCGGTGATATCGACGGCCTCTACCACCACCACTACGGGATCGGCGAGTACGAGCCGTCCGTGCTAGAAGGCCCGCAGGACACCCGCGACGATCGGATCATCACCGAACTGCACCGGCTGGAGACGCTGCAGGCGGAATTGCTCCTCGACCACCTCGGCGACATCTCGCCCGGTGACCGCGTGATGGATGCCGGGTCCGGCCGGGGCGGTACCAGCTTCATGGCCCACCAACGCTTCGGTTGCCAGGTGGACGGCGTGACGATCTCGGAATACCAAGTCGAGTTCGCCAACAACCAGGCCCAGCAACGGGGCGTGGCCGACCAGGTGAAGTTCCACTTCGCCAACATGCTGGACACTGGTTTCAAGGCGGGATCGTTCCGGGGTATCTGGACCAACGAGACCACCATGTACGTGGACCTGTTTTCACTATTCGACGAGTTTTCTCGCCTGCTGGAGCACGGCGGTCGTTACGTCTGCATCACCGGCTGCTACAACGACGTGACAGGGGGACGGTCCAAAGCGGTCAGTCGGATCGACGAGCACTATATCTGCAACATTCACCCGAGGAGTGACTACTTCAAAGCGCTGGCGGCCAACAATCTTGTCCCGATTAACGTCGTCGATCTGACCTCCTACACCATTCCGTACTGGGAACTTCGGGCGCGCTCCTCGGTGGCCACCGGGATCGAAGAGCCGTTCCTGACGGCGTACCGCGAAGGCAGTTTCCACTACCTGCTCATCACCGCCGACCGGATCTGACCGCTACCGAGATTGGTGAGGTGCATGGTGACCAGGACGGATCCAGACGTCGATGGTGCCGAGCAGCCACGGTTGAGCCTGAGCACCGCTGCGGCCCGCACGCTGGCCACGACAACCAAGTCCGTACCGCAGATGCAGGGGATCACGCCGCGGTGGCTGTTGCGGGCATTGCCGTGGGTGGAGGTGCCGGGCGGAACGTACCGGGTAAACCGCCGGTTGACGTATCTGGTGAGCGGCGGGCGGGTGACGTTCACCACGGCGGGTGCGCAGGTGCGAGTCATCCCGAAAGGACTGGGTGAGTTACCGGTACTGCGGGGTTTTGACGACGCCGAGATGCTGGGCGCGCTGGCGGGCCAGTGCACGCAGCGGGAGTTCGCGGTGGGTGACACGCTGGTGGAGGCGGGCCGGCCAGCTGATCAGCTGTTCCTCATCGCCCACGGCAAGGTCACCAAGGTCGGTCCCGGAGAGTTCGGCGAGCCGGCTACGTTGGACGCCTTGGCCGATGGGGACTACTTCGGCGACCAGGAGTGGGTAGAGTCTCACGACACCTGGGGCTACAGCGTCCGGGCGCTGACCGCCTGCACGGTGCTGACCCTGCCCCGGCAGGCGTTCGAGGAGGCACTCGGCCAGTCCGAGGCCTTGCGAGATCACCTCGAACGGTTCCGAACTCAGAGCAGGCGGCCGCAGAACAGACGCGGCGAGGCTGACATTGAGCTGGCCTCGGGCCATGCCGGGGAGCCAAAGTTAGCGGCGACTTTCGTCGATTACGAGATCGCACCCCGAGAATACGAGCTGAGCGTGGCGCAGACTGTGCTGCGAGTGCACACCCGGGTGGCGGATCTGTACAACAACCCGATGAACCAGGTCGAACAGCAGCTGCGGTTGACCATCGAGGCCCTGCGGGAACGGCAAGAACATGAGATGATGAACAACCGCGAGTTCGGACTGTTGCCGGGCGTCGACCTCAAACAACGTATCAGCACCCGCACTGGCCCCCCCACCCCCAACGACCTTGACGAACTACTCACCCGAAGAAGGAAGCCGAAGTTCTTCCTGGCCCATCCCCGCACCATCGCCGCCTTCGGTCGAGAATGCAACCGCCGAGGCATCTATCCGCAGAACGTCGATATCGACGGCCATATGGTGATGTCCTGGCGCGGCGTACCCATTTTCCCCTGCAACAAGATTCCCATCACCAAGACTCGCACCAGCTCCATCCTCATACTCCGTACTGGTGTGGACGACGAAGGCGTGATCGGCCTGCGTCAGACCGGCATCCCCAACGAAGTCCAACCCGGACTGAACGTCCGCTTCATGGGAATCAACCACAAGGCTATCATCTCCTACCTGGTCAGCGCCTATTACTCCGTGGCTGTCCTGGTTCCCGACGCGCTCGGCATCCTCGAAAACGTCGAAATCAGCCGGCATGAGCAGCGGACAGGATCATGACCACTATTGAGGTGAAGACTGTTGACGCAACCGGGCCCCGGTCAACGCGCGAGATACTCGCGTGGAGTCGGGTTACCGTCGAACCTGCCCTGCGCGCGGCGGTCAACACGCTGTCCCCGTCGATGCGGCACATCGCCGGCTACCACTTTGGCTGGTGGAACGAGCACGGCCAGCTGCCCCAGGCTCCAGAAAAGAGCACCGGAGGCAAAGCGATCCGCCCCACGCTGGTCCTGCTCAGCGCCCAAGCCGTTGGGGGGGTTGCGGCCACGGCGGTGCCGGCCGCCGCCGCACTGGAGCTGGCGCACAACTTCTCCCTGGTGCACGACGACGTGATGGACGGTGACCGCACCCGCCGCCACCGCCCCACGGTGTGGAGCGTGTTCGGCCTCAATGCGGCGATCCTCGCTGGCGACGCGTTGCTGACCTTGGCCTTGGACGTGCTCGCGGCCAGTGGGCACCCGGCCGCCACGGACACGACCCGAATGCTCAGCGCCGCGATCCAGGATCTGGTCGAGGGCCAACGCGCAGACGTGGACCTCGAACAGCGCACGGAGGTCACGCTGGCCGAGTGCATCAGCATGGCCCAGCGAAAGACCGGGGCCCTGATCGAGTGTGCCTGCGCGGTAGGCGCCACCTTCGGCGGGGGTAGCCCGGGGCAGGTCAAGCATTTCCGCCGCTTCGGCGCGCACCTCGGCCTGGCGTTCCAGCACGTGGACGACCTGCTCGGGATCTGGGGAGACCCAGCCGTGACCGGCAAGCCCGTCTATTCGGACCTGCTCAGCCGCAAGAAGTCCCTTCCGGTGGTGGCAGCCCTGACCTCAGGTACTCCAGCCGGGCCCGAACTGGCCGAGCTTTACCAGCGCGAGGCGCCGCTGTCCGACACCGACCTGGCCCACGCTGCGGACCTGATCGACATCGCGGGTGGCCGCACCTGGAGTCAGACCCAGGTGGATGAGCTGCTGGCGCAGGCGATGCGTGATCTGGAATCAGCAAGCCCGATCCTGCGAGCCGCCCAGGAGTTGGGCGCGCTAGCCCGGCAGGCCACCCACCGCGACAACTGAACTGCTGGTCGAGTCTCCAGGAGGCACGCAGATGTCAGTCACCGCGAGGCACACCGCTGAAGCCCGGACCGCTGAAGCCCGGACCGCTGAAGCCCGGACCGCTGAAGCCCGCACCGTTCTGCTCGCCTCACCGCGGTCGTTCTGCGCCGGGGTCGAACGCGCCATTGCGATCGTGGAGCAGTTGCTTCAGGCGCAGGGCGGCCCGATCTACGTCCGCAAGCAGATCGTGCACAACACCCACGTGGTGACCGATCTCCAGGCCCGCGGCGCAGTGTTCGTCAACGAGCTGGACGCCGTTCCCGACGGAGCCACCGTGGTGTTCTCTGCCCATGGAGTGTCACCCGCAGTGCGCACCGAGGCCGCCGACCGAGGACTCGCGGTGATCGACGCGACGTGCCCGCTGGTGACCAAGGTGCACACCGAGGCCCGCCGGTTCGCCGCCCGGGGGGACACCGTGGTGCTGATCGGCCACGCCGGACACGAGGAGGTGGAGGGCACCCTGGGTGAGGCCCCAGACCAGACCGTCCTGGTCCAGACCGCCAGCGAGGTCGCGCAGCTGGAGGTCGCCGACCCGACGCGGGTCTCGTATCTCACCCAGACCACCCTCGCTGTGGACGAGACCACCGAGATCATCGCCGCCCTGCGGGCCCGGTTCCCCGCGCTGCACGAGCCGGCCTCCGACGATATCTGCTATGCCACCACCAACCGTCAAGACGCGCTCACGGCGATCACCGAGGCATCGGACCTGGTGCTCGTGGTCGGCTCACCGAACTCCTCCAACTCGCTGCGCCTAGTCGAGCTCGCCCGTCGCCACGGTAGGCCCAGCTATCTCATCGACGACCCCGGTGACATCCGCCCAGAGTGGCTGGAGGGCCTTCGCGTGGTCGGGCTGACCGCTGGCGCCTCCGCCCCGCCCCGGCTGGTCGAGGCCGTCATCGCCGCCCTGAGGCAGCTCGGGCCGCTCACCGTGATCGAACGCGAGACCACCCGCGAGACCGTGCACTTCACCCTGCCCCCAGCGGTGCGCCAATCACGAGCCTCCCAGGAGATGTGATGACACCTGTTGAACTGGGCATGCCCAGACCGCCAAGCCCGCCGGCCCTGCCGCGCCGGGCCTCCCGCCAGGTCATGGTCGGCGGCGTGCCCGTCGGCGGCGGGGCGCCCGTCTCGGTGCAGTCCATGACCACCACCCGAACCTCCAACATTGACGCCACCCTGCAGCAGATCGCCGAGCTCACCGCAGCCGGCTGCCAGATCGTGCGAGTCGCCGTCCCCAGCCAGGACGACGCCGACGCCCTGCCCGCCCTCGCCACCAAATCCCCGATCCCCGTCATCGCTGATATCCACTTCCAACCCCGATACGTCTTCGCCGCGCTGGCCGCCGGCTGCGCCGCAGTCCGCGTCAACCCCGGCAACATCAAAAAATTCGACGACAAAATCAAACAGATCGCCCACGCCGCCCACGCATCTGGCGTGCCGATTCGCATCGGCGTCAACGCCGGCTCCCTGGACCCCCGACTCCTAGCCCAACACGGCCACGCCACTCCCGAGGCACTGGTCGAGTCCGCCCTCTGGGAATGCTCCCTGTTCGAAGAACACGACTTCCGCGATCTCAAGATCTCCGTCAAACACCACGACCCCCTCGTCGTGATCGCCGCCTACCGCCAGCTGGCCACCCGCTGCGACTACCCCCTGCACCTCGGTGTCACCGAAGCCGGACCCCTCGCCCAGGGCACCATCAAATCCGCGATCGCCTTCGGTGTCCTGCTGGCTGAGGGGATCGGCGACACCATCCGGGTCTCGCTCTCCGCCCCACCCGTCGAGGAAGTCAAAGTCGGCCACCAGATCCTGGAATCCCTCGGCCTACGACCCCGCCGCCTGGAGATTGTCTCCTGCCCCTCCTGCGGACGCGCCCAGGTCGACGTCCACACCCTCGCCGAACAGGTCACCACAGCCTTCGAGGACTTCCCCCTCCCCCTACGCATCGCCGTCATGGGCTGCGTGGTCAACGGCCCCGGCGAAGCCCGCGAAGCCGACCTCGGCGTCTCCGCCGGCAACGGCAAAGGCCAAATCTTCGTCCGCGGCACAGTCATCAAAACCGTCCCCGAACACCAGATCGTCCAAACACTCATCGACGAAGCCCACCAGCGAGACTGGTCACACCCACCCGAATGACACGACGGAACTGCCACGGCATTGAGGCGAGCCCGGGGAGGTTCCACGATGCACTTTCAGTGCGCAGTCGATCTGGAAACGCGACCTGCTGATCGCGGTGGGGACTCAGGCCGTGGTGATCGTCGGTGCGCTTTACCTTGTCAGCGCGGGGTGTCAGTTTCCTCCTGAGGCCACGGCACGTCGGGTGTCTCGGGTGTCAAGGATGGCGAGGTCCGCGGCCGCGCGGCCAGCGTGCCACCCGGCGGCGTTGCCGACGCTGTAGAAACGGGACACCGACTGGGGGAACATCGACTCGAACAGGTCGTCCACGGCCCGCTCCCGAGCGGCCAGTACCGGCAGCAGCCGAGCGCGATCGGCCACCGCGGCACTGCCCACGTTCCGCGCGGTGTTCAGCCGTTCGCCGATGCGGGTGGCGTAGGCGATCAGGAACGACTGGCGGTACGAGCGGGTCCGGGACCGCCCGCTGCGGGTGCTCTGAGAGCCCGCTGCCACCATCGCTCGGGTCGCCTGGACCAGCAGCGACGTGCTGAGCAGCTCCACGATCTCCAGATCGACCTCGTCACCGAGCACGGTGGTGAATCCGAGCTTTTCCGACAGGACGGTCCGGCACCGGTTCGCCTCGGCCACCGCCCCCACCAGCAGCGCCTTGGCTGCCACGTAGGGATTGTCCAACCAGAGTCGGCGGGCGGCGGCCGGAGGCGGATCCGACCCCGCGCTGCCAGCGCTGTCTACCGCAATCCGTTCCAGCGAGTAGCGGCTCATCAGTTCCTGTGCCTTGGCCGACAGCGCCTCGGCCTCCTCGGGGAAGGTGGTCGACTCGGCCTTGGCGAGCAGGGCACGAACCCGAGCCAGCATCTTCTGGTCGACTCCGCGGCGCGGTGGTGCGGTGGCGGGCACAGACCCCGGCGGCGGCACGATTCTCGGCAGCACCGGCAGCGCCAGCAGCATTGCCGACACCTCGATCACCGTGGTGAGCGCGTCCGCCAGGCTGACGCCGTGCCGGGTGGCCCACTGCAGGAGATGCCCGCCGGTCTGGGTGGGCTCCCACCACAGCACCGCTCCGATCTGCCGGAGGTCCTCACCCCACCGCTGCGGGATGGTGGCCTTGGCGTAGCGCTGCGACTCCTCAGCGAGGGCATCGACGAGGTAGCGCAGGCCCGCGACATCCAGCCGCCGCCGAGCCAGCTGATAGAGGTCCTCTGGGGACCAGCCGCGCTCCCAGGCCGCCGTGACCAGCGGGGTCACCGCACCCCGGGCTGCCGCCGCAAGCAGGCTGGGCGCCTCGGCGCACCGATCGGCCACCATGGCCCCAATGCGCGAGGCGGCCTGCGGATCACCCGCCCAGTGTTCGCGCGCGGCGCTAAGCAACACGGTCGAGATCGTCTCCGCGGACGGTCTCGCCCGGGCCGTCCCCTCACCCGGACCCACCCTGCCCGCAGCCCCCCACCCTGCGCTCCCCGACCCCACCTGGGCGCGACGGCGTGCCCGGCGCAGCGCCGCAGCAGCCCGTCGCTCCCGATTCCGCTGTGCCACCGGATCCTCCCGCCGCTCACTCCAATCGGTCGGCGAGCAGTATGGAGCGCCACCCTGACAATTCCGCCGAACTCGGCCCGCACCGCCGTGGGTCCTCCCGCACACCGGTGTGTCGCGCGTTCCCGCCAGGCGTGTCCGCGACGGTAGACTTCCCGTCGCGCCCCAGGCGGAGTTCGAGAGACACCAGGTTTGAGGGGCGCGAGGGAGGTCATGACGCCCACATCCGGCACCGATGTTGTGTTCCTCGACATCCTCGACCCGGCGTTCCGGGTCGACTCCCCCGAGGTCCGCGCCGCCGCTGAGGCATCCTGGTGGGCGCGCACTCCGATCGGGATCGCGGTGCTGCGCTACCCGGAGTGCATGGCGCTGCTCCGGGATCGCCGCCTGCGCCACGGGACCGTGGACCTGCTGGCCGCCCGCGGCGTCACCACGGGGCTGTTCGCCGACTGGCAGCGCAGAATGCTGCTCAACCTCGAGGGCGAGGCACACCAGCGCCAGCGCCGGCTGGTGAGCAAGGCGTTCACCCAACGCAGCGTCGAGGTGCTGCGCCCGTTCATGCGGGCCAAGGCGCACGAGCTGATCGACGGCTTCGCCGAGGACGGCGGCTGCGAGTTCATGACGGCCTTCGCCGACCCATACCCGGCCTCGGTGATCGCCGAACTACTCGGCATTCCCGCCGAGCGCTTCCCCGCGTTTCTCGGCTGGGCCACCGACATGGGGCTCGGGTTCAGTCCAGCCGCCGCAGCGGAACAGGATCGCATCGACGCCGCCGTCGCTGGCCTGTACTCCTGCTGCGACGAACTGATCACCCAGCGCCGCGAGAACCCGGCCGACGACCTGATCTCCGCACTGATCGCGGCAGAGGTCGACGGCGAACGCCTGAGCGCCGAGGAGCTGCGCATCCTGCTCAGCACGCTGATCTTCGCCGGCCAGGACACCACCCGCAACCAGCTCGGCCTGGCGATCACCACCTGCATCCAGCACCCCGAGCAGTGGCGACTGCTCGCGCGAGAACCCGAGTGGGCCCGCTCCGCCGTCGAGGAGCTGATGCGGCTGGCCCCCGCCACTCCCCTGGTCGGCCGGGTGCCCACCGAGACCTTCACCTTCCAGGGGGTGGACATCCCCGCCGGCAGCCACATCGCGCTGCTCCTGGGCGCGGCCAACACCGATCCCGGCGTCTTCGGTGACGCACCGTTCGACATCACCGCGCGGCGCAGTGCGCAACTCACCTTCGGCGGCGGCATCCATCACTGTCTTGGTGCCTGGCTGGCCCGCACCGAGATGGGCGAAGCACTGCCGATCCTGGCGTCCCGGCTCGGCGACATCACGCTGGCCGGACCCGTACCCTCACGTCCCCACATCGGCATCGCCGGCCCCATCACCCTGCCCCTACGATTCACCGGGATCGCAAGCCGTCACAGCGGCATCGGCCAGGAATAAGGCCCGTCGGGATCGTCCAGCCACACGTACTGGCGGTTGATGTCATCGAGCGCGGAGACTCCGAGTCGGGAGACGTCGGGGTGGTGAAGGTGGTCCCACAACGCTATGGCTGTTTCGATGGTGTCCCAGATGCGGAACGGTCCGCGTTGAATGACGGGCCACCTCCCGTCCTCGGACTGAAAGGAGACGTTGGCGAGGGCATCGGCGGTGTGGGCGATGATCCTGGTCGCGCGGGTGGGGTCGGTGGAGGGTGGGGAGTCCGTGCCGTAACCCAGGTGCAGGCCGGGCACATGGAGTTGGCAGAACAGGGCCAGCTCAGGGCTGGCTTCGTGAACCCGACGGGGATCTGTTGTGGTAGTGCCATAGTGAGCCATTCCGGACGCGTTGGATCCGGCTGTCTCACCCGGCCCAAAGGGGCTCTGGAGGTCGTGCCGTAGTGGCATGAAGCCCATATTGTTGTTGTCGAAGTGTCCGGTCACCTCGTCTGGCGCTATCTTGTCGAGAATGAGAAGTGGTTTGGTCGAGTTGCCGGCGATGGGGGCGACGATACGGCCGTCATCGGCGAGTTGTCGTATCCACTCGGGTGGAATGTGGGTGATCGCGCAGGTGGCCAGGATGCGATCGTAGAGTGCACCGTCGGCGAGCCCGGTGTAGCCATCGGCGGCGACCAGTGTGGGCTGGTATCCGAGGCTGTTGAGCGCGAGCCGAGCCTGGCCGATGAGCGCCGGATCAATATCATTGGAGTAGACATTAGTCGAGCCGAGTCGGTGACACAGCAGCGCTGCGTTGTAGCCGGTTCCGGTGCCGATCTCCAGGACCCGGTGGTGGTCCTGCACGTTGAGCCGTTCGAGCATAACGGCGACTGCGCCCGGCGCACTTGCTGAGGAGGTGGGGCGCTTGTTACCCAGCTCGTCGGCGGTGCGCCATTGTGTGACGAGCGCAGTCAGGGAGTAGGCGTCGGCCAGACTGTGATCGGGAACGAAGATGTGCCGCGGGGTGTCGAGGAACGCTCGTTGCCACGCTGGGTCGGTCAACTCTCCGGTAGCGATAAGTTTCTCGGTCATCGCGGTGGCGAGCGGCTGCCAGTCCGTCACTGGTCGTCTCCGATCAGCTCGTCGGCGATGGCTTCGGCGATCGGGAGTCCGCACTCCTGTGCAAGCCACCCCCACTGCCCAGCCGCGTTACACTCAAAAAAGACGGCATTATTCTCTAAAAAGACGGCATTATTCTCCAAAAAGGCAGGGTCATCGGTGTCAGCGGCGACAATGAAATCGAACGCCCCGTAGGTAAGACCTGCCGCAGACAGGAAATCACGCACGCGGTCGACAATTCCCACTGGGCAATCTATCACCTCGTAAGTCAATGCATCGTAGTCGGTGCGCCAGTCTATACGCGCGGCGGCGGAGTGGGCATGGATGGCGACAGCGAAGTCACGTTCCCCCACTACGGTCAGACGGATCTCGTAAGCCTTAGGAACCCACTCTTGGAACAAGTGTGTGGTTAACTCAAGACCGATGAGATCAGCCATCTCTGGCGCCGCGACACGTCGGGTCCAGATCGCCTTCTGTGATCCGGCTTCTGCGATGATCGGCTCCGCTAGTGACTTGACGATGATGTCCCCGTGTTCTGCCGCGAACCGCCGTACCTCATCCGGCGCATTGGTGACTATAGTTGCGGGTACGCGCAAACCGACAGCTTGTGCGAGGCTGAGTTGCCGGGGTTTGTACTCACAGTCAGCCAAGGCCGACGGGTGATTAATCCACTTCACCGGTAGGCTGGTCAACACTCCGCCCAATCCAACCCGTGCTTGGGCGCGAGCGAAACGCTGTTCCGGGCCGGACATTGCGCTCGGCATGTCGAAATCTCGCGGACGCCGGTAGAACACAGCCGAAATGTCCTCCCAGAAGAAGATCCCATCCGGTGTCTGGACCTCGCCCTGCCAGCCACGGCCCAGTCTCGTATGGCCCAGTCTCGCCATGACCTGCATCCGTTGGGGGAAATCCGCCGGATCAAGCCACGAGTAGGCGCACCCCCGCCCTTCCAGTTGCTTGGCGACCTGTTCGGCCGACCAATCACCACGACCGCTGACAATCAACACCCGTGACACCGGACACCGATCCTCATCTCAGTCGTCTGGCTCATACCACGTATCCGGCACTGACGTGCCGTCCCTGTTGGTTTCATCGGTATGCGGCGTCTGGTGCGGTGCTGTCCGGTGCCTAGCGGTAACCACCGAGGGAACCTGCTGCGCGCCCCGCAAGACAAACGGCCGCATACCACTGGGCAACTCGTCACTCCCCACGGGCGGCCACGCGTCACGTGGAAACCGTCGAGCCACTGGCATAAATGGATCATCGGACATGGAGATCACCCTCGAGGGAGGTCACGACGGTTGCCCTTGCCCAACCGTACTCGTGGAAGTGACGACCATGGTGGGCGTCGGCGATGGCCTGACCGACGAAATCTAGGGTGTCGTGGGGAAGCTCGGCGATGTCGGCCCAGAGGAGCTGGGTGCACTTGGTGGGCTCGCGGATCTGCGGCATACCACGCCAAGTGCTGGTAGTGAAAAAGATGTCCACCCGTGGTTCCAGGGAGCGGCGGAACATCACCCCGGCTGGGTCCAACTTGCCCGGATCGAGCTTAATGCCGAGTTCTTCGCCGACCTCCCGGATCGCGCAGTCAGTGGGGGTTTCCCCGAGGTCGACGTGACCGGCCGGCAGACCCAACAGCCCATCAGCATATCCGCTGCCGGCGCGACGCATGAGCAGCACCCGGCCGTTGGTGTCGGTGAGGATCACGTGGACCGCCACCGGATAGCGGTCGTGCTTGGTGTCGAACACGTACTCGGTCACTGGCACACCCTCGGGGAGATCCATCCACCGCTGGTCAGTCACAGCGCCTTGGGCTGGGCCTGGCGGGAGCCCTCAACATAGACAGTAATGCCCTTGCAAGCCAGCTCCCAGGCGGACAGGTAGATGTGGTAGACGTCAATCGCCCGCGCGGTGGCGGGTAGGTTGACCGTTTTAGACACCGCCTCGTCCACGCAGGTTTGAACCGCAGCGGCCATCGCCAGATGCCCGGATGGCGCGATCTGGGTGGCGGTGGCCAGCACCACGACGAGCGAGGCAGGCAGGCCCGAGTCCCTGGGCAGTCGACCGTGGATCATCACGTGCCCAAGGAGGTCGCTGCGGCCCGCCTGCTCCAGGACCGAGCGTGCCGCCGGGTGGACGTGCGCGGACAGGTAGGGGTCGGTCAGCCGGAACAGTGGCTCGATCCCAGTGGAGTGGGTGGCCAGCTCCACCGAGGCGAACTTCCATCGCTCTCCGCGCCTATCGGCGCCGACCTTGCAGCCGATGAACTCACCGGCCCGGGGATCCGACAGCGACAGGGACTAGGCCTGGCCATACGGCGGAACCGGCGGAACGTGCTGATAGGACTCATGGCGCGTAATGGCGTGTGTTGGGCCAGCTCCGCATGCGTGAAGAACGGGTTGAAGCCGGACTCCAGTTCCTTGCGGTCTCGGCGGCGGGCACGCGCCTCCTGCCGCATCGCAGGGAACCGCTCTGCGGCCTTCTGATACACCGACCTCATGATTTTGTCGCCGATCGCGTGGTCGGTAGCGAAAATCATGTCGTAGAGCGGGACGCCGTAGACGTTGGTCAAACGCAGAGTGTGGGTAAAGCCGTAGCCCAGCGTCTTCTCCAGCCGCCAACGCATGAGATTGGTCAGCTCGTCGCGGGTACGTTCCGCGTCGAGCGCACCCGACTGGCGCCCATCGAGGATCGGTCGCCATTCGGTCGATCCAAACAGATCAGTGACCCGCTGCTCGCGGTGGTGTAGGTCGTCCGGGCCAAGGCTGTTGTTGCTGTTGTTGCTGTTGTTGACGACGCGCACAATCTGCGGGGAGACGAGGAGCAGGAACAACTCGACCTTCGTTGATGTGCGCGCCTTGTGCGTGGCCAGCGCCTCCAGCAGTTCCCAACGGGCCTCAACGCCGTCCGGGTCGATGAAGGCGAACGTTGGTGACCATCGGTACTCCGTGAGAGCGGCCAGCGCCGGCTGCAGGGCATCGTGCACGTCCCCGGCGTGCACGACCACATCACGGTTTGGAAACTCGGCTCGGAAGGCCTCCTGGAGGCTTTGCGCCCGCTTGTGCCGAAGCTCGAACCCACGCACCACAGTGAAAGGTGGCTTGGTCTGCAAAGCGCGCAGCAGACTGCCTTCGATCGGCCTGCCGATGTCCCGGCTGACATTCGTAGCCTGGCCAGCGAACAGGTCCAGGTAGACCGTGCTCGGTGCCTTCTTGCTCGCGGTGGTGAAAGCCGGCAGGTACGCCGAAAGCATGTCAAGCTTACTTTCGGTCCAAAAGCCCCATGGCCGTTCTGCCATCGTCTCTCACAGCCGCCCGTCAACTACAGCAGAATGCCGCGGTTGCATGACCTCATTATCCAGCGACCAGCGGGAACGTGCCGATGGCAAGGCATCCCATGTTCGCCCGTCCAGATCCCGGCCGCCCGCCTTGGGCGTACGCCCACCCCACTGCTTGAAGAAAAACGCGACTTCCGCGTTCGCGCAGGCGTCCCGCAGCTCCGTCACCCACGAGGCATCCACCGGGCGAGCCTGGCGCCCGCTTTCCCCGCCCGCGATCAGCCAGTCGACGCCCTTGAGCTCCAGGCTCGACAGCGGGCCAAGGAGCGGCTCGGCGGAGACGAAGCGCACAGCGGCCGGCACGTGGCGAAGGTCGTCAACCCGGCGCACGTGGTCGTCGTTCTCCACGCTCACGCCCATCCACACGTTTTTGGGCCAAGGCAGCCGGGGCGCGAGGCGCCGCAGCCGCAGCGAGCGCTTTGTCAACACCTGGTAGGTATGCCGAGACGTCGCTTGCATCACCGCGAAAACGCGAAAGATGAACTCATCCGGGACCCGAGCATGGAAAAGGTCACTCATCGAGTTGACGAACACGGTGCGCGGCCGCCGCCAGCTCATCGGCAGGGTCAGCGTGTCCGGGTGCACCGCCACCCCGAAGCCCGGACCCGACGTCCGCGGATCGCCGTCAGCCTGGTACTTTGCGTTGCCCATCGCCTTCAACCGCTTCGCCAAGGTCAACGCATAGCAGTGATCGCAGCCCCGCGAGATGCGGTCGCAGCCCGTCGTCGGGTTCCACGTGGCCTCGGTCCACTCAATCGAACTCTTATCGCCCATATGACACAGAGTAGATGCGGACACCGACAAGATCGGTTATGCCGCGCGAGGAGCAGTCGCCGAGTTCTTGGTGTTCCCGGCCCTCACCCGCCGAGGGTGGCGCGCAGGGACTCCCGCAGCGAGCCCATCGTGGCGATGACCGCGGTGGGCTCGTAGCCGCAGTGCGCCATGCAGTTGGCGCACCGCGGGTCACGCCCGCGGCCAAACGCCGACCAGTCGGTGTCCTCCAGCAGCTCGGCGTAGCTGGCCGCGTAGCTGTCGTCGAGCAGGTAGCAGGGACGCTGCCAGCCCAGCAGGGAATAGGACGGAATGCCCCACGCGGTGCAGGCCAGCTCCCGCTTGCCTTCCAGGAAATCCAGGAAGACCGGGGAGTGGTTGAGCCGCCAGCGCTTGCGCCGCCCCTCGCTAAACGCCTTCGCAAACAGCTCACGGGTCTGCGTCACACCCAGCCAGTGCTCCTGGTCAGGCGCCTTGCCGTAGGCGTAGGCCGGGGAGATCTGCATGTTGTCCACCCCGAGTGAGTCGTTGAGGTAGTCGAGCACCTCGATGACGTCCTGCGGGGTGTCGGAACTGAAGAACGTGGTGTTGGTCATCACCCGGAAACCGGCGTCCTTGGCCTGCCGGATCGCCTCGACCGCGGCGTCGAAGCCACCCTCCTTGCGCACCGAGGCGTCGTGCCGCTCGCGCAACCCGTCGATGTGCACCATCCAGGCGAAATCGGGGTGGGGGGTGAACTTGTGCAGGTGCTTGGGCAGCAGCAGAGCGTTGGTGCACAAGAAGACGATCTTGTGGCGGGCCAGCAGTTGCCGGGTCAGCTCGTCGATCTGCGGGTGCATCAGCGGTTCCCCACCGGCGATGGAGACCATCGGCGCGCCGCACTCCTCGACGGCGGCGACCGCCTGCTCCACGGGCATCCGCTGCTTGAGCAACGCAGCCGGCTGGGCGATCTTGCCGCAGCCACCGCATTTGAGGTTGCACGCAAACAGCGGCTCCAGCTCCACCAGCAGGGCGAAACGCTTCCGGCGCAGCAGCTTCTGCTTGAGCAGGTAGCCGCCCAGCCGGAGGGACTGGCGCAAGGGCATGGCCATGGTCAGTTCATCTCCCGGGGTAGCGCGAAGGTGACGTCCTCGTCGACCAGCCGGAGCTCGTCCGTACTGAGCGGGCCAAGGCCGCCCAGGCAGTGCACGATCTGATCCACCAGATGCGGTGGCGCCGAGGCGCCCGCGGTGATGCCCAGCCTCCTGGTGCCCGCCAACCAGCGAAGATCGATATTACTGACGTCGTCGATCAGGTGCGCCGGCACGCCCTCCCGCTGCGCGACCTCCACCAGGCGCACCGAGTTGGACGAGTTGGGCGAGCCGACCACCAGCACCAGGTCCACCTGGCGGGCGATCTCGCGCACCGCGTGCTGGCGGTTGGTGGTGGCGTAGCAGATGTCATCGGTGCGCGGAGCGCTCAGCGCCGGGAACCGATCACGCAGGATGGCAGCGATCTCCTGCGCCTCGTCCACGGCCAGCGTGGTCTGCATGGTGTAGGCCACCCGCGAGGAATCGCGCGGCTGGACGTGGTGCGCGGTGTGGGCATCGGGCACCACGATCACGTTCTCCGGTGCCTCACCGCGGCTGCCCTGCACCTCCTCGTGGTCGGGATGGCCGATGAGGAACACCGTGTTGTCCCGCCGGGCGTAGCGGCGGATCTCGTTATGCACCTTGGTCACCAGCGGGCAGGTGGCGTCGATGACGGTAAGCTCGCGAGCCATGGCGTCTCCGCGCACGGTGGGAGAGACCCCGTGCGCGGAGAACACCAGGACCCCGCCAGCCGGCACTTGGTCGACCTCGTCGACGAACACCGCGCCCAGAGCGCTTAACTCACCCACCACGTGCGCGTTGTGCACGATCTGGCGGCGCACGTACACCGGGGCGCCGTAGCGGCGTAACGCGTCGTGCACGGTGTCGATCGCCCGGGCCACGCCCGCGCAGAACGAACGCGGCGCGGCGAGCAGGACCTCACGGCTGCCCGTCGCGGCCGCCCAGTCCTCCAGCGCGGGCTGGCAGGCCCGTAACGTCCGCAGGGCGCTCACCCCCCGGCGCAGCGTGCCGAGGCGCCACAGCGGGTGAGCCGGGGTGTCCACGATGACGCGGAGGGCGGCGAACGGGCCGCCAGCAGCGGCGAGTTGAGCTGACTCCATGTCCACCGCGAGTGGGTCAGGACGCTCGAGTGCCCGGCCCAGGCCGGTGGAGCGCCAGGCGATCCGAGGCAGGGACTGGATCGGTCCGAGATGCACGGTGAGCCCCAGCCGTCGCAGCGCCCCGGCCAGCAGCGGCGCCGAGGGCACCGCCACGGGGCCCGACGACGCCGAATCCCACCCCCGGACCTCGCTGGCCACCACGACGTCACCCGGGCGGACGTGGGGCGCCAGCGCGCCACCGAGCCCGGCGAGGAGCACCGGATCGTTGCCGGAGAGCCGCGCCGCAGCGGTGGCCGCGCGGCGTGGTCCCATCCCGCTGCGCACCAGCCGGGTGCTGCGCCCGGCCCCGCGGAGCACGGCCTGCTCAACGCGCAGCGGCGTGCACAGCAGTGGCATGGACAACCCTGGCCGGCTCACGGCGCGGCCTTCAGGTACCGGCCCAACGCGCTGATCGGGAACACCATCCGGTACAGGTGGTAGTTGAGATAGAAGTCGCCGGGGAACCCCGTGCCGGTGAACTGCGGCTCGTCCCACGACCCGTCCTCACGCTGGGTGTCACACAGCCACCGCACCCCGCGCTCAACGCTCTCCGACTGCTCGGTATCTGATTGCTCGCTCCGCTCGGTATCCGATTGCTCGCTCCGCTCGCGGGCGGCGAGTAGCGCCAGCAGCGCCCACGCGGTCTGCGACGCCGTGGAGGTGCCCCGGCCGGCCCAGGACCGATCCGCATAGGAGCGCAGGTCCTCGCCCCACCCGCCGTCGTCGTTCTGGTGGTCGGTCAGCCAGCGCAACGCCCGGCGCACGCACAGCGAGTCGGCGCCCACCCCGGCGGCGATCAGCGCGGGCACCACCGCGCCGGTACCGTAGACGTAGTTCGCGCCCCACCGTCCGAACCAGGACCCGTCGGCCTCCTGCGCGGCGAGCAGCCAGTGCACACCCCGCCGGCAGGCAGGGTGGTTGGTCAGCCCCTCGGCGGCCAGGGCCTCGACGATGTGCGCCGTCACATCCGCTGACGGTGGGTCGATCACCTCGCCGAAGTCACAGAACGGCAGCTTCGTGCACAGCGTCCGGGTGTTGTCCGCATCGAAGGCGCCCCAGCCGCCATCCCGGGACTGCATGCCGATCAGCCAGGCCACCCCGCGATCCAGCGCGCTGCGATCCGCCAGGGGGACTCTCCGCAGCGCGAGCACGACCTCGGCGGTGTCGTCGGTGTCGGGATAGGTGTCGTTGTGGAACTCGAAGGCCCAGCCGCCCGGGGCGAGTGCCGGCCGGCGGACCGCCCAGTCGCCATGCACCCGGATTTCCTCGCCGAGCAGCCAGTCGGCGGCTCGGCGCACCGCGGGGTCTTGGGCCGGCACTCCCGCGTCCAGCAGCGCGGTGAGGGCCAGCCCGGTGTCCCAGACCGGGGATTGGCAGGCCTCCAAGCGCCGCACGCGCCCCTGTGGGGTGTCTTCAAGGATGACAAACCCCTCCAGACCCGCGATCCCGGCCCGCACCGACGGGTGATCGAGTGAGTAGCCCAGCAGGTGCAGCGCGAGCAGGGAGTACACCCAGGGTGGCTGGATGCCTCCCCAGCAGCCATCCGCCTCCTGCCGGGCCAGGATCCATTCCGTGGCGCGGCGCATCGCCGCCCGCCGCAGCAGCCGCAGGGGCCGCCGCGCGTAGGCGTGCAGCACCCGGTCGGTCCGCTGGAAGAACCCGGCCCAGGTCCACGGCGGGCGCCGGGACGCTTCGGGGCGCAGTGCGCCGACGCGCAGCTCGTCCACCCCGAAGGGCAGCGGCCGCACCGGGCGCAGCGTGCAGACGATGGTCAACGGCACGATCGTCTGCCGGGCCCAGCACGCCCAGTCGTAGACGTTCAACGGGAACCAGGACGGCAGGAAGATCAGCTCCGGGGGCAGGTTGGGCAGCTCATCCCAGGACCACAGCCCGAAGAAGGCCAGCCAGATGCGGGTGAACACCCGGCTGCGTTCCAGGCCCCCGTGGGCCCGGACGAACTCCGCCGCCTTCGCCATGTGGGGGTCCTCGGGCCGATCACCCGCCAGGCGCAGCGCCACCCATGCCTCCACGGTGGTGGACAGCTCACCGGGGCCACCGGAGAAGTTCGCCCAGCTGCCGTCGTCACGTTGCTGGGAGCGGATCCAGCGGGCTGCCTCCTCGGTCTGGCCGGCGCTGCGGATACCGAGGAACTCCCGCAGCAGCAGGTCCTCCGCGTCCATGGTCACGTTGGTGGCCAGCTCCCCCTTCCACCATCCCGCCGCGTGTTGACGCTCGCGCAGGTTCGCCACCGCGGCGGCCAGCGCCTGCGCTGCCGACCGCCGTGGGGTGTTAGCCGGGCTGTCAACCGGACTGGTCTGGGTCATCAGGCCTCCCTAGCGACGATGAAGTGGGCGATCGCGATCAGTTCCTCGCGCGGGCCACTAAGGAGCGGGACGCTTGCCAGCGCGTGGGTGGCCGCGCTGATGCGGCGGTGCGCCTCGGCGGCGGCCCAGTCCCGCCCGCCCGCGGCATCGATGAGCTCAGCAGCTCGGGCCACACCGGTGGGATCTGGCCCGGTGGGATCGGCGCTGGCGAGCCAGGCGGCCAGCTCACGTCCGGGGCGACCACCGTGGGTGAGCGCGTAGGTGACCGGCAGGCTCTTCTTGTGCGAGCGCAGGTCGGAGAACACTGGCTTGCCGGTGACCTCCGGGTCTCCCCAGATCCCCAGCAGATCGTCCACCAGCTGGAACGCGATACCCAGCTGGGCACCGAAGGTGGACAGCGCGTCCACCACCTCCGGTGTGGCGCCGGCCAGCACCGCGCCGATCGCCGCGCTGGCCGACAGCAGGGCACCGGTCTTGCCCGACACCATCTCCAGGCACTCCGCCACGGTGACGTCCTCGCGCCGCTCGAACGCCACGTCCTGCACCTGGCCCCGGATCAGGTGGCGGGTGGCCTCGGCGAGCAGCCGGGCGGCGGCGGCCCGATGCGGCGAGGTGCTGTCCAGCAGCACTTCCTGGGCCAGCGCCAGCAGCGCGTCGCCGGTCAGGATCGCGCTGGTGGACCCCCATACCGCCCACACCGTAGGCCGGTGCCGGCGTTCGGTGTCGCCGTCCATCACGTCGTCGTGCACCAACGAGAAGTTGTGCACCAGCTCGACGGCGACCGCGCCGGGAATGCCCACCTGGGCTGGAGCGCCGGCAGCCTGCGCCGACAGGGTGGCCAGGGCGGGACGGACGGCCTTCCCGCCACCATTACGGATCGGCGCGCCAGCGGCATCGGTCCACCCGAGATGGTAGGCGGCGATCGCCGCGCTGGTGTCGTCCAACCTGGCGAGGAAAGCCCTGGTGGCGGGCACCACCGCATCCCGGGCCCGACGCAACGCGCGGGGGGCGGCCTCCGCGGGCAGGAGTGCGTCGGCGGTCACAATGCCGCCTCCGCGGGAAGAAGTACGTCGGCGGTCACAATGCCGCCTCCGCAGTGATGTCCGTGGGACTCTCGGCGAGCAGGGCGGTGGCGGCCGCGGCCCCGCTGCGCACGGCGCCCTCCATCGTCGCCGGCCAACCGGTAGCGGTCCACGCGCCGGCCAGGAACAGCCCCCGGGTGGCGGTCACCGCCGGTGGTCGCAGCGCCGCAGTGCCCGGAGCCGGGCGGAACGTCGCATGCCGCTCCCGGGTGACGAAGAAGTCGAGCACCTGCGCCTCGCGCAAGGCCGGCAGCAACGCACCCAGCTCCGGCAGGAACTGCGCCCGCAACGCCGCTGTGGGCGTGTCCACCACGTCATCTGCGGCGGACAGCGACACCGCCAGGTATTGCCCGTTCTGCAGTCCGGATTGGGCCAGTCCGGATTGGGTGGTGCGGTCGAAGACCCACTGCACCGGGGTGTTCACCCCGGCGATGAACGGCTCCCCCAGCACCGGGCGGTCGAGCACCATGTGCAGGTTGACGATGGGGGCGCTGCCCAGCCGCTGTGACCACCCGGGCGGCAGCGGGATGCTGCCGGGCGGCAACAGCCCCTCGGCCGCGACCGGCGGCACAGCCAGAATTACCGCCTCGACGCTGCTGCGGGCATCATCGGTAACGACCTGCCAGCCGGCCATCGGATTACCGCTCGGCTCGATGGCCCGCACCGTGACGCCGGTCTGTACCTGCGCGCCCGCCGTGCGCAGGCAGGACAGCGCCGGATCGCCGTGCAGCTCCCGCAGCGGCACCCGCGACCAGCCGATGTCCGCGGCCGCAGCCTTGGTGAGCAGACCCTCCTGGAACACCGTGGCGGCCAGGCTGAGCGAGGCCTGGTCTGCCCGCGCGTTCAAGGTGGCCACCCCGACCAGCTCCCACAGCGCGGCGATGGCGCGGTCGGTTTGCCCATGCCGACGCAGCCAGCTGCCGAAGTTCTGCCCGTCGGTTGCCGGATGAGCCGGGTCGACCCGCCGTAACGCGGCGGCGGCCAGCGCGAAGTGCATCCGCTCCCGCACGCTCAGCGGGCGGTACTGCACCAGCGAGGCGGCCAGGTGCAGCGGTGCGGGTAGGGAACTGCGGCGCAGCCATACCGGACGGCGCTCCCCCGGCGAGCAGACCGGGATGGCCAGCCTCGGCTGCAGCTGGACACGATCGGCTACCCCGAGCCGGCGCAGCAGCAACTGATACGACGAGCAGCAGCGCAGAAACACGTGCTGACCGTTGTCGACCCGCAGCTCGCCGCGGCTAAACGAGTGGGTCAGGCCGCCCAGCTGCCCCCGGGCCTCGAACATGGTGACCTGGCAGCCCGCGTCGGCGCAGTGCAACGCCGCGGTGATGCCCGCCAAGCCACCACCGATCACCGCGACCCGCCGGGTCATGCCGACGCCCTAGTGAGAGCTCGCATCGCCACTTCCGCCTTCTGCCACCCGGACAGCGACAGCCGCCGGTCGAACACCAGGCTGGGTCGCTCGGTGATGCGGTCCAACAGCCGCCGGTAGATCCCGCACATCGCGGTGCAGCACGCCGCGCTGCGCCGGTCGAGCAGCGGAAGGAGGGCAAGCCCGCGCTCATACCACTGGCGCGCCCGCTGCGCGCTGTATTGGATCAGCGCGGTGAGCGCCCCGCCCGCATCAACCAGATTGCCGTGCTCGTCCAGAGCCAAGTGCACCCCGAAATGATCTAGTTCCTGCTGGGGCAGATAGACCCGGCCGTTGCCGAAGTCCTCCCGGATATCTCGCAGGATGTTGATCTGCTGCAGGGCGATGCCCAGCGTGTCGGCGTACTCCGGGGCCCGCGGGTCGGGACCGCCGGCGGAGCCGGCAATCGGACTTCCGCCGGCGGAGCCGGCAATCGGAGTACGGGCACCGAAGACCGCCAAGCACAGCCGGCCCACCGCGCCGGCCACGCATCGGCAGTACTCGACCAGCTCGTCGAACTCGGCGTAGCGCCGCCCCCGCACGTCCATCTCCACGCCTTCGACCAGCTCCTCGAAGGCACCCAGCGGCAGCGGCAGCCGCCCTGCCAGTTCCGCGATCGCGGTGAACACCGGGTCGTCCCCGCAATGGGCCCCGGGATGGGCCAGGTCGGCCAGCGAGCGGCGCACCTCAGCCAGTGCGTCTAGCTTGTCCTGCCGGGATAGATCGCCGTCGCCGATGTCGTCGATCCGCCGAGCCAGCGCGTACACCGCACACAGCCCGGCACGCTTGTCGCCCCGCAGCAGCCGGATCCCGTAGTAAAAGTTGCGCGCCCGCGTCCTGGTGATCGTCTCACACAGCTCGAAGGCCTCATCCGCCCTGAGTGTGACGCTGGCCACCTCACTCACCTCCTCGCGCCGGTTGGGTGTTCTTCAAGGGGGGCCAACCCGGGGGTTGGCCCCCCTTGAAGAACACCCAACCCAGGTGCCGCAGGACGTCGCGGCGGCGAGGCCGGGGTGGGCCGGTCAAGACCTCGCCGTGCGCCCGGCGGAGCGCGTCGAGCGCGGCGCGCCCGCCGGCCAGGTAGCCGGCCACGGCCAGTCGAGCCCACCCGCGCAGCAGCCCGACCAGCGGGGCACCCGACTCGAGCAGCTCCGCCGCCCGGGTGATCTGGAAGAGCATCAGCTGGCGCAGCGCCGGGGAGCTGACCGCGCCGTTTTCTGGAGCGTCGAGCTCGGCCTCGGCTACCCCGAAAGCGGCGAGGTCTTCCTGAGGGAGATACACCCGACCGGCGCGGCGGTCCTCCGCGACGTCTTGCCAGTGCTCGATCAGCTGCAGAGCGGTACAGACCCGGTCGGACAGCTCGGTAGCGACCGGGTTGTGCACTCCAAAGATGGCCAGCACGATCCGGCCGATCGGCTCCGCCGAGAGCGTGCAATAGCCCCGGAGCTCAGCGTAGCTCGCATACCGGTGGACTCGCTGGTCAACCAGGTTGGCTTGGATCACCCGTGCAAACGGTTCTCGGTCCAACCCGCGGGCTGCCACTACGGGCGCCAGCCGGGCCAGCACCGGGTGCTTGGGCCAGCACCGGTTTTTCGGGCCGCCGTCCCAGATCGTGGCGAGGTCATCGGCGAACTCCCCGAGCAGCGCCGTCCGCTTTCCCACGGCCTGATCCCCCAGATCGTCGATGACCCGGACGACCTCATACACCGCGATGAGATCGGCCCGCAGCCGCCGGGGCAGCAGCCGCAGCGCGACCGGGAAGTTCTCGGCGTGACGCTGACGGCGCAGCTCACGGTCGCGGGTGCGCACACCCGGATCAGGGATCGCCGCCATGACCCTATCTTCAGGCCACCCGCTGGGGTATTTCTGCCTCCCAGCGCTCAGTTCTCGGGATGTGAAGTTGTCACATATGGGTAAACATGGTCGGGTTTCCTGGGGGTGCCCAGACTATCGTGTGACGCAACGATGGGGGGTAGCAGGCCATGGACACCGAGGAAGATCGCATACGGCTACCCGAGCTGGTCCCCGCGATTGTGGATCAGCTGCCGGCCATCCTGGCTGAGGTCCGTGAGCTGCTCACCGAGCGGCAACCGGACTATGCGGGATTCCTCGCCGAGAGCCTCGAGGAGATCGTCGGCGCCGCCGAGGGATTCATCACCCGGCTGGTTGCGCTGGCCGAGCAGGATCCCTCGGCGGCGGCTTCCCAGCTGGCCTCCGGGATGGAGCGTTCCCTGTTCGAGGAGATCGGGCGCATCCACTACCAGCAGCAACGGGATGTGACCCCGCTGCTGGCCGCCTACCGGACCGGCGCGGCGGTGGCCTGGCGTCACGTGGCCGGCACGGCCCTGGAGCTTGGCGTTCCCGCCGAGGCGCTAGCCGGGTTGGCCGCCGCCATATTCGCCGCCGTGGACCAACTGTCCTCAGCGTCGTGGCGGGGCTACGCCCAGGCCCAGCGGGCTGCTGGGCAGGCCCGCGAGCAGTTGCGCGACGAGTTGGCTGAACTGTTGCTGTCGGACCGCTGCGACACAGCGGCCCTGCGGGCGGCGGCACTGCGGGCCGAGTGGCCGCTTCCCCGGCAGGCCGCGGTCGTCCTGATCGCACCGGACCACGAGGTCGGGCGGGGGCTGCTGGAGCGGCTGGACGACTCCTGCCTGCGGCTGCGGCGCCCCCAGATGCTGGTGGCGATCGTGCCGGATCCCGAGGGTCCGGGAGCGCGCAAACGGCTGGCGAGCACGCTGCGCGGGGCCGGGGCCGTGGTGGGCGCCACCGTGCCCCTGGAGCGGCTGCCGGCCAGTGTGAGCCTCGCCGAGCACGCCGTACGCCTGAAACAGGCCAGCGTGCTGCCCGACGACCCCCTGTTCGTCGACGAGCACCTCGATGCGATGGTGGTGCACCGGGATGAGGTACTGCTGGCTGCGTTGCGCCAGCAGTACCTGGCCCCGCTCGCGGCGTTGCCCGAGTCCACCCGCGAGCGGCTGCTGCGGACCCTGACGTCCTGGCTGATGCACATGGGCAACCGCCAGGCGGTGGCCGCCGAGCTGCACGTGCACCCGCAGACGGTGCGATACCGGCTGGTCCAGCTGCGGGAGCTGTTCGGGGCTGTCCTGGAAGACCCCACCGCCCGCGCCGCGCTGCTGCTGGCGCTGGCGTGGGGTCCGGCGATCACCGAATCCGACCCACGGTGAACGCCACGCCAGTACCCCAGAGACTGCTGGTGGTCAGCGCCACCATCGGCGAGGGTCACAACGCGACCGCGCGGGCGGTCGAGGAACGGGCCCGGCAGCTCTGGCCCGGTTGCACGATCCGCCGGGTGGACACCTTGGTGGAGATGGGCGCCTGGGTCGGCCCGGGGTTCCGCTGGATCTACCGGGTCAACGTGGACACCACCCCCTGGCTCTACGACTTCTTCTACCGCTCGCTGTGGCGTCACCGCTGGTTCGCCGCGTCCTCCTGCCGCGTGGTCGGGATGTGGAGCGGTCGCCGGTTGGCACCGATCATCACGGAGTACCGGCCGGACCTGGTGGTGTCGACCTACCCGCTGGGCACCGGGGGACTGGACTGGATCCGGCGCTGCGGCGGTCTCGACGTGCCGGTCGCGGCGATCATCTCGGATTTCGCGCCGCACCCCTTCTGGGTTTATCCCGAGATCGACCTGCACTACGTGGCGAGCGAGCCGAGCCTGCAGGCGATGTACCGGGCTCAACCCGACGCGCGGGGAGCGGTCGGGGCGCCCCCCGTCGTCTCCGCGTTCCGCCCGGCCGATCCGGCCGACAAGATCGCAATCCGGCTGCGCCTGGGCCTGCCCGAGCAGGACCTGATCGTGCTGGTCTCCTGCGGTTCCCTCGGGTTCGGCTCGGTGGAGCGCGCGGTCGCAGCCGGGCTGGCCGCCGCTCCGGACGTCTGCGTCGTAGTGGCCTGCGGGCACAACACCGCACTGCGCGCCCGGTTGCTGGCCCGCGGCGAGCCAGCGGAGCGGCTGGTGGTGCTGGGCTGGTGCACCGAGATGCCGGCACTGACCGCGGCCGCCGACGTCGTGGTGACCAACGCCGGGGGCGCGACGGCGCTGGAGGCCCTGGCCTGTGGGCGGGCGGTGCTGATGTTCGAGCCGATCGCCGGGCACGGCAGCGCCAACGCCGCGCTGATGGCCCAAGCCGGGTTGGCAAGGCGCTGTGCTGGGCCGGCGGAGCTGGTCTCCGCCCTGCGCGCTCTGGCGGCGCAGCCCACCCTGCTCGCCCGCGCCGAGCGCAGCGCGCTGGCCCACATCGGTGCCCTCAACCTGGATGCCGAGATTGCCGCCCTCCCCGGGCTGCCGCGGCACCATGGCGCCCGCCCCCTGGCTGCGTCGGACGCCTTCTTCGCCTACGCCACCACCCCCACGATTTCCCAACAGATCGGTGCTGTGCTGCTGCTGGTTGATCAGCAGCAGCACAGCACCCCGCCAGAACAGCTTGCCCGCCAGCTGGTAGTGCGCTTCACCGAGCGGGTGCCCGCCCTCCCGATGCTGCACCGCCGGCTGGAGCTGCGGCCGGGTCGGCGGCCACGCTGGCTGCTCGCCGACGACATCGACCCCGGCGCTCACCTGCGGGCCCGAACGGTCGGCACCGCCCACGGGATACCCGCCTCGGCGGCACTGCAAGAGTTCTTTAGCACGCCGGTGTCGCTGGAGGCGCCGCCGTGGCAACTGGAGGTGCTGCACGACACCGACACCGCGCGGACCATGCTGCTGGCGAAGATGCACCACAGCCTGGGCGACGGGCTGGCCATCACCGCCACCCTGCTCGGGCTGCTCTCCGACCAGGAGCAGCCGCAAACCCGCAACGCCACAGCGCCGTCACCCGTCGGGTACCGCCTGGCCGCAGACTGGCGAGCCCGGGCCAGCCACGCCGGCCAGGTGCTCCGGGGCCTGGTGAGCCTGGCCACCGCAGGTCCCGCACCGCCTGGCGGAGCACCCGGCCCGAGCGCCCCCGCCCCACCAGACCACGCCCCACCAGATCACGCCATGGTGGAGCTGTCCGCGACTACGGTGCGGACCACCGCCCGGGAGTACGGGGTGGGCACGACCGCGCTGCTGCTGGCCCTGCTCGGCGAGACGCTGCACCGCATCGACCCGGCCGGTACCGCGGTGGGTGACCGGCTGCGGGCGATGGTCCCCCGCACCACCCAGGCGCTGCGGCGGGCCAGCGGCGGTCACGACGGACAGACGCGTTATCAGGGCAGTTATCAGGGCAACCGCACGGCCGCACTCACCCTGGACCTCCCAGTCGGGCCGATGCCGCTGGGCCGGCGGGCCGTCGCGGTGGCGGAGGAACTCAGCCGGCTGGAGCGGTCTGGTCAGCTCCTGGCCGCCGAGGCCGTCATGGCCGGGTTGGGCCGCCTGCCCGCCCCGCTGCACGCCGTGCTGGTCCGCGCGATCTACCGGCGGCGGTTCTTCAATCTCATCACATCGGTATTGCCAGGACCGCGAAAAGCGCATTATGTGTGGGGAGCTCACGTCGCCTCGGTGTTTCCGGTGCTGCCGCTCGCGGAAGGCGTCGGGCTGGCTGTCGGTTTTCTCAGTTGGGGAGACATGATCGGTGTCGGAGTGACCACAGATACCGGGCTGGTCGGCGGCGCCGACCAGTTCGCTGACGCGCTGCGTCGGACCTTCACTGACCTGGTGAGCGGTACACCGGGTCTCCAGAAGGGGCAACCAGCGGCCCAGAGAAGGGCCCCGCGAAGGGCCCAGAGAACACAGGGGTGAGGCGTGGCGAACTCGACGTCGACGACGCTCTTCGCTGCGGTGCCGGCCGCGGTGGGCGGGGCGGCGAGTTTCGGGCTGGCCAGTGCGGTCCAGCAGTACGCCACCCAGCAGGTGCCGAACACGGGCACGCTCAACCCGCGACTGCTGCTGGATCTGATCCGCCGACCGGTCTGGGTGCTGGGGGTGGGGGCCGTCGTCGTAGGCCTGAGTCTGCAGCTTACCGCCCTGGCGTTTGGCCCGCTGGTGCTGGTGCAGCCACTGCTGGTGAGCGGCGTGCTGTTTGGCGTGATGTTTTCGGCGCTGCTAGCCCATCGCAAGGTGGACCGGCTGGTAGTGCTCGGTTCGCTGGGGTGCGTGGCCGGTCTGTCCGCCTTCCTGGTGCTCGCTCGGCCCAGCGGCAGTGCCAAGCAACTGACGGATGACGGTTGGGCGCTGTGGTCGCTGGCCATCGCGCTGGGGGTGATCGTGGTCGGGTGTCTCACGGTGGCCGCCCGCTTCCCCGGGTCTGTTCGAGTGGCGGGGTTGGCGGCGGCTACCGGCGTGCTGTACGGCCTCACCGCAGGACTGATGAAAGTGGTCACCGAGGAGTTCCGGGCCGGCGGGCTCACCGAGCCCTTTGGGCACCCGGTGCTGTACGTCGTCTGCGCGGTGGGCCCGATGGGGTTCCTGCTCAGTCAGAACACCTTCCAGCAGGGCACCCTCATCGCCCCGGCGCTGGCCATCATCACGATCGTGGATCCGCTGGTCGGCGTGGCGATCGGGGTGAGCTGGCTGGGGGAACGGGTGAACCACTCGGCTGCTGTGCTCGCCGGCCAGGTGATCGCGGCGGTGGTCCTGATCGGCAGTGTCACGCTGCTGGCGCAGCGCGGCACCCAACTACGCCACGATCGAGAAGAGACGACGCAGCCGAGCACTGGCTCCTCACCCCGGGCCGCCTGGGGATGATCGCCGGATGGAAAGCCCTGGTCACCGGTGGCTCGTCGGGCATCGGTGCGGCCATCGCGGAGGGGCTCGCCGCAGCCGGCTGCCAGCTGACGGTGTTGGGCCGGGACCGCGAGCGGCTGGAGGCGCTGGCGCAGGCCACCGGGGCTTGTGCTCTGGTCGCCGACCTGGCGAGCGCCGAGGGCCTGTCCCGGGCAGCTGATGCTGCGGCGGGGGTGGATTTGCTGGTGAACTCGGCGGGCCGGGGGTGGGCCGGGGATCTGGCGGCGATGGCTGAGCCGGATATCGACGCGCTGGTCGCGCTGAACCTGCTCGCCCCGCTGCGCCTGGCCCGCGCGGCGCTGCCCGGGATGCGGGAGCGGGGGCGCGGGCACCTGGTTTTCGTGTCCTCGATCGCGGTGGTGGGCGTCGGTGGCGAAGCGGTGTACGCCGCGACAAAGGCCGGGCTGCGGGCCTTCGCGGCCAGCGTCCGTCACGAGGTGGCGGGCGAAGGGATTGGCGTCACCACACTACTGCCCGGCGCGGTGCGCACCCCGTTCTTCGATCATCGCGGAGCTGTCTACGACCGCCGGTTCCCCCGTCAGACCGACCCCGCCACAGTAGCATCGACCCTGCTTCAGGCCCTTCAGGTAGGCACTGCGGAGGTGTTCGTGCCCCGCTGGCTCACCGTACCCGCCCGGCTGCAGGGCGCAGTCCCGGAGCTGTTCCACCGGTTGGCCGGGCGCTGGGGCTGAAGGTTTTTCTGGGCCGGGCTCACGAGGTACTCGCAACGCCGAACCGCAGCTTGATGCCCTCGCCGCGCAGTTCCCGGCGGAACCACAGCAGCGACACCACCGCAGCGGCTCCCAGCAGGGTGAACGATCCAGCGGTGGTCACCATGAGGAAGTTGCCAAGGGTGGCGCGGGCAAGCACCCACAGCGTCGCCGCTCCGTTGGTCAGGAACACCAGCGCCCACAGCAGCGACACCCGCCGGAAGAAGCGCTGCACTCGAAGATTGCTGGTGAGAGCGGTGGGAAAGGCGCAGAAATCGTCAGCCAGCCGAGCGATCAGAGGCCGGCGCAGCCGCACAGTGGCCAGCAGCCCAAATGCGATCAGGAAGTTTTGCACCGTGGGCTGCAGGAAATACAGGAAGACGCTCCCGGTGGCGTACCCGATGACGGTGCGGACCACGAGCAACACGGTGCTGAGCCACAGCACGGCAGGGATGGGCGAGCGGGTCACCACCCGGCGCGCCATCCCGGCGAACGCCCAGCCCAGGGCCGCAAGCAGCGCACCGGTGAGGTTGGTGTAGGTCAGCAGCAGGTAGAACAGGCACAAGGGGACCAGGATCGTCTCACACAGGTGCCGGAGGACCTGCCGCAGCTGACCAGGCAGCGCCTGGAGATGGATGATCTGTGCTCGTGAGTGCATCGCGGTGCAGGGTAGCCGGGTGCCCAAGTGGCTGCGAATCGGGTGTCCCGGGAGCGGTTAACCCTGGGCCATGTCCTTGAAGCGACTGTAGTGCAACTGGTGGGTGACGGTCACGGTCGCGGTCGGCCCGTTGCGGTGCTTGGCCAAGATCAGGTCGGCCTCCCCGGCCCGGGGGTCGTCCCGTTCCCAGGCATCCGGCCGGTGGATCAACATCACGAGATCCGCATCTTGCTCGAGACTGCCGGATTCACGAAGGTCGGCCAGCATCGGCTTCTTGTCAGTGCGCTGCTCTGGACCCCGGTTGAGCTGGGAAATCGTCACCACGGGGACTTCGAGCTCCTTGGCCAGCAACTTGAGATGCCGGGAGAACTCGCTGACCTCCTGCTGGCGGGACTCGAACTTCTTGCCTGAGGTCATCAGCTGCATGTAGTCCACCACGATCAGGCGCAAGTCGTGGCGCTGCTTGAGCCGGCGCGCTTTGGCCCGAATCTCCATCATCGTCATGTTCGGCGAGTCATCGATGAACAGCGGAGCCTCGCTGATCTCGCCCATCCGCCGCGCCAGCCGGGTCCAGTCGTCATCGCTCATCCGCCCGGATCGCATGTCCGACAGCCGGATCTGGGCCTCAGCGGAGAGCAGCCGCATCACGATCTCGGTGCGGCCCATCTCCAGCGAGAAAATCACACTCGTCATGCCGTGGGCGACTGAGCAGGACCGAGCAAGATCCAATCCCAGGGTGGACTTGCCGATCCCGGGACGTGCCGCAATGATCACCATCTGACCGGGATGCAGCCCGTTGGTCACCGCGTCGAGGTCGACGAAACCGGTCGGGACGCCAGCCGAAGCACCGCCCCGGGACGCGATCGCATCGATCTCGTCCATGGTGGGCTGCAGCAGTTCCTCCAGCGCGATGTAGTCCTCGCTCATCCGCCGCTCGGTGACGTCATAGACCGCGGCCTGGGCACGGTCCACCACCTCGTCCACGTCGGCGCCGTCGGCGCCGTGGTAGCCCAGCTGCACGATGCGGGTGCCGGCCTCCACCAGTCGTCGCAACACCGCCTTGCCCGCGACGATCTCGGCGTAGTACCCGGCATTGGCCGCCGTCGGCACGATCGAGATGAGCGTGTGCAGGTAGGGCGCCCCTCCTACCCGGAGTAGCTCACCGCGGCGTTCCAACTCGGCGGAGACCGTGACCGGGTCAGCCGGCTCACCGCGCCCGTACAGATCGAGAATGCAGCTGAACAGGACCTGGTGGGCGGGCCGGTAGAAGTCCTCGATCCGCAACAGCTCCACCACGCTGGCGATGGCGTCCTTGGACAGCAGCATCCCGCCGAGCGCTGACTGCTCGGCGGTGATGTCCTGCGGCGGCTGCCGATCGAAGACCGACCCACCGTCCTCACACCGCACCCCACGGTCATCGACGAGCGACATCCCGGGTACCTCCCCTTCCCCGCCTGCCCAAGTCCAACACTGTCGAACATGAGTTCTACCCGAAGGCACCGACAGAATTCGCTCGGACGAGCTGAGCGCCCCGTTGCTCCCAGTGCCGAGCGAGGCTAGGGAGACCCGGCGCCGTGGGCAAAGCAGTCCTGAGGACAGCCTGGGGAGAGCGTGGGGATGCCCTCCGCACGCATTGCCCTCCCACCACGGGCACAGCACGGGAGCACTGGGGACAACCTGGGGAAACTTGGTCGGAATTTCGCCGTTCCTCCTGGTCAGCGCCCTGTGTATGGGTGTGGACAGAGGTTGTTTGCGCCCTAGGCGGCGTGTCGGCGCCCGGTGGGGCGCTCAGGCGTGTTGGTGCCGTCAGTGCCCCGGTAGGTTCAGCGGGCACGATGTCGGGTGCGGGAGTACCTACAGGAGATCATGATGGGTAAGCGAGAAGACAAGACCGACGAGGACCGGCAGCACCCGCCGCACAAGGCGCAGGGCAGCGGCAGCCAGCAGCCGGGAGATCCGGACAAGCCAGAGGGGCGGCACCACAAGCCGGACAAGCGGGAGGATAAGTGAGTCTTGAGGATCTCACCGCGACCCTCTCCGCCGCAGGCGCCCTGCCGGAAGACTGGGCCGCAGCTTTCCGCGAGGTGGACCGAGCCAAGTTCATCCCAGCCCGGGTCTGGTTCGATGACGAGCAAGGCCGCCCTCAGCCACTAGACCGCGATGGTGAGCCTGATCGCTGGCGATCGGCGGTCTACTCCGACGAGCCGATCGTCACCCAGCTTGATGACGGGGCTACGGTCTGGCCGGCAAGGAGCAACGCGGCGACCAGCTCGGCGTCCCAACCCAGCATGGTCCTGCTCATGCTGGATGCGTTGGACGTCCAACCGGGACAGACGGTGTTAGAGATCGGCACCGGCACGGGCTACAACGCCGCACTCCTAGCCCACCGCTTGGGCGATCAACGGGTCACCAGCATCGAGGTTGACCCCGCGCTCGCCGAAGGGGCCCGCGCCAACCTCAAAGCCGCCGGCTATGCCCCGACCGTGGTCTGCGCCGACGGCGCTGAGGGCTGGCCGGGTGGGGCACCATACGACCGGATCATCAGCACCGCGGCGGTCATCGCCGGGAGCCTGCCGTATGCGTGGGTCGAGCAAACCCGGCCCGGCGGGCTGATCCTGACGCCGTGGGGAACGGCTTACCACAACGGTGCCCTCGTGCGCCTGTGTGTGCACGAGGGCACCGCGACCGGGCGAGTCATCGGGAACGCGATGTTCATGCGGCTGCGCGAGCAACGAACCCCGTTCGGTCATGCTGCCCGGCTCGGCGAGCTGGTGGACACCTCCACCACCGCCCTCGAGTCCACCACTGACGTCCCCCCCCACGAGGTGGCGACCGGGGAGGGAGCTTTCAGCGTCGGCCTGCATCTGCCCGACGTGCAATGCAGTGTTTATTCCGAAGCCGATGGCCTATACGAAGTGCTGCTCTACCACGTTGCCACCGAGTCAGCGGCTTCGGCCCAGGTCACCCCGCACGCCACCGAAGCGCACGTCCGCCAGCACGGGCCCCGCAAACTATGGGACGAAGCGGAGAACGCTTACCACTGGTGGGTCGAACAGGGCACCCCCCCCCGCACCCGATACGGCCTGACGATCACACCAACTGGGCAGCATCTGTGGCTCGACACACCGTCCAACACGATCAGGTGGCGGTATCCGATTGCCGGCTCAGCCGGCGGTGATGACCTCGACGGGGAGGGTGACTGAGACTTCCGGGTGCAGCCGTACGGTCAGCTGGTAAACACCGGTGGACTTGATCTGGCCGCCAAGGTCGACCGCTCGCTTGTCCAGCGGGGGGCCACCGGCGGAGCGGACCGCGTTGACAACATCAGCCACGGTGACCGAGCCGAACAGCTTCCCACCGGGTCTGGCGGCCTTGGCCGTCACCGACACGGTGCCCAGAGCTGACAGCGCGCTGGCGACCTCCCGGGCGTGGTCGAGGTCGCGGATCTGCCGGGCCTGCTGGGCACGACGGATGGTGGCCACCTGGGCCTGCGCGCCCTTGGTAGCCGCGATCGCTAACCGGCGGGGCAGCAGGTAGTTGCGGGCATAGCCATCCTTGACCTGCACCAGATCGCCAGGCACCCCGAGCCGGGGGACCTCAGCGGTGAGGATGATTTTCACGTGGTCGCCTCTTCTCCCCGGTCTCAGCGTGCGGTCGAGGTGTAGGGCAGCAGCGCAACCTCACGCGCGTTCTTCACCGCGACCGCGATGTCTCGCTGATGCTGGCTGCAATTACCGGTGACCCGGCGGGCCCTGATCTTGCCGCGGTCGGAGATATACTTCCGCAGCAGCCCAGTGTCCTTGTAGTCGATAGCGGCGTCCTTGTCCTTGCAGAAGACGCAAATCTTCTTCTTCGGTTTGCGCACCGGTGGCTTGGCCATGACGGGGAACTCCCAGTTGATCTAGTGGGTCGCACCTGAGGGTGGATATGATCGGGAAGCAGTGATCAAAACGGGGGCTCGTCGTCGTAACCGCCGGCTCCGTTGCTGGATCCGGCCGGCGGAGCCGAACTCCACGGGTCGTCGGGAGGCGGCCCGAAGGAGCCCGAAGCACCATAGCCGCCACTGCCCGATGCAGCGCCCTGACGGGTAACCTTGTTGACCTTTGCGGTGGCATAGCGCAACGACGGGCCGACCTCGTCGACCTCCATCTCCATCACGGTGCGCTTCTCACCCTCCCGAGTCTCGAAGGAGCGCTGACGCAGCCGCCCACTGACGATCACCCGCATGCCTCGGGTGAGCGACTCAGCGGTATTTTCCGCTGCTTGCCGCCAGACATTGCATCGCAGGAATAGCGCCTCGCCGTCCTTCCACTCGCCGCTCTGGCGGTCGAAGGTGCGCGGCGTGGAGGCCACCGTGAAGTTGGCCACCGCCGCACCAGAGGGAGTGAACCGCAGCTCCGGATCTGCGGTCAAGTTTCCGATCACCGTGATAACGGTCTCGCCGGCCACGTCAGTCCCTCCCGAGATCCCGCCGCAACACCTTGGTCCGCAGCACAGATTCGCTGAGCGAAAGTTGCCGGTCGAGTTCGGCCACGGTGGCGGGCGTGCAAGACATGTCGACCACGGCGTAGATGCCCTCGGTGCGTTTGTCGATCTCGTAAGACAGCCGGCGCTTACCCCAGACGTCAACCTTGTTGACGCGGCCGCCCTGTGTCTTCACCACGCCGAGGAACCGGTCCAGCGACGGTGCCACGGTGCGTTCGTCAAGTTGTGGATCGAGAATGACCATCATCTCGTAACGGCGCATGGGGGCCACCCCACCTCCTGTGGACTGGTCGGCCGCGGACTTTCCGCGGCAGGAGGAACCCGGCTGCGCCAAACAGTACTACCTCCTGGCGGCTACTTCCTGGCGGCTCTCCTGGCGGCACAGCAACGGGCACGAGAATAGCAACAGGCCGCCCCGCGAGAACAATCGCGGGGCGGCCTGTTGCCGACTCATCACAGGGCTCGCCAATCAGCGAGACTCGACAGTCGGCGTTCAGCGGGCATTCATGGTTAGCGTCGCCCCAGAACCCAACCGCGCAGCAGGGCTGCGGTGATACCAGCCAACATCATCACTGCCACCAGCACGGGCAGGGCAACCCGCTCCACACCACTGGCGGGCAACGCACTCGCGCGGCCCGCCGCAGCCACGTCGTTGGCCGCAGCGCTTCGCTTGCCGAACCCCGAGCCGTTACTGACCTGTGGCGTGCCGAACAGATCCGCAGTCAACATGCCCGCCGAGAGCCGTCCCAGCGCACCGGGGTGACCGACGACCAGCAGATCAGCGTAGTTGTAGTGGGGAAACCCGCTGTTGTAGCGACCCAGCGCGAAAGGAAAGTCGCTCGGCATCACCGGACCCGCGAAGGGACCCACAGCGGGGGAAGCCAACGCTGGCGCCGGTGCCGGCGCTGGCGCCACATCAGGTCGCGGCTGGCCAGCCGGCGCTGCCGTGCTCGGTGCGCTCGGCGATGACGGCGGGAGCAGCCCGGGAAGCGGCCCGATCGGGTTCTTGATCTGGTCGAGAACAGAGGCAATCACTGCAGTCACGGGAGCCGCGGGAGCCGTGATCGGAAAAAGCGGTTCGGCGGTGATGGTGCAGAGCCGCGCCAGTGGTCCCTCCAGCTGCCGCAGGGCCGGGGTGGCATCGAAGGTGCTGGAGCCCTGCGAGGGAACCGAACCGACGTCCACCACCGACAGACTTGCTTTCCGGACACCCACTCGCTGCCCGGGAACGCCACGCACCGTCTCCCCGCAGGCACCCACCAACACCGGCGTGGGAGCTGTCGCCAGAACAGGGGCGGTGGTGGACGCCGGAATGGGGGTCTTAGTGGACACTGTGGAGGGTGCAGCGAAGGCCGACAAACCCCCGCCGAAAGTGCTCGCTGCGCACAGTAACGTGGCTGCCCCGGCAACCGTGGTCACCCTCGCTCGTGTTCCCATAGGTGCCTCCGTGTCACTCCGTATCCGGTCGTGTCGTCAGAGTAACGACCATAGCGCCTCTCCGTAACGATAACCAGCATTTTCAGCAGATCGTGGTTACACTGTGCACTCACCGTGTACCGTACGGATGCGAAGATCGGTCTCACCCGACCCCTCTAGGCTACGAAAATGCACCGGGGACCCCCGTTAGCGACGGCGATCCGGTGAATGTGGCTACCCAGCGCAATGCAGCTGGCCCGGGGCGCGGGCGTCGGGGGCCCCGTCAAGGACGCCGCCATGCGGATCGTCGTCGCCAGCAAGACGGACCGGGTCGTGATCCGGCCACCAAATGCCCCGAAGCACTAGGACCACCAGCAGCACCACCGCCGCGTCACGGACCAACACGGCGCCCAAGAACGGCTCGATGGGCAACCCATTCTGGTCTGCTCCGAGGTAGTAGGCCATCCGGGGCGCCCAGAGCAGCGCGTCCAGGGCCATCCAGCCCAGTACCGGTTTCCACCGGGGGATCGCCAGCGCCGCCAAGGGTAGCAGCCACAAGGAGTACTGCGGGCTCCACCCCTTGTTGACGAGCAGGAACGCGCACACCACCAGGAAGCACACCTGCGCCAGCCGCGGACGGCGCGGCGCCACCCAGGTGAGGACGCCAATCGCCGCGCAGGCCAGCAGGAACAGCGTCACGCTAACCAGGTTGAGCGCGATGGGGACCTGGCCTGGCCGCAGCACCCCGTCGAAGCCGGGCCAGCCGGTGAGGACGGACACCACGGTGTACAGCGTGTCCGGGTCAGCCCCGCGTCGAGCGTTGAACCGGAAGAACTCCGCCCATCCGGACGGGAACAGCACCGCCACCGGCAAGTTGACCACCGTCCAGGCCAGCGCCGCCGCGGCGGTCGCCTGTAGCCCGGCCCGCAGCCGTCCGGCCCGCAGGCACAGCAGCAGGATCGGGAACAACAACAACCCGGGATAGAACTTGGTGGCGGTACCCAGGCCGAGCAGCACACCGGCGAGCACCGGGCGTTGCCGAGCCCACGCCAGCAGACCGGTGGTGGCCAGCGCGGTGGCCAACGCGTCAAAGTTGGTGAACGCGTGCACCACGACCAACGGCGACAACGCGGCCAGCGCGGCATCCCACGGCCGTCGCCGGGACAGCCCCACCAGCGCCCAGACCGTCACCAACCACGCCGCGCTCAGCCCGACCGCGCTGATGTCGAAATCAACGACGGCGGGCGCCGAGCTGGGCAGCCAACCGGCCGCGCCGGAGTCACCGAGGGCTACCCAAGTCTGCGCGAGCTTGGCGGCGGCCCATTGATAGAGGCCAATGAGCACCGGGTATTCCATGTAGCGCAGCTGCTGACCGGGTTCATCCTGGTGCTCAACCCACGAGGTGGCATACGGGAAACCGGCCAGCCCCGGGCGGTCCAGCCGCTCTACGGTGTAGAGCGGGACGGTATCCGAGTAACACATCGCCCGGTACTGGCGGCCGTCGCGCCAGTCCACCTGCAGCACACCGGCGCTGTCCCGGTAGGTCTGCAGGCACGGCGCCTTGATCAGCCAACCCACTGCCAAGGTGATCGTCGCGAACAGCAGCACCACCCGCAACGGCGTCCAGAACCAGTGCCGGCCCAGCACTGCATGCCGACCCAGCGGACCACCCACGAGCCGGCTGGCCAGCTCGGGTACCGGATCGGTCCAGCTGGGCACCACCCGCTGCACCACCCCGGTTCAGCCTCCCCAGTTACTCGGTGGTCCGCTCGGTGGTCCCTCCTCGCCCGGTGATCCCGGTTCATCGCAGAAGGGGAAACAGTCGCCGTGGCGCTGCGGGGTGGGTCTGGGTCTGGGTCTGGCTCTGGGCGGCTTCGCCGGAGGCTCGATCGGCGTGGGCGTAAAGCCGTCAGTGTTTGGTTCGGGGTTGTTTGAGTCGGAGTTTGAGTCGGGGTTCGATTCAGGGGGCGCGGACGGTGTGACGCTGCGCGGCTCGCGGGTACGTGTCGCCGATGAGGGCGGCTGGTCCTCGACAGGTGGCGGGGCTGGACCAATCACGGTGAACGGGGGGAAGGTCTCCTTCGGGGTGCCCGTCAAATAGGAGTCCATGAACCGCTGCCAGATTGTGCCCGGCAGGCCCCGGCCGAAGATATCGCTACCGTTGGCGTTCTTGATCGCCGAGTTGGCCGGATCACCCACCCACACCGCGGTGGAGATCGACGGGGTATACCCGACGGTCCAAGCGGCGGAGTTGGTGCCAGTGTCGCCGCGTTGGTGGGTGCCGGTCTTGGCGGCTACCTGCCGTCCGCCCGCCAGCGGGATCTTCGAGCTGCGCGCAACGTCGGTCAGCGTCGCCGTGACATTGCGGGCTAACTGCGAGTTGTGCTCGGTGTTCATCCGGTCGAAGGCAGGCTGCGGCTTGTCGAGGTGGTGGTATTCGACGATGCCCCGGGCGTTGGTGTACTCACGGACGAAGAAGGGCTCACGCCGTATCCCATCGGCGGCAAAGGTCGCGTAGGCACCGGCCATGTCGATGGTGTGCACCGGGTACTGGCCGAGCGTGATACCCAGCGCAGGCGCCCCGCTGTCCGGCTCGGTCATCGCGCGCTTGCCGTTGATCTGATCCGGGATTCCGGCCTGGATCGCGGCTTCCCGGACCGCTTGCGCTCCCACGTCCTGGGCCAGCCGCACGAAGGCGGTATTCACCGACTGGGTCATCGCCTCGCGTAAGGTCAGCTTCGGGTAGTTGCGACTCTCCGAGTTGGCGTAGGAATGACCGTCGATAACCAGCGGAGAGTTCCCGTCGTACAGGGAGTTCATCCCGATGTCCCGCTCCAGCGCGGCCAGCATGGTGAACGGTTTGAACGCCGATCCTGGGTTCCACGCCGGCCCCCCGGCCAGGTCAAAACCATCCCCATGCGACCCGCCGTAGTACGCAGTCACCCCGCCACTGCGCGGATCGATCGCCACCAGCGAGGAGTGCAGGTTCTTCGGCTGCCCGCGCAGTGTGGTGCGCACGGTGTCGCGGGCCAGCTGCTGGGCTCGGGGATCGATGGTAGTGGTGATCCGGCCGCCGCCCACGGCCAACTGCTCACGGCTGACGCCTTGCTTGTCCAGCTCCTCCATCACTCGCTCGACGATGTGCTCCCGGTCATCGGTCGGCGTGCCGGGAGCCTGGCTCGGCGCCACCGTCTCCGGGTACCGCGCCTGCGCCCGATCGACTGGGGACAGCCAGCCCTTCTCGACCATGCCGTCCAGCACAAAGTTCCATCGGGACTGTGCCTGCGGAAGGTTCTTGGCCGGGTCCAAGCGGGACGGGGACCGAATCGCGGCGGCCAGCACCGCCGCCTGGGAGACGGTCAGATCCTGCACGTTGCGCCCGAAATACGCCTGGCTGGCGGCCTGGATACCGTAGGCCCCGCGGCCGAAGTAAATTGCGTTGAGGTAGTCCTCCAAGATCCGATCCTTGGACTCCTGTTTGGTCATCTTGGCCGCAACGATCATCTCGCGGAACTTCCGAAACATGCTGTACTCGTCGTGACCGGTGGCCACCTTGATGTACTGCTGGGTGATCGTGGAGCCACCGCCACTGCCACCGGTCAGCTGATTCCACGTCGCCCGGGCGATGCCCCCGATATCGAACCCAGGATTGGACCGGAAGCTGCGGTCCTCAGCAGCCAGTACCGCATTCTGCACATACAGGGGAACCCGCGTAAGACTGACCGGCGTCCGATTGCCTTCCTCGGGCACGTAGCGGCCGATTTCGGTGGTCCCGTCGCTAGCCACAATCGTGGTGACCTGCTTGCGTTGCGCCGCCAGCGCCGCAGCAGACGGCACGGAAAGAAACAGCCAACCGGCGAAGAACGCCAACACCGGCAGGAGAACGGCCAGCAGCAGTCCGACCAGCACGGCCTTGCGCATCCGGCGCCAGCGGGCGGGCCATCCCGGTTCGTCTTCCCTGCCCCACGGTGAGCCGGGGGGCACGCTGCCGCCTCCACCTCCACCGCCGTGCCGTTCACTCCTGCGCCAGCCGCCCTTGGGCCATCCGCCCGTGGGCCATCCGCTGGGCCACCAGCCACCGTGCCCTTCGCCGTGGCGACCGCCATACCGGCCGATGGGGCGTACCGGTCTTGGGGTGGGGTGAGTGAGCAGCTCGAACTCCCCCCGCGGCGGGGCCGGCGGCGGTAGTCTGACTGCCGGCTCAGCCGGCGACGAGCGTCGACCGCTGTTGTGATCTCGCTGGTCGCTCACGCGTTGTCCTCCCAGACCAGTATTCGGGTCGCGAGGGGTTCGAACAGCGACACGTCCTGCCAGGCCTTACCTCCCACCCAGACTCCGGGTGTTACTGGGTGTCACTGTGTTACTAGGTGTGTTACTAGGTGTCACTGTGTTACTGGGTGTCACTCTGCGGCAGTCCTCCGGCGGGACCGCCTGCCACCCACACCGCTAGTTCCCAGGACGTATGACTGCACAAGGTGGTTCCAGCTGCACGTCCGGCACACCTCGACGACGTGCACGCTGAACTCCTCGTACAGCGTCGCCAGCCGGCTCAGCTCGTCGGCGGTCCGGGCAGACCCGGCCACATGCTTAAGCGCGTCACCGTACACCCAGGAGACCAGCGTCAAAGACTCCTTGCGACACATGGGGCAGGTGACCGAGCTGGGCTCGCCGTGGAACTTCGCCGCCTGCAGCAGGTAGGGGGTCGCGTCGCACACCTCCGTGAGGCCAACCCGGCCGGCGTAGACCTCCGCGAGCAGCGCACGTCGCCGCAACGCGTAGTCCACCACCTGCCGTTGGGTCCGCACGCTCAACAGCGTACGCAACCTTGACCTCATCGACGCTCGGGCGTTCGGGCGCTGTGTTCGCGATGTATCGGCCCGATATAGTGGAGTGCTCCATCGAAGTGTGGGAGGTGCCGAGTGCTGGAGCTGGCGGTGCTCGGGGTCCTGCACGACGACCCGATGCACGGCTACGAACTGCGCAAACGGCTCACTGGTTTACTGGGGGCGTTCCGCGCCTGCTCGTTCGGATCGCTGTATCCCACGCTACGCCGGTTGCAACGCTCTGGTTTCATCGTGGAGGACAACGAGCCCGGAGTGGACCTGCGCGAACGCCGGGGCACGGCCTGGACCTGCCGAAGCCGGCGGGTGTACCGGCTCACCGCCGATGGCAAGAAGCGTTTCGCCACCCTGCTGGCCGACGCCGGCCCGCAGACCTGGGACGACCACGGGTTCGGCGTGCACCTGGCCTTCTTCTCGCGGACACCGGCCGAAGTGAGGATGCGCATCCTGGAGGGAAGGCGGCGCCGGGTCGAGGAACGTCGAGAGGGACTGCGGGCCGCACTCGCCCGGACCGGTAGTCAGATCGACCGTTACACCCTCGAGCTCCACCGGATGGGGCTGGAAACCAGTGAGCGCGAGGTGCGCTGGCTCAACGAACTGATCGCCCATGAACAGGCGCATCCGGAACCATCACACGACGACACTGAAAGGGCGGACCATGACTGAAGGCCGCGACACCGGTTCCAGTATCCGGGTCGCCATTGTGGGCGTCGGCAACTGCGCTGCCTCTTTGGTACAGGGCGTGCATTACTACCGCAACGCCGACCCTACAACCCGGGTACCCGGCCTGATGCACGTGCAGTTCGGCGACTACCACGTCGGTGATCTGCAGTTCGCCGCCGCGTTCGACGTGGATGCCAAGAAAGTCGGGCGAGATTTGTCCGAGGCCATCGTCGCCAGCGAGAACAACACCATCTCGATCTGCGACGTGCCACCGCTGGGAGTCACGGTGTACCGCGGGCACACGATGGATGGTCTGGGCGAGTACTACCGGGACATCATTACCGAGTCCGACGAGAAGCCGGTGGACGTGGTCGAGGCATTGCGCGAGTCCGGCGCCGATGTGCTGGTGTCGTACCTGCCGGTGGGCTCGGAGGAGGCGGACCGCTTCTATGCACAATGCGCGCTGGACGCTGGGGTCGCGTTCGTCAACGCCCTTCCGGTATTCATCGCCTCCGATCCGGAGTGGGCAGGCAAGTTCACCCGCGCCGGGGTCCCGATCATCGGCGACGACATCAAGTCCCAAGTCGGTGCGACAATCACGCACCGGGTGCTCGCCAAGCTGTTCGAGGACCGCGGAGTGGAGCTGGTGCGCACGTATCAGCTCAACTTCGGCGGCAACATGGATTTCATGAACATGCTGGAGCGCAAGCGGCTACAGTCAAAAAAAATCTCCAAGACGCAGTCGGTGACGTCCCAGGTGCCGCATGAGATGGAGAAGGCCGCGGTGCATATCGGACCGTCGGACTACGTGCCGTGGCTGGACGACCGCAAGTGGGCTTACGTGCGGCTGGAGGGCCGGGCGTTCGGCGAGGTGCCGCTGAACATCGAATACAAGCTCGAAGTCTGGGACTCACCCAACTCCGCCGGCGTGATCATCGATGCGGTCCGTGCGGCGAAAATCGCGAAGGACCGGGGCATCGGTGGCCCGATCGTGTCCGCGTCGTCGTACTTCATGAAATCACCACCCGAGCAGTACTCCGACTCCGACGCCTACGCCGCTGTGGAGGCGTTCATCCGCGGCGAGGTGGACCGGTGAGGAGCGCCCAGGCAGCGAGGCAGAATGCGATTCCCTCCACGATCAAGCTGGGTATGCCCAGCGGATAAAACCATTCGCCGATGGCGCTCACGATGCCGGGTAGGCCGGTGGTGCGGCTCACCACGTAGCCCAGGAAGGTCAAAAACGCCGTGCCGCCACCGATCAGCCACCCCAAGCGGGGGGCTGGCCGCGCGAGCAGGACTACGCCGAGCAGCATGCCCACCGCGGAGGCGATGAACAGCGCGTTGAGTACCGGCAAGATGGAGCTGGGGGGTAGGTCCACGAGATGGATCACCGCCCCGGCGACCAGTGCGGCGGCTGCGACCCCGCGCGCGAGGGGCTGCTCAGCGCGACCGGCAGCGGGTTTGTTGAGGGACTTGTCGAGCATCTGAGCACGCTCCTGCCACCACGCAACTACGCACGATCGTAACCGCCAGGCGCCAGGGCCGCCCGGGACGTGGCGACGCAGACGTATGAGAAGCGCGCGAAGGGGGTATCACCGAAGTTTGTGGTGAAGGAGCGGATCTTGTGGTGAAGGAAAACGGCGCGCGGGCGATGCAGGAAATCGAACGCAAGTATGAGGCGGTCGACGGGCTGGAGTTGCTCGACCCGGCGGAGTTGCTGGGGTTCGGCACGGCAAGCGGCCCGCAGGAGGAGAACTTAGCGGCGGTGTACTTCGACACCGCCGATCTGCGCCTGTTAGGTGCGGGGGTGACGTTGCGGCGTCGGGAGGGCGGACCCGACGCGGGCTGGCACCTGAAGCTGCCGGCGGGTAAGGACAGCCGGGAGGAGCTGCGGCTGCCACTGGAAAGCTCCCCGCGTCGCCCGCCAGCCGAGCTGGTAGCCCTGACCCGGGTGTACACCCGCGGAGCTGCGCTAGCCCCGGTTGCTGAGCTGACCACGCGCCGGCGCCGCTGGGTGCTCGCCGATCCCGCCGGTCGTCCCCTCGCGGAACTGGTGGATGACCACGTGCGGGCGCGGACCATGGGGGCGCAGACCACAACGGTGACCTGGCGCGAGGTGGAGGTCGAGCTCGGCGAGCATGGCCAGCGCAAGTCGCTGGATCGGATCGAGCGCCGGCTGCTGAAGGCGGGGGCCCAGCGTGCGGGTTCGGCCTCGAAGCTGGGCCGGCTCCTGGGTGAGCGGATGCCTCGCGATAACGCCACCCCGAGTACTCGTCCCCGGTCGGCGGGGGAGGTGCTGCTGGCCTACCTGAGCACGCAGGCTCTGCGGCTGCGCCACGCTGACCCGCTGGTGCGGCGGGATGTCCCGGATGCGGTCCACCAGATGCGGGTGGCCGCCCGCCGGATGCGCAGCGCACTGCAGGCATTCGGCCGGGTCATTGATCGGGGCCAGACCCGTAAGCTCACGGCCGAGCTGAAGTGGATGGCCGGCGAGCTGGCTGGGGCAAGAGACGCTGAGGTCATGGCCCAGCGGTTCGCGGCGTTGCTCACCGAGGTGCCCGATGAGCTCAAGCTGGGACCGGTCGACGCCGCGTTCACCCGTTCTTTTGAGCGCCGGAGGGCCCAAGCCCGCGACGTCGCCCTCACTGCCCTGGACAGTGGCCGCTACCTCGCCCTGCACGACCGGATCGACGCGTTGCTCACCGGCCCACCGCTCACCGCCCGCGCCCGCCGCAAAGGCAAGCGTGAGCTGCCGCGCAGCGCCCGGCGGGCCTACCGCCGCGTGGAATCGCGGATGGTCGAGGCGCAGCGCCAGCCCGCTGGCGAAAAGCGGGACCGTGCCCTGCACGAGACTCGCAAGGCCGCCAAACGGCTGCGTTACGCCATCGAGGCCCTCCAGCGCACGCGGGGCAAGCCAGCCGCGCGGCTGCGCAAGCGCCTCAAGTCCGTCCAAGACCTGCTGGGCGAGCACCAAGACACCGTTGTAGCGCGGCCAGTGCTGCGCCACCTCGCCGCACAAGCCCACCTTGAGGGTGGAAACGGCTTCACCTACGGCCTGCTGTATGCAGCCGAGGCTGCCCGCGCCGACCAGGTTGAGAACGACCTTCCCTCGGCGTGGAAGCGAATGCGCAAACGCAAGAACACCGCCTGGCTCAAGAGCTGAGCCGATCGGGGTTGTTGCCGGTGAGGTGTCCCGAAGGCTGCGATCGATGGGGATCGATGGGGTAGGCGATGGGGTAGGCCATGACGTCAGCCGAGCAGGTTGTTAACGAGTTCCGCCGTACCCCTCGGGGAGCCGGTCATTCCGAGCAGACTCGGCAGGAGCTGCGGGAGGCCTTGCGGACCGTGGACCTGCTGGACGGTCTGCAGGGCTTGTCGGTGGCGGAAATCGGCGATGACGAGGCGATACTCCTTGGCCCCGATGGGCGGGAGAGCACCGCGTGGCGGCAGGACTACCCGTACACCGAGCGGATGAGCCGTGAGGAGTACGAGCGCACCAAACGGTCTCTGCAGATCGAGCTGTTGAAGATGCAGTCCTGGGTCAAGGACAGCGGGCAGCGGGTCGTGGTGCTCTTCGATGGTCGTGACGCGGCGGGCAAGGGTGGCACCATCAAACGTTTCACCGAGCATTTGAACCCGCGCGGGGCACGGGTAGTGGCACTGGAGAAACCAACCGAGCGAGAACGTACGCAATGGTACTTTCAACGCTATTTCAGTCTCCTACCCGCCGCGGGGGAAATTGTGCTGTTTGACCGGTCCTGGTACAACCGCGCCGTCGTCGAACGCGTCATGAGCTTTTGCACCAGCAGTGAGTACCGAGAGTTCATGGAACAGACCCCGGGACTGGAGCAGGCGTTGGTCAACTCGGGCATCCACTTGGTCAAGTTCTGGTTCTCAGTCTCTCGGGCCGAACAGCGGGCCCGGTTCACCATCCGGCTCATCGACCCGCTCCGGCAGTGGAAGCTCAGCCCTATCGACCTGGCCGCCCTGGAGCGGTGGGACGCCTACACTCAGGCGAAGGAGGCCATGTTCGAGCGCACCGACACTCCAGCGGCGCCATGGACGGTTGTGAAGAGCAACGACAAGAAACGCGGTCGGCTCGCGGCCCTCCGCTGGGTCCTGTCTACTCTGGACTATCCGACCAAAGACCCCGACGTGGTCGGCACGCCCGACCCCCTCATCGCCGGCCCGCCAGCCCAGGTGTACGAGCAGAGCGAACGTAATAACGAGAAGCACCAGTCAACCGGTTACCGCTCCTTATCCCCTTCCGCGTGTGACACCGGGGCTGCTTCGTGAGAGGGCGCGCCGTCGGCGTGCGGAGCCCAGCCCGCTGGCACGGCCTGACAGCGGGCCTCCCCAGGCCGCAGCGACAACGAACCCAGGCCACCGATCGGGTGATCAGCTAAGGTTGGAGCGAGATTTTCGCACGTTGTGAAGTCGTTGCTGTCACCTGATGAGGTGGTCACGCCACGTTCGGTAACGTCATCGGGCGCCACTGCGATTACAGAGCATGCTCGGGGGACTTGCAGCGCGTAGCGTTGCACCTGCCAGTGCACCTGCCGGTGTGCCTGCCAGTGACTCGGTGCCTGCCAGTGACTCGCCCGCCCTATCTCACCGCTCTGCGCTGTCTCACCGATCTACGCCGTCCTACGGATCTGCGGCCCGGTCAGGAACCCTTGTCCGTTCCGAAGAACTGGGCCCCTTGAGAACCAAGCATCGAGAGAGGCTGGCCACATGGTGATTTCGCAAGCCTACCGCGTGTCTCTTGAGGCAGAGGGCATAGCTGCCCGCCAAGCCTGGGAAGATCTGGTCGATCAAGACCAGAGCGTCGCGCTTTCGAAGACACCGCAGTGGGCCGACTGCATATGCAGTTCCGATCACTTCTCGGACGCGACTTTGCTGTTCCGGGGAGAAGATGGACGTCGACTCATCCTTCCTCGTGTGCGACAAACCGGTACCCCCTCCCCGCTGGGACTGTTCGCGTCACCTCCGCGCCATTGGAACCTTGGCGCCGATGCGAGCGGTTTCCTCAGCGAAGGAGGGCCGGTGTCACCCAGAGAGACCTGTGCGCTGATCCAGGAAATCCGACGCCGGTGCAGTCTGCGTACCCGCATCGTGGTGGGTAGGGACGATGCCTGGGCATGGGCGTCAGCGGTTCCGAGCACAACTTACTCCATCGCCCGGACAGCCCAGGTACTCGATCTCCGCGACGGTTTTTCCACAGTCTGGTCGAAGCGGTTCACGAGCAAGGTGCGATCCAACTCCCGGAAAGCAGAACGACGGGGTGTTGTTGTGGAGTCGGACAACACCGGGCGACTGATCCCTGTCTTCGACGTGCTGTACCGGAGCTCCGTCGACAGATGGGCTCGGGAGAGGGGTTATCCGTTAACGTTGATGCGCTGGCTTGCGCAGCGCCAGCACCCCCGAGGCAAGTTCGCGACAGTAGCACGCAGGCTGGGCGAGCAATGCACCGTGTGGATAGCCCGACGGCAAGACGAGCCTATCGCTGGCATTATCATCTTAACGAGGGGCCCACGAGTCACCTACTGGCGGGGCGCGATGGACAAGGAACGTTCGCGCGGCACTGGCGCGAACGAGCTTCTCCATCGTTGCGCGATCGAGGCGGCATGCACCAGCGAACGACAGAGCTACGACTTCGGCCTGTCCCAAACTGACGAGCTGAAGAGGTTCAAGGCTACCTTTGGGGCAGGCGAAGTTCCCGTGCACATCTACTACTTCGAGAGACTTCCCACGGCAGCTGCCGAAGACAAGTGCTACAACGCAGCCAAGCAGGCTATCCGAACTGCAATGCGGCTGGGGCGGAGGATCACATGACGAGGGAAGCCATCATGTCAGGTTGGTGGGTTTGGTGACAGCGCTGGAGGGGGAAACGCTCACCACCACAGCGCGGAACTCGGCCACCGTTGCCTGCTGGACGCTGGTCAGCAGGGCCACGGGGCTGCTCCGGGTGGTCCTGATCGGCGCGGTGCTGGGGGCCACTTACTTCGCCAACTGCTTCCAGGCCGGCTATGTTGTGCCGAATATCGTGTTCACGTTGATCGCCGGTCCGGTGCTGTCGATGGTGCTGGTGCCCGGCGTGGTCCGCGCCCTCGGCGCTGGGGGGCTGCCCCGGGCCCAGGAGGTGCTCGGCCGGGTAGCCGGGTGGCTCCTCGCGGTCTCGTCCGTGGTCGCCGCATTGCTGATGATCGCCGCCCCGGCGGTGGCGTGGACGCTGAGCCGCGGGATTTCCGATCCCGCGCAACGAGCTCGGGGTTTATGGCTGACCACGCTGCTGGTCCTGCTGGTCGCACCGCAGGTTCTGCTGAACTGCCTGGCTTATCTCGGCATGGCCGCCCAACGGGCGCGCGGGCGCTTCGCGCTCGCCTCGGCCGCACCGGCCGTGGAGAACGTCGTCCTGATCCTGACGGTAGTGCTGGCTGGCTGGTATTACGGGACGGGCCTTGACATCGATCGCGTGCCACTCGCCTTGGTGATCGTCCTAGGGGTGGGCAGTACGTCGGCTGTCGCGCTGCACGCGGCATTGCAGTTGTTCGGTGCGGCCCGGGTGGGTCTGTTGACTCGCCCGTTGACCCGATGGCGGCAGGATCCCGAGGCAGTCGCGGTGACCCGCCGCTTGGCGCGTTCGGTCGGCGTGGCGGCCTGTCCGGCAGCGGCGATGTACGTGCTGTTCGCGCTGGCCGGCTCGGTGCCCGGTGGGGTGTTCGTCGTGCAGCTGTCCTACTCTGTGCTGTTTTCCTTGTCCTACATCAGTGCTCGTGCGGTGTCGATGGCCGCGCTGCCCGGGCTGGCGCACGCCGCCCATCACGAGGACTCCGTCACGTTCGGCTCGGCATGGCGCCAAGGACTGTCCTACGCCGTGATCGCCAGCCTGCCGCTGCTGGTGTTGCTCGTGGTGTTCTCCGGACCGACCGCGAACGTTCTCGCCAATGGTGAACTACGGCATGCAGCCCTGATCGGCCCACTCGCCACCTGTCTGGCGGTCGTGGCGGTAGCCCAGCTGGTCGGCGGGGTGTCTGACCTCGGTTGCCAGGCGCTCTACGCGCGGCTGGACGACCGCGTTCCGCGGCGGGCCAGTGAGGTGACTTTCGGGGTGACAGTAGCAGTCGGCGCCGCGGCCCTGCTCGTGCCAGCCAGTGGGGTGCGCCTCGTCTGGCTGGTGGTGGCCATCCTGGCCGGTGAGCTCGCCGCCGCCGGGATGGTGCTGACCCGGCTGCGCCGAGCGATCAGGCCCGAGCGGTTCATCGAGCTCCGAACCCTTGCCCGCGCGCTCGTGGCCACGGTCGCGATAGTGCCGGTGACCGCCGCGGTGTGGTGGATCCAGCATGTCCACAGCGGTAGTCAGCTCAGCAACCTGGCAGTTCTCACCCTAGGCGGGATCACTGCGCTCGGCGTTTATGCACTCGTGCTCCGGGCCACCATGACGCGACGGACCAGTGAGGCATGAATGGTGCTTTCTCAAGCGTATCGCATGTCCCTTGAGGCGGAAGGCGCAGATGCCCGTCCCGCTTGGGAAGACCTCGTCGCCCGTGACGGGAGCATCGCACTCTCGAAGACACCGGAGTGGATTGACTGCATCTGCAGTTCCAGTCGCTTCTCGGACGCGACCCTGCTGTTCCGGGGAGAAGACGGACGACAACTGATCCTGCCTCGCCTACGGAAAACCGGAACCCCTTCCCGCCTGGGGCTGTTCGAATCACCGCCGCAGGGATGGGGTCTTGGTGCTGATGCGAGTGGTTTCCTCAGCGAAGGGGGGACGACGTCGCCCAGCCAGACCAGTGCGCTGATCGAGGAGATCCGACGCCATCCCGGGCTGCGCACCCGTGTCATGGTGGGCGAGGACGACGCCCCGGTATGGGCGTCAACGGCTCCGAGCACCCTCTACTCCACCGCCCGGACCGCGCAGGTGCTCGATCTCCGCGGTGGTTTTTCCACGGTGTGGTCGGAGCGGTTCACGAGCAAGGTACGGTCTCATGCCCGGAAAGCGGAGCGGCGGGGCGTTGTCGTGGAGTCGGACAGCACTGGGCGACTCGTTCCGGTCTTCGACGTGTTGTATCGGGAGTCCGTCGACAGATGGGCTCAGGAGCGTGGTCATCCGTTATCATTGATGCGCTGGCGCGCGCAGCGCCGCGAGCCGCAGAGCAAGTTTGCGACCGTGGCACGGAGGATGGGCGAACGTTGCACGGTGTGGATAGCGTGGCGGGGAGGCGAACCTCTCGCGGGCATTTTCGTCCTGACGAAGGGCCCGCGGGCCACCTACTGGCGGGGAGCGATGAACAAGGAACGGGCGCGCGGCACCGGCGCGAACGAACTTCTCCACCGTTGCGCGATCGAGGCCGCCTGCGCCGAGGGACGACAGAGCTACGACTTCGGCCTCTATCAAACTGAGGAGCTGAAAAGATTCAAGGCTACTTTCGGAGCGCGGGAAGTTCCCGTGCACGTCTACTACTTCGAGCGACTTCCCACGGCGGCTGCCGAAGCGAAGTGTCACCACGCCACCAAGCAGGCCGTGCGAGCCGCGATGCGGCTTGCGCGCCTCGGTAGGTAAGCCAGTGGGTACAGCACCGGGTAGGTGCGCTGCGGTGCTCGCAGCGGCGCTGATCGGTGCCAGCGCGGGTGGTTGTGCCGCTCAGCCTGGGAAAACGGGGTCCGAGCCGCCCCCGGCGCTGGCTGGCGTCCACCCGTGCGAGGCGGCTGCGCTGGGTGCTACCGCGTCCCGTGGCGGTGCGGGCGGTGTATTCCGGGGTCCTGGGGGTGTCACGTTTAGCTGCGCGACGTTGACCGTACCATTGGATCATGCCGGGCTGCGGGGGGCTCCCCAGCAACCCGGGCAGCTCTCACTGCAGGTCGCGATGGCCGACAACGCCACCGCGCCGCACGGTGTGCTGGTGTGGCTGGTCGGCGGCCCGGGTGAGCCGGGGGTGGGGTTGACCGCCGTGATCGCCCATCAGTTCGACCCGGCGGTCCTGCGTAACTACCGGCTGGTGCTGTTCTCCTCGCGCGGCACCGGCACCGGCGCGTTGCACTGCCCACAACTGCAGCAGGTGATGGGCGACTCGGACCTGGCCGTGCCCCCGCCTAGCGCCGTGCAAGCGTGTGCCCAATCCATCGGGGATAAGCGGCGGTTCTACACCACCGCCGATACCGTCGCTGACCTGGACACGCTGCGCCAAGCGTTACGGGTGCGCACGCTCACCCTCGACGGCGCCTCCTACGGCACCTTCGTCGCCGAACGCTACGCGATCATCCATCCCGACCGGGTGTCGCGGTTGGTGCTGGACTCGGTCGTCCCGCACGACACCTTCGACCCGCTGGGGATCGCGGTCTTCAACCGCACCGCGCAAGTGCTGCAGATGGTGTGTGTGCAAACCCGGTGTCCCACCGATCCGGCCCAGGACCTCGCTGCGGTGGTCCGGGCCCGCCACGACGGCCCCCAGTTGCTCAACGCTCTCAGTGGGCTGACCCTCGGTGCACCCAAGCTGAGCGGGATACCGGCCGCCGTGCACCAGGCGGCGCGGGGTGAGAACACCGCATTCGACGCGATCATCGCCGCCGAAGCTCGGGATCAGGCCGCCTCGGCCGAGCAGTTCAGCCAGGGTTTGCACGCCGCGACCGTATGTGCGGACTGGGTGTGGCCGTGGGGCGGTGCTGACACCCCGGTGCCCAGCCGGGCCGGTGCTGTCACCAGGGCGGTCGCCGCACTGCCGGACGCGGCGGTGTTCCCCTACGACCGGGCCACCGCGGCCGGCAACGGAACCGTGGCGACGTGTGAGCAGTGGCCGCCCACCCCGGTGGCAAGCTTCCCGTCCGGGGCCGACCTGCCGCCGGTGCCCACACTGCTGCTGGCCGGCGACCATGACCTGATTACCCCCTTGGCGTGGACCCAGCACGAAGCCGCCTACGCCCCACACGGTCACCTTGTCGTCATCCCCGGCTCGGGGCACATCACCCAAAACACCGGCAACCCCCCGGCGGGCCGAACAGCCGTCACCGCGTTCCTGACCGGCCCGTGAGGCGTACAGCTTCATCAAGGCACCGGCAAAGTCCTAGCCCCAGTTTCCGGGCTAGGTCCCTAGCACGTTGACACTTGAGCCAAGTTCCCCGGAGGGCGTAGTGTCCTTCCAGCCTCGCTGGTCATAAGGAACAATGGTTATCTCTCAAGTAGGACTCGGTTATCTCTCAAGTAGGACTCAAGCAAAGCTCGTGATTCAACTTGACAGTCCCGCAGGCCGCTGCCATCCTGAATAAACAAAGAAGTGTGCACGCAACCCCCGATCCCGCGCTGACGTCGACCCAGAGAATCATTGACAATACCTGTTAGGTGATGAGGACATTAGGTAAACATATTTCAAGTCATTTCCGACACCAAGCCGATATCACTCACAAAGCGGGCACCCCGAGCGAGGAACACCTCGCCTGATCGCCAACCTGAAAGCCCGCCAACCTGGCAAACTGGGCCACACGGTCGCCAACGCCAACCTAGTCCGGCTCCGCTCACGCTCCGCCCGGTAACAACCGCTGCGTGGCTAGGTCCAGTTCTCGCGTTAGAGAGGTCATTCAAGTGCGCGACCAATACGACGTCATCGTCATCGGCGGAGGCCCCGCCGGCGTCACAGCGTCGGGGCTCCTGTCAAAATGGGGACGAAGTGTGCTCTTGCTAGAAAAGGAGAAATTTCCCCGATACCACATTGGCGAGTCCCTCGTTACGGGTATGATGCCGGTCATCGAGGAACTCGGCGCCGCTCAGATCTTGGAGGAATTGGGCGCGATCAGGAAGTATGCGATATCACTGATCTGGGGGAGCCACCCAGACCCATGGACTGTCCGTTTCGATGAAGTTTCTCCTTTCCCCTACGCCTATCAGGTCAAGCGAGCCGAGTTCGACAGCTTGCTGCTGGCTCATACCCGACGACTGGGTACAACTGTGATCGAAGAGGCGAATGTCCGCGAGGCCCTGTTCGAGGGCGACCGCTGCACAGGTGTACGTTACAGCCGCTCCGACGACGTGATCGACGTTCACGCCCCGTTCATCATCGATGCCTCTGGCCAGGCCAAGCTCATGGCTCGACGCTTCGACGCGGTCGGCTGGCACTCAGACCTGAAGAATCTGGCCGCCTGGACATACTTCCAAGGCGGCAGCCGCTATGACGGACAGGAGGCCGGCAACATCCTGGTCGAAAACAGGCCACCAGGCTGGCTTTGGCTGATCCCCTTCAGCGACAACACCTGCAGCGTCGGGTTCGTCGCGCCGAGCAAGGACTTTACCGCATCTGGCCTGAAACCCGCAGCGGTACTCTACCAGAGCATCGACGAGTCACGGGAGGTCAAACGTCTGCTGACCGGTGCCGTCGAGGTGTCCCAAGTTCGGACAGCCAAGGACTGGTCCTATACCTGTGAACGGATGAGCGGTCCCGGCTTCATCCAAGCCGGCGACGCGGCGGCGTTCATCGACCCACTGTTCTCCACCGGCGTCATGCTTGCCATGCGAAGTGCCTCGGCGGCGGCGCGCGCTGCCAACGATATTCTCGACGAACCAGACTCGGAAGCCTCGATCCGTCAGTCGTACGAGGACGGGTACCGTTCCTTCCTCGACGTGGTGATCTCGTTCGTGCGTTTCTTCTACGACCCGAGCAAGGAAGTTTGGGATTACTTCGAAAGGGCTCGCGAACTAGTCGACCCGACGGAGCAGCTCAAGGCTCGCGAGGACTTCATCGTCCTCATCTCCGGCCTCGTTGCGATGCACCCGATCATGGACTACGTCCCCGCTGCTCCTGTTGCCGTACCTCCCTCCGGTTAGTCGAATCACACCCCAGCGCATGAGCCATGCTGGGGCGGCGGCAGATCGTGTCCGCGAGGTGATGGGCCATCAACACCCAGCCCAACCAGACCGGTAAATAAACACGCCCCGCCGGGTAGTTCACAGATTTTTTCCAGGAGAACCCGATGGATACTTCTACGACGCGGCAGAACTACGTGCGAACAGCCGACGAACTGCCCCGTCAACGCTCCTCCGACACGAACATCACCTGGTCGAAACGGATGGGCGAGCTCAAAAGTATAACCGATCTACTCGTCCATGTCGCCGACACTGCACCGAATGCCGGTGTTCGCTACCTGCACAACCACACGATCGACAACTCCACTTTCCAGGACTACGGGTCCCTCTTGGACAGTGCGCGTCGAATACTGGGCGGACTGTCCGCCCGAAAACTGCCGGCCCGGAAGAATATCGTGCTCCTGCTGGAACGGTCCGCTGAGTTCATACCTGCTTTCTGGGCCTGCCTGCTCGGCGGCTACGTACCCTGCCCGCTGTTACCCATAAGGGTTGACACAACTCGTTGGGCCGCCCAAATCAAGCACGTCAACGACCTACTGGACAGCCCGCCGTGGTTGACCACGAGCGATATCAACGCCGAAATTCCTACCTCCGAGCATACGGAGATAGCGATTTTTGACGAGCTATCGGACGGCGAACCTGAGTCACGCATCCATAGTGCCGACCCGAGCGATCTGGCCATACTCATGCTCACGTCCGGCTCGACCGGAAACTCCAAGGCTGTGATGCTCAGTCATGGAAACCTCCTCTCCGCCTTGGCCGGCAAGGCCGATCGGCTAGAACTTACTTCCGGCGACAATACGATGAACTGGATATCTTTCGACCACATCGCCGCAATCGAGGGACATCTGTTGCCGCTGGCGATCGGAGCAACACAGCTCCAGGTCGAACCTCAGGTCATCCTCACCGACCCTCTCCAGTTTCTTCGGCTAATCGAGACCTACCAGGTTCGCCTCACATTCACTCCGAACTTCCTGCTCGGTCAGATCAACGCGTTGCTCGACAAACAGCCACATGGCTTCTCGGCGAGCCTCAAGTCAATCCGGCACATCATCTCAGGCGGCGAAGCCGTCGTGTGCGCAACAGGACGGCATTACCTCGAACTTCTCAGACCTTTCGGGCTGCACAAAAATACTATTGTTCCGGCGTTTGGAATGACCGAGACTTGCGCTGGAAGCATTTTTTCGCGGGAGTTTCCTGACGCCGAATCAGGAAAAGAGTTCGCCTCGGTAGGGCGGCCGATAGACGGATTGGAGCTCCGCATCGTTGATGACAACGGCATGCCGCTGGAGGACTGTCAAATTGGTGAGCTCCAGCTGCGTGGACCCGTGGTCACGGGTGGCTATTACAACAACTCCCGTGCGACCACGAACGCGTTCACGGCTGACGGTTGGTTCTGTACCGGTGACCGAGGTTTCCTTGAGGCCGGGCGACTCACCCTCTCGGGGCGAAGCAAGGACAGCATCATCGTCAATGGAGTCAACTACTTCAGCCACGACATCGAAACCGCCCTTGAGCAGCTTGACGGCGTAGAGAAGTCCTATGTCGCGGCCTTTCCCACCCGAACCGCCGGCAGCGACACCGAGGAACTGGTCATCACGGTCGTTCCCAGCCCCAGTTGCGACAGTGAAGCCGACTTGCATCGAGTACTCGTTGCGATCCGTAGTACCGTGGTGATGCATTGGGGGTTCCGTCCAGCTCTCGTCTTGCCGCTATCCAGATCCGAAGTGCCGAAGACCAGTCTCGGAAAGATCCAGAGATCCGTGCTACGCAGCAGACTCGAGGCGGGCAATTTTGCCGATTACGCTCAATCAGTGGCCGATTTGATGCTGCGTCAGATCGGCGGGTACACGACGCCTGATGGCCCGGCCGAGGTGGGGCTCGCCGAGATTTATGCCGAGATGTTTGACCTGGAGCCGGAGACAGTGAGCGCCACTGCCAGCTTCTTCGACCTCGGAGGGACGTCTCTGGAAATACTGCAACTGAAGAAGCAGGTCGAATCCCGTTTCAGTATCGCTGACCTGCCCATCGTTGCAATACTGCGGGCGCCCACCGTACGCCAGTTGGCTGGTGTACTCACCTCGCTTGATCAAGGAATCTCCTGCTACGACCCTCTTGTACCACTTCAGCAGGCCGGTACCAAGACACCACTGTTCTGCGTCCACCCCGGCGTCGGCGAAGTCCTGGTCTTCGTTAACCTCGCCAAATATTTCCTCAACGAACGACCCTTCTATGCATTGCGGGCTCGCGGTTTTGGTGTCAACGAAGACTACTTCCATACCTTCGACGAGATGGTGCAGTGTTATGTAGAGGCTATTCGCGGCAAGCAACCACATGGGCCATACGCGATCGCAGGTTATTCCTACGGCGGCATCATCGCGTTTGAGATCGCTAAGATGCTCGAGTTGGCCGGCGAGCGCGTCGAGTTCGTGGGAATCTTCAATCTCCCGCCGCATATACAGAGCCGCATGCACGAAATTGATTTCGTTGAGGGTGCGGTAAACTTGGCGTTCTTCCTGGCGATGGTCACCAAAGACCAAGCGGCGAAACTGCCAGAACTACTACGAAACGAGAATCTGTCCAGGGATGAAATAGCTGAGTACCTCGTCGATATGGCGCCGAAAGCACGCCTTGTCGAGCTCGACATCGATCTCGCCAAATTTTCCGCCTGGGTGAACCTCGCGCAGTCGATGGTAGAGCTCGGCCGCACCTATGAACCCTCAGGCACGGTGAAATCGGTCAGCGTTTTCTACGCCAACCCGCTCCATGGCACGAAAGAGGACTGGCTGAAATACCAACTCATGGAATGGGAAAACTTCACCCGCGGCCCGAACCGTTATATCGACGTCGCAGGTGAGCACTACACACTGATGGGCCCGCAACATGTGGCAGGTTTCCAAGCCACCCTGCGGAAAGAACTAGACCGGGCGTTGAGAGGCAACTGACCACAGGCGCAGACGAACGACGGGAGAGGCAACCGTGCTCACCGGGAAGAAAATCCTCATCACTGGTGCCACAGGCCAGGTTGCCCGCCCGGTGGCCGAAGCTCTCGCGAAGGACAACGAGGTCTGGTGCGTGGGCCGGTTCGGCGACGCCACAGCGGGACAGGAACTGCGCTCACACGGGATACAGACCTGGCGTTGGGATATGGGAACCGAGAGCCTCGACGGTCTGCCGGACGACTTCACATATGTCATGCACTCGGCGTTCGACAGGGGCAACGGTAGCGACTTCGAGGCGAGTCTCGACATCAACTGCGGAGCGATTGGCAGGCTGATGATGCACTGCCGGCGCGCTGAAGCCTTTCTGTTTGTCTCGACCGGCGCGGTCTACGCGTATCAGGGCCTCGATCACCGCTACACCGAGACGGACGCGCTTGGCGGGCAGGCGTTGTGGTTTCCCACCTATCCGGTGGCCAAGCTCGCCAGTGAGGGAGCGGTACGTGCGCTGGCCAGGGCACTGTCCTTGCCTACGACGATTGCCCGGCTCAACGTCGCATACGGACCGTATAGCCACGGAGGCGTGCCGATATTATTCTTGCAGAGAATTCTCGCCGGCCAGCCGATTGAGGTTCCCCGGACCGGGCAGAACTGGTGTAACCCGATCCATACCGATGACATCGCCCGGCAGGTCCCCCTTCTGTGGAGTGTGGCGACAGTGCCGGCACGTGTCGTAAATTGGGGTGGCGACGATGTTGTTGGAGTCACAGATATGATGGATTACCTGGCGCAGCTCAGCAGGACAGTCGCCACGTACATACAAAAAGACGAGACACGAGAGACACACGCCTTTGACAATACCTTACGTAAATCACTAATCGGGGACTGTGCGGTAGGCTGGCAGGACGGCCTTCGTAGGACGCTAGAAATTCATCTGCCCAGCTTGGTAAGCACTGACTCGATGCATTAGCGGGCCAACCGTGGCCCTTCCCCGGAAAGGAAAAAAATGTCTACCAACGCTGAGATCATCCGGGCATCATACGCCGCGTTCGCCCGCGGTGACATCGACGCCGCTATGGAACTGTTCTCTCCCGCCATCGAGTGGACCCATCCCCACGGGATGAACGACCATGGACTCGGCGGAACCAAGAAAGGACGGGAGCAGGTTCGGGACTTTATGACACGAGCACGCCCGCCCTTCAGCGAACTTCGGCCAACACCCCACGAGTTTGTCGAATCAGGTGACCGCGTGATGGTCATCGGAGCGTACCATACGCGGGTCGCTCACAGCGAACAAACCCACAGGGTACCGTTTGTCCACTCCTGGCGACTGGCCGACGGGAAAGCCACCCATTTCGAAGATTATCACGACACGGCCGGTATTCGAACACCGCCGGGAACCAACGAGGCGGGAATGACTCCGCGGGAGCAGATCCTTCGACTTGGGCTCGGCTTTTGGAACGCGAAAGCGCTCCTCGTTGCGGTGGAACTCGGCGTGTTCACCGAACTGGCGGTGCAACCACTGGACGCGGAGACCCTTCGGGCAAAACTTGGCCTACACGATCGCAGCGCGCGAGATTTCTTCGATGCGTTGGTCGCATTAAGGTTGCTCGATCGAGAGAATGGCTTGTACCGCAACACACCGGCCAGCGCCGCGGTGTTAGATGAATCAGATTCCGAACAATACTTGGGTGATTTGCTCAAGTTTATGAACAACCTCTCATACCCATCGTGGGGAAATCTGAAACCCGCCTTGCAGACCGGGTTGCCACAAAATCATGCAGGAGACGACAAGAGTGAGTTATTCGACGTTCTATACGCTGAGCCGGAACCGCTGCGGAAATTCCTGCAGGCGATGGCCTCTGGCGCTATGGGCGCCATCCACGCGCTCGCGGAGCGCTTCCCCTGGGAGAAATACTCGAGCGTCGCCGACGTCGGCTGCGCAAAGGGAGCGTTGCTGTCCCGGGTGCTGCGCCGCCATCCCCACCTCAGCGGAGTCGGCCTGGACCTACCGCCGGTCGGCCCGATCTTCGCCGAAACAGCAGAGCAGTTCGGACTCGTCGACCGGATGAAGTTCATGGCCGGCAGTTTCTTCACCGATCCGCTACCCAGCGCCGACGTGATCGTGCTCGGGCATGTGCTGCACGACTGGGACTTGACGACCAAGCGGATGCTGCTAGAAAAAGCCCACAAAGCGCTGCCCGACGGTGGGACTGTCGTCATCTACGAGTTCCTCATCGACGACGACCGCAGGCATAACACTCTCGGCCTGCTCATGAACCTGCAGATGCTGCTGGTAAGCTCGGGAGGCTTCGATTACACGGGAGCGGACTGCATTGGTTGGTTGTCCGATGCCGGATTCCGTGACTGCTACGTCGAGCACCTATGGGGTCCAGAGTCGATGGTTATCGGTACGAAGTGAGTCCGGCTACGAAGTGAGTCCGACAGAGACAGACCGCCAATGGTAGGCTTATACGATGAGTCCCGTCGCATGGCGCCAGATCTGCGGCGTCAAAGCGCAATCAGTCCATGTTCCCACTCGTTAAGGAGGACACTGGCATGACCGGCCACGCACCGAAGACCGAGTCACCAGTCGCGTTGATCACGGGAGGGGGAACCGGCATCGGCCGGGCCACTGCGGTGCGGCTCGCCGACCACGGCTGGCACGCCATGGTGATCGGGCGGCGCGAAACACCGCTGAAGGAGGTCGCCGCCCTGAGACCAGCTATTAGCTACACCGTCGCCGACATCACCGACGCCGACCAAGCCCAGCAGGCCGTCAATCATGTCGTCGCCGGCCACGGCCGGCTCGACGCGCTGGTCAACAACGCCGGAATACTCACGCCAATACCGTTGGATGCAGTCAAAGTCGATGACCTCACCCGGCTCTTTGACACCAATGTGTTCGCTCCCGCCCATCTGGCCAGTCTGTGTATCAGCCATCTCACCGAGACGGCCGGGTCAATCGTCAACGTCAGCAGCGCAGCCGCCCAGCGTCCCGCCATGCGGGTAGTCTTCTCGGCGGGGGGAGCCTTCTACGGTGCCAGCAAGGCTGCACTCGAGTACCTCACCCGGTCGTGGGCAGCTGAGCTTGCTGACCGGCGTATCCGGGTCAACGCCGTGGCGCCAGGGCCGATCGAAACGCCCATCGTGGACACCCTTTCCGCTGAGCAACTAGCTCAGTTCCAGCGGAAGCTAGCCGACAGCCTGCCGCCGCTGGGACGCCCCGGCAAACCCGACGAAGTCGCCCGCTGGATTCACACCCTGGTCGATCCCGCCTCCAGCTGGGTCACCGGCCAGATCATCGCCGTCGACGGCGGCATGGCTATCCCCTGACCCCCACTACCCAGGCTAGAAAGACAAGCATGATGGGCGACAACCGTATTTTAATCATCGGGGCCGGCTTGACCGGACTCGCCCTCGCCTCCGGCCTCCGCGTCCGCGGCGTCGAGCCCGTCCTGGTCGAGCGGGCACCGATCATCACCGAGGCCGGATGGGCTATCGGGCTAGGGCCCAGTCATCTCGCGGCGCTCGACCGGATCGGTCATGCCGATCGATCCGGCTGGCCGCTCCATCCACAGGGCGCTCGCCTGTGGTTCGACGGCCACGGCAACCTCCTGCACATCCTCGACGAGACCGGCTTGCTCATCATCGGACGATCCGAACTGCAGCTCGCCCTCCTTGATCCGGTCCGTGACCTCGTCCGTACCGGCGTCATCCCCGTCGCGGTCGTCAATCACGGCGACCGGGTCGAGGTTGACTTCGACGATGGCACCCACGGCACCTTCGACGCGGTCATTGGGGCCGACGGCATCAACTCCTGGACCCGGCGCCACGTCCTGCACGGGCCCGACGCCACCTACGCCGGCTGCGCGGTCGTACGGTTCCACATTCCCAACACCGACAACCTCACCGTGATGAGCCGCGCCGATGTTGACGACGCCGCGCTCGTCTATTTCGTCATGAACGCCGGCAAGACCCTCCACGTCGTCGTGATCCTGCCTGGAGAGGAGAACAACCGGCGCGATCTCACCCTCGCCGAGCTCGCAGCCTTGTTCCCCACGGTCGAAGGCCCACCACGCACCATCGTCACGGCCATGCAGGATAACCCACTTCACTATTACGCCAACATCAACGAGGTCATCGTCGAACACTGGGTCAGCAACCGGATCGGTATTATCGGCGACGCCGCGCACGCCATGAGCCCTCTACTCGGGCAAGGTGCCGGTGTCGGTTTCGAAGACGCCGCGCTGCTCGCCGAGCTTCTCGCCCTACCCCACATGCCCGCACCGCTTGCGCTCCACAACTATGAGCGCATCCGCAAACCTCTCGCGCAAGCCATTCAAGCTAAGTCCCACGCCCTGACCACTAACATCCTCCGTGGCCCCACAACTCCATAACCACGCACGACAGCGCCCCTTAATCCTGAATACTATCGTCAGCGCGCCAGTCAACAGCCTGATCCCGCGCGAACCCAAGGGAGCCCGTTATGAGCGAACGGATTGATTTTACAGCCATCAACCCCTCGATCATCGCCAAGTTTCGCGCCAACGCGGGAAAGACCAACAATCCGTTCGGCGCTCCGCTGCTGTTGCTGACCACCGTCGGAGCCAAGAGCGGCAAAACTCGCGTCAACCCGGTGATGTACCACACCGACGGTGACCGCTTGATCGTGTTCGCTGCCCATCACGGCGCACCCACCCACCCTGACTGGTACCACAACCTGGTGGCACACCCCGAAGTCACGGTGGAGGTGGGCGCCGAGGTTTGGGCGGTCACCGCCCAAACGGCGGTGGGGCAGGAACGCGACCGGCTGTGGGCAGACGCCGTGACGAAGTATCCCTTCCTTGCCGAACATCAAGCCGAGACCACCCGCCAGATCCCGGTGGTCATCCTCCAGCGCTGAGTCCCAGGCCCTAACCGCCAACATCCTTCGCGGCGCCACAACTCCATAACCACGTACGACAGCACCCTCAGCCCCGAATACGAACGTCAGCGCGCCAGTCAACAGCTTGGTCGCGTGCGAACCCGGAGGAGTCCACATGAGCGTTAGCGGAACGAACGACTACGTAGCCCGCAACCCCGCAGTCATCGCCCAATTTCGCGCCAACGCGGGGCAGGTCGACGGCTTCGATGTGCCGCTGCTGTTACTGACCAGCATCGGAGCTAAGAGCGGCAAAACTCGGATCAACCCGTTAATTTACCACACCGACGGTGACCGCTTGATTGTGTTCGCTTCCTATGGTGGCGCACCCACCCACCCGGACTGGTACCACAACCTGGTGGCGCACCCCGAGGTCACGGTGGAGGTGGGTACCGCCGTCTGGGCGGTCACCGCCCGGACGGCGGTGGGGCAGGAACGCGACCGGCTGTGGGCAGACGCCGTAGCGAAGTATCCCTTCTTTGCCGATTATCAAGCCGAGACCACCCGCCAGATCCCGGTGGTCATCCTCCAGCGCCACCAGGAGGGACCACCGTCAGCCCTGAGACTATGAGCGCATCCACAAACCTCTCGCACAAGCTGAGTCCCACGCCATGACCGCCAACATCCTCCGCGGCCCCACAACTCCATAACCACGCACAACAACGTCCTCAACCCCAAACACCATCGTCAGCGCGCCAATCAACAGCCTGGTCCCGCGCGAACCCGAAGGAGCTCGCATGAGCGAAAAGATCGACTTTGCGGCTCTCAACTCCTCGGCCATCGCCCAGTTTCGCGCCAACGCGGGACAGATCGACACTCTGTTGGGCATTCCAATATGGTATCCGATATTGTTGCTGACCAGCGTCGGAGCCAAGAGCGGCAAAACTCGCGTCAACCCGTTAATTTACCACACCGACGGTGACCGCTTGATCGTGTTCGGCTCTCGTCATGGTGCACCCACCCATCCTGACTGGTACTACAACCTGGTGGCACACCCCGAGGTCACAGTGGAGGTGGGTACCGAGGTTTGGGCGGTCACCGCCCAAACGGCGGTGGGGCCGGAACGCGACCGGCTGTGGGCAGACGCCGTGGCGAAGTATCCCTTCCTTGCCGAACTTCAAGCCGAGACCACCCGCCAGTTCCCGGTGGTCATCCTCCAGCGCCACCAGGAGGGACCACCATCAGCCCCAAACTGACAATGACGTGCTCGAAGACCCTATGGGCATCACACGTACACAATACGGAGTGCGATTGGGGAGGTGCCCAGGTCACGGTCACACCCAGCAGGATAAACGACCAAGAATGAATAAGGAATAGAAAGGAACATCATGCCTCGGAAGAAAACAAACCTCATGTCCACGCCCGACAAGGTCGGGCGCCTTTATGATGGTTTCGCTGCTCGGTGCGCCGCGTCCATTTTTGGCGATAGTATGAGCCTGCACGTCGGATACTGGGATAACCCTGACAGTGAGGCTCCCTTCAGCGAAGCGGCCGACCGGCTAACCGATCTCATGAGCGAGAAACTGCAGATCGGTCCTGGAAGTCACGTCCTCGATGTCGGTTGTGGGGTCGGCGGACCTGGCGTGCGGATAGCCAGACTTACCGGTGCCCGAGTGACCGGAATCTCGATAAGCCAGGAGCAAATCGCAGTCGCCAACTCCCTTGCGGAATCAGCGGGGCTCGCTGAACGAGTGGTGTTCCAGCAGGCAAACGCGATGGAGATGCCGTTTCCGGCAGAGTCCTTCGACGCTGCCATCGCTCTTGAGTCAATTCCGCACATGCCGGATCGTGGACAGGTGCTCACGCAGATCTGCCAGTCACTCCGGCCGGGAGGCCGGCTAGTCCTGACCGACTCGTTCGAGCGTGCACCAATCCCCGCCGCAAAGCAGCCTGTGGTGGACCGGCTTTTCAACAACTTCATGTCGACCCTGGTGCGAGCCGAGGACTACCCACCCTTGCTCCGGCATGCGGGACTGTGGTTCGAAGAGATTCTGGACATCAGCGAGCAGACTCTTCCCAAGAGCTATTCCTGGCTACAGCCGGAGCTTGAAACGACTATGTTTGGCGATGACGTGACTGGTCGATTCGACGGGATGGACTTGATCATTCCGGAAGTGGGCTACCTTATGGTTTTGGCCAAGCGGCCGAAGAGCTAAGCGGCCGAACGATTCGGCGTACCAACCCTGGCCGACTACATCCGCTGCGGACGCCTCCTCAGTGATCGCGCCGTCAACCATACTCTTTCCTTATCGGGAAATGCCCAACTGGTCGCAGCGTAGGGCTAGTTCGCTATCACAGACGTCGTGCGAGTCGATTAAGCGACTGTCGATGACCTGCTTGACCGTGTTCACCGTGATGAATACTGGCGGTATGAGTATCGCGCGGATTTTGTGGTGCGTGGTGGATCCACTCAGGGTCATGGACACCATTCTGCCGGCGGCCGCATAGTCGCTTCTCGCGAGGGCACCGGCGAGTTTCGCCGTTTCCGTGGTCTGCTGGTCGACGGAGGGAAACACCGTCATGAACTGGTCACCGCGCAGGATCGCCTTGAGGGCTTCCGGGGTGGCGCCCAGCCCGGTCACCCGGACTTTCCCGTTCAACCCTTTCCTGCGCAGCACGGCGATCACCGCATCGGCCACGCCGTCGCCCGCCGCCAGCACGCCGTCGACGTGGCCACCGCCTGCGGTGAGGAGATGCTCGAATACCGCGCCGGCGCGGTGGTTGTCCTCGACGGATTGGCTGGCCACCAGCCGGTATGCGCCGGTGTCGTAGCGCGGTTGCAGGACGTTGCGCGCTCCCTGAACGAGCAGGGGCGTGGTGGGATCGGTCTGCGGGCCGCCGAGCTCGATGACGGTGGCGCCGTGCACCCGTGCCCCCCGGATGCCCCGCACCAGACCCCGGCCTTGCAGATCACCGGCCCGGACGGGATCGAAAGAGACGGAGTAGTCGGAGGAACCACCGGCATTGAGCCGGTCGTAGTCGTAGTCGATAGTGGGGATGTGGGCCGCCCGGGCCTTAGCCGCGACCAGCGCGCCGACCTGGTTGTTCGGTGCGGCGATGACCAGCACCTTGACCCCGTTACTGATCATACTGTCGGCGATCGCAGCGAACATCGTCGCGTCGCCCTCGCTGTTTTCCACATCCGGTTGCAATCCCTGGGCGCTCAAGGCGTCGGTCAACAGCGGCCGGTCGACGTCTTCCCACCGCGCCGAGGCCGCGGGATCCGACAGGATGACGCCGACCGTGATTCCGGGAAGGACAGAGCGCTCCTTGAGTCCAGGGAAAGCGGAATCCTCGCCACGGCCGGTGCATCCGGTGACGGTGAGCACAAGCCCGATCGCTGCGGCGAGTGCGCTCCTCCCGGTCCCTGGCACCATCGTCATCGTACTCATGGTGCCTGGAGGGGACGCTTCTGGTCCGTCCTGCTAGGTTCCTGCGGGGGGCACGATGATGTGGGGGAACAGTGGGCCGGATCGGAACCGTCTCGCTACAACGCGGCATGGTCATCGTTTTTCTCGTCGTGTTGCTGGCAGGGGGATGCACCTCACGTGGCGGGGAGAAAGACTTCGTCACGCTTCCGGTGGGCGCCGCGCTGCCCTCGGGCACCGAATGCGCCGCGAAGGTCCAGCGTGGCCAGCCGGAGCCATGGCCTGCGAACACCTCAGCCAACCATTTCGTTCCTGGCCGGGTGTCCATGCCGGTCTGGGACGATTTCACCGAACAGGCCAACCGCCAGTTCGTGCCCCGCATCGACGGCAATTTCACCGGAACCACCGGTGAGATCCTCACCTGGGGGGCTTGCAAGTGGGGCCTGGACGCCGACATCCTGCGGGCGGTCGCGGTCCAGGAAAGCCACTGGCTACAGAGCACCACCAGCGACATGTCGGAGAACCCCCAAGACTGTGTCGGCGGCGCCAAGCCGCCCTGCCCGACCAGCTTCGGGATTATGCAACTCAAACACACCTACCTCCCCGGCTCCTACCCCTTGTCCCAGCAAAGCACCGCGTTCAACGTTGACTATTACGGTGCCCGTACCCGTGCCTGCTACGAGGGCTGGGTCAGCTACCTCGGCAACGGTTACGGTCCCGGCGACATCTGGGGCTGCGTGGGCTGGCATTGGTCAGGCCAGTGGAAAGACCCCGGCGCGCTGCGCTACATCCAGCGAGTCCGCCACTACCTCGACACCAAACCCTGGCTGAACTGAACCGGGTCGCGCCGCGCCGGGTGCCGGCGTGCTCATGGTTGGTCCTGCTCGCCGGCACAGGCGAGGACCGCGAGGGCCAGCGTTAAGCGCTGATCCTGGCCGCTTCCGCCGTATCGGCCCGGGTATCGAGATCGACCTCCCTTGATCGACGCGCACCGCTTCCGCACCTGGGCCAGCCTGGTGCCGCTGGTAGTTACGGGATCTCGGGACGGGATTCCGTGCGCAGCCCCTGGTATGTGGCGAGTATGTCCTTCACCGCGTCCGTCACCGGAGGTTTGTCGGTCAGCGACGACCATGCATAGGCATCGTGCTCGTGCAGTTCGACCGGCTCGGGCGCAGCCACGTCTACGGCGAAGTTGAACTGTCGGCTCTTCGTGCCGCTGAACACCGCACTGGGACCCCTGCACACCAGCCCCGGCGTCGCCGAGCTGCGCGAGCGCCTGACCGCCACCGCCCTCTGACCTGCGCGCTCGAAGGACCCGGGCGGACTGAGTTGCTCGTCGCGCTCGACCGCTACGACGTGTCGCTGCAGCTCACCTCCGACGGTCTCATGGCTGCACAGCGCCGAAAGCTCAGGTTGACGCCTTGGCGATCAGCACTTCCCCTTCGAGTCCGTCGGGGTCGCGGAAGAAGATGCTGTGGACCGCGCCGAAGTCGGTGATGGTGCCATCGCTGGCTGCCTTATCGATCAGCCGTTGCCGGATCGTGGCGAATGCCTCGGGTGAGGCGGCCTGCAGGCCAAAGTGATCGATGCGTCCCCGTCCCCACATGGGCGTTTGACGCTCGGCTTCGGTGTTGCCCTCGATCACGAAGATGTTCAGCTCGGTGTGCGGGCCGATGCGGATGATGGTCATCGTCTCTTTCCCGTCTTGCCCGTGAGTGCGCGTCGGCCCGACCTCAGCGTCGAACACCTCGGCGTAAAACCGGCCCAAGCGGGCGACATCCTTGGAGACCCACGCAATGTGGTTGATCCCATCGAGCAACACGATGTTCTCCTCTCTCTGGTCGGCCTGGCTGGCGTCAGGTTCGACGTGCCCGAGCCAACCACGCGGGCAGGTCAACGAACTCGCCGAGGATGATCGCTGAAAGCACGCGCAGGGCGTGGGTTTCTCTGGAGTAACGACCATCTTTCGACCCTAGAAGTTCAAGCATGGTTGAGGTCAAGCGCGCACAATCTACGAAGGGAGGACAAGTGACCATGCCTGTACCTCGCGGACGCGACCTGCTCCGCGACCCACGCTTCAACCGAGGTACCGCGTTCACCGCGGAGCAGCGTGCTGCGTTGGGACTGACCGGCCTGCTTCCAGTGGGTGTTCTCGCGCTTGAGGAGCAAGTGAAGCGCTCCTACCAGCAGTACCAGGCCCAGCCGGACGATCTGGCCCGCAACACGTTCCTTGCGGCGCTGCATGATCGCAACGAGGTCCTCTATTACCGGCTGCTGGCCGAGCACCTCTTCCCCCACGCGCTGCTCCACTTCGAGGACTTCGGTGCCTCGAACGCACGGCGGATCCTGAACACGTACCGGGACACCGCGCGGGTCTTCAACGATGACATCCAGGGAACAGGTGCGATCACGGTCGCGGCAGTGCTGGCCGGCCTGCGCGTCGCCCGCTCGCGGCCGAGCGAGCAGCGCGTCGTCGTCTTCGACCGCATGGTCGATCCAAAGACCATGGTGGGGGACCCCCACCGCGACCTCGGACTGTAAGGATGTGCCGATGACCGCCGAGATCGGCGACGAGATCATGATCATTCCTCAGGAGTCGCACCAGCCAGTGCGTGAGGGCGAGATCCGGGAGGTCCGTCACGACCTCGGGGGCGTCGTCTATCTCGTGCAGTGGTCAGACACCGGTTACCAGAGCCTGTTGCCGCACGGGCCGAACGTGGTGATCAAGCACCGCCGCACCCGCGGAGGCGACGCGGCCGCCAGCGACACCTCGTTGCTGTCCAGGCTACGGCATCCGCTGGAATGGCGTCACAATCGAGATCTAGAGCGACGGCAACAAGCTGGGTATGAACGGCTTGCCTCGCGGGTGGAGGACATCCTCGCGGGGCTCGGGCTGGTCCACGACGATTTCAGCATCGGCGGCAGCCGCACTTTTCACGTTCCGGAGGTGGTTTCGGTGACTCCCGGGCCACCGATGGGACTGGACATCCGCATGCTTCCGGGCCAGACACCCGACGACTTCTCCCCCCACGCTCCGGCAATCGCCTACGACCTCGGCATGGCCGAGGTCCGAGTAGTCCCGCTGGGACCCTCTTACATCCGGCTGGAACTGCTGCCCCACGACCAGCAGCCCAAACATTCGCCAGCCAGCGAGTGACCACGCGGGACGGCGCCCACAACGATGCCCTACGCGTCACCAGCAAGTACGCCTCGGCCGCTCAACGCTCCCCCGACGTCTACCTGACGACATCATGATCATCTCATCCTGCACGATCAAACCAGAGGGAGGGCCACCCCTGGGCCGGTTCACTCTCCACTGCCGGAAGGTCAGGGCACACCGTCGCTCTCCACATGGTGGGGAACATTCAGTTAGGCGGGGACGGGGTGGTGATCTCCTCACAGCGCGGGCAAGCCTGTCAGACAGTGGGCCGCTCCGCGCAAGGGACACCCCACCCTTGCCTTTCGGACCCACCGCCCGACAGCCCCACCGGGGCGCACCGCAAGGAGATCACCACCCCCCACCAGCAACCAACCGGCGCAAGGAGCACCTGACTAGCGGCCTACCCCAGCGGGACCACTGCTGCGCGCCTGACTTTGTGGGCAGCGGGAGATCACGAAACCCTGGTGGAGCCCCTCAGGCGGCGGTGGCAGCCAACCGGCTGCGCAGCTCAGCGACACCGGGGCTGGTATGCAAAGGTTGCAGGGCGGTGTTCAGGGCGCGCAGCTGGCCGTACGAATCGGGGGAATGCAGTGCGGTGACCGCGTCGATGGCCTGGTGACCGACACTGACCGCGGTGTCGATGTCTCCGGCTAACGCGTGGGCCCCGGCGAGATCCGGCAGGTAGAACGCCCGGAGTGAGGCGTAGTCGGGGCCGAAACCGTCCACGGCCGACCGCAGCAAGGGCACCGCCCTGCTGGCGGTACGTGGCTGCTGGCCTTGCAGGGCCAGCAGGTAGCACGCCGAGCCCTGGGCGCCGGAAATGCCGGTGTGAGCGAGGTAGGAGGTCCACGGTGGGGCGGTAGCGGCCTCGATGGCACTGAAGTGCTCCAGCGCCTGACCGAGCGCCCGGTCACAGCCCACTGCCTCGCCGCGAACGGCGAGGGTGCGGGCCTCGACGTTGGCCAGCAGGCTGAGGGTGGACGCCGAGACCGGATGCGGGCTGACCGTGGCAGTGTGACCGAGACGGACCAGGCGCAACGCCTCGTCCGGGCGCTGTAGACGCAGCGCCTGCAGGGCCATGTCGGCCAGCAGGTAGACCGTGAGATCAGCGCCCTGGGGATGCTCGGCGGCGCGGGCGAGGTCCAGACCGATCAGCCACAGCCGCCGGGCGGCATCGTGCTGCTTGGCATCGAAGCTCATCCATCCCGCCTCGGTCGCGAGGTCCGCGGTCGCCAGGAGCAGGCGGGGCCGCATGGCGGGGGCGATCTGGGCGCCCACCAGCGGCAGGGTGGCACGCAGCTGCGTGACGGCGGAGTCGTGAGTCGATGCGCTGCCGTAGGTGAAGTCCTGACGTCGGAACTCGGCGGTGGCCTGCTCGATGGCCGCCACATCAGCTACGCCGAGGTGGCGGGTGCCGGTGGGTTCGGCGTCGGGTAGCAGGGCGATGAGCCGGTCGAGGTCCAGCCCGACCACCCCGCTCAGGCCCAGGGTGAGCCCGGCGACGCGCTCCACGAAGTCTCTGCGCTCCACCCAACTCCCCTTCGTCCATCCCGTGGCCCTGCCTGCCCCCACACTAACCCCGCAGCGGAACCCCAGCTTGCCCGCAGGGATCCCCAGCACATTAGCGACCCGGATCACCGTGGCCGCATCCGTCAGTGACCGCCGACCATTCTCGATCCTGCAGATAGTGGCCTGGTCCACATCGAGCAGCACACCCAGCCGGTGCTGGCTCCAACGAGTCTCCACCCGCACCCGGCGGAACACCAGCCCAAAGTCCAGCCGAGCCAACGCGGCGCTCAGAGCCGGATCGTCATAAAACTCCGCGGGCAACACCACGCCGCGGACAGCAGTGGAGTCATGGTGGCGGCCCGGCCGAGCGCAGTCCGGACACCGCGACGTGGCCTCCTGGATCGTCATCCGATCACTGTAGCCGCCCCCTGCCAGAGCACCATGCTCACACAACCATGACCAGGACTCATGATCGGGAGCCCCTGTGGGCAACGGGAGATCACCGAAACCCGGTGGCGCCCCCTCAGGCGGCGGTGGCAGCCAACCGGCTGCGCAGCTCAGCGACACCAGGGCTGGTATGCAGGGGTTCCAGTGCGGTGCGCAGCGCATGGAGCTGGTCGTAGGCCCGGGGAGAGTGCAGTGCTGTGACCGCGTCGATGGCCTGATGACCGACGCTGACCGCGGTGTCGATGTCCCCGGCCAACGCATAGGCCCCAGCGAGATCCGGCAGGCGCAGCGCCCGGGATCGGGCGTAGTCGGGACCGAAACCCTCCACACCCTGGCGCAGCAGCGCCACCGCCTGTGTCGCGGCTTTCGGCTGGTGGCTGGCCAAGGCCAGCTCGTAGCGGGCCATACCCTGCACGGCAGTGAGATGGGCATCACCGAGGTGTGCCCCCCACCAGGGGCGGGTGGCCGGGTCGACGGTGCTGAACTGGTCGACGGCCCTGCCCAGCGCGTGCTCACAGCCCGCTGCGTCGCCTCGGGCGGCGTGGGCCCGGGCCTCGACGGTCGCCAGCCAGCAGCTGGTCGCCGCGGAGACGGGATGCGAGCCCGCCGCGGCGGCGTAGCCGAGGTGAATGAGGCCCAGCGCTTCGTCAGGCCGGTGCAAGTGCATCGCCTGAATGGCCATGTCATACAACAGGAAGACGGTTTGGTCGGTAGCGAGGGGATCCTCGGCGGCGCGGGCGACGTTCACCCCGATCAGCCACAGCCGCCGGGCGGCTTCGTGCTGCTTGGCATCGAAGCTCATATAGCCCGCCTGGGTGGCAAGGCGCGCGATGGCGAGGTACAAGTGGGGCCGCACCTCGGGGGCCATCTGCGCACCCAGCAGCGGCAGGGTGGCACGCAGTTGCGTGACAGCGACGTCACGGGCCATGCCGCTCCCCTGGGCAAAGTCTTGGCGGACGAACCCTGTGGTGGCCTGCTCGATGGTCTTGACATCGGCCGCGCCGAGGTGGCGGGTTCCCGTGGGCTCGGCGTCGGGTAGCAGGGCAATGAGCCGGTCGATGTCCAGCCCGACGACCGCGCTTAGGCCCAGGGTGAGCCCGGCGACGTGGCCCACGAAGTTTCTGCGCTGCACCCAGCTGCCCTTCGTTTGTCCTGTGGTCCTGCCTGTGCCCACAGTAACCCCGTGGATGAATCCCAGCTTGCCGGCGGGGATCCCCAGCACATTAGCGACCCGGATGACCGTGGCCGCATCCGTCAGTGACCGCCGACCATTCTCGATCCTGCAGATAGTGGCCTGGTCCACATCGAGCAGCACACCCAGCCGGTGCTGGCTCCAACGAGTCTCCACCCGCACCCGGCGGAACACCAGCCCAAAGTCCAGCCGAGCCAACGCGGCGCTCAGAGCCGGATCGTCATAAAACTCCGCGGGCAGGAGCACGTCGCGGACAGTGGTGGAGTCATGGTGGCGGCGCGGACGAGCGCAGTCCGGACACCGCGACGTGGCCTGCTGGATCGTCATCCGATCACTGTAGCCGTCCCCTGCCAGAGCGCCATGCTCACACAACCATGACAAGGACTCATGATCGGAGACCGTTGAGCGGGGGCGAGGACTCCCGTGTGATCGAGGCACACGACTCGCGAAGACGGGATGAGCAACACCATGACGAGAGCGGCTCTGGCGATGCGCAGGCCGCGGAGCGGGGCAGTGGTTGTGCCCCCGCCGTGGTTTCCCCCTCCTCGGGGCCACTGTGCCGCCGGTACCCAGGCATCGGTTCCTGGTGACCGGCGGGGTCCTGGCCGTGAGGCTGAGGTGGTGGCCTTCCGGTGGGGATGCTGCCCAGCGGACCGGGCGCACCTGGTCACCCAGGAGGCCTACCAGCAGGGCCTGGCTGACCGGGCGGTACGCGTCCTGGGTGGCGGGAGTGGTCGATGAGGACTCCCTTCCCGGTGCTCGTGGACCTGCTGCGCGCGACGGCGCGACTGACTGCCTACCGGTCGGTGCTGGCCGGGGTCGTGGCCCTGGCGGGTGAAGCACCTGGGCTGAGTGAGGTGCAGGTGCGGGTTCGGCTGGTGGAGCTGGCTGACCGGGCGACGCGCGAGCTGGATGGTGAGATCCAGTGAACCCTTCGACGCGGCGGGCGCTGGCTGGCGAGCAGGGAGCAAGGCCCCAGGGCGCTCCTGAGGACCAGTCTGTTGCCGCTCCGGTGTGGGCGATGTGGGTGCACTGTCTGATGGATGATCGCCTGCACCTGCTGGACCGTCGGTGTGTGCTCGACCTCGCGGCGATGGGCTGCACGGTGGCCTGCTGCGGTGCTCTGCTCCTCACCCCGCAGCTGGTGCTGCGCGGATGGGGGACACCGTGCGGGCAGTGCCTGGCCGCCAGGAACGCGTCATGAGCGGCAAACACCACAAACCCCCGTGGTGGCGTCGCCTGGGCCGACGACCTCCAGTGAGCACGCCACGGCCGTTGTTGGCCGAGATGGTCGATGTCACCGGGGTGGCGCACTGGGTGACCCGGGAGGCCTTCGAGCAGGGACTGGGTGAGGGCACGGGATTCTACGTGGTGGTGTGTGGGCGCCGGATCGCTGTGGCGAGCATGGCCGCTCCCCCGCAGCGTTCTTGCTGGTTCTGCCAGGAGGCCCGGGCATGCTGAGCGCGCTAGCCGGGCTTGAGCAGGCTCCCGGCAGCAGCAGCGCGTTCCCCGCACTCCCGCGGCTGCCAACGGCCGGCCCCGTGCCCAACTGCCCCAATGAAGCGGGCAGGATCCCGCCCCGGTCTCCAGAAAGTGAGGTCACTGATGAGCATGGTGGAAGGTGCGAGTGCGAAGGCGGGTCGGGCGAACCGCAGGACGATCCCCGCCCAGTGCGGGGTGCACGGGGGTCCGCGGGGCTTCACCAACGTGGTGGTCGAACGTAAAGAGAACGGGGACATCATTTTTGACCCCCACGTCACCGGCGAATGCGTGATCATCTTTGATGAGGCCGCTGCGGCGACGTTGTTCGACATTCTCGGCACATGGCTGGGATGACCGCGCATCCAGGCGCCCCGTGGACTGATGCGCAGGGCACCCCCCTTCCCCTGGGGTGCCGAGTCGAGCAGATCGCCGTAGACCAGGCCCAAGGGGCGATGCGCTGGCGGCTGCACCAGCAGGGCCTGGTCATCGGGTGGGACACCACCTGGCTGCACGTGTGCTTCGAGCGAGATCGGATGCTGGTCGTCCTGCGAGCGCATCTGGTCCGCGTCCTGGATGCCTCCCAGTTGCGGAGGCCGGGATGAGCGGCCCCGCGATGACAGTGGCTGCGGAGAGCTGCGCCGTTCCGCGCGGTCAGGTATGACGAGTTCGCACGCCGTAGGGTCGTGCACGGCGTAACGCTCAATGAATGACCTCGGGTGTTCCGCGGAACACCAAAAAAGAGTGATGGTGCGGGGGGCGGAGACCCCGCCTCCGGGCGCCGATCCCGCCCGCTACACGCGGTACGAGCGTGAATACCTCGGTTGGGGGTCTTCGCGCTGATGGACCACTGAAAGTCCGACCCCGATGGCTCGCCGTCGCACTGCGCGCCCTGCTGCACGGCAGGACCACCGAAACGCCGGTGACCGTCGGGCTCGACTCCGCCGGCACCATCGTGATGGTGCAGCTCGACGAAACGGGTCCGCATGTCGTGCTCGACCCGGATCCGCCGCCAGGCACCGTCCTGCGCGCCGACCCGGACGTGGTACTGGGCCTGGCCGCCGGAGCACTCACCGTCGAAGGTGTGATCGCTCACGGAACGCTACGAGGTGACCCTCAGCAGCTGGCCGCGGTATTCGCCAGCTGCGCAGTGTCATCGACGGCCGCACGGCTTGACCGGCTCAGTAGCGACTGGCAGCGTCAGTGATCTGACAGATGCGCCCGGATATCCCGCGCGCCATAGTGTCGCTGGCGACCGGCAACCAGGAGGTAGTCATGCCAGCAGTGACCGTCACCGACATCCTCGCCCTGCCCCGCATCCCCGCCGTGGACCCGGCTACCGCCGTCGAGCGGCCAGTCCGCTCGGTCACCACCGCGCCGAGCGGCCTGGAGGGCGAAGGCTTCCCCGTCCGGCGCGCGTTTGCTGGGGTCAGCATGCGCGACCTCGACCCGTTCGTGCACATGGACCAGATGGGCGAGGTGGACTACGCCCCCGGGGAGCCCAAGGGCACCCCGTGGCATCCCCACCGCGGGTTCGAGACCGTCACCTACCTCATCGACGGCATCTTCGACCACCAAGACTCCAACGGCGGCGGCGGGCGGATCACCAATGGGGACACCCAGTGGATGACCGCCGGCGCGGGGATCCTGCATATCGAGGCGCCACCGGAGCAGCTGGTGGTCTCCGGGGGGCTGTTCCACGGCATCCAGCTGTGGGTGAACCTGCCCGCGGCGAGCAAGTGGATCCCCCCTCGGTACCAGGACATCCGCGGCCGGCAGGCCAGGCTGCTCTCCTCCCCCGACGGCGGCGCGCTCATCCGGGTGATCGCCGGAAAGGTCGCTGGGCACACCGGCCCCGGCTCAACGTTCACGCCGATCACCATGATCCATACCACCGTCAGCCCCGGCGCGACGCTTGAGCTGCCCTGGCCGGCGGACTTCAACGCGCTGGCCTACGTGCTGGCCGGGCGGGGCAACGTCGGTGCCGAGCACCGGCCCATCCACACCGGGCAACTGGCCGCCTTCGGACCCGGTGACACGGTGCATCTCGCCGCTGAGGCCAAGCAGGACGGCCACCACCCGAACCTTGAGGTGCTCCTGCTCGGGGGGCGCCCGATCGGCGAGCCAGTCGTGCACTATGGCCCCTTCGTGATGAACACCAAGCAAGAAATTGCCCAGGCCGTCGCGGACTACCAAGCCGGCAGGCTCGGCCAGATCCCCGCCCAAGCCATGCCACACCGCGATCCCGACGACGCCGCCCTGCCCTACCTCGACGCCGGACCCAACACAAGAAGATGACGAGACAAGGAAGAAGCGATGTCGCTCGACTTCACCGAAACCTCGATCACTGACGCGGTTCAACGCACGTTCGACAACACCGAGGACGCTCGCGCGAAACAGGTGTTCGTGGCGCTGGTCCAGCACCTGCACGATTTCGCCCGCGAGGTTCGCCTGACCGGGGAAGAATGGTTCACTGCGATCGATTTCTTGACACGGGTCGGCAAGGTTAGCAGCGACACCCGGCAAGAGTACGTGCTGCTGTCGGATCTCCTTGGACTGAGCGTGTTGGTTGACCTGATAAATCACGAACAGGGATCACCGGCAACCGACAGTACCCTTCTGGGGCCTTTTTATGTCGAGGGCCGGCCCAGCGCGGCGAACGGTGCGGACATCTCCGGCGGAGTTGCCGGGATGCCGCTGTTTGTGAGCGGGCGGGTCCTCGACCCGGAGGGCAAGCCGATTCCTGAGGTTCGTGTGGACACCTGGCACAGCGACAGCAACGGGCACTACGACGTCCAGCAGGCGGACAAACTCGATCACCAATTGGCCATGCGCGCGCTGTTGACCAGCGACGCGGAGGGCCGATTCTGGTACCGCTCGATCACCCCACGGTACTACCCGGTGCCCACCGACGGACCCTGCGGCGAACTCCTGCGCGTTGCGGGCCGCTCGTCGATGCGTCCCGAGCACATCCACTTCTGGTTCCACGCTGAGGGATACGAGCCCTTGATCACCACACTGTTCCGTGCCGGTGACCCCTATCTGGAAAACGATGCGGTGTTCGGCGCCAAGCGATCGCTGGTCGCCAACTTCGTGCAGCACGGACCCGGTACCGCCCCGGATGGCAGCCAGGTCGACGAGCCGTTTCAGACCATGTCCTGGACGTTCACCCTCAACCCGAGCAGCCGCTAGTCACCCCGTTGCCCCGGAAGGGCAGCCGATGCGCGCGCTCCAGTTCGACCACTTTAGTGAAGCGCCTCACCGACGGTCGCGGCGCCGAGGTCGGCTACGACGCCGTCGGAGGCGTCACTACCCCCGCAGTGCCGTGGGCACCCGTTGACCCTGCCAGCCCTGGGAGTGTGTGCAGTGGCAAACGACGATGAACGTATCGCCTTGTTCCTCGACTACGAGAACCTCGCGATTGGAGCGCGTGACGGGTTGGGGATCTCGTCGTTCGATTTCGGTCCGGTGGCGGACGCGCTGGCCGAGCGGGGGCGGGTGGTGGTGCGCCGGGCCTACGCCGACTGGTCGTATTTCGATGCCGACCGCCGGCTGCTCGCTCGCGCGCAGGTCGAGCTCATCGAGATTCCTCAGCTCATCGGGGCGTCGCGCAAGAACGCCGCTGACATCAAGATGGCCGTCGATGCTATCGAGCTTGCGTACGAGCGCAGTTTTGTCACGACGTTCGCTATCGCTACGGGTGACTCTGACTTTACTCCGCTGGTGCACAAGCTGCGTGAGCTCGATAAACGGGTGATCGGCATCGGCGTGCAGTCCTCGACGTCGGCCTTGTTACCGCCGGCCTGCGACGAGTTCCTGTTCTACGACCGGCTGCCCGGCGTTGAGTCGTCGCAGGCGCCGAGGCGAAACAGAGGGCTCGGCCGCCAGTCCGGCGCTGCGGGCGCGGGCGGGGCCGACCGGGAGGTTGCTGACGTCCCGGTCGACGAAGCGGTGGCGGCGGGTGAGGAACGCGACGTGGGCCTGCTCGTCGCGCGCACCCTTTCCGGACTGCAGCGCCATGTTGATGGACCGGTGCACGCGTCAGTGCTCAAGCGGGCGATCCTGCGCAAGGACCCCACCTTCAACGAGGCCGACCAGGGATTTCGGGGGTTCGGTGAGCTGCTCCGCCATCTCGAGAGCCGGTATGTCGTGCAACTGCGCCCCGGGTCGGCGCGAGGCGACCCCGAGGTGACCTTCCCCGAGGACGACTCGGCCGACGACGACGCCTTCCGGTTGCTCGTAGACGTCGTCCGTGGGCTGCAGGCGTCGGGCGCGCCGCCCCAGCTGAGCGGACTCAAAAACCAGCTGCGCAAGCGCCTCCCGGATTTCAGCGAGAAGCGCTACGGCTTCAACAGTTTCCTGTCTTTCGCCAAGGCGGCCCGCGCGCGCGACCTGATCGCCATGGACTGGGACGACGATACGGGCGACTATCTGTTGCGAGTACCCAGCTGAACCGAAGGCTGAGTTTCTAGACCACGACGCTGCGGAAGCTCTCGAAGCACAGCTGGGACTCCGGCTGCCCGAGGGGCGCCGTCACATCCCAGCGTCCCTCGCCGAGCAGTTCCAGGTGGTAGGGGGTGTATAACGCGTTCAATGTGCCGCGATGGCCGACGACGACCAGCGCGCATTCGGGCAGATCCTCGCGGATCAACGTGTAGAGCGCGCGTTCGACGCCTTCGTCGACCGCGGACGTCGCCTGGTCGAGAAAGACCAGACGTGGGCGGTTCACCAGGATGCGGGCAAACCCGAGGCGCTGTTGCTCCCCCGCAGACAGGACGCGTGGCCAATCGGCCTCGTCCTCGATCCGGTCCTCTAGATGGCCTAGCTGGACCGCACGCAACACTTCGCGCAGCTGCTCATCGCTCACCGGGTGCGGGGACCGTGGATAGGTCAGGGCGATGCGCAGAGCACCCAGGGGCAGGTAGGGCTGCTGGGACAAGAACAGAGCGCGGCCTGTGGTGGGTCGGCGTACCGTCCCCTGGGCATATGGCCATAAATCCGCCAGGCTGCGCAGCAGGGCGGTCTTGCCGCTGCCCGAGGCACCGGTGACCACCAACGCTTGGCCTGGGCTCAGATGCAGGTTCAGGCGTTCGATCAGTGGCTGGCCATCGGGACGGCGTACCGTCAGATTGTTGATGTCCAACCCGCCGGGACGATCCGCGACGGTCACCGATGGCAGGGCGCGCGCCTGACTGTTTGCATCTAGCAGGCCCGTCAAGCGGGTAATTGTCGCCCGGTAGGCAGCGAAGGCGCCGTATGAGTTCCGAAAGAAGGACAGCGCGCCGTGCACCTGACCGAAGGCAATGGTGGTCTGTTGGATGTCGCCGAGGGTGATGGCGTGGCGGAAGAAGCGCGATGCCTGGATGATGTAGGGAATCACCAACGCGGTCTGGCTGACCGCGATGTTGAACCCGTCGAACTTCAGGCTGCGGAAGACGATGCGCCAACTATTCGCGATAACAGCGGCGAACCGGGTGGCCAAGGTCGCCTGCTCCACCCTTTCACCGTGATAGAACGCGATACTTTCGGAGTGGTCCCGCATGCGGACCAGCGCGTAGCGGAACGAGGCGCCAAGTCCCTCGTGCAGGAAGTTCAGCTGGATCAGTGGACGACCGATCCGGAAGGCGGCCACCGACGCCACGATCACGTAGAGATAGGACAGGAAAACCATGGCGCGGGGGATCGTGTGGCCGAATAGCGTCAGGGGTCCCGACAGTGTCCACAGGATGGGAGTGAACGACACCAGCGACACGAGGGCCCTCACCGCGCCCATCGACAATGCTGATGAGCTAGCGACGAACGAGGTGATGTCTTCCTGGATGCGTTGGTCGGGGTTGTCGACCGGTGCGGCCACGAACTGCCCGCGGTGGTAGGCGCGCCCATCCAGCCAGTCCCCCACCATGTGATCGTTCAGCCAGCTTCGCCACTGGATGATGAACGTCTGGCCGATGAGGTCCCCTACCATCGTGTGCGCGAAGTAGATCGTCGTCAGCACCACGAACACCGCGAGAAGATACCTGAACTCCGCGGCATCCATATCCTGCAGCGCCGTGAAAAGCCCATTCGTCCAATACGACAGCAATACGTCGAGGCGTACCGCGAGGATCGTCATCCACAGCATCGCCAAGAGCGTGAGCAGTGGTCGCCAGCTGACCCAGCCGCGGCCAGGCTGGAAATAAGGAATGGCGATCCGCCAAAACTGCCGCCCCCAGCGCGTAGAACGGACGAGTAGCCAGATAACCACGGTGAAGGCGGCAACAGTGATGGCGAAGGCCGTCCCCGACCAGGCGAGGCTCACGGTCCATTCATGCTTCCAGTCTAACGACATGACTAAGAGATTCTCCAGGGATGGCGGCGTATCGTGAAATAGCCTTTAGCTTCGGGATGCGGTTCGGTGCCGCTGGGCTCCACGGGCGGCAGCCTAAGGACAGAGCCGTCCCCACTGAAAGGGCCGGACCGGTGACGCTGAGTCAGCCAAACGGACGCTCAGCCAACCTGAGAGGAGCGGCTTGTCCCGCACGTGACGTTGCAGCGTTAGCGATCGAGACCGCGTCGGAGCGCTACGATCAGCCGCCAGGCCCGCGTCGGGCGAGTAACAGCCGCCCGTGGCTGTAGTCGATGGCGATCGTGCCGAACCTCGAGAGCGTCCCCGACCCGAGCAGACCCTGGATGCCCTCGCCCTTGCGTGGCTCGGGCAGCTCAACGCTGACGATCCGGTTGCCGGGCAGCGGCACCGACGCAACCCGCCAGCCGGTGATCTGATCGGTGGAGGTGCGCACCCGACAGGCCACCCCGACTGCCTCTCCCTGCGTGGAAACCACCGGAAGGCTGAGCTTCTGCGCGGTCTTCCGGTTCAGCACAGACTCGGCGGCGCCGGTATCGACAACGAACGGGTAGGGGCCATGGCCCTGCACGAACACCGGAGCAACCGCGAGGACCGCACCGTGGCTGTACACCACCTCCACGGGCACGCTGGTCGCCGAGCCCCCAGAGAGACCCACAGCCAGGTCGACGGCCGCGGGACCGAGCCGCAGTTGCTGGCCTTGGTAATCCAGCGCGGCGACACCGAACTCGCTGAGCACGTCGGACCCCAGCAGCCCGCCGATCTCGGGTCCCTTCGTGTTAGCCACCATGGGCAAGACGCTGACCGTCGCCGCTGGCAGCGCGACGTCACCAACCTTCCACGACGACACCTTCGCCCGTGCGGCGTTGGCCGGGCAACCGACTCCATTCATCTGCCGGGTCTTTCTGGTGGTCTTCAAGCCGATCTTGGTGGCGACAGCACTGTCCACGACCGAGCTGGACGCTCCCGTGTCGACAATGAAGGGGAATGGCCCCTGGCCATCGATGGTGACCGAGGCGACCGCGAGTGCCGCGTACTGGGTACTGACCACCTTCAACGGCGCCGTCCCGGATCGGTGAACCGACCCTATGGTGGAGCCGCCGAGCCGGACTGCGATGCAGCCGGTGATGGCAAGCAGGATCGCCGTGAGGATGGCGAGCAGCGCAACGCCGGTACGCCAAGACGAGGGACAGGCGGGGGTAGGTCTTAGCATGTTGTCCTCCGAAGCGCCATGCTAGGGCCAGTGGATGGCTCGCCCTCCGCTATCCCAAACGGGCGAGGGGCACTAGGCTGTTTACCCCGGGAATCTGAAGGACGTCATGCTCATCGACCGTGCGACGCTCACCCAGTTCCTGATCGAGGAGCGGCGCCGCTATCCGGGCGCAAGCGGGGAGCTGAACTCGCTCATCCTCAACGTTGTGCTCGCGTGCAAGGCGATCGCTCAGCGGGCTGCCTACGGTGCGCTCGGTGACGTGCTCAGGACGGGTGCGGCGGCCAGCGGCCGGGAGGAGACGCAGCGGAGACTCGATCTGGTCGCCAACGACCTGTTCCTGCGCGCCAATGAATGGGGTGGTGTGATCTCCGGGATGGTGTCCGGGGAGCTGGGGGCACCGCATCCCATTCCGGAGCGCTATCCGCGGGGCAGGTACCTCCTGGTGTTCGACCCGCTCGATGGTGCGGCGAACCTCGACGTGAACGTCTCGGTGGGCAGCATCTTCTCGATCCTGCGGGCCCCGAATCCGGGCGAGCACGCGACCGTGGAAGACTTCCTGCAACCTGGGTTGGAGCAGGTCTGCGCCGGCTATGCGATTTACGGCCCGTCGACGATGGTCGTCTTGACCGTGGGTACGGGCGTGCACGGCTTCACGCTGGAGCCCCAGCTCGGCGAGTTCATCTTGACCCATCCGGCGATCCAGGTTCCGGCCACCGCGAGCGAGTTCGCGATCAACGCCTCGAAGAGCCGGTTCTGGGAGCCGGCGGTGACGCGCTACGTCGAGGAGTGCCTTGCCGGCAGTACGGGCCCCCGCGGCAAGGACTTCACCATGCGATGGGTCGCGTCACTTGTCGCGGAGACGCACCGCATCCTCACCCGCGGCGGCGTGTTCCTCTCTCCGCATGAGACGGAGGACCCGGCGGAGCCAGGGCAGCTGCGCTTGCTCTATGGCGCCAATCCGGTGGCGTTTATCATTGAGCAGGCAGGCGGTCTCGCGAGCACCGGGCGTGCGCGAGTGCTCGACGTCGCCCCCGAGGACCTGCACCAGCGCATCCCGTTCATCTTCGGCGCGCGCGAGGAAGTCGAGCGCATCGAGCAGTACCATCGCGACCACAGCGTGGTCAAAGACGAGGCACCGCTCTACGGCAGGCGCGGCCTATTCCGCATCAACGAGTGAGCGAAAGGGGGAGAGGCTATGTCAGCCAGCCATCCAATCATCGCCATCACCGGCTCCTCGGGCGCCGGGACAACATTAGTGATGCGCACCTTCGAGCAGATCTTCCGGCGGGAGAAGGTGAATGCGACGCTCCTCGAGGGCGATAGCTTCCACCGGTACGACCGCACTGAGATGAAGGCCAAGATGGCCGAGGCGTCCGCGCGCGGTGACCACTCGTTCAGCCACTTCGGCCCGGAGGCGAACCTGTTCGAGGAGCTTGAGGAGCTGTTTCGGCAGTACGGTGAGAACGGCCGTGGCCGGGTACGCAAGTACCTGCACGACGAGGAGGAGGCGGAGCCCTACGGGCAGTCCCCCGGCACGTTCACGCCCTGGGAGGACCTGCCCGCCGACACGGATCTGCTGTTCTACGAAGGGCTACACGGAGCGGTGGCGACCGACAAGGTTGACGTCGCCCAGCACGTGGACCTGCTGATCGGTGTCGTTCCGGTGATCAACTTGGAGTGGGTCCAGAAGCTGCAGCGAGATAAGGCGACGCGAGGTTACTCCACCGAGGCGGTGACCGACACCATCCTGCGCCGGATGCCCGACTACGTGAACTATATCTGCCCGCAGTTCTCGCGCACGCACGTTAACTTCCAGCGTGTGCCGATCGTCGATACCTCCAACCCGTTCATCGCTCGGACGATTCCGACGCTGGACGAGTCGATGCTCGTCATCCGTTTCGCCGATCCGCGTGGCATTGACTTTTCGTATCTCGTCTCGATGCTGCATGACTCGTTCATGTCACGCGCGAACACCATCGTCTGTCCCGGCGGCAAGATGGACCTGGCGATGCAGCTCATCTTCACGCCGATGATCTGGCGGCTGATCGAGCGGCGCAAACAGGCACTCGGACCTTAGCCTGGGTGCCCCGCTGTCTCAGCCCCGGCCGGTGGCGGCGAGCACCACCGCTTGGCACAGCGCATGGGTCCGGGCGAGGGCGTGGTGCAGATCGTCCGGTGCCGGTTGTGCGGTGGCGATGATCTGGTCGATGTCGGCGAGGCCAGCGCGAGTGAGCAGGGTCTTCTCGTTGGTCACCCATTCCCCCCGAGCAGCCAGGACCGCGTGCGCGGTCTGGGAGGCTGCCTGGGCGAGCAACCCGACGCACTGAGTAAGCCGTCCGTACGGCGCGTGATTGAACCGCGCATAGCGGAAAACCAGCTCGGCGGTGCCCCACCACAGTTTGGGCGCGTTGATACGCAGGGCTTCCGGGTAGCGCTCGGGCACCGTCAACCGGCCGCGCAGCACTGTGCCGATCGCCAGTTCGGCCACCACGAGGTAGGAGGGGATACCAGCGAGGTGGAACAGCAGCGGCTCGATCCGGAAGCGCCCGGCGGCTGCTTCGCCCAGCTCGTGCTCGACGGTATCTAGATCACGATAGTGCACGTCGACCCGGCGGTCTTCGATGTGCAGCCACGCACCCCCGTTGAACACCCCACCGCCCCAGGCCCCGATTTCGGAGACCTCGCCGGGCCAGCCGATGTCCCGCAACGTCTGCGGCTCAAACCTGCCGCGGTAGTAAATTCCCAGGTCGAAGTCGCTGTCCGGGCGCTGGGTGCCCTGAGCGCGGGACCCGCCGAGCATCACTGCCGCTACGGTGGGCAAAGCGGCAAGACGGTCCGCGACACGATCAACAAAGCTGTCGTCCTCACCCACCCGGAAATCATCGCATCACGCGCAGTGGTGCGGGGTCACGTTCCTCGGCGCATCGGTCCTGGGCGACCATATCGGTTCAGGGAGCACGGTGGCGTTCGCGCTGTGCCCGCAGCTCCTCGAACCGTTGTTCCCAGTCTGCGTGGTTGCGTCGAGCGTTCCGCACGAAAGACGTCCTGCCGACGGCGGTAATGACCAATGCGTTGAGCCACGAGTACGGGAACGGCATGGGGCGGACGATGTCCAGGAAGAGAACGACCCGGTCCTCGTCGGTGTCGTTCCACGCCTCGTGCTGGTAGGTGTCATCGAAGAGCAGGCTCTTGCCTTCCTGCCAGTGGGCCGTCTCACCGCCGACCCGAATGCCGCAGGCTTCCGGGGGCGAGGGGATCTTCAGTCCCAGGTGATAGCGGATGACGCCCTTGTAAGGACCGCGATGCTCCGGGAGGCGTTTATGTGGGCCGAGCACGGAGAAGAACGCGGTGGTCAGCGCGGGGATGCCAGCGAGCAGTGTGGCGGTACGCGGGCACTGCGCGCAGTTTCCGGCGAACCGGAACCCGTAGCCGTAGAAGAAGTACGTTTTCCAGCGATCGTCGTCGGTGAGGAGGCGCTGTTCGGGGGAAATGTCCTGGAAGTTGGGCAGGTCGTCCCGGTAGGCAAGCATCTGGTCCAGCTCCTGCCGAATGGCCTTCCAGTTCTTCTCCAGGGAGCGCGGCCAGGTGAAGGACTCGGTCGGGAAGAAGGGGCCGGCGCCGATAGTGGAGTGCTGATCTATCCGCTTTTCCAGCCAGCTGACGGCGGCGGACAGCGCGTGACTCGACAGCCGCTGAGCGTGCCTGCCACTCCATCTGACGGTCCGGGCCAGTGCTCCGCGGCGTGTCCCAGGGGTGTGGGGAGAAGTCATGGGATCTCCATCCCGGGTAGTAGGTGTTCATCATGAATGGCCAGGGCCTCCCCCGGAATCATCGACACTAACACCTCCTGACGAACATCAAGAGAGAAAAGCTGATGTTGCACGAGTAAAGAGGAACAGCATTACCGACGGGAAGCGACCGAGGTACTCTCAGTGAGATCTTTTCCGCATAGCAGCTTATGGAAAAGTTCTCATTGTTCGGGTAGATCGGGGCACTGTCAAGTTGTCGGGGTATGGTGGGATGGGCTTTCGTCCGGACACGGGTCATCGATACTCGGCGGAGACCGTCAGCCACTGTGTGTGCCTGTATCACCGGTTCTCGCTCAGTTTCTGCAAGCAGGCTGGCGGGCTAGCCTGGTGGCTGCCAAAACCACCGCCGCAGAAGCACCCTCTCCGCGATGCGCTGCCAGGTCACGGGAGGAGCAGTGGAGCGGGTGAAGGCCTCTGTGGACGGCTTCAACAAGCCTGCCCAGCATCTGATTGAGGTGCAGTACTTTACCGCGCGTGTGCGGAACCAGCCGGAGTCAGAACAGGCGGCGTTGGCGACCCCGTAGACGTCCTTGGCCCCCCCAGCCAGTCGCAGGGCGCGGGGCTGGCCCTCACCCTGCTCCGGGACACCTACCAGGCTGGCGATGACGTCCGTGACTTGCATTGACCGATGTGTTGCAGAGATGGCTTGTCCGCTCGGCTGTGTCATCAGCTTACGGGCTCGACACCTCAGGGTGGCTCAGGCCCAGGCTAGCCGTCATCTCTCTGTGTCGATCAACCAACTCTTTCGTCATCCTCAGATCGGGATACTTCTGTTGCATACACACGGTCAGATCACCCAGCCGCCTGAGCACCGGCCCCGTGATCCGCTCCGAGCGGAGCGCCTGCTCGACGTGTTCGACCGCATCGTCAGGTTGTCCAAGGTCCGCGTGCGCTCGCCCAAGATCCAGCCGAGTAAGAGCCTCTCTGGTTGGCTCGCGCTCGGATAGACCAAGATCTCGACAGAACGAAATAGTTTCTTTGGCGTACGGAATTGCCCTGTCGGGCCGACCACGCCAAAGATAGGAATCAGCCGTATAGAAAGCTAGCATCCCAGAATTGGCCGAAAACAGTCCAGAACCTGGGTGGTCGAGCTGGTCAAATATCGTTTGGGCGTCTTTCAGGACATCCTGGAACCGGTCCACCTGGCCGAGTCTGGCATAAGCCCGAGCGAGCTTAACGCTGACTCCCGCCGCCGCGGCACTGCCCGGGGGGGCATGTTTGAGACCGCACTCGGCCGCATCCCTGGCCACGGTAGGCTGATTGCGGTACGTAGCAATAGTGTTTTTGGCATCCATGGCCCAAGCGCAGATCTCACGGTCATCAGCTTGCCAACCATGCTCCCACGCATCCAAGCAATGCGCCTCAGCCGTGACCAGATCACCGAGGTCGATCAACTGCCAAGCCAGAATAACGCTCAATGAGCCGGCGTGGTGGTACAGCTCCCTGCCCTCGCGTACAGCTCACCCGGCGGTGTGCGGTTAATAGCAGCTGCCAGATCAGCGACCACGAAGTCGAGGTATTCCAGTGTCCTCGGGCCGAGCTGACTGGCCTCGGCACGGCGGGTGAACTCCATGGCTTCCGCAGCCGACTGGGTAGACGAGTCAAGGTCAGCGTGCGCTGCCCCAACCCCGAGAGTGGACGTGCCCAGTAGCGCGATGGCCTGTCTGCGGTCCGTACGATCACTCCTACCTGCTTGTTGACCACTAGGATGCGGCCGGTCATCTGAGCAGGGTGGGTCTGCCAACAGTTCAGCCGGCCTATCATCCGAGATACTCAGGACCCTGGCCAGCTTCGGCCGGAGCGAGGGCTGGGGCGTGCTCTGGCCTGCCTCCCACCGCTGCACCGTCGAACGGTCCACACCCATCCGCTCGGCCAGGCGCTCCTGGCTCAGGCCGGCGGCCTTGCGCGCGGCAACCAGGCCGAACCGCTTCCGTGACATGGACATTCCCCTCTACCTTTCCCGGTCACGCCGGAGGTATCCCTACGATAGCGGGTACCCATTGCCGTACCGTCCAGCGGCCTTAACGCGGCGGTTATGCAGCAGTCCCGCTGCTTTCTCTGCCTTATCGCAGCAAATGCTATTGAGAGCGGCGCGGGAACAGGTTCTTGGTGCCGCGTCCTTATGCCAGTGCTGATCCACCCCCACTTCTGGCGGTGCCGCCGCATCACGCTGCCTGGTCGGGAACCATGAGAGCTACCGACAACGAGCCGCCGAGCGTTGGAGCGGGCGGGCTTCGACGTCATCGAGGAGCGGCAGCCCAGCTTCCTCTTCGAGCGCTCCGTGCTCATCACTGGACGGGGACGCTTGAGTCTGGATCTGTGGCCGTTGTATAGCCGGGAGATCCAGTTCCTGGGCTTTGTGATGAGCCGGATGGGTGCATCGGTGTCAGCTCAGGTGCGCCCAGGGGGTCCGCAGGAGGTCCCGCGTGATCTCCATCTGGCCCCGGTGCTGGGCGAGCTCCTCGTAGAGGTGCAGCAGCGCGCCACCCTGGGTACGCCCCAGCGGCAGCGTGGAGTCCCCGGCGGGTAGATCACCGCGTGGTGGTCCGAACGCATCGAGCGCGGCGACGTCGGTGCGCAGTTGCTGCCGGGCTCGCTGCGCGTGCTCCGCCAGCTCGGCCACCCGGCCGGTGGCCCGGAACTCGGCAGGCCGGTCGCGCACGATGCTGCGGCCGGCGACGACCTCGCCGCCCCAGTACTCCATGACTCCCAGACAGTGGGTGAGGATCGCGAACGGCGAGTTCGCGCCCGGCAGATCGGGTCGGCGATTGGCGAGGTCGTCGCCAAGCTCGCTGACGATACCCACCATGCCCTCGAGCGCAGCGTCCACGTAAGACAGGAAATCGTCGACCGAGATCATTCCACCAGCCTCGCACACCGCGTGACCATTCGTCGTAGTGCCGTGCGGTCGGGTTTGTGGCTACCCGTCCTCGGCAGTTCGTCAAGGACCAGCACGACATCCGGTTGGTACAAGCCACCACGTTTCTCACGCACCCAGCCAACGACGTCGTTTTTGGACAGTTGCGCTAGTGCCGAAAGGTTGACGCCACCGGGGAACTCACCCAGCGTCAGGGCGGCCACGTTGGGTAGCTCATCAAGGACAGCCAGCGCCTGATCAGCGTAACGGTCAGGGGCAAAAACCAGAGCTGAAGCGCCGGTCCTCCGCAGGATGTCAGCCAGGGTGGAGGAAGCCAGGCCGTCGTAGAGCACACTGACACAGCACCCGAGCACGTTGGCCATGTAACGCAACACGATGGTGTCCGCGCGGTTGCCGGTCAGCAACGTGACGACGTCACCACGACCAAGCCCCTCCGCCCGAAGCGCCCGCGCCATCCGGTAGATTCGATCGGCAAGCTCCCCGTACGTCCACTCACCCTGCGGATGCCGAATCGCCACCCACTTACAGTGCCGCGCAAAAGCCGCGAGCACAAAACCGACCGAAGTCCTCCCCTCACCCATCATCTCCCACCACAGCAACGAACTTTACGCCGCCGAGCACGCGGGAAAAAAAGATTTCTCGACGACCTGACAGCAGAGGCGGTAGCCGCTGGTGACACCCCGGTGGGTGGACTGGATCGTCCGAGTCAGATGATCGAGTTTGGCGACGACAGGCACACCACGCAGCCACAGAATCGCCAGCAGCACTCGGTTGTCGTGGCGCACAGGGCACAACGGGCCGCGGACGGCGGTTAACGAACACCCAGCGGGACCGCAGTTGAGGCAGGCGCGCTTGCCCTGGAGGACCCCGCCGCTGCGCAACGGCGGCACCTCTCGGATAAAACGACTCCTCGGTAAAGACACGCATAAGGAGCCTGAATCTAGAGTCCGCCTTACCGGCAACCCAGCCAGCCTGAGGCTCGTCACCGGGCCGACGGTGCCGGCGCCCAGGGTCGATACAATGCCGCATCTTCAGTGTGGGGTGGCCACGTTCGGAGCCCAGCCACGGTCGAGATCAGCTTCGACCGGCCGGATTGACTTAAGGGGGCCAGCGCAGCGCTTTCGCGGATTGATAGCGGGATTTATGTTATGCTCATAGTTGGTCCCACCAACAGCGCTGCGAAGGGTAACACAGCGATCTAGGGCCAGCCACCACGCCACAGTACCCAAAAGCCTGATCGACGAGCTCCGGCTTCCTGAACCTGCCATCCATCAAAGCCGTGTTGGGCCGTTGGCTGCACTACCGCTCAACCGGCACCAAAACCGTACTTAGCGCGGGCTGAACCCACCGACCCACAGCGAAACCGGCTGTCGACCTCGCGGTCAACGGTAGGCATCCCGCCGATGGCTGATGTCCAGAACCTGGATGGTTTGGGTGTTCTCATCGATGGTGTACCGGACTCGGTACTCCCCGCGCCGAGCCCGCCAGTAACCCTCGAATGGCTTGCGCAGCGGAGCTCCCACGCGCTGGGGGTTCTCAGCCAAGGGCCCATAGAGGAACTCCACGCATGCTGCGGCGATGGTCTCCGGTAGTTGCTCGGTCAGTTGGCGTGCCGCGGTACGGGCCACTTGTACCCGGTAGGTCACTCGGGCTGGGTCCGGGCGCGCTGATCGATGAGGGCTCGGACCTGCTGCTCGTTGAGCACGTCACTGCGAGCGAAGTCGGCTTCGCCGTCGGCGATGCGCTGCTGAGCCTGCGTGTCAGCGAGCAGCTCCAGGGTCGCTTCGATGGACTCGAGATCCTCCGCGGCGAGCAGCACGACCAACTCCCGGCCGTTGCGGGTGATGTGGACGCGCTCGTGAGTGCGCCTGACCTCGTCCGCGATCTCGGACAGCCGGGCCTTCGCTTCGGACAACGGTATCGTGCTCATGGACCAGAATTGTAGTCCATCAGCCTCGAATCGCCCCTGGAGGCGGCCGGCTCGAGCATGTCGGCCGCACGAACACCGCACCTGGCGCGTACCTCCCCGCACCGGGATGCCTCTCGGGTTCGTCGGAACCTGCCGCGTCCATGAGGGCGAGTGGAAGCGGGAATGGGACCTCAATTCGTGCGTCGGGCCACCCTGTCCGGAAGAGTGCGCCAGTTATCTGGACTCTCCTCGCGCGTCGAGAGCGATGCGAGGGGGACAGTCACGCTCGACGCGCTCATCGACCACTCGGGGCTTAATTCCCCGGCGGTGTCAAGCACGCTCTCTGGGCCATATGTGCAACATGCCCAGCAGTTGCGTGATGTCCACGCTCCACTTCACAACGCACTCCCAGGCGGAGCAGTTACCCGATTTCGCCGGATTGTGCCGTGCCCTCCGCACGATAGGCACGGCCCGGCCGCAGTCCCGCCTTCGCCATCGCACACGTCACACGCCGAGATCAAGTCCCATCGCGGATCCCTGTATACCCGGCAGAATCCATTCGGCGGACGGGAGATCTGCCAGCCCCGCGCGCGTGCCGCGGCGTCCCCGGTGGCGAAAATTCGGTCTTCCCACCTTCTCATTAGTTGAGCAAGCCAGCCGTAAGTGTACACAATTTTACCCTTTCGGTCACCGCGATAGCCAAACCTCTAAAATTAGGTTCACGCGCCGGTTGGATCCAGGACCCAAGAGATCACTGGGTGATTTGACCGCAGCTCAAGCTGAATTTCTGGCCCAGGTGACCTGTTGCCCTGTCTACCTACGCGCGCTCCCTAGCCCGGCTCACTGGGATGGGCAGTTCCCGTCATACGCCAGCATGAATGTAAGGGATCATGTTGCGCAGGGTGCGCGCGGCGTTCATCGCGGCGGAATCGTGTCGGTCATCGTTTTTGGCGCGGTCAGCGTGATCGGAAATTCCACGAATCACGAACCAGCCCGGGACGGCACCGGAGGCCGAGGAGGTCTCGTGGCAGAACTGGCTCAGCCCGCCGGCTTCCATGTCCACGGCAAGAATTTTATCGTTGCACGTATGCAGGTATTTGAGGATCTCACTCTCTCGATCCGCGATCACGGCGTCGCCTGACCCGATCGGGCCATGAAAAACCCGGAAGGGAGTAGTCCGTCTCGCAGGTTTCGCAACGCGAAGTTCCGCAGGCTCGCCGTGGGCGGTGAAGAAGGAGTTCACCGCGTGGACCATCCCGGCCGGGGACTCACGATCCTCGCTTCGACGCTGCACTCCTTCGGAGGTTACTTTGCGCAGGTCGTAGTACACAACACGGGTAGCGACGACCACGTCATTAATAGCGATGGAGTGATGGATCGCCCCACCAAGTCCCACCAGGACCAGCACCGCTGGGTCATAGTAGCGTCGCAGATGGCTCAGCGCCGTCATCGTGGCACGCTGCCCCGGACCCGAGGCTCGAGTCGCGACTACGTCGACCGCCGCCCCGGGCACCTTCATATTGCCTGCGTAGAACCGCTGCTCTCTGGTGCTCGCCCCATCCTCCTTGAGCCCAAACTCCTTGATGACGGCTTTCGCCTCTTTGGCCAGGATCGTGACGACTCCTATTCCCCACGTGCCGCGCGGTTCCGAAGTAGCTCGCGCATCTTGGCTGGAGGAGCGGTTGATGTGGTATATCGCGCTGCCACCCACCGCCGAACCAGTCACCTTCTGCGTACCGCCGAAGTTGATCAATCCCTTATTATTCACCATCATGCACTCTGCCCTTCCTGCCCTTCCACTGCGAAGACGACCTGCGTGCTCGCTCCAACGGCAGAATGGCTCACTTCCTGTGTGCCACCCATGTTGAGCACTCCGTTGTTGATGATGTTGGTAGCTTGCTCCTCAAAGACCGAGGTATCCACGTTGTGGGCTTGCAGGAAATCTTCGGCTGCCTTGAGGATTCGCTGTTCGATGATCTTCATGTGGTCGTAGATCGTTGTCTTGTCCAGCTGGGCATTCTCCCAGTCGTCGGCCTTCTCCGCCCGGACCGCCACCCGCGCCCCGACCGTGATTCCCCGACAGGGAATGTGGGTGCGGTCCTTGACCGCCCACCCGGCACGCACCAGCACCACAGGAAACGCCACCAAATGCCACAACCGCGTGACTTCGGCGGGGAGCGCGAACACGGATCGCGCGGCGGCGCGGAGCACCGCGCTCGTTCCGTGTTCCGCGAACGCATCGATCACCCGATAGTCCTGCGGAGTCCGAGTTAGGGCACAGGTCGCGACATCGAGACTGAGGCAGCGCCCCTTCACACTGACCCGCAACAAGACCGTGGTCACCAGTTCCCCGCCTGCGATGGGCGCACTGATCTCCAGAAAGTGGTGAGCGATAGAGCAATGGTCATCGATTACTCGCCACAGGACGTGCTTACCGAGCTCGCTGCGCAGCAGACTCCGGTCGGTGCAGATGTCCGCCTCGGCAACGTAGAGCCGGTCACGCACTTGCAGCCCCGGCAAATTTTCCGGGCCAGGGTCCGTGCAGAGCTGTTCCAGCGCCGAACGCAACTGCTCCACCAGCGCATGAGCCGCGAAAGGAGGAGTAGTGTATTCTCGTTCTTTTATGTTTCCCATACCCGGGCGAAGGAGCTGGATTGTCATCGGTGGCAACCAGCGGTGTATGAGCGTGCCGCTGCCGATGAATGGGGATGGCTCGTCGTCGCGCGCGGAGAGGTCCAGGAGATCGTCGTCCTCTTTGGGCTTGGACTGGTGGTAAATCACGCAGGGGTGCGACTGTTGCTCGTTGATGACCTGCTCCCGGCGCGTCGGGGTGGCAGGCCGGAGCGTGTCTGCGCCGTGTATGGCATTGAGCAGGAGCTGCCGCAGTACCCCGACCAAGACAGCGGACGCTACGAGAGCGCATCCCATCGTCATTGCCGCCGGCAGAGCCTCACCGAGGGACGAACCGAGCAAGTTCGACACCACGATCGGCGCCACTGCCACAACAACGCACCCGGCAAGTACGATCTTGAGATGCCGCTTCCGCTTCAGCAGCAGCGACCGTGGAGTCTCCGGACGTCTCCGGAACTCGCGTCGCTCGAACCAGTCCTCCGCCACTGCCGCAACCTGCGCATGGAACATCCCCGCAGCAATCCGTGCCGCCACGCGGAGCAGGGAGCACACGAGGATCACACACGACTAGCACCATCGCGAGCCAGCTACCCCAAACCAGGCCGCTGACCAGGCAGTCGACGATGACCAACTGGAGCCCGGTGTCGAGGAACCAGGACCGCCACGCATGCCGTACGACCGGCACGAGGTCGAACCCATACGACGGCGCGACCCGTCGCCGGGAGTCGTTATGGATCTTACGGATGACCAGGTCGCGGAACGACCTGTCGACATAGACCCCGGCACACAAGTGGCGTGTCGCCGCAGAGCCTGAGTCCTGGTACTGCTCGTAGTACCCGGGATCTGCCCCTTGCAGGAGGAACGTGACCGGAGGGTTGCTCACCTTGCCCCCTACCCTGGCGACTTTTGGTCACATCGACCATAATACGGGTGGCACGTTTGAGTCAACATGACCTTTAAGATGGGGGCATGATGACAAACGATCTTGTTAGAGACCGGGCGAGGACATTGGTCTTCGTCACGGTGGACCTCGTGATCCTCACCGTCCGCGACGACGAACTCCAGGTCTTGCTGGTGGAACGCGGCAAGACGCCCTACCTGGGACAACTCGCGTTGCCCGGCGGCCACCTGCGAGGCAACGAGACCCTAGACGCCACCGCGCTGCGCGAACTCAAAGAAGAGACCGGCGTCGATGGGACACATCTGCACCTTGAGCAGTTGCGGACCTACAGCGACCCCGAACGCGACCCGCGAGGACGAGTGATCACTACTGCTTACCTCGCGCTCGGCCCGAACCTCCCGGAACCGGTGGCAGCAACCGACGCCCGCGAGGCGTACTGGATGCCAGTTGAAGTCGCCCTCCACGGTGGTACGCTGGCCTTCGATCATGCGTCCATCCTCCGGGACGCCCTGGAACGGGCACGGTCGAACCTCGAATACACGACTGTAGCGTCTGTCTTCTGCGCTGAGCCGTTCACAATCAGCGACCTCCGGCGGGTCTACGAGGTAATCTGGGGGTTCGCGCTGGACCCGAGCAACTTCCGTCGCAAGATCACCCGAGCCGAGGGGTTTGTCGAATCCACAGGCGAACGTCGCATCCCACCGACTGGCCGCCCCGCATCTCTGTACCGCAAAGGTCCGGCGAGCCTACTCATGCCACCCTTCCTGCGCTCCCATGACACCACCTGAGCCGAGATCGCGTCCTTGCAACCGTCCTCTAGCTTGGTGGGCAGTGGCTGTTAGGCGATCAGGGCGCGGATATCGTCGGCGGTCAAGGCGGCGCCGAAGGCGTTGCCGTCGTTCATGACACCGCGGAACAGCTCGGCCTTCCGGTTGGCCAGCGCGAGCACCTTCTCCTCGATGGTGTCCTTGGCGATGAGGCGGTACACCATGACGTTGCGGGTCTGCCCGATCCGGTGCGTGCGGTCGATCGCTTGCGCCTCGGTGGCGGGGTTCCACCACGGATCAAGCAGGAAGCAGTAGTCCGCCTCGGTGAGGTTCAAGCCGAAGCCGCCAGCCTTGAGGCTGATCAGGAACACCCCGGCGGTGCCCTCCTTGAATCGGCGCACCACCTCGGCGCGCTTGGTCGTGGAGCCGTCGAGGTAGCTGTAGTCCAGGCCGGCGGCATCGAGCCGCTCGCGGACGTGGGCGAGGAAACCGGTGAACTGGCTGAAGACCAGTGCCCGGTGCCCACCGCTGACCACGTCGGTGAGCTGCTCCACGAGTGCGTCGACCTTGCTACTGCCTAGGTGCTGGTGTTCTGGCTCGACCAGCCCGGGATGCAGGCTGAGCTGGCGCAGCAGCGTGATCGAGCGCAGGATCGTGAACCGGTTGCGGTCGACGTCGTGGATCAGCCCGAGGACCTTCTGCCGCTCGCGTTGCAGGTGCCGCTGGTAGATGCGGCGATGCCGGGGGTCGAGCTCCACCTCCAGCAGTTGTTCCTGCTTCGCCGGCAGGTCCGCGGCCACCTGGTCCTTGGTGCGGCGCTTGATCAGCGGCCTGATCCGTCGCCGCAGCCGGGCCAGCAGCTCGGCATCGCGGTGCTTCTCGATCGGCCGGGCGTACATCTCGCGGAAGCGGGTCGGGCTCGGGAACAGCCCCGGCGCGGTGATCGACAGCAGTGACCACAGCTCCATGAGGTTGTTCTCCATTGGCGTGCCGGTGATCGCCAGCTTGAACGGCGCCGGCAACCGGCGCGCGCACTGGTAGATCTTCGACTGGTGGTTCTTGGTGAACTGGGCCTCGTCCAGGATGAGGCCGGACCAGGTCGCCGCCTCGTAAGCATCGGCGTCGAGCCGGAACAACGTGTACGAGGTGATCACGACGTCCGCACCGGCGATCGCCTCCGACAGGTCCTGGCCCCGGCGCCGCAGCGTGTCGGTGATCGTCACTATCGTCAGACCAGGAGCGAAGCGCGCGGCCTCGACCGCCCAGTTCGCCACCACGCTGGTCGGGGCGACGACGAGGAAGGGATCCAGGCCAGCGTCGCCCTGCTTGGCATGGCACATCAGCGCCAGCGTCTGCAGCGTCTTGCCCAGCCCCATGTCGTCGGCGAGGATGCCGCCCAGCCGGTGGCGCCACAGGAAACACAACCAGTCGAACCCCTCGCGCTGGTAGGGCCGCAGCTGCGCGGACAAGCTAACCGGCAGCTCCGGACCGGCCAGCCCGGCTGGAGACAGCAGCCCGGCGACCTGCTGTTGCCAAGACCGCGCCTGGCGCTCGATCACACCCAGCGCGGCCAGCTCCTCCCACAGTCCCGCCTGGAACCGGCTGATCTGCAACGGACCACGGGGAGCGTCCTGCAGCGCCCGCGCTTCCTCGATCAGCGTGCGCAACGCCTGCAACTGGGGCTTGTCCAGCGAGAAGTACACCCCGTCAGGCAGCAGCAGATGCGACTCGCCAGCGGCGAGCGCGGCGAACACGTCGGTGAACGGGACCTCGCGCCCTTCGACGGTGATGGTGACCCCGAGATCGAACCAGTCCGTGTCGTCGGCTACCTCGCTGGTCGACACGCCAATCCGCAGCGAGTCGCCCGCCTCCCGGTAGGCAGCGGGCTGCCCGGTCACCTCCACGATGACCCCGGGAGCATCGGTCAGCAAGGGCAGCACCTCGGTGGTGAACCGCAGCGTGTCCAGTCCCCGCAGTCGCCCACTCGGCGCCAGGTCCTCTCCAGGACCTTCGCCGGGCAACCCGAACCCTCCGAGTGGCACGTCCAGCGCGTCGAGCACGGCCTTCTCCTGCGCGAGATCCCGGTACGCCTGGGATGCACTGTCGCTGGGTGCCAAGGGTGCGCGCACCTGCTCGTCACCCATGTCGTAGGCCCATTCCCAGCCGAGGGTGAGGTCGTGGTCCTCGCCGTAGGCCGCCCGCAGGACGAGGGTGGGTGCAGAGATTGTCGGCGGGGTGAACGATCCGTCGGAGGACACCACCTGGGCGAGGTGCCGCAGCCTCGGGTAGAACTCAGTGCTGAACCTGGCCTGCTGCCCGGCGGGCACCGACAGGAGCTGATCTCCCAGCACCATCCGCTGAAGCGGGAACGGCGCGGGGTGGGTGAGCCTCGCCAGCCGGAACTGCCACTCGGCGGGGTTGGGCTCGTGGGCTGTCTGGGTGCGGGACACGTACACCACGCCGTGGCCCTCAGCACCGAAGAACAGCACCGGCATCGCGTCCCCGTCGGGCTCCTCCACCTCCGCCAGGCGCAATATCGGCACGATGACCAGCGCGCCCGGGCTGTCCCCAGCGGTGACGTCGAGACACAGCGTGGCATGGCCGTATCTCTCGACCGTCCCGAGCCGCTTGCGCGCATGCACCAGCTGCAGCCCGGCCTCGGCGGCCTCATCCAGCCACGACCACAGTCGCCGGCCGGACAGGGCGGCCAGATCGATCGACTTGTCCTCCCGCGGGTAGTAGCTCGGCGCGGGGTTGTGCGCACGGTGCAGCACGTACAGCTCCCGCAGCAACTGCACATGTGATGCCTGGTAGTCACCGTAGTAGTAGGGCGAGTCGAGCCTGCCCCAGCTCAGCCCGCCGTTGACCCACCCGCTGCGGCCCGCTCGCACCAGTCGGGCCAGCAGTTTCGGTGCAGCCGGTACCCGGGTTGCCACTGCTCCCGCCGCTGGCGGCGACAAAGACAGGGATAGCTCGATGGCGAGCGGGACGGCGTCCTCGGCTGGCTGCGAGCCTGGTCGCGCCGGCCCGAGCAATGCAGCCAGGCCCTGCTCCCACGACGGCGGCGCCGGCGGCTGCGGGCGGGCGGCCGCTGCGACGGGACCCGTCGCGCTGGAGGCGGTGAGGGCCACCGCAACGACATGCTTGCAGTTGAACTCGACCGGGCATGTGCACTCGCCGAACGCGAAGGCCAGCTTCGCGTCTCGCAGTGGCTCGAAATACACCGCGGTCTGGTAATAGTTGCCGCCGCTGCCCCGGACCACCGCCCGCAGGACGCGATCCGCGCCCTCCCACTCCATGTGCTGGACCGCGCGCTGGCTCGCGTACGCGACACCCCTGGCATACGTCTGCCCGTCGACCGCGCTCGCCACGGTGGTCGCATCGAGGCCCTGCACCATCACGAGCTTCATGGGGCTGACTCCTCCGAGATCGTCCAGGGGCCGGGTGGGTCCCTGCCGGAGGCGACCGTAGCCGCCACCACCGACACTTCTATCGCGGCACGCCCATAATCGGGCGATTCCGACCGCGACCGGCCGCGTCGAGCGGGCGCGGCGGGCGTCCGCCCGATTCTTGATTGATTCCAGAAAATAGGGCATGCTTCGGAGCGTGCCAACGACTTCGGACTTCGAGCGCATGTTGCGCGGGGTTGCTCTGCGTGTGACGCGCCCTCGGGTAGCAGTGCTGTCCGCGGTGCACGACCATCCGCACGCCGACACGGACTCGATCATCGGCGTCGTGCGTGAGGATCTCGGTGAGGTGTCCCACCAGGCCGTCTACGACGTGCTGCGCGCGCTGACTGTCGCAGGTCTGGTGCGGCGTTTCCAGCCGACGGGCTCCGTGGCGCGCTACGAGGCGCGGGTCGGGGACAACCACCACCACGTCGTCTGTCGATCGTGCGGTGCCATCGCCGATGCCGACTGCGCGGTCGGCTACACCCCCTGCTTGACGGCCGCCGACGACTCGGGCTACGAGATCGACGAAGCCGAGGTCATCTACTGGGGCCGATGTCCCGAGTGCGTCGCGGCGAGTGCTGCCGCGTCCGGCGGCTGATCGTTAGAGCAACCAGTCATCAGAAACAAACAGCGAGACAGGAGAAGGACCGACGTGTCTGACCGCGGCAGCGAAAGCGAGAACCCAGTAATCCCCTCCCCGACTCCCACGCCGCATCGGCCCATGTCGAACCGGGACTGGTGGCCGAACCAGTTGAACCTGCAGGTTCTTCACCAGCACTCGTCCCGGTCCAATCCGATGGGCGAGGACTTCACCTACGCGCAGGAGTTCCAGACCCTCGACGTCGACGCGCTGAAGCGGGACGTCTTCGAGGTGATGACGACGTCGCAGGACTGGTGGCCGGCCGACTACGGCCACTACGGGCCGCTGTTCATCCGGATGTCATGGCATGCCGCCGGCACGTATCGCATCGCCGATGGCCGGGGCGGCGGCGGCTCCGGCGCTCAGCGCTTCGCCCCCCTCAACAGTTGGCCCGACAACGCGAGCCTCGACAAGGCGCGCCGGTTGCTCTGGCCGATCAAGCAGAAGTACGGCCGGAAGCTCTCCTGGGGCGATCTCATCATCTTCGCCGGCAACTGTGCTATGGAATCGATGGGGTTCACGACGTTCGGCTTCGGCTTCGGCCGAGAGGACATCTGGGAGCCCGACGAGATCTTCTGGGGCACTGAGGACACGTGGCTTGGCGATGAGCGCTACAGCGGCGACAGGGAACTCGCCGGTCCTCTCGGCGCCGTGCAGATGGGCCTCATCTACGTGAACCCGGAGGGGCCCAACGGCAACCCGGATCCGCTTGCTGCCGGTAGGGACATTCGAGAGACCTTCCGCCGCATGGCGATGAATGACGAGGAGACGGTTGCGCTCATCGTCGGCGGCCACACGTTCGGCAAGTGTCATGGCGCAGTCCCGGCCGACTGCGTCGGTCCCGAACCCGAGGGTGCACCGCTCGAGCAGCAGGGCCTCGGCTGGAGGAACACCTGCGGCAGCGGAAAAGGCACCGACACGCTCACCAGCGGGCTGGAGGGCGCATGGACCAACGAGCCGACGAAGTGGGACAACGGTTTCCTGAACAACTTGTTCAAGTACGACTGGGAGCTGACGACAAGCCCCGCCGGTGGGAAGCAGTGGACTCCCAAGGATCCCGAGGCCAGGGGCACCGTGCCCGATGCTCATGATCCGTCGAAGCGGCACGCTCCGATGATGCTGACGACGGACCTGGCGCTGAAGCTCGATCCCATCTACGGGCCGATCTCGAAGCGCTTCCACGAGAATCCGGACCAGCTCGCAGACGCCTTTGCCAAGGCGTGGTTCAAGCTGATCCACCGCGATATGGGACCCGCCTCGCGCTTGCTTGGCCCGTGGGTTCCCCCGGCGCAGGTGTGGCAGGACCCTGTCCCCGAGGTCAATCATGACCTGATCGGGGAGGAGGACATCGCTGCCCTCAAGGGCAAGATCCTCACATCGGGGCTGTCCGTCTCCCAGCTAGTCTGCACCGCTTGGGCGTCGGCGGCAACCTTCCGCGGCACCGACAAGCGTGGCGGGGTCAACGGGGCGCGGATTCGCCTTGCGCCGCAACGGGACTGGGAGGTCAACGACCCTGCCAAACTGGCCAAGGTGCTGCAGACCCTTGAGCAGATCCAGCAGGACTTCAACCTCTCACAGTCCGGCGCAACGTTGGTCTCGCTCGCTGACCTGATCGTTCTGGGCGGGGGCGCGGCCGTCGAGCAAGCGGCGAAGAACGCCGGGCACGACGTCACGGTCCCGTTCGTTCCGGGGCGCACGGACGCCTCGCAGGAGCAAACCGACGTGGAGTCGTTTGCCGTGCTCGAACCGATCGCCGACGGGTTCCGCAACTACCTCAGAGCCGGAGAGAAGTTGTCGGCGGAGACGCTGCTGCTGGACCGGGCCAACCTGTTGACGCTGACCGCTCCCGAGATGACGGTTCTGATTGGCGGCATGCGGGCCCTGAACGCCAACTTCGGGCAATCCGAACACGGCGTTTTCACCGAGGCGCCCGAGACGTTGACCAACGACTTCTTCGTGAACCTGCTCGACATGAGCACGGAGTGGAAGGTATCCGTCTCGTCCGAGAACGTGTACGAGGGTCGCGATCGCGCGACGGGCGAGCTCAAGTGGACCGGCACCGCCGTCGACCTCGTCTTCGGTTCGAACTCTCAGCTCCGAGCCATCTCGGAGGTCTACGCGTGCGACGACGCGAAGGAGAAGTTCGTCCGTGACTTCGTGGCCGCCTGGGACAAAGTTATGAACCTCGATTGGTTCGACCTCGCCTGATCCCGATGTCCAGGTCGGCCGCTCACCGGCCGACCTGGACATCCCCTTCAGAGACCACCGATCGGCCGTCGTCCTCGGTTGACAACCGGGAGCAAGCCGCTTGGTACGCGGCGGCGGACGGACGCGGTTTCGCTGCCGCCACTCCCGACCTCCTGCCGAGCAGCAGGACACCGTGGCGCTCGTGTGTTTGGCGCCCGCGGTGAACATGGTGGAGTTTCAAGCCACACCGGCTCAGGCGTTGGCGGTCTTACAGGAAACCGTCGACAAGCTGGCCAGCCGGCACCCCGTTCGCTGCACAGTCCCGTAGCCAGGAATGATCGATCTGGATGCTGGCCGGCCGGGACGCGCGGCCCGCGTCTCGATAGTGTTGGGTCGTATGGGGAATTATGTCGTCACGGTACTGGGTGCCACTGGCAAGACTGGTCGGCATGTTGTTCAACGGGCCAGCGAGCGTGACTGGCTGGTGCGCGCCGCTGGCCGACGGCCAGCGGCGTATGGCGAGTGGGTCACGTTCGATTGGGATGATGAGAGCACTTGGTTGGCTGCATTTGCTGGCAGTGATGCCGCTTACATCGTTATCCCGTTCAACCATCCCGGAGCGCCGACGCGCGCGCCCCAGGTGATCCAAGTTGCTGTTGCGGCGGGTGTGCCCAGGATCGTGTTGTTGTCCACGTTCGATGTCGAGCACGCTCCCGAGGATGATCCGACCCGGGTCGCTGAGCAGACTCTCGCCGGGTTGGCGGTGCGCTCCGCGATGGTGCGCCCTACCTGGTTTCTCGACAACTTCACGGTCGGCTCGTTCGCAGGGATGCTGGCATGCGGCGAGCTTCGATTGCCTGCGGGTGAGGGCCTGATCCCGTTTGTGGATACCCGAGATGTCGCGGCGGTCGCCGTCGCAGCGATGGCACCGGAGGGGCCCGAGGGACCACTGCCTGTCACCGGCCCCGAGCGGGTCGACCATCACACTGTGGCCGCCGCGTTCGCCGCCGTGCTCGGCGTGCCCGTGCGTTACCTGTCGGTGTCTGCGCAGGAGTTCGTCGGCCTACTCATGGCACGCGGATTCTCCCAGGAGTACGGCGAGTTCCTCGCCGACGCACTCATCGAGGTCGCCGAGGGCAGGCTCGATATCCCGGTCGCCGACACAGTTCAACGCCTTATTGGTCGGCGTGCCTACAGCGTGTCTGAGTTCGCCCGCTACTATGCCCAAACCACCGCTTCTGACCCTGTGGCGAACAGGCGGCCGTAACCAGGCACCGTTGCGGATACCGCAGCCCTGTGCAGGCAGTGCCACAGGCATGCCTGATTGGAGGTGACCACCGGTAGGCCAAGGTCAGCTTCTAGTAGGTTGATCGCGTCGATGCACCGGAAGCCGTTGCCGGCGATGACGACGCCGTCCGAGCTTGTCGGCACCGCACGCCGCACCTGCTGGTAAACCTCTTGAGGGTGGATCACCCACTGCGCGCCGGCGTCCCAGGTTTCCCATGGCTGAAGGTCGTGCCAGCCTCGACCGAGTTTGAAGCGGTGCAGCCCGCTCAGCTCGAATCCGGCTTGGATGAAGTAGCCTCGACCAGCCTCGGCGATCTCGTCCTTGAACCAAGGCGGGATGACGACGAACGGTCGGGTGATCCCGACTGCGTTCATGGCCGTTATGGTGGCCTGTGCCGCTGTAACCACCGGCGTCCCGTGCGCCTTTCCACGAGCCTGTTCGGCGAACGTCTTGTCGAAATCGACACCGCCGAAAAAGCTGCTCGTGGTGAAGCAGACACAGATCACGTCGAGGCGCATTTGGCCGAGGAAATCTAGGCCCCTGGCCACATCCGACGACTCGGCGACGACGCGTGCAGGATCCTCGCCGTAGTCAGACGTCCCAGGCTTGCGCGGGCTCTCGAATCGAGCAGTATTCATGATGACCCCGGGTGGTGCCATCGCCCAGAATTCCGACTCCGCAACAGGATCCTTATCGATAACCAGGATCCCGAATGCGGTGCGACAGCTCCTGTCCATATTCATTTCTGCTCCCGTCTCGTGGTCAACTTAGTAGTTAGTCACGCCCTCGGGCTCCCGCAGTGGGCTTAGGGGCCGAATTGGCAATCGGTGCTGGTGCAGCTCCCCATCGCCTGGGCGACAACCGGTTCTCGGCGAAAGCGAGTGCACCGAGCACGACAAGCGTGCCGACGATCATGTTCCAGGTGATCGGCTCGCCGAGCGTGATCACGCTGATCAAGACCGCAGTGATTGGTACCAGGTAGTTCACCGCGGCGGCGTTGGCCGCCCCGATGTCAGTAATCAGCCGGAAGTAGAGCAGATAAGCCACGCCGGTCCCGATGGAGCCAAGCAGGAGAATGCTCACCAGCACGCCCCAGCTGAAACTCGGAGTGTGCCAGGCGATGAACGGCGTGATGATCGCCTGCAGGACGGTGGCCATCAGCACCTGGGAGGTCGCTGACACCAGCGGCGGGATTCCGCGTTGCGAGAGCATTTTGCGCACGTACACCGTCTGCGCCGCGTAGCAGACCGCCGCACCGACCACGGCAAGTTGGCCCATGAGTAAGCCGAGTTCGCTGGACCATGGGCTGATCACGAGCACGACGCCAGCCAGGCCAAGCACAAAGCAGATGGTCTTGCGCCACGTGGCCCGCTCGGTGGTCAGCACGACGGTCGCCGTGGCGAGCGTCAACAGCGGTGTCGCCGCGATGAGCACGCCTGCCAGCGCCGCACTAGTGCGCTGCTCAGCCCAGGCCAGCAGCAGGAACGGTGCGACCATACCCAGCGTTGCAGTGACCGCGATGTGCGCCCAGACGCTCCCGAGCGCGGGCAGCCTGCCACCGGTGATGCGCAGCACGACGTAGAGCACGACCGCACCAAGGACCACGCGGATCAGCACAAGCTGTGCCGGCGTGAGACCGTCACCGGCGACCTTGATGAAGGTATAGCTGCTTCCCCAGATCAATGCGAGCACGGAGAACTGGAGAATGTTGATGCGACTCATCTTCGTTGACTCCTCAGACGAACGTGAGGGCGGGGATACTAGCCAGGCCACGATCGAGGATCTCGTCGGTAAGGGCATCGTCTGGCAGGGTGCCGGCGAAGTACCGCTCGTAGGCGACGAGGTCGAAGTCGCCGTGCCCGGAAAGGCCCAGCAGAATGGCGCGGCTCTGACCCTCCTCGCGGCAGCGGAGTGCCTCGTTTACCGCGCCACGAATGGCATGTGTTGATTCCGGTGCTGGCAATATTCCCTCCGCGCGGGCGAACAATACCCCAGCCTCGAAACACTCGTTCTGCTTGACCGCGATCGCCTCCATCAGCCCGTCCTCCACGGCCCTGCTAATGAGAGGAGCGATGTTGTGTGCACGCAGACCACCGGCGTGGAAGGGCGGTGGAACGAACTTGTGACCGAGGGTATGCATTCGGAAGAGGGGGGTCAGGCCTTGAGAGTCGGCGTAGTCATACGCAATCTTGCCGCGGGTCAGCGTGGGGCACGCGGCGGGCTCGACTGCGATCAGCCGGACCGTCGGCCCGCCGCGTAACTGGTGTCGCAGGAACGGAAAGGCAAGACCGGCGAGATTACTGCCGCCGCCTGCCGCGCCGACGACGATGTCGGGGTAGTCCTCGGCCAACGCCATCTGGCGCAGCGCCTCCTGCCCGATGACCGACTGGTGCGCGCACACGCAGTTCAGCGCGCTGCCCCTGGTATAGCCAAAGTCGGGGTTGGCGCCGGCGAACTGCAGCGCCTCGGACTTCGCGACGCCGAGGCTGCCAGGGTGGTCGGGGTTCTCGGCTAGAGTTGCCCGTCCTGCCTCAGTTTCGGTGCTCGGGCTAGCGACGCAGGTGGCGCCGTAGGTCTCCATCAGCGTTCGCCGGTATGGCTTTTGCTGAAAACTCACCTTCACCATGAACACCTTGGCGGCCATGCCGAACAGCGACGCGGCGAGCGCGATCGCGCTGCCCCACTGGCCCGCGCCGGTCTCGGCGATCAACCCGCACCGACCGTCCAGTTTGTTATAGTACGCTTGCGGGATCGCGGTGTTCGGTTTGAAGCTGCCGGTCGGCGCGATCCCTTCGTATTTGTAGTAGATCCGTGCCGGGGTCTGCAGCGCGCGTTCCAGCCTGTGCGCTCGATACAGCGGCGTGGCGCGCCACTGGGCGTAAAGCTGGCGCACTGGCTCAGGGATTTCGAACTCGGGCTCGATGCTCAGCTCCTGCTCGACGAGCACCTCTGGCATGGTGCTTGCCAGGTCCGCCTTGCTCACCGGTTTGCCGGTGGCCGGATCGAGGATCGGAGCCACCTTGCCGATGTCGGCTGCGGGGTTGTACCAGGTGCGTGGAATGTCGGCCTCAGCGAGCTCGTATTTGACTTGTTCGACCATCGAAAACTCCATCTCACTGTAAGGAGGGCCATCGGCTGGCTTCAGCGACAAGCGAACCCTTGGTCAGCTCGTCGCTGGTTTTGAATAGCTTCGGATGCGCCCGTCGGATGCCGTTGACGACCATATCGTAGGGAAAGTCGGCGAATTCACCGCGCATACGAAGGAATTCCATGTGTTTGCGTTTTTTCTCGTCGTAGGGGTGATAGAGGCTGTCCGTACGCCCGTCGAAGTCCAGCGGTGCGATCTTGTATAGCTGGCACAGCATCCTGTTGAATACCGGCGTTGCTTTCACCCACTGGCCGTCGAGGAACACGGAGGTAAGACTGTGGAACCGGAACACGTCGCCGCCGATGAGGTGTTGCAACCGTTCGGAGGCAAGGTGGTTGCGGACGTCACCGAAGAGGATCCGGCTAGGAATACCCACCGCGCGCACCGCAGCTGCGTAGACGATGGATTTGTGCACACAGAAGCCCATCCCCCGTTCGATTATTACGCTCGCCCGGAATCCGGCACGGGACATGTCCATGCCGTAGACCTCATAATGGATGCCGTCCCGGACGGCGTAGTACAGTGCGACCGCGCGTCCGATGTCGCTCAGGGAGCCGCTGTCACCGGGTAAGGCCTTGTTGACGAACTCGCGTACCACTGGTGACTCGTAGTCGAGGAACTCGGTGGCACTGAGCAGGTCGCTGTGCACAACTTCTGTGGTCATTATTCAAGTCCCTCCTTACAGGCCGATCATGCTGGCGATGCGCTGCCGCTGAATGTCCGAGGTCCCCGAGTAGATGGTCCCGGCGACCGAGTTACGCAGCTCCTTCTCCAGGCCGTACTCGGTGGTGTAGCCGTAACCGCCAAAGATCTGCACGGCCGTGAGTGCCGAGCTGACGTTGTTCTCACTGGTAACCAGCTTGCTGATCGCGATGTCGTTTGTGACGTTCTCGTGGCGCTGTAACTTCTCTGCGGTGTCGTAGAGCCATTTCTGTGATGTCTCCACACCGATCTTCATCTCGACGATCTTGTTAGAAACCGACTGATACGAACCAATCGTCTGTCCGAACTGGACTCTCGTGCGGGCGTAGTCGATGCACCGCTCCAGCCGGTGCTGCATCTCACCGACGTTGATGATGAAGGAGCAGAGGATCTCCCATTTCATCACGTGGTCGAGGATGAGGAAGCCGGCACCGACTGAACCGATGACATTGCTCCTGGGCACTCGGCAGTTGTCGAGGAACAGCTCGCTCAGCGGTGAGGTACGCAGGCCCATCTTGCTCATCGGGTTGCCGATCGACAGCCCTGGTGTGTCCCGCTCGACCAGGAACGCGGTGATGGCTGCCGGGCTGCCGCGCTTGCCGGTACGCGCGTACACCACGAACAGGTCGGCTATCGGCGCATTGGTGATGAAGGTCTTGCTGCCATGGAGCACGAACTTCTCACCGTCGGGCTCGGCCGAAGTGCGCATGCTCATTATGTCCGAGCCGCCATCTGGCTCCGTGATGGCATGCGCACCGATGGCCGAACCGTCGCAGATCTTTGGCAGATGTCGCTTCTTGAGCGTGCGGGACCCGAAACGCTGCAGCGGCACGCCCACGCTCACGATGTGGGTGGACGTTGAGAAGTTCAGCCCGCTGTCGCGGCAGCTGTAGCCGAGCCCTTCCAGCACGTACATCGTGGTGAGCAGGTCCTGGCCGAGGCCGCTCCACTCAGTGCCGAAGGGCAGGCCCAGCAAGCCGGTGTCCCGGATGCGGTCCCATGCCTCGAACGCGAACTCACCAGTGCCCTCACGCGCGACGTGGTCCTTGCTGAGCACGTCGCCCAGTTCCGTGATGGCTGCGCGCAACGCGCGCTGGTCTTCGTTCCACATCATCAGTTCTCGTCTTTTAGTAGTGGGAAAACTCATCGGAGTCGCAGTGGTGCCGTTCGTCTCCACTCAACACAACTCGCCTCTGGCTTAGCTCGAACGATCATTTTGAAGCACCCCCGAGCGGGATTCCTCAATAAAACTACGAATGGCGTCAATCGAACTGAAATCATCTGTAGAGACGTTCACGTCGTTGACTGGGATGTGGTAGGTGTCACCTACCCAGGCGATGAGGCGGAGTAGCCCCAGGCTGTCTACCACCCCACTATCTAGTAGGTTCAGGTCGGAACCGAGCTCGTCGGGGGTCACATCCCTGGCGAAGTTAGCGATGATAAAGCGCTTGATTTCGACCTCAGCCGACAAGTTGCATCTTTTCACGGTAAGCCCTCACCACGTTCCGATCAATCTTGCCCGTTGACGTACGGGGTAGTGCATGATCGACAATTTCGACCACGCTGGGCACGGCGGTTCTCGGCAGTTTCGCCGCGCTGTGCGCCCGAAGCTGGATACTGTTCAAGCCGGAATATGGTCGGCGTCGGACGACGACGTGCAGGAGATGTCCGGCGATTTCGTCAGGCACCGCAACAACAGCGGCTTCGAGTACGTCCAAATGGTCGAGGATCACCCGCTCGACTTCCTGCAGGTTGGTCCGCACACCACGCACTTTGACGTGATAGTCGTTACGTCCGATGAGGAAGAACAGGCCGTTCTCGTCACGCCGTACCGTGTCGCCGGTACGGAAATACCCTTCCCGCCACCTCTCCCCGTTGAGCTGCTGATCCAAGTAACCACGCGTTTGGAAGGGAGTGGTTACGAGCAGCTCTCCGGAACCTGACCCATCGATGATCGCACCGGACTCGTCCACGATCACCGCGTCGACCCCGGTGATGGGCCGCCCGATCGGTACGGTGCCGTGAGCCAACGCCTCGTCGACGGTTACCTCATGCAGAAAACTATCGTTCGTCTCCGTGCACCCGTAGACGTTCCACAGCGTCGCCTGCGGAAACAACCTAGGCAACCGCTCTAGCAATTTTAGCGGTAAAGCGTCACCGGTGCAAATGACATGTTCGACGCTGTCGAAGGCGCGGCCGTCCAATATAGCGTCGGCCAGCAGTCGATAGAACATCGGAACTGCTTGGATCACGGTGAGCGCGCGGCGCGTGCAGAGGTCCAGCAGGTAAGTACCGTCGGTAGCTTTGTCCTGTTCAACGAGCTCGGCGCAGGCGCCGACTGCAAGCGTTGCCCAGATATCCAGCAGGCACAGATCGAAGTTCAACGGCGCGTAATTCAGCACGATCACACCGGGTTTAATCCCAAACTGCGATGTCCCCCACGACAGAAACCGATCCACCCCTTCCGCCGAAAGCACCACCGTCTTCGGCGATCCGGTGGAACCGGACGTGGTGAGCATCAGTCCGAGCTCACCGGGCTCCGGCTGGCGGCCCAGGCTCGCGGTAAAGCGCACATTCTCCCTAGAGCTCAGTACGTACGTGCAGCCAACCTGCGTGCACAGCTCCGCCAGCGCGTCCGCGCCCAGCAGGTCGGAGGGCAGCAGTACCCGGTGTCCGGCCTTCAGACAGGCGATGACCAGCGCAATCGTTTCCGGCGATTTCCTCGCCGGGACACACACCGGAGCGTCCTGTGTCAAGTCCAGCCCCGCGATCGCAGAACTCATCGAGCCGACCATCCAGTCCAGCTCCGCATAGGACACGATCTGACCGCCCCACGACAGCGCGGGAGCATCCGGCTGGATCTTCACCCGTTCAGAAAACAAGGTCAGAAAAGACCTGGACGGCATACGCTTCCCCTCCTTTGAGATACCAATAGCAATAGACTTCCTATCCGAGGCCGCTCCTTCGATCACCGTAACGATCACTCGCGGGAAGTACATATTTGGTCACCACCACCCCACACGCCCCGGATGACTCGGGGGTCAGAGTGATCTGGACCGAAATCTGACGACGGTGGTGGGTCGGCCTGGCTAGGAGGGACTCGTTCTGAGTGAGGGCTAAGAATCTGGTGTTGTCCCGTGAGTGGAGATGGGCTCGACCAAGCTCTCTGGCCAGGAAAAAGCAGGCTGTCGCCGGATTTCGGTCCAGATCACTCCGATCCCCAACCGCTGAGCCCTTACCGTCGGCGCGCAGGACGCGGGTCGCTAATCCCTCCACCCGGCTGAACCGGACCTTCACGATGCGCTCCTGGGTCCGCATACCGACGGATCGAGGACGTCGGGCGCACCCCGGGCGAGCGAGAGGCCGACCGCACCACCAGCGCGAACCAACCCCATGGCCGATCTATTCACGGTCTGTAGCATGCACACTCCGATCGATCCGTTGTGGCTTTCACACAAGATTTGCTGGTAGAGATGGTATGAACGCCAAATCTGCGGGGTCAAGCGATTTCGGATTAATTGGTTCGATGGTTGAGGCTGGACGATACCGGGTGGAGACCGCCTCCGCCTTCGGGGGAGACCGCCTCCACTTAAGGCGGAGAACCTCCCGAAAAAATGTCCGGCCAGTGAGTCCGTGGTCACACTCGCATTGTTCTCAGTCGCGTCTAGGTTGAACCGGTCACCTGTAATCGACACCCATCAGCGAGCCATGGTGGTGATTGGACTCGGGGCACATACGAGATCTTCCTCATCAGCGCGCTCAGCCCGGTGTTTGCCAACGACTTCAGAGCCAACCGCGCCGAGTTTCCGCTGCTGCTCAGTTCGGCGTTCCTCGGGATGTTTCTGGGCGCCAGCACACTAACCTCGCTCACCGATCTGCTAATGTCTCGTCACCTTGACAACTTACGCTGCACGGCTTTACCTTAACCGTCTAGTGGAACTATGGTGCCGTCAATGGATGAGAAGACGAAGATCCAGGAGTTGGACCGGACTCAGCCGATGCCGCCGATCGAGCTCGACGCTAGCGAGAAACGTACGCACAACTATCGTCGGCACGTCACGACAAATTTTTTTACGGCCCTGAAGTGGTTGGCGGGGGATTGCATCGGAAGCATGCCGGCGGCTACGAAGGTGACGCCGCAGGAGGTGGAACAGGACCTTGACATCTTTGACTTCGACGTGCCGCTGCTTTTCGTGGAGGCGCTAGAGGCAGCGGTGTCTGGCTTTGTGGGCGAGCAGTCCGTTCGGGGTGGGCACCGAGCGCAGGCTGGTAACCGCGTTCGGGCGTCGTTTCGGCTACCACCCCTGATTCCCGTCGATGCCTCGCTGCGTATGAACGTGTCCGCTTGAGAACGATCGATCCGATCGAGAAGACCGCGGACGTCGCGGCGCAGTATGGCCTGTGGCTACACGTGGATGCCGCGTGGGGCGGGACGGCTGATCTGTCGGTCTATTCTCAGGCCAAACTCGACGCAGTTGCCGACGAACTCAACGACCGTCCACGACAGACACTCGGCTGGCGGAAGCCAACTAAGGTCCTCAACAAATTCCTGGTTGAAGCTGGTGGTACACTCACCACTTGAAACCGCCTCTGCTCGGCTATGGGCTTATGTTTCGTTCCCAGCCACATGCCCAGCCGTTCTGGAAACTGCACCAGGTGGGCTTTTCCGGTCAGACGCAGTCGTGTCGCGAGCCGTTGGGCCTCGCACGGTGTGGATGCGGTGGCGGTCGCCATCGCCAACCCGCCGTCCCAGCCCGTGTTCATCGAGCCTATCCCGAAGCTGCCGCAA
>Ga0213881_10000044_pt1 | contig 109302 bp, 83 predicted proteins | sample BarmaccoBMER_R08_FD_160104 | JGI IMG/M metagenome (GOLD analysis project Ga0213881, IMG submission 160104) | Barbacenia macrantha exposed rock microbial communities from rupestrian grasslands, the National Park of Serra do Cipo, Brazil - ER_R08 ...
TCGGCCGCGGTCCCCGCCGCGGCCGCGGCCGGGGCCGGGCAGCGGTCCCCGCGGCTGGCCGCGGTGGTGGCCCCGGCCCGCCCCGGGACCCCCGGGACCCGCCCTGGGACCCGCCCGGACGAGCAGGAGCTGCGTGAGTTCTGCCGGCAGCGGCTACCCGGCTATATGACACCGGAGCAGATCCTGGTCATCGACCAGCTGCCGCTGACCGGCAACGGCAAGATCGACCGGGCCGCCGCCGCCGCGATAGCCGGGCAGGTCAGCACCGCACCCGCCGGCGACGCCGGCCGCGCGCCGCCCCGCGGCCCCGTCGAGACCACCCTCGCCAGCTTGTGGGCCCGCCTGCTCGGCACACCAGCCATCAGCCGCGACGACAACTTCTTCACCCTCGGCGGAGACAGCCTCCTCGCCACCAAACTCATCGCGGCTATCCAGCGTGAGCTGTCGGCGCCGGTGTCGCTGCGGCACCTGCTCGGCGCTCCGACCCTCGCCGAACTGGCGGCCCTGGTCGAGATCCGGTCCCCGGCGGGCGATCCGGAGCTCGTCGATGAGGGCGTGGTGTGATGGCAGGACCGCAGGGAAACGGCAACGACCCGGAGGTGATTTGTCTTGGCGCGTAACGGACGTAACGGACGTAACGGACGCGACCTCAGCTCACTGACCGATCTCCAGACACCCTGGTGCGTCCGGGTGGCGGCGACGCTGCGCATAGCCGACCACATGGCCGCGGGCATGGAGGACGTCGGTGAGCTCGCCGCCGCGGCCGGCTGTGCCGCGGATCCCCTGCGTGAGCTGCTCGGTTACCTCGTGAGTCAGGGCGTCTTCAACGAGCCCGAGCCCGGCCGGTTCACCCTCAACGACACCGCGCGGGAACTGCTTGACCCGGCCACGCACATCGGTCTGGATCTCGCCGGTATCGGCGGCCGGTTCGCGCACGCCTGGGGCACTCTGCTCAGCTACGTCCGGACCGGCGAGCCCGGCTATCACGAGGCGTTCGGCCGTCCTTTCTGGGCGGACCTGGACGCCAACCCGGAGCTGGCGGCGAGCTTCGACGCGCTCATCGGCCCGACCGGGCACGGCCGGCCCAACGTCGACTTCGAGGTCATCGGAGGGTGGCAGCCGGTCACGACGGTCGTGGACGTCGGCGGCGGCACCGGCTCGACGCTGGCCGAGATTCTGCTGGCCCGGCCGCACGTCCGCGGCGTACTGGTCGACCTGCCGAGGACGGTCGCCCGGTCGGCGGAGATATTCGAGGCGGCGGGCGTATCGGACCGGGTCACGGTCTGCGGGCAGAGCTTCTTCGACCCGCTGCCGGCGGGCGCGGACCTGTACCTGCTCAAGAACGTGCTGCATGATTGGCCGGATGCCGAGACTGGGCGGATCCTGCGCCGCTGCGCGGACGCGGCCCGCCCGGATGGCCGGGTGGTGACGATAGGAGCCGTGGTGCCCGACGCGGGACAGCCGGTCCTCGACCTCATCTCGGTGCTGCTCGGCGGCAGGACGAATACGCTGGCCGAATTCCAGAAGATCGCGGGCGAGAACGGGCTGAAGGTCGTCGAGGCCCGGCACCAGAGGCCCGGCTTCATCGTCGAGTGCGCTCCCGTCTGAGGCGGCGTCCGTTGCGGCACGTCCGTTCAAGCCGAAGTTAAGGGAGCGTCCGTTGAGGAGGTGCGGGTGAGCGTGGGCCACCAGATCATGCCGGCCGGCGTCACCGAGGCCTGGCTGCGCAGGCTCGCGCCGGTCTCCAGGCCATGGGTCAGGCTGATCTGCTTCCCGCACGCCGGCGGGACGGCGGCCTTCTTCCGGTCCTGGCGCGACCACCTGCTGCCGGACGTGGAGCTGTACGCCGTGCAGTACCCCGGCAGGATGGACCGGATCACCGAGGCCTGTGTCGACGACATGGACGAGATGGCCGGTTCGGTGGCCGGGGCGCTTGAGCCCCTGCTCGACCGCCCGGTCGCGCTCTTCGGGCACAGTCTCGGCGCGGTCGTCGCCTACGAGGTGGCCCGCCGCGTGTGCGCGCGCACGCCGCACGCCCTCGCCCGGCTCTTCGCGTCCGGCCGGACGGCACCCAGCAGGCACCAGCCGACCGGGAGGCACCTGGTCAGCGACGACGCGCTCTGGCGTGACGTCGAACGGCTGGGCGGCACCAAGCCTGAGGTGCTGGCGGATAGGGAGCTGCGCCGGGCGTTCCTGCCCGCGCTGCGCAGCGACTACCGGCTCTCCGAGCTGTACCGGCCGGGTCCCGGGCCGCTCCTTGCCTGCCCGGTCACCGCGCTCCTCGGTGACCGGGACAGCGAGGTGGCGCCCTCCGACGCCGCCTCCTGGGCCACGGTGACCAGTGCGGAGTTCACCATCCGCATCTTCCCCGGAGGGCACTTCTACCTGACGTCTCGCCTGCCAGAGGTGGTCGGCGAGATCATGAGCAGCCTCGCCGGCAGCGTGCCGCCCGCCTGCCGCGACTGGGCTGGCCCGTGACCGGTTAGCTGAATCGCCGAGGACAGGAGGTACCTCATGACCGAGCCCATCACGGCGGGAGCGGAGCGACGCGCGGAGTCCGACGTGCGGACGCTGGTGCGGAGTATGGTGATCGAGCTGAGCCCGGAACGCGATGAGTCAGCGGGAGCCGGCGCCCGGCTCATCGAAGACCTCGCGTACAACTCACTCGCGCTCGTCGAGCTCGCCTTCACGCTGGAGGACGAATTCGACCTGTCGCCGATCGACGAGACAACCGCGCGGCAGATCACGACGCTGCGCGCTGTGCAGGACCACGTCGTTACCGAACTCGCCGCCCGCGGCACGATTGTCACCGGGGCATGAGCGGTCCGGCGGGGCACACGTCCGTAGCCAGGCCCGGCGGCCCGGACGCCGCCGCGCAGGCCCTCGCCCTGCGCCTGTTCCGGTCCATGCTCGCCACCCAGGAATCCTTCACCGCCTACCTGGGCGTCAAGCTCGGCCTGTATGAGGCGCTGCGCGAGGGTGGCCCGGCGACCGTCGCGCAGCTGGCGGCCCGCGTCGGCCTGGCGCCACGATACGTGCGGGAATGGCTCGAACAGCAGGCGGCGGCCGGGCTGGTGGCGGTGGATGACCCGGGCGGTGAATGGCAGCTGCGCCGGTACCGGCTGCCCCCCGGCCACGACCGGGTACTGACTCGGTCGGCCGACCCGATGTCGCTGGTATGGACCGCGATGCTGCCTCTCGGCGGCGTGGCCGCGGCCCTGCCGAGCCTGCTCGCCGCGTTCCGCACCGGCGACGGTGTCCCCGCCGACACCTTCGGCGACGACTGGCGCCACGGGCACGGCGGGGCCAACCGCGCCGTCTACACATATCAGCTGGCCGGCTGGATGCGGCGGTACCTGCCCGACCTGCACCGGCGGCTTTCCAGCGGCCTGCGCCGCATCGCCGACGTGGGCTGCGGCGCGGGCTGGGCCAGCATCGCACTGGCCCGCGCCTATCCCGCCGCCCAGATCACCGCGGTCGACACCGACGGCGCCGTGGTCGAGCAGGCACGGCTGAACGCCGCCGAGGCGGGGGTGGACGGCCGGGTGAGCTTCCGCGTCGCGGGACTGGAGGACATGGCCGGGGACGGTGGCTACGACCTGGTGTGCCTGCTCGACACGCTGCATGAACTGGCGCTCCCCGTCGTCGCGCTGCGTGTGTGCCGGACGCTGTGCGGGCCGGCGGGGGCCGTCCTGGTGATGGAATCACGCGTCGCCGGGACCTTCCGCGCGCCCGCCGACGAAATCGAGCGGTTCCAGTACGCCACGAGCGTCCTGCACTGCCTGCCCGCCGGCCTGGTCGGCGCGGGCGCCGTCGGAACGGGCACGGTCATGCGCCCGGCCGCATTGCGCGCCTGCGCGCTCGAGGCCGGCTTCACCACGGTCCGCGATTACGACGTGGACGACCGATTCCACCAGCTTTACCGGCTGGACCAATAACCGTCGATTGACGATGCCGTCTGGCTGCGATACTTTCCTGCATGAATGAAAACCTAGGAGGTACAATTGACTGCGGTAAATCGTCAGTTCGAGGAACTCCGGGAGATTGTGGCCGAGGTTCTCGAAATCGATACCGACGAACTTATCGAAACCGCGGATTTTGTAGAGGTTTATGACGCGGATTCGCTGCGCGCAATCGAGATACTTGCCCGGATCGAGAAGAAGTACAAAGTAGAAATCCCGCAGTCGGAACTGGCCGAAATGCGAAACTTCAAGCAGGTCGTAGAGGTTGTAACGCGCTATGCCGGCGGGTGATGAGCCGGAATCCAGACGTGTGGTGGTGACCGGGCTCGGTCCCGTCTCGAGTATCGGCACGGGCATCGCGGAATTCAGTGCCAGCCTGCGCGCCGGAAGATCTGGTGCCGCCGGGATACGAAGTTTCGATCCGGCTGGTTTCCCGTATTCGTACGCCGCCGAGGTACCTGACTTCTGCGCGGAGAAGCTGCTGCGCGGGCTGGACCCGCAGGACTGGGGCAGATCCAGCCAGTTCGCCGCCGCGGCCGCGCGGCTTGCCGCTGACGACGCCGGTCTTGATACCGGGCGGATCGCGGCCGGCCGCTTCGGCGTCGTCATGGGCACCACCAGCGGGGAATCCCAGGTTGTGGAGGCGCTGACCAGCCAGGCCGTCGCGGGCGGCGGTTGCCAGGCGTTCGCCCCGGACGCGCTCGCCAGGCTGCCGGCCGCGCGGCTCGCGCATGCCGCCAGCGAAGAACTCGGCGCGGCGGGCCCGTCGGTCACGCTGGCGAATGCCTGCTCGGCCAGCAACTACGCCATCGGCTACGGTTATGACCTGCTGACGTCCGGCGAGGCCGACATCGTGGCGGCCGGAGGCGCTGATTCCGTCTGCCGGTGGGCCCATGCCGGGTTCTACCGGCTCGGTGCCCTCAGCGAGCGCGCGTGCGCGCCGTTCGACCGTGATCGCACCGGTATCCTCACCGCGGAGGGCGGGGTCGTCCTCATCCTGGAGGCGCTCGGGCACGCGCAGTCCCGCGGCGCGCGGATCTACGCCGAAGTGCTCGGGTACGGGCTGAACTGCGACGCGAGGCACATGGTGGCGCCGGACGCGGAGAGTATCGCCGGCTGCATGCGCGCGGCGCACCACAATGCCGGCGTCACGGCGCGGGACGTCGACTACATCTGCGCGCACGGTACCGGCACGGTCAGCAACGACCGGGCCGAGGCCGACGCGGTGCGCCAGGTATTCGGAGAGCACGCTCCGCCGGTGAGCTCCATCAAGTCGATGCTGGGCCATGCCATGGGCGCGGCCAGCGGCTTCGGGGCGGTCGCGGCGGTGCTGGCCATCGCGGACGGCTTCCTTCCGCCCACCATCAACTGGGACAGCCGTGACCCGCTGTTTCCATGGCTCGATCCGGTGCCGAACCGGGCGCGCACCGCCGAGGTCCGGATAGCGCAGAACGACGGCTTCGCATTCGGCGGCAACAACTGCATCACCATCTTCGGGGCGTTCCGGTGAGCAGCCTCGTGGTGACCGGCGAAGGCGTGGTGTCGTCGGCCGGCGTCGGTCCCACCGCGATGCGGAGCGCGCTGGCCGCGAGCTCGCGGCAGCCGCCCGATGTCCGCGGTCTCTACCCCGAAGCCCTGCCGTATACGTCCGCGCACGCCCTCACCGACTTCGACGTGCGCGCGCTGCTGGGCCGGAAGGGCACCAGCTTCCTCGACCGGGCCACCGGCCTGGCCTTGGTCGCCTGCGGGCAGGCGATCGGCCACAGCGGCATGGTGCCAGGGACATGGGCGCCGGAACGGACCGGGATCGCCCTGGGTACGACCGTGGGCAGCCTGCGGTCTAGCAGCGACTACAGCCGCGAGACGCTCCTGGCGGAACGGCCTTATCTGGTCAACCCGGTGCTGTTCCCCAACACCGTGATGAACTGCGCGGCCGGCCAGGCGGCCATCTGGTACCGGCTGAAGGGCGTCAACAGCACCGTCGCGGGCGGTCCGCTCGGCTTCCTCGGGGCGCTGCGATACGGGATGAACGTCCTGAGGCGCGGATACGCTGACGCGATGCTGATCGGCGCCGTCGAGGAATTCACGCCGCATACCGCCTGGGCGCATTATCTCCGCCACGCCGTCGGCCTGCCAGGAGAGGCGGCTGCGGTGTTCGTGGTCGAACGCGCCGAGTCGGCGCGCGCCGCGGGCCGCACGCCGGTCGCGGAGCTCGCGGCCGTCCGCGGCGGGTTCCACCCCGGCGGCGGGGAGGGCCTCGCCAAGCGGCTCACCGCCAGCATGCGCGAGGCGCTCGAGGACGCGGCCCTCGAGCCCTGGCAGGTGGACCGGCTCGCGTTCAGCGAGGCAGGCGGCGCGGCCGACGAGGCGATCGGGACGGCCGCCTTCTCCGGTTTGCTCGGGCCGTACAGTGCCGCCCGCATCCGGGTGCGGGAGGCGCTTGGCGAATGCGGCGCCGCGGCGGGCGCGCTGCAGTTCGCTGCCCTGCTCCCGGCGCCGCGGGCGGCCCAGGACGGGCGCGGCGGGCTGCTCGCCGGGTGGACGCGGGAAGGCGCCTTCGAGGTCGCCGTGATCAAGGACATCAGCGGTGCCGGTGACAGTAGCGGCTAGCGCCGCCAGGACATGCCTCGGCGACGACGCCGCCACCTTCGCGGCGTTGCTGCGCGGCGAGTGCGGGGTCACCGACCTGCGGTACTTCCGGGCCGGGGCGCTCAACGTGCGGCGCGGCTACCACATAGCCGGACCAAGGCCGGAGCGGCCCGGCATGGCCGGCCGCTGGCTGGCCGGCTGTGTCACCGAGGCGGTCAGCCGGGCGCGCCTCGAACCGGGGTGCCGGGTCGCCGCCATCATCGGCACGGGGCTGGGCGGGCTGCGCGACGTGGAGCGGTGGGCGGCCGATGGCCAGCCCACCCGGCCGGACCAGCTGCATTTCGCCGCGGCCATCCGGGCCGCGGCGCCGTTCGCGCGAACAGCGATCACGATATCGAACGCGTGCAGCGCGGGCGGCTACGCGCTGGCCCTGGGCCAGGATCTGGTGGAACTGGGCGACGCGGACGCGGTCATCGTGGCCGGGGCGGACTCGATGACAGAGTCGATGCTGGCGATGATCGGGCGATTCGACGCCGAGCCGACCGACCGGATCCGTCCCTTCGACAGCGGCCGCGCGGGCGCGCTGCTCGGCGAGGGCGCGGCCGCTGTGGTGCTGGTCCGGGAGGGCGCGGCCGCCGCGCCCGCGCTGGCGCGGCTGCTGGGGTGCGGGCTGTCGTGCGACGCCCGGTATGAGACGGCGCCCGACCTGGCCGGGGTGTGCCGCGCGATGCGGGACGCCCTCGACCGGGCCGGCCGGAGCCCCGCGGATGTGGACCTGGTGCTCGCCCACGGCACCGGCACGCGGCTGAACGACCCGACCGAGGCGGCGGCGCTCCGCGAGATTTTCGCCGGCCAGCGGCCCGGGCCGCTCGTCACCGCCGTCAAGGGCGCCGTCGGCCACACCTCGGGCGCGTCGGCACTGACCAGCCTGACGCTCGGACTGCACAGCCTGCGAAGCGGTATGGTGCCCGCCATCGTCGGGCTCAGCGAGCCGCTCGCCGAGGGCGCGGGGCTGCGGTTCGTCCGCGGCGCGCCGCGGCGGTCCCGGCCGCGCCTCATGCAGGTCAACGCCTTCGGGTTCGGCGGTGTCAATGCGGTCGCCATGCTGGAGGCGGCGTGACGGACGTGGCCGTGACCGCCTGGAGCCTCCACGTGCCAGGAACCTGCCCCGCCGCCGTGGTCCCAGGGCTGGCCGGGCCCGGAAGCGAGGTCGAGGCCTGCTCGCCGGACCGGGCGCACGAACTGCTGGGCCGTAAGGGCTTGCTCAACAAGGACGCCGCGACGCGGCTGGCACTCTGCGCCGTCCACAGCGCCCTTGGCCTGCGGCCCGGACAGGGACGGGCGGTGGGACCGCCCGACCCCTCGGTGGCGGTGGTGGCCAGCTCCAACCTGGGGAACGTGGGCGCCGTCACCGACGTCGTCGCGATGGTACGGGACGGCCGGAGAAAGCAGATCAGCCCGCTGGCCGCCCCCGGCGTCTCGGGCAACGTGCTCTCCAGCGCGGTGGCCATCTGGTTCGGGTTCGGCGGCCCCGCCCTGATGATCTGCTCGGGGGCGGCGTCCGGGCTCGACGCGGTCACGGCCGGGACCCGCCTGGTGCGTGCGGGCCGCGCGGCCCGCGTTGTGGTTGTCGGGGCCGAGCCGGCCGATGAAGTGGCCGCCGCGCTGCACGGCCTGCGCGAGCCGGTCCGGGATGCCCGCCCGCCGCTGCGGCAGGGATCGGCCTGCGTCATCCTGGAGCCGGCCGGGCAGGCCCCGGCGGCTCCGCTGCTGACACCGGTCCCCGGCGATCCGGGGGAATCTGCCGGCGAGACAGCGGCGATGGATCTGACCGCTGCCGTCGGCGACCTGTACGGCGCGCTCGGCGTCGCGCAGACCGCGGTGGCCGCCGCGGTGGTCGGCGCGCGCGCGGGCGTCGACCGCGTACGACTCATCTGCCGGGACGCGCCGGACGGCTGGCGCGCCGTCGACGTGACCGCCCGCGTCTCGGGCCGGTGATACCACCGTCCGTTCGTTTTAATTCAGAGCGCCCGAACGGACGGTGGTTTCCCTCCTCGGATACCTGTCTTGAATCAGCATATTAAATCGTTTACGCTTGCCCAGAATTGCGGGTCATGTCGCCCAGCTTTTGATTAAGGAACACAATGATTGGTGTGGTCGTTCCCACATATAACCGGCGGCAGAACCTGGAATTGCTACTGGATTCGCTTGCCCGGCAGACCATTCAGGACTTCCACGTGATCATCACTGACGACGGGTCCACCGACGGAACGCGTGAGTTCGTCGAACTCCGGGCCCGTGATCATCCGTGGCAGAACCGATTGCAGTGGATCAGCTGCGGACCTCATCAGGGCACGCGGATCGGGCGGGCCCGCAATATCGGGACGGCCAATTTGTCGGCCGGTACCCGGCTGCTGCTGATGCTGGACAGCGACCTGGTGCTGCGCCCGGAAGCGCTAGCGCTTTATGCCGACGCGCACGTCCGCCATTCTCGCCATGTCCTTTTCGGCAGGGTTGACTGGCTGCCGCCGATGGACCGCTCGGCCGTGGCCGCCGCGATCGCCGAGGGCACGCTCCACCGGCTGCGGCGCCTGGTGCCGCCGAAGTCCGAGCGGGTGGCCGGCACCTTCACCGGGCCCGAACTCCGCACCAACCTGTTCGTGCGGCATGTGCACGAGCCCACGGCCATGGACCCCGGGTGGGCGCTCTCGCTGAACGTCGGCTGGCCCCTGGATCTGTACTGGGCGATCGGCGGCTTCGACGAGACGTTCCGCTACGGCTACTCGGATATGGAGATGGGTGCTCGCGCGTCCGAAGCCGGCGCCCGCTGCCTGGCCTGTCCCGGCCTGTGGGCGCTGCACGTCTGGCATCCCAAACCCGCGGAGATGCTCGTCGAGATGCAGTTCGACCTGGACCGTTACATACGACGGCATGGCGGCTATCTGCGCCGGGCCGGCTTCGGTCATGCGCTGGAGGCCGAGATCGACTGGACCCTTTGGTGCCACTACCACGCCGAGCGCGGTGGCGCGCCCGCGCGCTGGCAGGGCAGGCTGTGGGCGGTCAGCGCCGACCGGCGGCACCGGCTCGCCCTGCCCGGTCAGGTCTGGTTTGACCGGCTGGGGTACGACGGCCCCGGCAACGGTGACGTTGCCGGACGTGACCTGGCCAGGGCCGCCGATCACGGTGTCGCCGCGGAGCTCTCATGACAGTGCGGTCCAGCCAGCGGCCGGTGTTCGACCCGGTCGACCCAGCGTTCCTCGAAGACCCGTATCCGTGCTACGCGCAGATCCGTGACGCGGGCCCGCTGGTCCGGCTCGGGCCAACCCAGTGGGTGACCGGGCGCCACGCGCAGGTGACCCGGCTGCTCCGCGATCCCCGGCTGCGAAACGAATGGCCCGAGCCGTTCCAGCGCATGCGGCTGGGGGACGGCGAGGTCAAGGACTTCCTGCTGCGGCTCATGCTCTACCGCGAGGGGACGGACCACACGCAGCTCCGCAGGTTCCTCAGCGCCATCATGCACGCGACGCCAGCGGCGGAGCTGCGGTCATACGTTGCCCGCGTGTCGGACCAGCAGATCCGCGGGGCGCTCGAGTCCGGGCGGCTGGAGGTGATGGACGATCTCGCGTTCCCGGTGCCGCTCGCGGCCGCCTGCGAGCTGATAGGCGTGCCAGACGAGGACCGGCCGATGATAAAGGCGTGGGGAATCGAGCTGATCAAGGCCTTCGCGGTCGTCCTGTCCGAGCCGGACCGTCCGCTTGCCAACACGGCGATCACGGAGCTGAGGAACTATTTCCGCGGGTCGCTGCGCGGCCGCGACCCGAAGCTGGCCGCCATCGCGGCGGCGCTCGGCGGCACGGCGGCCAGCGGCCCGCTGCGGCATGACGAGCTCGTCGACAACGTGATTTTCCTTCTGGTCAGCGGCTTCACCACGACGGTGCACCTGATCGCGACGGCATTGGCGATCCTGCTCGATCATCCCGGCGTGATCGCACAGCTCAGGGACGACCGCTCGCTACTGCACGGCGCCGTTGAGGAGCTTCTCCGCTACGACGCGCCGCTCCAGCACATCTCCCGGCTCGCGGTCGAGATCGTCGACGTCGACGGGCAGAAAATCCGCCCCGGCAGGGTCGTCCATCTGCTCCTCGGATCGGCGAACCATGACGAGCGCCAGTTCGCCAGCCCGGAGCGGCTCGACATCCGCCGCGAGCCGAATCCGCACGTTAGCTTCGGCACCGGCCTGCACGCCTGCCTCGGGGCCGGGCTCGGGCGGCTGGAGCTCACCACGCTGCTGGACCGCCTGCTCAGCCAGTGCCGCATCCTCGAACCCGGCGGCACCGCCGTCCGCAGGCCCATGCAGGTCTTCCGTACGTACAGCCGGATACCGGTAGCCGTGGCGGCCTAGATGCCGGGCCTGGACATCAGGATCATGGCGCATCCCTCGCGAACCGATTCGGCGCTGTCGCTCCGCGACCGGCTTGCCGCCCTCGACCCGGTTCTCGTCTGGGATACGGCCGTCGACGGCCCGCCGTCCGCCACGCGGACGGCCAGGACAGCGTGGAGCCTGCCGGCCCGCGGCGGCGCGACGCATCGCGTCGTGCTCCAGGACGACGTGGTCGTCGCGGACGACTTCGCCGAACGTCTCATGGGGATCCTGGCCCGGCGCCCCGCCTCGCCGGTCGGCCTGTTCGCGGGCTGGGGCTCGCGTACTGGGCAGGCCGTCCGGCTCGCCGCCTATCAGGGACTCAGCTGGGCGCCCGCGCTCGGCCCGGCGATGTCCGCGACCGGCGTCGCGCTGCCCGAGGAGCTGGCGGCGCGGTACGCCGCCGCGCTCGGCCAGGTCGGCACCGAGGGGCGTGACTCGGTGTTCATGTACGACTTCCTCATGGCGGCGCGGGCGAAGCCCATCATCGCGGTGCCCAACCTCGTCGAGCATGACTGGCCGTACACGCCGAGCCTGTGGCCGGAGAAATTCGTGCACGGCCCGCGCCGTTCCGCCTGCTTCCTGGCGGCGGGCGGGCGGCAGGCCACCGGCGATGGGCTCGAACGCGTGGAAGTCGTACCCCGCCTGAGCCCCGACGTCCTGCGCTCGCGTACGGGCGTGTACGACGGCGTAACCGGACTTTTCACGGACATCCCGAGCTGGCGGTACGCGCAGCGGCTCGGCTTCGGAACCCCGGATCTGATGAGGCTGTTCGCCGACGAGCGGGCGGGCGCGGCACGGCGCGCGCTTTCCGGCTACCTGGACGTCGCCTTCCAGTACGAGATCTGGCTCACCGGGTTCCTGTCCGGCCGGGTGCTCGCCGGGCTGACCATGACCGGGATCCCCGATCTAGCCTCGCCCGCGGCCCGGGCGGCCAGCCGGACGTGCGTGACCGGCTGCCTCAGCCGGGTCATGCCGACGGCCGTGATGGACGCCGTGGCGGCGGCCGCGGTGGACCTGGTGGAGTATTCGGTGCTGGCTGGCCTGGACAGTGTCGTCCAGGTAACAGCGCCGGTCCGGTGAGATCGGCGGCCGGCGGGAGAAGGGAGCGGGCCGCCGCCTGGAGGCTTGGCCGGGCGGTGCCGTTCGTGCCGACGTACCGTCCCGGTGCCAGCTGCGCGTCACCGGTGCTGCCCAGCCCGACCAGAATGGCATCGTGCCGGAGCCGGAGAATCGCGGACAGGTTCGCCCGCAGCCGCGGGTGGCGGTGCGCGTCGCGGGCGGCGAGCACCAGCGGCCGGTCCTGCGGCGCCGCCCGCACCGCGTACGCGAGCGCGGCGCCTTCGGCGGTCAGCCGGACGCCGGAGACGTCCTGGTCCAGCTGGCGGAGCACAGCGAGAAGGCTGGCCGGGGCCGGTTCGGAGCCATTGCGCGCGTCGGGAAACTCTATGACATAGGGCGGCCGGCGTAGCGGCAGCGGGGCGTCGATGCGGAGCAGCCGGCCGTCGCGCCCGGCGTCCCACTCCAGCCGCTGCGGCCCGGTGCCACCCGGCCGCGCGTGTGCCCGTGCCAGCGACGTGACGCGTGCCGCCGCGTCTGCCAGCCGCTCCGCGGCCAGCCGGCCGTCCGTCACCGCGGCGATCACGTGATCGCGCACCGCTCGCTGTTCCGCGAGGCCCCCGGTCATGCAGATGAGGTCCGCTCCCGAGGCGAACGCCCGCACGGCTGCTTCAGCGGCGCCGAGCTGCGCGATGACCATAGCCATCGTGAGCGAGTCGCCGATGATCACGCCGCCGAAACCGAGCTCTTCCCGCAGCAGCCCGGTGAGAATCGTCCGGCTGAACGTCGCCGGGAGCGAGTCGAGCGCCGGATAGATGGCGTGCGAGGTGAGGATAGCGGGCACGTCGGCGCCGATCACGTCGCGAAACGGCCCCAGGTGCATGCCGGGATCCTCGGCAACCACCGGGAAGTCGATGTCCGAGGACGCGTGCGCGCCGCCGAACCCGGGGAAGTGCTTGGCCGCACCGGCGACGCCCGCCGCGCGCAGGCCATCGATGTAGGCCATCGCGTGGCGGGCGACGAGGCAGGGATCCGCGCCGAATGACCTGGTGCCCACCAGCCGGTTAGCCGGGTTGGTGCCCACGTCCGCGACGGGGGCCAGGTTCAGGTTCACGCCGAGATCGGCGAGGTGGTTTCCGATGTCGGCGGCGACCGCGCGAGTAAGCTCCGGATCGTCGGCGCCGCCGAGCGCCAGGTGGCTCGGGTGGGGCGATCCGGTCTCCGGGTACACCGGCGTCGAGTCGCCGCCTTCGCCGTTGACCGCGATCAGCACATCGGCGCGGGCCGCGCGAAGCTCGGCGCACAGCGTCTTCAGCTGCGCGGTGCCCGCGATGTTGGGCGGGTAGAGAAGCACTCCGCCGAGCCCCTCGGCGAGCCAGCCGCGGAATCTGGCCGAGGGGCTCAGGCCCGCCATCGAGAACAGCAGGCAGCGGTCGACCAGCGGCGCGAGCTCCGCGCTCATGATGCTCCGGCCGCATTGGATGCCGCGGCGTGCGAGGGCTCCCGCCGCCCGTCGCCTTCGGCCAGCACCGGTGCCTGGCGCCACCGGTCGTGATCGCCGGCCGGCGACGGCGGCGCGCTGATCCAGCGATACCACCCGGGCGCGCGGACGTCGCTGCGCCGCCCCAGTGCGGTCACGCAGCGCCGGTGCAGGGCGGCGAGGTCTCCAGGCTCGGGAGCCGCGACGTATCCGACCAGGCGGACGCTCCCGCCCGCGGATTCCTCCGCCAGCAGGGTCGCCGGTACCGGATCGTTGACCTCGTGCCATAGCCGGCGGCTGGCTTCGACGTCGACCCAGCCGTCGCCGCACCACCGCCAGGTCGGCCCGCGGTGTACCGGCGTGATCCCGCTGAGCTCGCTGAGCACCGTCGTGTCGGTCTGTCCGCTCGCCGCCGCGATCAGGACGCTTTCCATGCCGTACATGAACTGCCGCATGGTCTCGGCGGGAACGTAGGCGGTATCGCATATCAGCGAGAGCGGGACGAACGCCCCGTGCTTGAACGTGAGATGGAACCTGATGTCCAGCTTGACCGGGCTGACCGGCGAGCCGCCGCCATCCCTGATGACCGTCTTGCCGGCCAGCTCACGCAGCTCCTGCTCGCTGCATTCCGGGTCCTGCGGGTCGTCGTACGCCACGAGCTCGTTGATGTACGCCGCGAGGTCGACGTACGCGCCGCGGGCCAGCATGGTGTCACCGACCAGACCGGTGACCGCTCTCGGGTCGCAGAAGCCGAAGCGCTGGGCGGCCCCGCTGGCGCGGAAGGCACTGCGCGTGAGCAGGTCGAACGGCTGCTCCGCGAGGTCGATGTGGTACAGGCCCTGGCCGGCCACCGTTCCCAGCAGCTCCCTGCGCGCTCGGTCCATCCGGTTCCAGGCCATCAGGTGGGTGCCGATCGTACGGTGCCCGGTGTACCTGCTCAGCATCAGGCTGGTGGCGGCGAGCAGGAGCGCGGAGGGACTCGTGCGCCAGCGCGCCTGGAGCGCTTGAACCGCGCGGCCGATGGCGGGCGACTGCATCTCCATCATGCGAAACCGCTGCTCATCCGGGTCGAACGGCGGGAAATCGAACATCGAGACGGGAGCGGCCCGCAGGCCCTCCTGCCAGTGCTCCAGCGCGCGCTCGCTGATCCGGAGTCCCTGTGCCGATCGCTCGAACGCGGCTTCTTCGAGCGGCTGCCAGGACGTCGCAGGTTCTTCGCCATTGCCCGCGGCGGCACTGCCCGAGGCGGCACTGCCCGAGGCGGCGCGGCCGATCTCCTTGGCGACCCTGTTCATGCTGTGGCCGTCGATGGCCAGCCGGTTCGTCGTGAGGATGAGGAAATCCGGGCGCTCGTCCGCGCGGATCACCGCGATGCGTAGGGGCCAGTGCCGGACCGTCCATGACGTGGCGGACATCTGGCCGGCCACCATGTCCGCGACCTCACCTTTGTTCTCCAGGCTGGCGTCGTACACGTCGATCGTGACGTCGCCGGCCCCCTCGATCACCTGCCGCCAGGTGCCGCCGGAATTGCGGAACACAGTGCGCAATGCGTCATGCTGGCGAACCACGCGCTCGGCGGCTTCGGCGATCGTTTCCACCGTACAGCCCGGCGGCAGCTGATACCATTGCGCATTATTGAACCGGAACTCGTCCTTTTCATTGGCGACCCCATGCCACTGCCAGATGGCCACCTGTCCCCAGGTCATCTCCGACGAGCCGGTACGGGCTCCGCTCACCTGAATGGTCAATGATGTGGTCGGCTTCATGCGGACTCCTGTCAATGAAGGGCCAGCTCTCCGTTTAGGCTGTCGCTGCCCGAAGCCCGGCGTCAAGTGAGAATTGCGATCGCATTGTTTCGGCTGGCACCACTTGTAAGCGCCAGCCATTCGTGGAACATTTTCTGCATATATCGTAGCCCCGAAAGAAAGCGAGGCGGCATGACCACCACCGAGACCACGGTCACCCGCAAGCAAAGGCCCGACGGGGCGTGGGTATGGCAGGTTACGCAATACGACGCGGTGAAGACTCTGCTGACGGATCATCGCCTGGGAATGTCACTTCCGGATCCGGAGAGTCCCGGCTGGGACGCCGATCCCAAGGTGCATCAGATCCTTATGCGCATGGCGACGGGCGGGCGGCGCGGCATAGCCGCCGACCAGGAAGACCGTGTCATGCGGCGCAGAATCATGAACAAGCTCTTCGCGGGGCCGAACGTGGTGCGGGTGAAGCCGCTCATCGGGCCCATGGCCGAGCAGCTGGCTGACGAGCTGCGCTCCAGGCCGCAGCCCGCCGACCTCGGCAGGAACTTCTCCGCTCCGCTGTGCGCCCTGACGATGAACGAGCTCATCGGCGTGCCGCGGGAAGATATGCACCGGTTCCGCGAATGGATGGATGAGGCATCGGCCTCGGGCGACGGGCAGCCCGGCTCCGGACTGCGGCATTTCGTCGTATACATCAACAAGCTGTTCGCCGAACGGAAGCGGAATCCGGTCGACGGGGACATCATGACGGACATCCTCGAACCGCATGAAAGGGGCGACGAGCGGCATGAGCGACGGCTGCTCAACATCCTGGTCTGGATGCTGGGAATGGGCTGGCAGAATCCTTCCGCAACCGTCGATTTTGCGGTTTCGCTGCTGCTTACCAATCCTGGCCAGCTGGACCTGCTGAAAGACGACCTCTCGCTTCTGCCGGGCGCGGTGGAGGAAGCGATACGGCTGTACAACTCGCAGCCGCCCAACGACGGCATGGTCGTTCGCTACGCCGTCGAGGATTTCGAATTCGACGGCGCGGCTATCAGCATCGGCGACAAGGTCATGCTCGATATCTGGGCCGCCAACCGGGACGGATCGGTGTTCGCCGACCCGCTGAAATTCGACATAACCCGTGACCCGAACCCGCATATCGGCTTCGGCCATGGGGTGTACGCCTGCAACTTCGGCCAGGTCACCCGCGCGGAGGTCGAGGCGAGTATCGCCGCGCTCGTCGACGCCCTGCCCGGTCTGCGGCCCGCGGTGCCGGCCGACGAGCTCCAGTACACAACCCCGGACAGGCCGAGCGGGCTGGTGCGGTTCCCCGTCCTGTGGTGAGAGCGCTGGTGCGCTCCACATCAGTCAGGGCGCCCCACGCGGTGCGCAGGTGCCCGAGCGCGGCGGTGAACTGGTACTCCCAGCCGGGCTGATCCGGCAGCACAGGCCTCGCGTGCGGCCAGCCCGCCGACGGCCGGCCCGGTGCCACCCTGCTGACTACGTTTTCCTGAGCCGAAAATATTTTCGGCTCAGGAAACTGGCTTCAAAGAAGCGGCACGTATCCGGCTGGCCCGCTGCGGTCTCCGGGGAGGCCGGCGCGCCTGTTGCCGCCGGGCCTACTGGCTCAGCGAGCTGTAGGCCCGGGCCTGCAGCCGGTAGAGCTCGGCGTACAGCCCCCCTTGCGCCATCAGGGATGTGTGGGTGCCGTATTCAGCGATCCGCCCGCTACGGAGGACCATGATCAGGTCCGCCATACGCACGGTGGAGAACCTGTGGGACACGAGCAGCGTTACCCGGCCGTCTGCGGCACCTCTCCGCATATCGGTCGCGATCTGCTCGAAGAGCGCGTACTCGGTCGGCGGATCCAGCGAAGCGGTTGGCTCGTCGTAGATCACGAGGAATGGACACTCGCGCATCATGGCACGTGCCAGGGCCAGCTTCTGCCATTCCCCGCCGGACAGGTCGACGCCGCCCTCCCAGTTGCGGCCGAGCTGCGTCTCGATGCCGTCCGGAAGCCGCTGCGCGAATCCCGCGCCCACCCGGTCCAGGGCATGGCCGACGGCGGCCTCGTCGGGAAGCCGCGGCAGGTCCCCGACCCCCACGTTCTCGCGGATAAGCAATTCGAAGCGGGCGAAGTCCTGGAAGCCGCCGGCCAGCGCGTTCCGGTACCCGGCCACGTCGAAGCGCTGGATGTCTGCCCCGTCGAGCAGGATCCGGCCCCCGGTGGGGGCGTACATCCGGGTGAGCAGCTTCACCAGGGTGGTCTTGCCCGCGCCGTTCTCACCCACCAGCGCCACCACGGACCCGGCCGGCAGGCGGACGCTCACCCCGTCCAGCGCGAGCCGGTCAGCGCCGGGATAGGTGAAGCTCACGTCCTGGAGCTCGAACCCGGTGATGAGGCGGGCGGGAACGGCGGGAACCGGGTCGCTGCCATTGCGGTGGGCTGGCAGCACCCGGTCGGCAAGCCAGTAGTAGCGATCGGCGATCGTCACCGCCCGCATGACCAGCCCGACCGTCTGCGTCAGCCGGCTCGCGGCCCCCACCAGCGCGGTGGACAGCGAAAGGGCCAGGGCCACGTCGCCGGGTGACATCCGGCCGGACTCCGCAGAACGCAGGGCGAGGAAGACGGCGCCAAGGTAAGCCGCGGCGAAGATCAGCCAGCCGATGGCGGTGATGACGGCGGAGGCGAACAGCGCGCGCTCCATGGGCCGCCGGACGCCGCGCGCCGCGTCGGCGTGGCGGTCAAGCAGCTCGCCGGCCAGGTGGTAGACACGGATCTCCTTGGCCGGCCGCGCGTTTGAGGCCAGCGAGAACAGATGCTGCGCGACGCGCCGCGACTCGGCCGCCCGCTGCTCGCCAGCTCGCTGCACGGTCTCGGCCTTCCGGCTCAGCCATGCCGCCGGGAATCCCGCCGCGGGAAGCACGAGGAGCAGCGGCTGGATGCGAGCCAGCGAGACGGCCGTTATCGCCAGCTGGAGGATGACCACCGGCCCGGTGAGCGCGTTGGCCATCCCCATCAGCAGGTCGCCGAAGTTCCGCTTGATGAGCTGGAGGACGTCCCAGTAGTCGGCGCGCTCGAAGTGGTCGAGTCCTGGCGCGGTCGCGCAGAGCTTGAGCATCCGGCGCTGCATCACCATGATGGACCGCTCCCGGATGCGCGGTAGCGCCCACCTCTGCAGGAAGGGCGCGGTGCCGACGATGAAGAGCGCGAGCGCGGTCAGGACGCCGCCGACGACGGCATCGGAGGTGCTCTTGTAGTAGATCCCGTTGGTCAGCGATCTCAGCCCGAAGGCGAACAGCAGCGGCCCGATGGAGCCCACGAGGCTGACGGTGACGAAGACCAGGAAGACCAGGGGCCCCGTTTCCCAGCCGATTCCGGCCATCAGCCGGCCTGCTCGCGCCCATGTCTTCACGACGACGCCACCCGTTCCTCGGTAGAGGTCTCCTCGAAACGCACGGCCTGGGCACGGAACATGCTGGCGTAGCTGCCGTCCAGCGCCATCAGTTCCTGGTGGGTTCCCTGCTCGGCCACGCGGCCCTCGCTGATGACCACGATCGAGGCTGCCTGCCGGACCGTGGAAAAGCGGTGTGAGATGACGATCGTGGTGATCCCGTGGGTCATGGTGGTGAACTGTTCATAGAGCTGGGCCTCGGCGCGGACGTCGAGGTTGGCCGCTGGCTCGTCGAGGATGAGCACCTGGGCACCGTGCCGGACCGCGAACAGCGCGCGTGCCAGTGCGATCTTCTGCCATTCGCCACCGGACAGATCCACCCCGTTCTCATAGTCCGTGGACAGGACCGTTTCCCAGCCCTGCGGCAGGCTGTCGAGCACGGCCGACACGCCGACATCGGCGGCCGCCGCCTTGATGCCGTCCACATCGTCGGCGGCTGGCAGGTAGCCAAAGCCGATTTCGCTGAGCGGCGTCAGCTTGTAGCGCACGTGATCCTGGAAGATGGGCGCGACACGGCGACGCCAGCTGTCGGCATCGATCTCGGAGAGGTCGATGCCGTCGACGCGTATGTGCCCGCTGTCCGGGTCGTACAGTCGGCACAGCAGCTTGACCAGCGTCGTCTTCCCCGCGCCGTTCGCGCCGACGATGGCCAGCGACCGTCCGGCCGGGATGATCAGGTCCAGTCCGCTCAGCGCCGGTGCCGCCGCTCCCGGGTACTGGAAGCTGAGGTTCTCGAACCGGATATCCCGCTGGGGGAGGTTGTCAGCCGGCCGGGCCAGCGCCGCCGCCAGCCCCGCGGGGGCCGATGGCCGGACCGCACGTACGGCCGCCCCATACCGGCTGAGCGCGGTCAGCGCCATGCCCGTATCGAGCCGCGCGCTGGCCCCTGTTCCAACCGCCGCCAGGCTCAGCATGATGGCCTGAGCCTCGATGGTGACCGTTCTCAGCGCCACATGACCGCCGGCGACGTCCGCGGTCAGCAACGCCGACCCGGTCAACGCGACCGCCATCAGCGCCACGCTGGACAACAGGGTCCTCCTGCTTCCCCCGGAGAACGCGCGTGCCATGGCCCGGTGCGCGCTGCCGGAGAAGCGGTCGAGCAGGAAGCCGGCCAGCCCGAAGATCCGGATCTCCTTGGCCGGATCCGGAGTGACCCCCACCTCGTAGTAGTACTCGGTCCGCCGGGCGAGCGTATTTCCGGCGTAATGATGCTGCGCCGCATTCCGCGATGCCCGCTCCACCTCATGCTCGGCCCACAGGGCGGTGAGCAGCATGCCCAGACCCAGCCACCAGCGATACCGGGCGAGGATCAGGCAGGTCCCGATCAGCAGGAGGCGGGCGCCCGCCAGCTGGCCCATGCCCAGGGCAAGGCGGCCGGGGCGGAGCCAGGCCCGGAACGTCTCGCGGCCCACGTTGATGAGGTCCATGACCCGGGAGTCCTCGAGGTGGGCGATCCCGGCCGGCGCCATGACCGCCGCCATGAGCTGCCGCTGAAGCGCGAAATCGACCCGGTCGCCCAGCGCGCTGGCCGCCGCCGACTGGAAGGCGACCGCTCCCCACTGGAACACGAACGCCACGCCGAGCAGGATCGCCGAGAAGGTGGCCGTCCTCCCCGCGGAGGACTGAAGGCCTGCCCTGATCACGCCTGGGATCTGGCCGACGATGGAGCCCACGAGGGCTATACCCACGATGGGCGCAAGCGCCATTGCCAGCGCGGACAGCCAGGACGCGATCATGAGACCGGGCCCGGCTCGCATGGCGATACCAATGAAGCGCCCGTATCCGCGCAACCCCGGCATGGCCCATAGCCTGGCCAATCCGGAAACAGGACTCATATGGCGAGCATAGTGCCATGGATCGGACTGCAGCGATCGATGCGGCCGCACCGCCGCGCTATCCGGGCATGACACGCTGCTTGCGAGATGGCAAGATATGCGACGTTCTCGATATTCCGATAATAGGAGCACGTATGACACAAGAGGCGAGTCCGGCGACAGGGTCCGGGCTGCAATCGCTGAGTGAGCAGCAGAGCAAGGACCGCTTTCTGGCCGTCGTGTCGGAGGTCATTGGCGTCGAACAGCTCGATGCCAGCGAGCACTTCCTCGACGCGGGCGGTGACTCCCTCTCGACGGCCATCATTATCGATTGGATTGGCAAAGATTTCGGAGTGGAACCAGAATTCGACTGGTTCTTTGACAGCAAGTCGATCGAGGAACTCGCCGCCAGGTGGTGGGACAAGGTCAGCGGCCTGGCCCAGGCCGCGCCGGCGGCCAGTTCCTAGGCGCCGCCCGCGAACGTGCGACTGGGGAATGGAACCAGTTGGACGGCGAACGTCCTCGCCGAAAATCTTGCCGGGCAATGGCTGTACGGCGCCCCCCGGATGCGGAGGTCCACGTTGAGCGATCTGATCGGCCGGCCCGCCTTCCCCAATCTGACCGAGCTGGAGCTGCCCGCGCTCGAGTCGGGTATCAATGTGGCCGACGGGCACGCACGGTATGAGCCGAGCGTTTCGCAGCACAAGATCATTGACCGGCTTCCGGAGTTGTTTTGCCAGGCTGCCGAAACACCGGTCTCAGTTCTGGACCGGGAAGCCCAGCGGGCATACCTTACCGCCGTCGGCCAGCATTCGGCCCTCACCGGGACCGAGGTGCTCAGCTGTTACTCCTCGTCCGTGGCGATGGAGATATTCAGCCTCGCCTTGATGACTTGCGGCGTCAGGAAAGTGGCGCTTATTCACCCCACGTTCGACAACATTCCGGACATATTGACCCGGGCCGGAATGCACCTTCTGCCAGTAGCCGAGGACCACCTGCTGGACGGAACGGCCGGATTGCCGGCCGGCATCGAGGTCCTGTTCGTTACCACGCCGAATAATCCCACCGGGTGGATACTCTCACGTGATGCGCTTGCGCACTGGGCCAGGATATGCGCCAGTCGCGGAATCATCCTCGCCCTCGACACGTCATTTCGCGGCTTCGATGAGCGGTCGTGCTACGATCATTTCTCCGTACTGGCCGAGTCGGGCTGCCGCTACGTCGTCATCGAGGACACCGGCAAGCTCTGGCCCGCGCTCGACCTGAAGGTCGGTTTCCTGGTGTTCCCCCCGGACGAGCCGCTCCCGCTGCGCCGTGTCTACACCGAGATCCTGCTCGGCGTCTCGCCGCTGGTACTGCTGCTCGTGCGGTGTTTCGCCGAGGACGCCGGCGAGGGCGGCTTCGCGGAGCTCCATCAGTTCATCCGGTCCAACCGCGACCTGCTGCGAGGCAGGCTCGCTGGCGCGGAGATCCATTCGCCGGACCAGGCCAGCAGGATCAGCGTGGAACGTATCGCCGTGCCGCCGGGAATGAGCGGCACCCAGGTGTCGAGCGCACTACGGCGCCGCGGCGTGCACGTCTTGCCATGCGGTCAGTTTCACTGGGCGGAACCCGAGGCGGGCGCACAATTCGTCCGGGTGGCCCTGAGCCGGCCGCCCGGCCTGCTGCGCGCGGCCGCGGATGCGATCCTCGGCTGCCTCAGGCCCTGACGGACCGCGGGCCGACACGGCGCCCGGGGGCCAGCGTCTCGGCGTAGGAGAACAGATATCCCGGGCCCACCTCGACCGGCTCGAGCGTGGCGAGGTCCGGGTCGGTGACATCGTGAAAGGCGAGGCTGGTCGTCCCGCGCCAGATCTCGGCGAACCGCGCGTCGCTGGTCGCGGCCATGACCAGTTCCTCCAGCGGCGCGCCGTCCGGGTCCCAGGCCGGCAGGTGCCTGGTCTGCACAAGCGGCTGGGCCGCAAGCGGGGGCGGCTGGCCGACAGCTTCGGCGAGCGTGACGGTGGCCGAGATGGTCCGGTGCCCGTCGGCGGACACGGCGCCGGTGAACTCGCCCCCTGGCTCCCGCCGGGGAGCCGCCCGCCCGACGGGAAAACTCCGGGTCAGCCACACCGAGCCGAACATCTTGGGCATTCCCTGGATGAATCCGCGCACGAGCGGCACGGCGCTGTCGACCCAGGCGTACGGCACGCGAGCCACCGGCTGGTCGCCGAGCAGGCAGTCCAGCGCGATCATGCACTCCCTGAACTGGGCGCGCACCGGCTCACGCAGTTCCGCGCCCGATTCGCCGCACCACTGCCAGTCGAAGAAGGCGATCGCCGCGGCACCCGGATCCGGGCCGGGCCGCAGCCCGGCGGGCAGGAACGCCGCGGCCGCCTCGGCCCTGACCCGGCAGGTGACCCACAGCGCGTCGCCGGAGAAATACCAGGGAGGATCGGGCACCATCGATGAGACACCGGATGGAGACAGGGGCAGAGAGTAGCCCCGCAGGGTCCCGGCGGGAGGCATGCGCATGGCCGCAAACAGTAGCACCGGGGCGATCAGGTCCCTATCGGGCATCGTCCAGGCCGAACCACGTCCCGGCATGGTGGAGCTTGGCCCCGGTTACCTGGACAGGGCGCTGCTGCCGGGCGGCCTGATCCGCCGGTGGGCCGCGGCGGCCGTGGACTACTGGGGTGCTGGGGCGCTCGCCTACGGGGCCGACGCCGGGCCGCTGGAACTGCGCGCATACCTTGCCGCGCGGGTGAGCGGAGGTGAACCCGGCGTGTGCGGCCCGGCGAACGTGCTGACCACCGGCGGAACCTCCCAGGCGCTGGACCAGCTGGCGGTGCGGTTGTGCCGGGACGGTCGCGTCCTGCTCACCGAGGCGCTGACATACGATCTGGGCCGCGAGATCTTCGCCGCGAGGGGCGTCCAGACCATCGCCGTTCCCGGTCCCGTCGATGATCTTGATATCGGTCAGTTCCGGTATCACGCGGCGCTCGCGGCGCGGCGCACTGGCCAGGCCCCGGCGTTCTATCTCATTCCGACATTCCACAATCCGACCGGCCGTGTCATCCCGGCCGAGCGCAGGCGGGAGATCCTGGAGCTGGCGCACGAGGCGGGGGCCATGATCATCGAGGACCTGGCGTACGCGGAGCTCGGCTACGATCCCGCGCCACCGCCGCCGCCGCTGTGGCGCTTGACCCCAGACCCGGACCTCGTCATCAGTCTCTACTCGTGCGCGAAAAGCGTGGCTCCGGGACTGCGGATCGGCTGGCTGGTCAGCGGCGAGCGGTTGGCCGCCGAGCTGGCCGCCGATCCGGTCCGGCTCAGCGGCGGCGGACCGAACCACTTCACCGCGATGGCGGTCGCCGCCGGATGCGTGACTGGCGAGCTCGACGGGCACGTGCGCATGGTCCGCGAGGAACTGCGGCGCCGCCGCGACACCCTGGTGACCGCTCTGGTGCTACCCGACGGCTTCACGATGCGCCGGCCGGCCGGCGGATACTTCGCCTGGATAGAGCTGCCCGGGAACGTCGAGGACCAGAGCCTGCTCGCGGAGGCGGAGCGGCGGGGGACATCGTTCGCGCCCGGCCGCCGGTTCGGCGGCTCCGCCCGCGGCGCGCGGGTGTGCTTCGCGGCCTGCGGGCCGGAGGAGCTGTCGCGGGGAGCGGCGCGGCTGTCGGCCGCCTGCCGGTCGGCGGCCGCCCCGTCCTGAGCGACCCAGGGCCGCGCCTCAGCCGTCTGCCGCCCAGGCGCCGAGACCGCCGTCGCGGACCTCCAGGCGCGTCATCTCATCGAGGGCGGGAAGCTCGGCGACGAGAGCGGGCTGGAGGACGTCCGCGCGGGCCAGGCCGGGGCTGACCCGTTGCGCGAGAATCTCCCGGGCCGCGAGCACTGCCATGCTCGCGGTCAGCTGGTAACTGCTGCGCGACCGCAGGATGGCGCTGCGCCGCTGGCCGTCCGAACCGGCTTCGACGGCGAGCATGTGCAGCGGCGTACGCCGCGCCATGCCGGCGTTCACTGTCGCGGTCATCTCGCGCGCCAGCTCCCTGACCGTCCCGCCGAGCCTGCTCCGGTCCGGCATTGACCGAAGGAACGCCAGGGCCGCCCCGCCCGACTCGAAGGCATGGCAGAACTCGGCGTCACGAAGGCGGAGGTCTACCGCGATCGCTTCCGTCTCCCGGGTCAGGTACGGGTGCGTCTCGAGGGCACCTGCCACGTAGGGAAGACGGACGACGGTCGTCGTCCCGTCCGCCCCGGCACGCCGGCCCGCACGCCAGACGGCCGCCGAGGATGGCCGGTCGAGGAGGCTGAGCAGGAACTCTGTCGCGGTACCGGCATGGATCGGCTCGTCGGTGACCACGTATCCGCTCAGCGACAGCACCGGAGCCGGCATGCCCGTCGCGAGCCAGCGGGCGAGCAGACCGAAGGCGCCGGGTACCGAGCCGGCGCCGGTCAGCATGGCGGCCTTCACCGGCCGGCCGCTGACCAGCGCGCCGATGCGAGCATGCACGGTGTCGTCCCCACTGGGATCCAGGTATGCCGCGTGCCTGCTGAGCGCCGCCGACGCTATCCGGCCCCGGGTGCGGTACGCGGGCCCCAGGCAATTCACCAGCAGGGCACACCCCTCGGTCAGCGCGTCCAGGCTGCTCTGCTCCCACAGTTCGACACCCCGGACATCGTGGCCCGCCGCGGCGAGGTCATGTGCCGCGTCCGAGGCCGGATGGCGGACGCCCAGCCGCAGCCGCGCCAGGCCCGTGGCGGCCATGCTCGCCACGAACAACCGGCCCACCGCGCCGGTCGCCCCCAGAACGACGACGGTCGGCATATTGTTCACGTGTTCTCCGTTCCACTCACCGGTATAGCTGGCACTACTTCACATTTTCCGTCCATGGTAAATTCAGCGAGCACGTACATCAGTCGCTCAAAATCGCATTTAGTGTCCGGCAGGAACGGCCGGGTAAATTACCGGCCTGACCGGATTCTGCCAGTGAGGAATACAGTATCCGGCGGCGGCATCTGCCTGCCGTGCACGATCAACGGGAAGTGACATGAGCGATCTCGCCAGCCTGCTGGCCCGCCCGGAAACCGCTGACGACCCCTATCCGGCATACGATCTCCTGCGAGAGACGGACCGGGTGCTGTGGGTGGAGGAGATGGGCCGGTGGCTGGTCACCGGGCACCGTGAGGCGCTGTTCCTGCTTTGTCACGACAGGGTCTCGGTGAACCGTCATCTGCTGGATGACGGTGTACCCCCGGAGCAGAAGCCAAGAGGCCTGCCCTTCATCGACCCGCCCGACCACACGAGGCTGCGGGCGCTTGTCCAGCAGGCCTTCACGCCGGGGGCGGTGGAGCGGATCCGGCCCGAGGCGGAGAAGCTCGCGGACGAACTGCTGAACGCGGCCGATGACCGCGATGAGGTGGACATCATCACCGATTTCGCCGGCCCGCTCCCGGCCATCACGCTCGCCTCGATGCTCGGCATACCGCCCGAAGACCATGATCTCTTCCGCTCCTGGGCAGCGGCGATCGTCGAGGCGATCGATCCCGTCTCCCATCAGCTGGTCTCTGACGCCGGACTGCAGGAGCGCGTCAGCATGCAGGACTACCTGACCGACATCATCGCCCAGCGCCGCCAACGGCCGACGGAGGACCTGATCAGCGGGATGGTGGAGGCGGAGGAGTCAGGTGACCGGCTGACCGGCACCGAGCTGATGGAGATGTGCGTCGTGCTGACAATCGCAGGTGTAGAGGCCACCACCAACATGATAGGCAACGGGGTGAACGCCTTGCTCGACCATGACGATCAGCTCGCGAGGCTGCGCTCGGAGCCGCAGATGATCAGGACCGCGGTAGGGGAACTGCTGCGTTACGATGCGCCGATCCAGGTGGCCGGGCGGATCCCGCTCGAAGACATCGAGCTGGACGGGCACCGGATCGGCGAAGGCCAGTCGGTGGGTGTGCTCCTTGGCGGCGCGAACCGGGATCCCGAAGTCTTCCCCGACCCCGGCCGCCTGGACTTGGCCCGTAGCCCCAATAATCACCTCGCATTCGGTCGTGGAATACATTTCTGCCTGGGCGCGCCGCTCGCCCGCGTCGAGGGCTCAGTCGCTATTTCCATGCTTGTGAACCGTTTCCCTGGACTACATCGCGCTGGCCCGGGAAAACGACGTGCCAATGTTCACGTGCGCGGTTTCATGTCACTCCCGGTCGCGCTGCGGTAAGCGTATTTACTGATCGGCCCGACCTGTGAAGAAAACGGTTCTCAGCGAAGGGAGCGCGCCCGCGTCCGCTCCTTCGATGTCGTCACTCATGGCCGAACTCGCGCGGGTCGGCATCAAGATCAGGCTGACCGGTAACGACCAGATCGAGGTCACCGCGCCGAGCGGGCGGCTGTCCGGTGACCTCCGTGCCCGCATCGCGCAGCACAAGCAAGGCCTGATCGCCTGGCTGACCAGAGCGCAGGCCAGCCCCGCCGGACTCCCCGTCATAGTGCCGGATCCGGATGCCCTGTTCGAGCCGTTTCCGGCGTCCGACCTGCAGATGTCGTTTCTCATCGGCAGCCGGGAAGGCTTCGAGTACCACGTGCGGCCGCACCAGTACATGGAATTCGACCTGGGCGAGATCGACCCAGCGCGCTTCGAGCGCGCGCTGAATCAGGCCATCCAGCGCCAGCGCGCCAGCATCGTCGTGGTCCGCGACGACATGCGGCTGCAGACGGTGCGGGAACCCGCGCCGCTGCCGGTGCCGGTATCCGATCTTCGCGGCCTGGCCGAGACCGGCCGGCAGGCCGGCCTGGAACGGGTGCGGGCATCGATGGAGCGCGCGGAGCTGCCGCTGGACCGGTGGCCCTGGATGGACGTGCGGATCAGCCTCTACGATCCGCGGCGTGCCCGGCTGCACATCAACAACAACAACTTCTTCAGCGATGCGCTGGGAATGTCCAGGCTGCTCGAGACCGTCATGCGGCTGTACCAGGGGTGCGGCCCCGCCTCGGCGGATCCCGGACTGAGCTACCGGGACTGCGTCCTGGCCCTGGCGGCGCTGGAGGAATCACCCCTCGGCCAGGCGTCGAAGAAATACTGGTGTGACCGGATGGCCGACTGGCCCGGGCCACCCGGGTTCCCTCTGGTGAGCGACGCCGGCACCAGGGCCCGTTCCATGCTGGAACGGCGGGAGCTGCTCGTGCCGGCCGGGCTCTGGGCGTCGGCGAGGAAGCGAGCCGCATCGGCGGGGCTGACCCCGACCAGCCTGCTCTGCGGCGTGTACGGGGAGGTGATCTCCTACTGGAGCGGCTCGCGGCACTTCCTGATCAATAACATGATCACCCACCGGCTTCCGCTGCACCCCCATATCGGTGAGATCCTCGGCAACTTCGCCTCCCTGTACCCCCTGGAGTTCGACTGGCGGCACAGGGAGCCTTTCGTCCGGCGCGCGCACCGGCTCCAGGCCCGGCTGATCGCCGATGTCCAGCATGTCCACTGGAGCGGTGTCAAGGTCCTGCAGACGCTGAACCAGGTCCGGGGCACGCCTGGCCGGGCGGCGTGTCCCTTCGCGGTGGGCAGCGCGCTGTTCGCGGGCGAGACCGACAGGCCGGCGTACAGCCTGCTCGAGACCCCCCAGGTCGTGCTCGACTGCGAGTTCTGGGAGCAACGTGACGGCAGCCTGTGGGTCGTGTGGGATGTCATCGAGAGGATGTTCCCCCCTGGCCTCACGGCGGCGATGCGGGCAGGGTACCTGTCGGTCCTCACCCAGCTGGCCGAGGACGCGAGCGCCTGGGAACTGGAGGCCTTCGACCTGCAGCCCGCCCGGGAGCGGGACCAGGTCGCGCGGCTGAACAGCTCCGCCGCGCCCATGCCGCCCGGATTGCTCCACGACAGTCTCGCTCCGCGCGCCGCCGGGCTCGCCGGGAAACCCTGCGTGATCGCCACCGGCGGGACCCTCTCCTACGCAGGTCTCCGGGACCGGAGCGCACGGCTTGCCGGCCGTCTCCGGCGTGGCGGCGTCGCCACCGGAGACCTGGTGGCTGTGATCCTGCCCAAGGGGTGGGAGCAGGTGGTCGCAGTGTTCGGGATACTCGCTGCGGGGGCCGCCTACGTGCCCATCGACCCGGAGTGGCCGGCCGAGCGGATTCGGTACGTCCTCGGGGACACCCGGGCCACCGCGATCGTCACCAGCAGCCGCCTGGGGGAGGGCCTTGAGGGCCTCAGCAGCGCGCCGGTCCTGGCCGTTGACGCGGTGGACGCCGGGGCGGTGGACGCCGGTGCGGCCGCGGTCGGCGGCCCTCCGCGCCGGCCCGACGACCTCGCCTACGTCATCTACACGTCGGGGTCCACCGGGCGACCGAAGGGCGCGATGCTCAGCCATCGCGGCCCGGTCAACACCATCACGGACATCAACCGGAGGTTCGGCATCACGAACCGGGACGTCCTGTTCGGCATCTCCTCGCTCTGCTTCGACCTCTCCGTGTACGACATCTTCGGCGCGGTCGAGGCCGGCGCCACGCTGGTGCTGCCCGCCTCGCCGCAGACCGGGCCGGCCGACTGGGTCCGGCTGGTGCTCGACCACGGGATAACGGTGTGGAACTCGGTGCCCGCCCTCATGGAGCTTCTCGTGGCCGAGGCGGCGGCGGCCGGTGTCCGGCTGCCTTCGCTGCGGACGGTCCTGCTGAGCGGTGACTGGATCCCCGTCCGGCTGCCAGGGCGCGTCCGCGAGGTCGCGCCGAACGCGCGGGTGATCAGCCTCGGCGGCGCCACCGAGGCATCGATCTGGTCGATCTGCTTCCCCGTCGACCGCCAGGATCCGGCCTGGGTCAGCATCCCGTACGGCAAGCCGCTGGCCAACCAGACCTGGCACATCCTCGACGACCACGGGAGGGAGGCCCCGGCCTGGGTGCCAGGCCACCTGTACATCGGCGGCGCCGGGGTAGCGCTCGGGTACCTCAATGACCGGGCCAGGACCGCGGCGGCGTTCGTCAGCCATCCTCGTACCGGGGAACGGCTCTACCGCACCGGTGACCTGGGACGCCGCTTGCCCGACGGGGAAATCGAGTTCCTGGGCAGATCCGATTTCCAGGTCAAGATCCAGGGCTTCCGGGTCGAGCCGGGGGAGATTGAGCATGTCCTGTCGGAGCACCCGGCCCTCGGACAGGTCTCGGTGGTGGCCCGGGCGTCCGGAGCCGGCCGGCAGTTGGCGGCCTTCGTGACACCGGCCGGCCCGGCGGCGAAACCGGAACCGGGTGCGCTGCGCGCCTTCTTGAGCGGGCGGCTGCCGGGCTATCTCGTCCCCAGTTCGGTAACCGTCCTTGACCGGCTGCCGCTCACCGCGAACGGCAAGCTCGACCGCCGTGCGCTGGAGGAGCTGCGCCCCGCGGGCTCGGCCGCCGAGCGCGCGTTCGTGCCGCCGCGGACGGGCATGGAATCCGCGCTGGCCGGCATCTGGGAGCAAACGCTGTCGGTCGCCCCGGTCAGCGCCGACGACGATTTCTTCGCGCTGGGCGGGCAGTCGTTCGCCGCCCTGCGGGTGGCCACGCTACTGTCGAAGCGGCTCGGCCGCCGGGTCTCCCTGGGCACCATGCTTGAGTGCCGGACGGTCCGTGCCCTGGCGGCGCGCCTCGAGGCCGACGCGGCCACCTGGTCGCCGCTGGTGAAGCTGACGGAGGGCGGCGCGGGCGAACCCTGGTTCTTCGTCCATCCAGCCGGCGGCAACGTGCTGTGCTACCGGCAGCTCGCGGAGCTCCTCGGCGGTGCCTGCTACGCCTTCCAGGCGCCGGGTCCCGCGGTCGGCCGGCCCGCGCTGGAGAGTGTGCCAGAGCTGGCGGCCGAGTACGTCCGGGCCCTCAGGGAGCTGCGACCGCACGGCCCGTACCTGCTGGGCGGCTGGTCCTCCGGTGGCGTGATCGCCTTCGAAATGGCCCACCAGCTCGAAGACCTGGGGGAGACCGTCGGCAACGTGGCGGTGATCGACGCTCCCGCGCCGGTCACCCAGGATCCGGTGGATGACGGCAAGGTCCTGCTGTGGTTCTTCCAGGATCTCGACATCGGCTTCGACCCTGCCCGGGTGGACGCCGGCACGGCGCGAGGACTGCTCGCGCTGCCCGGCCAGGAGCGCCTCGCCGCCGCCCTGGAGCTGGCCCGGGAGCTTGGCGGCAGTGAGATCGCGCTCGACCCCGCGGCGATGGCGCCCACGCTGGCTGTCTTCCGCGGCGTGATCAGGGCGTGCAACACTTACCGCCCGCCCGGGATCAGCGCCGGCCTGACCGTCATCAGGGCTCAGCAGGGCAGCATCGAGGAGTTCTGCGATCATCCGTTCGTCGCCGATCCCGACTGGGGCTGGGCGGCGCTGACCACGGGGCCGGTGGCGACCATCGCCGTCAACGGCACCCATTACTCACTGCTCAGCCACCCCCAGGTAACCGCCGTGTCAGAGGCGGTCGCGAGTGCCGCGCGCCGCCACAGGATGCCGAGATGACCGAAGACCTGATCGGTGAACTGAACCGGCGCGGCATCAAGCTCCGGCTCACCGGCGGCCGTCTCGACGTGCTGGCGCCCGCGGGATCGCTGACCCCGGAGCTGCGCGAGCAGCTGCGGCTCCAGCGTGACCGGCTGATCAGGCTCCTGCGGGCATCCGACGCCGCGAGCGAGCTGCACGAGATTGTCCCGCGGCCAGATCAGCGACACGAACCCTTTCCGCTGACGGACATCCAGCACGCCTACTGGGTCGGCCGCAGCACCGCCGTGGAGCTGGGCGGCCTGTCCACCCACTTCTATTTCGAACTCGAACGTGAGGGTCTCGATCCGCGGCGCCTGAGCGAGAGCCTGAACCAGGTGATCGGGCGGCATGACATGCTGCGCGCCGTGGTCCAGCCGGACGGGCGGCAGCGAATCCTGCCCGATGTTCCCCGCTACGAGATCGCCGTCGAAGACCTGGGTGGCCTGTCCGCGGGGAAGCGGGCGGACATGCTCGCGAGGACCAGGAACGGCATGGCCGGCCAGGCGCCGCCGCCGGAGCGGTGGCCGCTGTTCGAGATCCGCGCCTCGATGCTCGGCGGGACCCGGATGCGCCTGCACGTCAGCCTGAACGTGCTGACCATCGACGCGTTCAGCCTGTCGCTGCTGCTGCGGGACTGGCAACGGTACTACGCGGATCCCGGCTGGTCACCGGAACCGCTTGAGCTGTCCTACCGGGACTACGTGCTCGCCAGCGAGTCCATGCACGCCGGGAGCCGGTACCGGCAGGCCGAGGAGTATTGGCTGGAACGGCTCGACACACTCCCGCCGGCGCCGGCGCTGCCCCTGGCCCGGCAGCCGGCGCAGCTGGGAAGCGTCGAGTTCACGGGCAGGCAGGCCAGACTCGCCCGGCGCGACTGGCAGGCCATCAAGCAGAACGCGCGATCACGCGGCCTGACGCCGACGGCCGTGCTCGTCACCGCCTTCGCGGACGCCCTGCGATTGTGGTCGAGGCAGCCCAGCTTCACCCTCAACCTCACCCTGTTCGATCGGCCCCCGGTGCATTCGCACATCAACGACATCATCGGCGACTTCACGTCGCTGACCATGCTCCAGGCGGAGGCCCAGGCCGGGGAGTCGTTCGGGACCCGCGCGGCACGGCTGCAGCGGCAGCTGATGCGGGACCTGGAGCACGCGTCCTTCAGCGGCGTCCGGCTCCTCCGGGAGCGCGCACGGCGCCTCGGCAGCGGCCCGGACGCCGCGATGCCCGTCGTGTTCACCAGCGCCATGTCGCTCAACTCGCAGGAGAACTCCGACGCCGGCCGCGCGTTCTTCGGCGAGCTGGTCTACGGCACCAGCCAGACACCACAGGTCTGGCTGGATCACCAGGTGACAGAGGATCGGGGGGAGTTGCTGCTGAGCTGGGACGCTGTGGAGGCACTGTTCCCCGGCGGCCTGCTGGACGACATGTTCTCGGTGTATCGCGATGTCCTCGGTCGGCTCGGCGGTGACGAGCGCTCGTGGGACGCGGAAGAGCCGCTGGCGGCGCTGCCGCCCTGGCAGGTCACAGAGCGCGCCCGGGCCAACGACACCGCGCGTGGCTTCCCTCCGCTGACGCTGTGCGAGCTGGCAGAGGCCACGGCGCGGCGGACCCCGGGCGCGGTGGCTGTGATCGCGGGCGGCGAACGGCTCAGTTATCAGGAGGTGGTGCGGCATGCGCACCGCCTCGCCCGGCGGCTGGCCATGCTCGGCGCCCAGCGTGGCGACCTCGTCGGCGTTGTCCTGGACAAGGGGTGGGAGCAGGTGGCGGCGGTGCTCGGAGTCACCGAGGCAAGGGCCGCCTATCTGCCCGTCGAACCTTCCTGGCCGGACGCACGCCGCGATCAGGTACTTGCCGAGGGCGGCGTCCGGCTTGTCGTGTCATCGTCGCGGTACCGCGACGAGCTCAGCTGGCAGCCGGGGGTGAGGGTACTCACCTTCGATGACCCCGGGCTGCTCGCCGCCTGCGCGGATCTTCCAGACGACCTCCCGGAGCCAGATGACCTGGCCTACGTCATCTTCACCTCCGGATCGACGGGGCGGCCGAAGGGCGTGATGATCAGCCATCGCGGCGCCGCCAACACAATCCAGGACATCAACAGCCGGTTCCGGGTCGGGCCCGGGGACCGGGTCCTGGCGCTGTCGGCCCTGACCTTCGACCTTTCCGTCTACGACATCTTCGGCACGCTTGCCGCCGGCGGCACCGTCGTGATCCCTTCCACGGCCGGCCTGCACGACCCCGGTCACTGGACGGCGCTGGCCCGGCGGCACGAGGTCACCATCTGGAACTCCGTGCCCGCGCTGATGCAGGCGTGGACAGCGGACCGCGGTCCCGGGGCCGACGAGTCCGGCCGGGCCGCGTCGGCGCGGCCCTCGAAGCTCCGGCTGGTCCTGCTGAGCGGCGACTGGATTCCAGTGTCCTTGCCAGCCGGTATCCAGGAGCATCACCCGGACGCCGAGATCGTCAGCCTGGGCGGCGCGACCGAGGCGTCGATCTGGTCGGTGTCGTACCCGATCGAGGCCGGTGGCCGGGAACGGGACGGGGACCGGATCCCCTACGGCAAGCCGCTGGCGAACCAGACGGTCCACGTCTACGACGAACGGCTCGAGCCGTGCCCGGTCTGGACGGCCGGCGAACTGTACATCGGCGGCGTCGGTCTGGCCATGGGGTACTGGGCCAATCCCCGGATGACCGCTGAGAGGTTCATCATCCATCCGAAGACCGGTGAGCGGCTCTACCGCACCGGCGACGTGGGGCGCTACCTGCCGGGGGGCGACATAGAGTTCCTCGGTCGCCAGGATTCGCAGGTCAAGATCAACGGGTACCGCATCGAGCTCGGGGAAATCGCCGCGGCGCTGCGCAGGCAGCCCGGTGTCGCCGAGGCGCTCGTCAGCGCGGAGGTCAATCCGGGCACCGGGCGCCGCCAGCTCATCGCGCACGTCGTATCTTCCGCGGAAGCGTCTCTCGCGGAACCGTCTCCGGCCGAACCGCCTGGATCCGCGGACGATGACGCGACCGCCGCGTGGCAGCGGGTGACCGGGGATGGCGAGACGGCGCTGCGCGGCGGCCTGAGTGACCTCGGGACCGAAATCGCGGTATTCCAGCGGTGGTGGCGGGCGATGGAGGCGCTCTGCCCGGCGATCATGGCACGCACCTTCGCCGGACTGGGGATGTTCAGCACAGCGCGCCAGCCCGCCACGGCGGCGGACATAGTCCGCCGGTGCGGTCTCAAGCCCCAGTACACCTGGCTGGTCGGCCAGTGGATGTCGACGCTGGCCGCCGACGGCATGCTGCAGCCGACCGGGCGGCCCGGCGAATACTGCTGCGAGGAGGGTTTCGACGCCGGCCTACTGGACCGCGAGGTGATGACGGGCCTGGCCGCGGTAGCCGCGGGAGACGCTCATCGCGTGCTGACGGACTACCTGTCCGGCTGTGCGTTGCGCCAGATCGAGCTTCTGCGCGGCGAGGTGAGCCCGCTCGAGCTGCTGATACCCGGCGGGGACTGGGAGGTGACCGCCGCGCTGTACGCCGAGAACCCGGTCTCCCAGCTGCAGAACCGCATCGCGGCCGCCGCGGTACGTGCGTTCGTGGAGCATTCAGCCGGACGGGAGCCGGTGAGCATCGTGGAGATCGGTGCCGGGACCGGGGCCACGACGGCCCAGGTTCTCCGGTGCCTTCCCGGCGACCGGGTCCGCTACCGCTTCACCGACATATCGACAACGTTTGTCAACCGGGCCAGGGACGTTTTCCGCCGGTACTCCTTCGTCGACTACGGCATCCTGGACATCGATCGCGATCCCGCTCCGCAGGGCGTGCCTCCGGGCTCGGCCGGGGTCATCGTCGCCGCCAACGTGCTGCACGACGCGCAGGACCTGTCCCGCACCCTCAGGCACCTCCGGTCGGCGCTGGCCCCGGGCGGCGTCATGGTCCTGGTCGAGGGAACTGCCAACAGCCGGCTCCAGATGATCAGTGTCGCCTTCATCGAGGGCTTCTCGCATCACCAGGGGCAGCATGAGATGCCGCTGCTCTCGGCTCCGCAATGGCGCGAGCGGCTGACAGCGGAGGGCTTCGCGCGGTTCGCCGCCGTTCCCGGCGGCGCGGTGACCGAGGCGATGGCGCAGCAGGTGCTCATCTGCCAGGCGCCCGGTACCCGGCCGCCCGCTGCCAGCCCGGCGCGGCCGCCCGTCGCGAGCGCGGCGCGGCTGCGTGAGTCCCTGCTCGCGGTCCTGCCGCCGTACATGGTGCCCCAGCACTATGTGCTCATCGACCGGCTGCCGCTGAGCGCGAACGGCAAAGTCGACAGGTCGGCCCTGCCGGCGCCGTGGGACGCCGCGGCGCCGTCGGCGCACGTTGCGCCGCGCGACGCGCTGGAGCGCCGGCTGCTCCAGATATGGCGCGACGTCCTGGGACGTGACGACTTCGGCGTCGGCGACAACTTCTTCGAGCTCGGCGGCGACTCGCTGCACTCCATACGCATCCTCGAGCGGCTGCGCGCGGAGCTGGGATTTCAGCACGGATCGGATGATGGCCTGCAGGCGCTGCTGGAATGCCCGACCGTCGCGACGCTGGCGGTCCGGCTCCGTGAGCTCCAGGACGGTAACCGATGACGGCCGGCCTGGATGCGCTCGACGGCTGGTGGGATGACGTTATCGTCGGCGCCGGGTCGTCCGGCGCTGTCCTCGCCAGCCGGCTCTCGGAGCAGCCTGGCCGCCGCGTGCTGCTCGTCGAGGCCGGGAGCGCCCAGGCCGCTGGCGCCCACGCGCCGCCCTCCCCGCTCGGCCGTCCGGTGCTCACGGGCGCGAACTGGGACTATGAAGCGAGTCTCGGAACGGACGCGGACGGTGACCGCCGGTATCCCTACCCGGTCGGCAAGGCCGTCGGAGGGTCTTCGGCGGTCAACGGGGCGATCGCGTTGCGCGGCCTGCCCGCCGATTTCGAGGAGTGGTCAGCGGCCGGAGGCCCCGACTGGACCTGGGACCGGGTGCTGCCCTACTTCGTCAGGATCGAGGCGGACGCGGACATCATCGGCCAGGGCCACGGCCGGGGCGGCCCGATCCCGATCCGCCGTCCCGCCAGATCCCGTCTCGGCGCGGTGCCCCAGGCGTTCGTGACGGCGTGTCACGCGGCCGGGCTTCCCGATCTGTATGACCTGAACGGCAGCCCGGGCCCGGGAGTCGGCCCTGTTCCCAGCAACTCGGCGGGAGGACGCCGGGTGTCCACCGCGGACGCGTACCTGACTCCAGCCTGCGACAGGCCCAACCTGGTGCTGCGCGAGCGCTGTCACGTCTTGCGGGTCCTCGTGGAGCGCGGCCGCGCGGTCGGGCTCGAAGGGGTCGTCGACGGACGTCGGTCCTGCCGGATACGGGCGGGCCAGGTCACACTCTCCGCGGGCGCCATTAACACGCCTGCCATCCTGCAGCGCTCCGGCATCGGCTCGGCTGGCCAGCTCCGCTCCGTGGGCATCGACCCCGTCGCGGACGTACCGGGAGTCGGGGAGAACCTGTCCGATCATCCGGCGGTCACCATCTGGGGGGTGCCGGCGACGGCCAGCTGGACAGCGGACTGCCCCTTGCATCAGGTGATGGCACGGGCGCTGGCCTCGAACGGCCGTCTCGATCTGGGGGTCTTTCTGGCCACGAACGTTGCGGGTGCCGACATACCCGTGATCGGCCGCGCTCTGGGCGCGGAGACGGTGATGTCGGTCTCCGCCGTCTTGCTCGCCCCGGCATCGCGTGGCTCCGTCCGCCTGAGGGACAGCTCGCCGCAGGCCAAGCCCGCCGTGACGCTCGGACTGGCCTCCGAACGCGCTGACATCGACGAGCTTATGGAGGCCACCCGCCTGGCCTGGTCTATCGTGCGCCGGACTCCGCTGGCCGGGCTCGTGGGCCGGATCGTCATCTGGACCGACCGGATGGTGTCCGACAGCGCCCTGCTGAAGACGGCGATCGCCCGGTTCGCCTGCCCGCTGTGGCACGCGGCCGGGACGGCGAGGATGGGGCCGGTCACCGACCCGATGGCCGTCGTCGACGCGCGGTGCAGGGTTCATTCGGTGCCGGGCCTGCACGTGGTCGACGCGTCGGTGATGCCCTCGGTCCTGAGGGCGACCCCCAACCTCAGCTGCATCATGCTCGCGGAAAGGGTGGCCGAATGGATGGCGTAGCGCTAACGGAGCACGAGCCTTTCCCGCTGACCGATCTCCAGGAAGCCTACGTGGTGGGCATGTCGCGCCTGGTGGAGCTCGGCGGCTTCCTGCCCAGCTTCTATGCCGAGCTGGATGTGGCCGGACTCGACCTCGACCGGGCCGAGGTGGCGGTCAACCAGCTCATCTCGCATCATGACCACCTGCGCACCGTCGTGCTCCCCGACGGCACCCAGCGCGTCCTGTCCGTCGGGGAGGCAGGCCCGTTCTCGCTGCGGGTCGCCGATCTCGCCGGCATCGGTCCGGATCGCCAGGAGGCCGCGATCAGGCAGACCCGCGCGCTGATGTCCGAACACGGCGTGGATCCAGCGCGCTGGCCGCTGTTCGATATCGCGGTCAGCCGCATCCGGCCGCACCGGGCCCGTGTCCATATCGCCATGAGCCTGCTGCTGCTGGACGGGCGGGGTATCCGCCAGGTGGCGCGAGAATGGCGTGAGCTGTACCAGGATCCGCGAAGCGTCCTGGCCACCGCGCCGATGACGTTCCGGGACTGTGTGCTGACGTTGCTGGCGAACCGCGAGAGCGCCAGGTACAGCCGCCAGTGGCGGTACTGGGAGGCGCGCCTCCGCACGCTGCCCGGCGCGCCCCGGCTCCCGCTCGCCCGCCCGCCCGAGAGCATTGATCCGGTGCGCTTCACCCGGCGCGTCTGTCACCTGTCGGCCGTTCAGTGGCAGCGACTGTGCGCTACCTTCCGCCAGCACCGGCTGCTGCCCACCACGGCGATGCTGCACTTGTTCGCCGAGACACTCGGCGCGTGGGCGGCGGACCCTCGGTTCTGCGTGAACGTCCTGCACCAGGGATGGTCGGCCAGCCATGAGGAATGGAGCAGCGTCGTCGGGCAGTTCGGCGCCACCATCCCGGTCGAGGTCAGCGGGAACGGCACATTCTGGGAGCGTGCGCTGCGAACGCAGCGCCAGCTATGGAGCGATCTGGAGAACGGCGACGTGAGCGCCGTGCGAATCGCCCGTGAAATGGCGATCCGCCAGGGCCAGCGACCGCGGGCGATGCTGCCGTACGTGTTCACGAGCATGCTTCCGTCTGGGACTGACCACGCGGCCAGGCCAGCTGCGCTGCCGGCCTGCCGCACCGTATACAGCAGCATGCGCACGCCGCAAGTGCTGATCGACAATCAGGTCATGGAGGCCGCAGACGGCGGGGTTGACAGCCTGTGGGACATAGTCGACGATGCGTTCCCGGCGGGACTTCCCGATCTCATGTTCGCGGCGTATCGGGACATGGCGCGCACCGTGGCCGAGCCCGACGAGGCCCTGACGATGCCCGACCCGGTGCCGGCTGGCCACCGGCGCCGCGTGGCCGAGCTGAACAGCACGTCCGGCGCGCCGCCCGCCGGGCGGCTCGAGGACGGCTTCCTGAAGCGGGCGGCCAGCCAGCCCGCCGCACCGGCCCTGGTCGCGCCCGGCGTCACCATGACGTACCAGGAACTGGAGAGAGTGTCCCGGATCATCGCGGTGTCGCTGACCGAACGGGGCATCGGCCGCGAGGACGTGGTACCGCTCGTGATGGCCAAGGGCTGGCAGCAGGTGGCCGGCGTCCTCGGCATCTTGCGCGCCGGCGCGGCTTACTGCCCGGTCGACGCCGGGCTGCCGGCCGAGCGGATCCGCATGATGGTCGCGGACTGCTCCGCCCGGATCGTGCTCGTCCAGCCGGGTCACGCGCCAGACCTCGGCGCTACCGCGGTGACCACGCTGATCGTGGACATGCCGGACGCCGGGGATGCCCGCGCCCCGCGGCCGGGCGGCGGCAGATCCTCCGATCTCGCCTACGTCATCTACACATCGGGCTCGACGGGGCGCCCCAAGGGCGTCATGGTGGAACATCGTGCGGCTCTGAACACGGTGCTCGACATCGGCGCACGCGTCGGGCTCGGCCCGCAGGACCGGGTCTTCGGCATCTCCTCGCTGAGCTTTGACCTCTCCGTCTGGGATATCTTCGGCACGCTGGGGGCGGGCGGCTGCCTGGTGATCCCAGAGTCGACGGCACAGGCCGACCCGGTGGGGTGGGCCGCCGCCGCCGGCCGGAACCGGATCACCGTGTGGAACTCGGTGCCAGCCCTGGCCGAGCTGCTGGCGGAGGCGGCGGGAGAAGGTTCCGGGGGCACGCGGTGGCCCATCCGCTGTTTCCTGCTCAGCGGCGACTGGATTCCGGTCTCTTTGCCGGGCAAGCTGCGCGCGCTGTGGCCGGAAGCGCGCATCATCGCCCTGGGCGGCGCGACCGAGGCGTCGATCTGGTCGAACAGCTACGACGTCGGCACGGTCGATCCCGCGTGGCACAGCATTCCCTACGGCACGCCGTTGCGTCATCAGACAATGACGGTACGTGATCACGCGCTCGGCCTTCGGCCGCCCTGGGCCACCGGCCGGATCTACATAGGCGGCGCCGGGCTGGCCCGCGGTTACTGGCGCGACGACGAGCGCACCAGCGAACGATTCATCCGCCATCCGGACACCGCACAGCGGCTCTACTGGACCGGTGACCTCGGGCGGTATCTCCCGGACGGCACCATCGAGCTGCTCGGCAGGGAAGACCGGCAGGTCAAGATCCAAGGGTTCCGCGTTGAGCCCGGCGAGGTCGAGGCGGCTATCCGCAGTCATCCGGCGGTGCGTGACTGCGTGGTCTGCGCCGAGGAGTCCCGCGGCCATCTGGTGTCACTGGTTGTGGCGCGGCCGGGAGAACATCTCGGCGCTGCCGGGGTCCTTGCGCACGCGCGCGCCAGGCTGCCGCACTACATGGTTCCCCGGCGGATACGGCTGGCCGATCGTCTTCCCCTGACACCGAACGGGAAGACAGACCATCACGCCGTGCTGGCCATGATGCGCACGGCGCAGGATCACGGCGCCGCCGGCCGGCCTGTCCCGGGGCCGGATGAGCCGCTTGTCCGGCGGCTGTGCGAGCTGTGGGCCGAACTCGCCGGGGTTCCCCGGGTGGGCCCGGACGATGATTTCCTCGCGCTGGGCGGCTCGTCTTTGCAGGTGCTGCGGCTCGTCAACCGGCTCAGGGCCGAGTCGGGAATCGAACTGGCGTTCGGGGACGTGTTCGGCGCTTCGTCGGCCCGAGGCCTGGCCGCCTGCATCGGGAAGGCGGGCCGTCCGCGGGACGGCGGCCGACCCGGCAGGTCCGCTGTCCAGCTCGCCGGCGGCCCGGGGCGAGAGCTGTTCCTGTTCCATCCGGTGGGCGGCTCGGTGGCCTGCTACCGGGAGCTGGCGCGGGCGTGGGCCGGACCCGTTCACGCCTTTCAGAGCCGTGGCCTGGCCGGAAACGCGGGCGACGATGGCGATCCCGATCTGGAGACGATGGCGGCGCGGTACCGGGCTGAGGTCGAGCGAATCAGCCCGGACGGCCGCTGTCTCCTCGGCGGCTGGTCAATGGGCGGAGTGCTGGCTTATGAGGTCGGCCGCCAGCTATCGGATCAGGGGCGCGAATGCGATGTCTTCATAATCGACAGCGAGCTGGCGGACTCTCCCCGGCTGACGGACGACGCCGCGGTGAACGCGGACTTCCTCATGGATCTCGCGGGCGGCCACCTGCCCGCCGCCGTGATATCGGATATCCGGTCAGGCACCGGTGATCCGTCGGCCGTCGCCTGGCAGGCGGCGCTCGCCCATCAGCTGCTGCCCGCCGCCACCGGCATCAGCCTCTACCGACGGCTGGTGGCCATCTACGCCCGGAACGCTGACCTGCTCGCCAGGTATCGTGCGGGACTCTCGGATCTTCCCGTCCTGCTGTTCGTCGCCGGGAAGCACGCGAACCGGCCGGATCCGGTCCCCGCCTGGCGGGCGGCGTGCGCGGGCCTGGAGACCGAGGAACTGCCCTGCGACCATCATTCAATTGCCGCGGGCGAATGGCTCGCGGAGATCGCCGCGAGGGTCTGGGAATGGCAAAGCGCGCGGACGCCGTAGGTCCGCCTCGTCCGTAGGGAGAAAATATGGCAACGCAGATATCCCCGATGCTGGCCGTCAGCGACGGGGCGCGCGCGGTTGAGTTCTACAAGAACGCGTTCGGGGCTGCCGAGGTGTGGCGGATCGGTAACGACGCCGAGGTAGGCGTGGCCGGCCTTGCGATTGACGGCGCCGCTTTTTTCCTGGCGGTCGAAACACCGGATTATGGTACGCGTTCACCCGACCAGGTCAGTTACACCACGGTACGGATCGAGCTCTTCGTCGACGACCCTTATGAAGTACACCGCCGCGCGGTGGCCGCGGGCGCAATCGACTGCGATCCGGTTATCGAGCACAACTACCCGATGTCAGGCCCGCATCCCATCAAGCGGATGCTCCAGGGTGGCGTGACGGATCCATTCGGGCACCGCTGGCTGATCGGTAAAGTGCTGGAGTAGTATCCGGCCATGCAAACGCAGGTAGCGATTATCGGCGGAGGTCCGGCTGGTTCGGCGTGCGCGATTTTCCTGGCGCGCCTCGGTATCTCTTCCGTGATTATCGAGAGAGACACCTTCCCGCGGTTTCACATAGGCGAATCGCTGACCGGGGGAAGTGCGGAGCTGATCCGGGAGATGGGGCTCGAAGACCAGATGGCGTCGCTGGGCTTCCCGGTCAAACGCGGGATCTGGGGCCACGGGCCGGCCGGCTTCACCCCGTTCTGGGTCCCGATCAAAGTCCGGGAGACCGCCGCGTCCGGCCTCCGCGAGTCGCACGCCTGGCAGGTCCGGCGGTCGACGTTCGATGAAATGCTGCTGAGGCACGCCCGGGAACGCGGCGCCACCGTGGTGCGGGGAACCGCCAGCACGCCGCTGTTGAGTCCCGACGGCCGCGCCGTCGGGGTGGAAGTGATCCTGCCGGACCAGTCGACGGCGCGCATCGGGAGCGATGTCCTTGTCGACGCGTCGGGGCAGCGGACGTTCTTCGCCAACGCCGGGCTGACGGGCAGCAAGCACCGCGGCCGGTACTCCAGGCAGGTGGCGATCTACTCACATTTCACCGGAGCGATCCGTGACACGCCGCAGTGGGGAAATATTCTCACTTTCTTCAAGAACAAGCATTACTGGTCCTGGTTCATTCCGCTCGATGAGTCGCGGACGAGCATCGGCTTTGTGGTCCCGGGCGACTACTACCGGTCGCGAGGCGAGTCGAAAGAGGACTTCATCGAACGTGAGCTGAAGGAATTCAACGGGAATCTGGCCGGCCGGGTCGCCGATGTCACGCGCGTGGAGGAAGTCCGGGCGACATCCAACTACTCGTATCACGTGGACGACTACACGGGGAACGGGTGGATGTGTATCGGCGATGCACATCGATTTGTCGATCCGCTCTTCAGCTTCGGCCTGAACATCGGGATGGCCGAGGCGCGCGAGGCGGCTCGCATGATCGGCGGCTTCCTCGCCGGCGAGACGCGCGGCACGGTCCGTCCTTTCGCCGCGTTCGAGCGGTGGTCGGACCGGGGCCTCGACCGTGCCCAGACAATGCTCGACGGATTCTGGGAGACCACTTTCTACTTTGGCATGCTCGTTCGGAAATTCGAAGAGAATTTTATCGACCTCTTCGCGGGCCGGCTCTGGGATGATGATGACTATCCAGCCATTATCGCGATGCGGGAACGGCTGGCCGAGCATTTCGCGGCGGACTAACCTCCGCGGCATGTATGGCGTACTTTGTCGCGGGTTGTATGACATGGCTCAATGACCCATGATTTCCTCAGTCGGGCATTCCGCATTAGTGCCGGCAGGCGCTGTTATGGCTGAGTGGAGTCGATAATGGAGGTTCTGATCCGGGGGCTGAGCAAGAACTTTGGCACGGTGAAGGCGGTCTCGGATCTGACCGTCAGCATCGAACCTGGGCAGGTGACCGCGTTTGTCGGGCCGGACGGCGCGGGCAAAAGCACGACGCTGCGGATGATCCTGGGGCTGATCCATCCCGACGCCGGGGAAGCCCTGATCGGGGAGCGGCGTTACCGGGAGCTGCCGCGGCCGCGCCGCGTGGTGGGCGCGGTGCTCCACCCGAGTGGCCTTCACCCCGGCCGGCGCGGACTAGATCACCTGCGGATCCTCGCGTGCGCGAGCGGGTTGCCCGGATCCCGGGCCGAGGAGGCCCTCGAACGGGCCGGGCTCACCAACGCCGCCAGGGAACCGATCCGCCGGTACTCACGGGACATGCGGCTGCGGCTGGTAGTCGCCGCCGCGCTGGTCGGCGACCCGGAGGTACTCATCCTCGATGAACAGCCCGACGGCGCCGAGCTGGCCGAGGGCGCGTGGCTGTGTCAGCTTCTGGCTGGCCTGGCGGCGCAAGGAAAGACGGTGATCGTCGCGTGCCCGAAGCTCGCGGATGTCAGCGCGCTCGCCGGCCGGCTCGTGGTCCTCAACGGCGGCCAGCTGCGGTTCGCCGGCTCGTTCGCGGAGTTCTGCGACGGAAAGGATCTGGCTGCTCTCGAGGCGTCGTTCAACGGCCGTACCCAAACGGCCGAATCCAGCCCCAAGGAGTTGCTGTGACCACACTGCTGCACACCGAGTGGCTGAAGCTGCGCGCGACACGCCTCCCGTGGCTGCTGCTGATCATCCCGCTGTTCGTCGTCGCCTATGGGGCCGCCAACGTCATCACCAGCAGCGGCCGCGACGCGCAGCACTCCGAGAACATGGCCGCGGCCGGTGCGCACGTCGGCCTGGTGTCAGTGTTCCCGCTCGTCCTGGGCATCATCGCGATGACCAGCGAGTACCGGCATAGGACGATCGCCGACACGTACCTTTCCACGCCGCGGCGCAGCCATGCGCTGCTGGCCAAGCTCGGCTTCTACGCCGCGGTGGGCGCTGGGTTCGCCATCGTCGCCGCGGTGGTGGACCTGGTGACGATCACAGTGACCCTGAACGCCCGTGGCTATTCATTCCATATCTGGAACTCGAGCCTGTGGCTGACGCTGCTCGGAAGCTTCCTGTGGTGTGCGATGTTCGGCGCCATCGGCGTCGCGGCCGGTGCGCTGATCCGCAACGTGTACATCGCCATCATCGGCACGCTGGTGTTCCTGTATCTCATTGAGGGCGCCATCGCTCAGACGGCGACCGGGTTCAGCCACTGGCTGCCGTTCGCGGCCGGCCAGTCGCTGGCGCACCAGCCCGAGACCGACGGCCTGCCGCCGTGGGTGGCGGGCCTGCTGCTGGCGGCGTACACTGTCGCGCTCTGCGCGCTGACCGTGGTCATCTGCTCTCGGCGGGACCTGGCCAGCGGTGCCCGGCGGAACATGGCCTGACCCGAACATCGCCTCAGCCGGCCTGGTCGCGCGGGCCGGCTGATTCTCGCCGTCAGATGGGGGCGCGGCGCTGCTGGTCGACCGCCTCCATCATGTGCCGCACGTGCTCGGCCTGATGAGCCAGCATTGTGGCGGCTATCTCCCCGAGCGGCGTCTTGCCGTCGCTGATCCCGTCCGCGGCCGGCGGGACGCTGCCGAGCTGCTCATCGGTCAGCGCGCGGACCACCGCGGCGGACTTCGCTCCGCTCTGCTTCAGCAGCTCGACGACCTCCGCGACGCTGACGTCATGGCCGTCGTGCGTTTGCGGCTCGGTTCCGGCCATCGGCGCCTGCCCCGGCTGACCGCTCGCGCCGTCCAGCCACTGCAGGACCTGCCGCGCGCCGTCCGCGAGGTGGACCGCGACCGCGGCCACGGTCGAGCCGGCGTGGTCGCCGCACTCGGCCCGCAGTTCCTCAGCTGTCAGGCCGGACAGGAACTCAGTCAGTCGCGCGTTTTCCTGTTCGATCTGCGTCGCGATGTGCACAGCCTGTTCGCTCATTGGTAAGTACTCCTTCACAAAGTGAGAATTTCCATGCCAGGTCCTGCCGTATCCGCGTCACCGTCGGCCGCGATGATGTTCCTCGCCGCGAGCTGCTGCAGCACGAGCTCCACGGCGTCGAGGACCGTGCTCTGCCCCAGCAGGTCATTCGGCGGGACGTCCGCGGAGAAGCCGGCCAGGATGCTGTTTCGCAGCCGGACGGCCAGCAGGGAGTCGAAACCGAGCTCGCTGAACCGCATATGCCGGAACGTCGAGCGCAGCTCTTCGCCGTCCGCCGCGCTGACGCCGAGCAGTTCGACGGCCCGGTTGAACAGCTCGGTGAGCAGGATTTCGCGCGCGGCATCCGGTTCCGTGACGGCCAGCTCGGTCAGCCTGGCTGTGACATCCCCGTCCCGGTCGGACCCATCCGGGTGGCTCGTGCCGGGAGCCGCGGTCAGGAGGCCGTCGAGGAGCGTGTCCGGATCCCTGCGCCCCAGGGCGCCCCGGAAGCGGTGCCAGGCGATTGCGGCTAGGCCCGTGTGGGCGGTGGCCGAGCCCAGCAGCCGGCCGAGCGCATCGAGCGCCGCGCCGGCGGGAACACTGGCCATGCCGATCGAGTCAAGCCGGGCGAGGAGGTCCGCGCGGGCCGCCATCCCGGCCTGCGCCCACGGGCCCCACCCGATGCTCAGCGCCGTCTGGCCGCGGTGCCGCCGGTACCTGGCCAGACAGTCCAGGAAGGCGTTAGCGACGACATAGTTCGACTGCCCTGCCGATCCGGTGACCGACGCGATCGAGGAGAACAGCACGAAGAAATCAAGCTGAAGCCCGGCGGTCTGCTGGTGCAGATGCCAGGCACCCCGCACCTTGGGGTCCAGCACCTTGCGGAACTGCTCCCAGCCGAGATTCGCCAGGCTCGCGTCGTGCGACACACCGGCGGCGTGCACGACGCCGCGGATCGGGGGCAGCTCGGCCGCCGCGCGCTCGATGATCCTCCTGACGTCCGCCGGGTCGGCCACGTCCGCTTGCCACTCGGTGACGCGTACCCCGCGCGATCGCAGCGCCGTGAGCTGCGCCGGCCCGGGGTCCGCGACGTTCCGGCCGACGGCCAGCAGCGAGCGCGCGCCGCGGTCGGCCAGCCAGGTGGCGACCACCTGCCCGAGGCCGCCGAGGCCCCCGGTGATGAGGTAGGTGCCATCCGGCCTGATCGGCACCGGTGGCGAATCGCCACCGGGCAGCTCGCTTTCCCGCAAGCGCGCCGCGTACCACCGGTCAGCACGCAGCGCGATGTGCCCCGCGCCGGACAGGCTCGCCGCCGCGCTGAGCACCTCCAGAACCGGCGGTGCCGCCCCGGGTTCCAGGTCTGCCTGAACGCAAGTAAGCTCCGGGTATTCCGTGGTGATGGCCCGGGCCATCCCGGTCAGCACGCTCTGCGCGGGGTCTGGCGCTGCGTCCGCCGCCCTCGTCATGGCCGCACCCGCCGAGCAGATCACGACCTGAGGCCGTTCCGCGGCGTAGACGGCGAGGAAATGCTTGAGCAGCAGCATCTGCCGGGCGACGCGATAGGTGTCTCGCAGCGTCGCCGCCTCGCTCCGGCGCGCCCGGAATGGCCCGCCGTGCAGGATCAGCCCGGTGACCGTCGGCAGCTCGGCGCGAAGCTCCGCGAACAGGCGCCGGACGCCGGATTCCGAGTACGGGTTCACGATGCGGGTGCCGGGGACGGGCGGCATTCCCCCGGGCCCGGTGGCGACGGCGATGGCGGTGTGCCCGGCCTCGGCTAGCTGGCTGCGCCAGTCCCGGATGGCGGCGACATCCGCGCCAAGGATCAGCCACGTCCCTGGCGTCGCCGGAGCGGCGGCATCCGGCAACTCCCGCCAGCCGACCTCGTAGCGGCGCAGCGGCGCGCTCTCAGGCGCTACCGGCAGCGCGCTGAACCGCAGACCCTCGATCGCCGCCAGGCACTCACCCGATTCGGAGAGGATATCCAGGTCCATCGCGAAGTCTTCGGATTCCTGACGGCCGTGAGCGCGTGCGTGACACCACACGCGCTGGGGGAGTTGCCGGTAAACCGTGATCCGGCCGAGGCCGGCCGGCAGCCAGAGGGTTTCCCCGCCGTCCAGGAAGGCCGCTGCGACGTGAAAGCACGCGTCGAGCGTCACCGGATGGAGCACGTACGCCCCGGCGTCACCGGCCGCCGGGCCTGCCTCGATGAGCCCGAGCGCCTCGCTACCGCCGGGCAGGACCCATACCTGTTTCAGGCCGCGGAAGGCCGGGCCGTAGTCGAGGCCCAGGGCGTGCAGGCGCGGGTACAGGTCCTGAATGTCGCGGGTGGTCATCCGCGTGCGCAGCTCGGCGGGATCCCGGTCCGGGGGCAGCGTCCGCGGCCCGGCAGGCCGGGCCGCGGCGACCGTCGCGTTCTCGGTCCATCCGGTGCCGCGACCAGGAACCCGGCTGAAGCACCCGAGACGGATCGCCTCGCCGCTCGGGTCCGCCGCCGCCTGCAGATCGGCAGGCTGATCGTCGGTGAGCTGGATGAGCTGGCCGAACTTCACGCCCTCGAGGGTCCATGCCTGCGCTGTGCCGTTGGTAGCTGTGCCGGCCTCGCCGGCGGCGGCCGTGCGGGCGGCGGCCAGCGCCCATTCGATGATCGCGGCGGCCGGCATCACCGGAGCGCCCAGCACGCGATGCTGGCCAAGGAACCACGGCCGCGCGGTCGTGACGGCCTGGTTGAACCAGCGGCCTGACGTGCCGGCCAGATCGGCCGCCACGCCTAGCAGCGGATGCGCCGTGGACGGTGTCCCGGACTGCTCCGTGCGCCCGCGAACGTACCAGTAGCGCTGTGCCCGCAGCGGATAGGCCGGCAGCGGGACCACGCCCGGCGCCGGCGCGGCGTTCCCGGAGCGGGCGCGGTGCAGACCGGGCCAGTCGACGCCGCCGCCGTCCGCGTACCACGCCGCCAGGCTGCGCAGGAACCGGCGGCCGTCGGTATCGCCGCGACGGGCGCTGAGGAGGCAGCTGGCGTCCGGCTGCGCGGCGGCGGCGACGGCGGTTAGCGCGGGATTCGGGCCGGCCTCAACGAACGTCTGGCAGCCTCGCGCCGCGAGTGTCTGGATGCCCGCACCGAACCGGACCGGGCCGAGCATCTGGCGGACCCAGTAGTCAGGGTCGATGGTGGCGACCTCGCCCGTCACGTTGGAGATGATGGGGATGCGCGAGGGCTGGTGCGGGATCTGGCCGGCGTACCGGGCGAACTCCGGCGCCGCCTCCCGGATCAGCGGGGAGTGGAAGGCCCGGGTGCCCGCGAGCCGTGACACGCGGGCGTCCTTGGCCGCGTAACGTTCGGCCAGGTCTGCGGCGACCGCCTGGTCGCCGGATATCACCAGATGCCCGGGTCCGTTCTCCGCCGCGATGGCTATCAGGCCGTCGCCGTTCGCCTCGACGTCCTCGCGCAGGCCCGCGAGCACGCGTTCCGGCGCGTGTACCGCGTACATGGCGCCCGGTGGGGTGAGGTCCTGCATCAGCTGTCCGCGCATGACGACGAGCCGGATCGCGTCCTCGGCGCTGAGCACCCCGCCCACGCAGGCGGCCACGTACTCGCCGAGGCTGTGGCCGAGCAGATAGTCGGGCCGCACACCGCACGCCTGCCAGAGCGAGGCGATGGCATAGCCGGTTACGAACATGGCCGGCTGCGCGTACCTGGTCTGACCGAGATCCACCTGCTCACCGGGGGTACCGCAGATCGTCGGCCGGAGGGGCCGGCCGAGAAGCTCCGCGACCAGCTCATCGCAGCGGTCCACGACGTCGCGGAACAGGGCGTACTCGGCGTATAGCATCTCCGCCATGCCCGGGGCCTGTGCTCCCTGCCCGGCGAAGAGGAAGGCGGACGTCCGGGTTCCGGCCATCCCCGCGGCGACGCCGGGCGGCGCATCGCCCGCGCGGTACCGCCGGAGCAGCTCTGCGGCATGGCCGGGTGAGGTCGCGAGCACGGCGAGCCGGTGCCGGTGATGATCCCGGCGCGCGCCGGCCGTGTGGCAGACCGCGGCCAGCGGCAGATCGCGACCTGGCGGGCCGCTCAGGAAGCCGGCATATCCGTCCGTGAGCTCGAGTAGCGCAGACCTGGTCTTCGCGGAGACGGGAAGCACGTACCACCCCGCTTCCGCGTCCCCGCTGTGCTCGCGCTGCCGCGGCGGCGGGTCGGCGCTCTCGGCGCTCTCGGTCGCGATCACGTGTGCGTTGGTCCCGCCGAACCCGAAGGAGCTGACCGCGCCCGCGCGGGGGTATGGGCCCGCGGGCCACTCCTGGGCCGCCTCCGGGATCCGGAGCCGCGTCCCATCGAGGCTGATGTAGGGGTTGAGCTGGCGTAGATGCAAATGGGCCGGGAGCAGCCCGTGCCGCAGCGATAGGACGAGCTTGATGAAGCCCGCGATGCCCGCCGCGGCCTCCAGGTGACCGATGTTCGTCTTGACCGAGCCTACCCATACGGGCGCGCCGGGTCCGGTGCCGCCGTAGACGGATGTCAGGGCGCCGACCTCTATGGGATCGCCGAGACTCGTTCCGGTCCCGTGTGCTTCCACGTAGCCGACCTGCTCCGGTGGCAGCCCGGCGGCTGCGAGAGCCCGGCGGATCACGGCCCGCTGCGCGAGCCCGCTCGGGGCGGTAAGGCTGTTGCTCTGCCCGTCCTGGCTGACCGCCGAGCCCCTGATCAGGGCGAGAAGGCGGTCGCCCCGGCGAATCGCGTCGGCCTGGCGCTCCAGGATGACGACGCCGCATCCCTCTCCGCGCACATAGCCGTCGGCACTGGCGTCGAAGGTCTTGCACCGGCCATCTGGAGCGAGCATGCCGGCCTGGGACAGGCTCGCGGTGATGCCGGGATCAAGGAGCAGGTTCACGCCGCCGACGATCGCGAGATCGCATTCACCGAGCCGCAGGCTTGCGACAGCCTGATGGAGCGCGACCAGCGACGAGGAGCACGCGGTGTCGACGGCCTGGCTGGGGCCACGGAGGTCAAAGAAGTAGGAGATCCGGTTCGCCGCGATGCTCAGGGCATTGCCGGTGCCGGCGTACCCATCGGGCTCCGCCCGGTCGCGCGCCATCAGCTGCCGGTAATCGCTGCCGCTGATGCCCACGAACACACCGGCGTTGCTGCCGGCGATGGAGCCTGGCGGGATCGCCGCGTCCTCGAGGGCACGCCAGGTGACGGTGAGAAGCAGCCGCTGTTGCGGATCCATGACGCGGGCCTCGGCGGCCGAGACGCCGAAGAACCCGGCGTCGAACTCGTCGATGCCGTTGATGAAGCCGCCCCGCGGGGCGTCGGCCGAGGACCGTTCCGCGGGGCCGTCGCCATCGGGACCCGCCCCTTCGCGCGGCCTGGGCGGCGTGCCGACGGCATCCCTCGCGTGCACCAGCAGATCCCAGAACTCGTCGGCTGAGCGCGCGCCGGGGAACTCGCACGCCATCCCGACCACGGCGACTGGCTGCGAGGTGCGCGCGCCATCCTCCAGGCGGGCCGCCGGCTCGCCGCACGAGATGAACCGCGCGAGCCGCGCGATGGTCGGGTGGTCGTACAGGCACAGCGGATCGACCCGGCGCCCGAGCCATCCCTGGAGGTCTCCGGAGATGCCGACCAGCGTCACCGAATCAATGCCGAAGCTGGCGAAGGGCGCATCGACCGCGACCTCATCCAGCGGCAGCCCCTTCAGGGCGGCGATACGGGCGACCAGCCAGCCGGTGACGGCCGCGTACCCGGCTGGGGCCGCTGGCGCCGCGTCGCCTCGCCACGTGTATTCGACGGCGAGAAGCCCGTCCAGGTAGAGCTGCCTGCATTCGTTGCGGCGCACCTTGCCGCTCGTGGTCATCGGCAGGGAGCCCGGCCTGATCAGTATGACGGCCGCCGGAGCGAGGTCGTGCTCGGATGTCACCTGGAGCCTGATGCTTTTCGCGACGGCCTCCGGATCGGCCGCGCGGCGATCCGACAGCTTCAGCTCGTGGACGATGACGAGTTGTTCGCCGCCGTCGGCTGTGACGGAAAAGGCCGCGCCGCGGTCCGTGGCGAGCGCCGGGTGAGCGTCCCCGGCGGTGCGCTCGATGTCATGCGGGTGGTGGTTGAGGCCGTGGATGATGATCAGGTCCTTCAGGCGCCCGGTGATGTACACGTTCCCGCCGTACCGCACTCCGAGGTCCCCGGTGCGCAGGAACGGACCGCGGCCGTCCGGCAGGCGTGCGCCGAAGACGGACGCCGTTTCGTCCGCTCGTTCGCGGTACCCGGCGGTGACCGTCTCACCGCGCACCCAGATCTCTCCCTCGGTGCCTTCGGGGCATGGATGGCCGGATGCCGGGGTGACGATCACCACTTCGGTATCCAGCAGCGGCCGCCCGACACCCACCAGCCGCTGTGTCCTGGCGCTCCCGGGCGGCGCTGGCGTCAGGCGCCCGTGGCCCAGCTCGTCCGCGTCGCACGCCGTGATCGCCGCCGGCGTGCTCCGGTCATGAATGCAGACGGCAAGGGTGGCCTCTGCCAGCCCATAGCCGGGCACCAGCGTCTGGAAGCCGGCGCCGACGGGGCCGAAGGCGGCGGCGAACGCCTCCAGCGTCTCTGCCCGGACAGGCTCGGCGCCGACGACGATGGCGCGCAGGCATGACAGGTCCAGACGCCGGCGATCCTCCTCCGTGACCTTCTCACAGCACAGCGCGAGGGCGAAGTTGGGAACGAAGGTCGCGGTTGCCCGGTACCTGCTGATGGCCGCCAGCCAGCGCAGCGGAGCCTGGACGAACGCCATGGGCGGCATCAGGACGACGGCCGCGCCGACGGACAGCGGGAGGAGCAGCCCGCCGATGAGGCCCATGTCGTGGAACAGCGGAAGCCAGCTGACCATGACCTCGTCCGCGCGGACTCCCACGCCCCCCTCCAGCATGCGGCACTGATAGACGAGGTTGCGATGGCTTACCCGCACGCCGCGCGGCTGACTGGTCGATCCCGACGTGTACTGGAGGTACGCCAGCCTGTCCGGCTCGATGCCCGGATCCTCCCAGGCGTAGCTGGATTCTGGTATGTCCTCGATACCCACCGCGGTGCAGCCTGCCGGCAGCATCTGCTGGATCCTGCCGGCCTTCGCCCGGACCGTGACGACCATCTGCGGGGCGCAGTCAGCGATGATCCCGGCGATCCGCTCGGTCTGCCGTCCCCGGGCGGGAACCGACCCCGGAACCGCGACAGCCCCCGCATAGAGGCAGCCGAGGAACGCCGTGACATACCCCGTGCCCTGCGGCAGGAGCAGCAGGACACGCTCGCCAGCCCCCTCCCGTGCCCGGAGGAACGCCGCGAAGGAACGCGCCCGGCGGTCCAGTTCCCCGAAACTGACCCGTTCTGCCTCCGATTCACCGTCCGGCAGCATGACGAGCGCCGTTCTTTCCGGTGTACGGCGGGCATGCTCGCGGATCCTGTGCACAACGGATTGAGTTCCGGTGAGCGAGCCTTCGCTGATTTCGGCCATGATCTTCCCTGTTCGCATGCGCGGACGGCGTCATACGCTAAAGCTCGGATAAAACGGCGCACATCAATTCTCAGACAGTGGCCTGTGCCGTGCGCAACCCCGGCATTTTCCCCAGTCGAACAGACGGCCACGGCGATCGTCGTGTGCCGCCTGCTATCCTGGCATTGCATCCATGCCGCCGGACGAACGTGGAGATGTCATATCGCCATGGCTGACCAGTCCGATGTACGCCGTATCGTTCTCTCGCTGCCCGAGACCAGGGAGGCGGACGACCACTTCGGCTTCACCGTCCGGAGCCGGGGAGGCAAATACAGAGGTCTGGTGTGGGCCTGGAATGAACGTGCCGCCCCGGGCGAGCCACGGATACCGAACCCCGGAGTCGTCGCGATCCGGACGGCTAATCAGCAGGAGAAAAATGTGCTGATAGCCGCTGACCCGGCAAAGTTTTTTACCGAGCCGCATTACAGAAATTTCCCCGCCGTACTCGTCCGGCTGGCCGAGGTTGACGCCGATGAACTCGAGGAGCTCATTACCGATGCGTGGCGTTACCTGGCACCGCGTCGGCTGGTGAAATCATTCGACGAAGGCCGGTAATCCGGGTGCGGTCAGGCCTGCCTCAGCGGGCGCAGATCGTCGTATTCGCCCGCCAGATAGCGGGCGCGGCAGGACGGCCGCTGGATCTTGCCGCTTGACGTGCGCGGCACCGTTCCGGCGGGCGCGACGACAACGGTGTTCACGGCGAGGCCGCTGGCGGCGAGGACACGTCGTCGCACCGCCGCCGCGGTCTTTACCGCCGAGCCGTCGCCCCCTCGCGTCTCCACCACGACCACGATCTCCGTATCGTCCTCCCGTTCGGCCATGAAGGCGGCTGCCACCTGGCGCAGGCCCGGGTCGTCGGCGACCGCCGCCATCTCGATGTCCGCCGCGTGGTAGTTGGCACCGCAGTGCACGAGTACGTCCTTGGTCCTGCCGGTCACCACCAGGCGGCCGCCGGAGAGGTAACCGGTGTCGCCAGTGCGGAGGAAACGTCTGCCGTCTAGCTCGGCGAAATGGCCGTCGGTCCCGTCCCAGTAACCATCGGTCACGCTCGGCCCCGACACCCAGATCTCGCCTTCGGTGCCGTCGGCCAGGGGCTCGCCCGTCTCGGGGTGGGCCACGGTCACCGTCTGGCCCGGCACGGAGCTCCCGCAGCTGACCCGGCCGAGACCGTCGGCCGGGCGGCCGTCCCAGTGCTCACCGGAGACGAGAAGGGTGGCCTCGGCCAGCCCGTAACACGGGAAGAACGCCCTCTGATCAAAGCCCGCGGATGCGAAGGTACGGGCGAACGCCTCCATGGTTCGCGTCCGCACGGGCTCCGCGCCGTTGAAGGCGACCTCCCAGCACGACAGGTCGGCACGCGAGACGCCGCCCTCCCTGGCGTGCCTGCGCACGCAGAGGTCGTACGCGAAGTTGGGGCCGCCGCTCACGGTCGCGCGGAAGTCGGAGATCTGCCGCAGCCATTCGAGCGGCCGTTTGAGGAAGTCGAAAGGAGCCATCAGCCGGACCGGGAAGCCAACGAAAACCGGGGTCAGGATGCCGCCGATGAGGCCCATGTCGTGATAGGGGGGCAGCCACATCATGGCCCGTGACGTCCGGTCGACGTGCATGCGGCGGGCAATCGCGCGCATGTTGTGGCGCAGGTTACCGTGCCGCACGACTACCCCCCTCGGCGCGGAACTGCTGCCCGACGTGTACTGGATGAGTGCGATGTCGCCGGCCGCCGGAAGCGGCAGCCCAGCGCGGGGCCGGTCATCCGCCCGCTGGGTGAGTACCCGGCCACCGTACGTCCTGACCACCCCCGCCGCGGCATCGTCGGCCAGCACCGTGGGCGTGCCCAGGTCTCGCATGATCCGCGTCAGCCGGGCCCTGCTGGCCTCGGGCCTGCCGGGGTCCGGCGGATATGCCGGAACGGCCGGGACGCCGGCCAGGAAGCACGCGTAGACGGCGACGACGTACTCGAGTCCGGGCGGATAGAGAATCACCGTCGGCTCGTGTGCGCCGTCATGATACCGCAGGATGCTTGTTGCCATCCCGGCCGCCCGTTGCCACAGCTCGCCGTAGGTGAGTGCCTTTACCGAATGTCCAGGACACACAAATTCATAGGCGACGGTACCGGGAGTCGCGCTGGCCCGTTCGGCAAGGATTCCCGGCAGATCTGCTGGTTCGGTCATTGTCAGCCTGCCTTGTCCGGATCGCGAGCGTGGGCGGCGTCATACCGTATGGCGGGATTGCCCGCACCACAAGCGCGTCGCATGCCGGCTGGACACCCCTTGCTCCCCTCCGGCGAATCCGGTGAGGATGGGCCGCACCCGAGCGAAGGAGAATTCAAGTGGGCATCCACGACATCCCCCTGCGCACCCTCTCCGGTGAGCCCACTACCTTGCGGGAACTGGCGGCCCGGTCGGTCCTCGTCGTGAACGTCGCTTCGCGTTGCGGTATGACGCCTCAGTACGAGGGGCTGGAGCAGCTTCACCGGCAGTTCAGCGACCGGGGATTCGCCGTGGCCGGCTTCCCGTGCAACCAGTTCGGCGGGCAGGAGCCGGGCACGCCGGAGGAGATCAGGGAATTCTGCACGTCAACGTATGACGTCACGTTTCCCATGCTTGAGAAAATCAAGGTGAACGGCCGGGATCAGCACCCGCTGTACGCCGAGCTCACAAAGGCGGCCGACGCGGATGGCAAGGCCGGTATTGTCCGGTGGAACTTCGAGAAGTTTCTGGTCTCGTCCGGCGGGGAGGTGCTGGCCCGGTTCCGTTCCGGCACATCCCCCGAGGCACCGGAGGTTGTCAAGGCCGTGACGGCCAGCCTGGCCTTGTAATCGTTCGTGAACTAAAGTTCATTGTCGGCAGCCGGTTGCGGGCTGGAAAGCGCATTCGCCCGCGCATACCCAGAACACCTCGTTTCGACAGGAGCCAACAAGTGGCATCAGAAGCCTCTCACCCGGTGATTTCGGTGATGCTGGCAGTACCCGACGCGCAGAAGGCCACCGAGTGGTACAAGCGCGCTCTCGGCGCCACGGAGCTGTGGAACATGGGCCAGGTCGTCGGCCTGGAGGTCGAGGGCGCGCCCTTCTTCCTCGCGGAGCCGGCGAACAACGGGTGGGACACACCTGAGATGGCGGAAACGGTCACCGCGAGAATCGAGCTTTTCGCCGATGACCCGGACGCCTTCGTCGAGCGGGCCGTACAGGCAGGCGCGAGCGGCAGCGCCGGTAGCGTGCAAGAGCATCACCGGCCATGGGGGATACACCGGCAGGGCGGATTTCACGACCCGTTCGGTCACAACTGGCTGGTGGGCGACAAGTCTCCGCTGCGCGGCAGGGAGTGAGCGGCCGCGGCGCCGTCGGCCGCTGAGCCTCCCGTGTCGCCGGGCGCGACTACGCGGTCCGGCCGAGTTCGCTGGCGAACCACCGGATCGTGCGGCGCAGGCCGTCCTCCATCGAGATACGCGGCTGCCACCCGAGCACCGTCCTGGCCAGGGTGATGTCCGGGCGGCGCACGGCGGGATCATCGACCGGCCGCTCGGTGAACTCGATCGGCGAGCGGGAGCCGGTGAGGTCGCGGATGAGACCGGCGAGCGCGCGCATTGAGATCTCGTCTGGGCTGCCGATGTTGACCGGTCCCGGATGGGCGCTGGCGGCCAGGGCGAGGATGCCGCTGACCGTGTCGTCGACATAGCAGATCGAGCGGGTCTGTCCGCCGTCGCCGGTGACCGGGATCGGGTCGCCGCGCAGCGCCTGCCGGATGAACGTCGGGATCGCTCTCCCGTCGTCCGGGCGGAGCCGCGGGCCGTAGCTGTTGAATATCCGTACGATCCCGGTATCGACGCCGTAGGTGTCCCGGTAGGCGGTGGTGAGGGCTTCGGCGTACCGCTTGGCCTCGTCATAGACGCTCCGCGGGCCGACTGGATTCACGTTGCCCCAGTACGACTCGCGCTGCGGATGCTCCTTCGGGTCACCGTAGACCTCCGATGTCGAGGCCAGGATGAACCGGCTGTTCTTGCGCCGGGCCAGCTCCACGGCGTTGAGCGTGCCACTGCTGCCCACGGTGAGGGTCTGGATCGGCAGCCTGAGGTAGTCGGCGGGGGAGGCGGCCGAGGCGAAGTGCAGCACGAGATCGACCGGGCCCGGCACACTCAGATCGTGCGCCACGTCGGCGCGAATGAGCCGAAATTGGTCCCGGCCGGTGAGATGGGCGATATTGCGCCGGGAACCGGTCAGGAGGTTGTCCACGCAGATAACGTCATAGCCGTCGTTGAGCAGTTCTTCGCACAAATGTGACCCGAGGAAACCTGCACCCCCGGTGATGACCGCACGCTTCACCGGTTGTGTATATCGTCGGTTGCTCACCGGCCGCAAGCCCGGTAAAACGCATGACGTGCCCCCTTGCCCCCAGATCTCCGTGGTGATCCCGGTGCGCAGCCAGGCGAGGCAACTCGCCCGAACGCTGGAATGCCTGGTGGACCAGTTGGTGCCGGCCAGCGATTTCGAGGTTGTGGTATCGGGCGACGGGCCGAGTGACGCCGATCTCGGCGTGGCCCGTTCTTACGAGCGCAAACTCCGGCTTCGGTACTGCTCCCAGGAAGATATGGGCTTCCGGCTCAGCGCTGCCCGCAACCGCGGGGCGCGGCTGGCGGCCGCGCCAGTGCTCGCGTTCCTCGAGCCCGGCGTGCTTCCCAACCGCGGCTATGTCACGTCGCTCATCAAGGCGCACGGCAGGCGCTGTGCGGTCACCGGGTACGTCTATGGTTTCAACTGGTTCAGGCCGCCCGTTACCATGAGCAACGAGATCGCCCGGCTATCTCCCGGGGACCAGTACCAGCGCCTGCACCTCGACCGGCGGTTCCGCGACATCCGGCACTATGAGTTCGCTCAGGTGGAATTCGATCTCGGCCGCCTCGCGGCGCCATGGTGGCTCTTCTGGCGTGGGAGCATCTCCATCCGGGCGGACGACTTCTGGCGGGTTGGCGGGTTCGACGAGGACTTCCGCAGCTGGGGCGGCGAAGACGTGGAGCTGGGCCTCCGGCTGACCGATGCCGGGATACCTCTCGCGCTGTCCCGCGAGGCGTGGGCCGTCGGGCTGCCCGTCGATCACGATCACGGCAACGACGAGACCGCCATCGACAACACCCATCTGATTCTCGCCAAGCACCGGACGCCGCTGGTGGAGATGTGTGTCACCGTGGCCATGTCGCGTGTCGCGATTCAGCAGCGGGCGCGGTCCCGGTCGCGGGTGGAGCCCGCCTGCCACGCACTGCTTTCCTGGGCGCGCGAAGCCCGCGGCATCACCGTCACCCGGGAACTCGACGAGGCCACGGCCGGGACTGGCGATGCACCGCGACGGGTGGCCGTGGTCGGGTGCGGCGGAGCGGTGCCCCAATGGTGGGCCACGGCCGCTTCGGCTTACACCCTGCTGGACTTCGACGGCGATCTGCTGCGGCAGGCCCGGGGTTCCGGGCCGTTCCGCTCACTGCACGCGATAGGGGCCTGGACCGGATTTCCCGACAAGGCCTTCGACCTGGTGGTGATCTCGTCTCGGCTGCGAGGATTGTGGGAACGGCTGGGCGCGCCGCTGCTCGCCGAGGCGAGCCGGATCGGTCATGAGGTCGTTGTCGCCGGTGAACTGCGCGGATAGTCCCGGTGGCATGAACGCGGCGGTGGGCCAGAGCCCGGGATCGAGGCCGGGCACCAGCTCGAACAGTCCCGGCAGATCCGCGCAGAGGGCGGCGGACAGCGCCTGGTACGTCGCCGGGTCGAGCTCGGGCGGTGCCTCACGACTGTGGTTTACCCGGGTCTGGATCATGGACTCGCCGCGCCAGTCCGCCGGGTCGACGCCGATGAATTCCAGCGTCCGGCGGATCTGGCCGACCGGATCGGCCGCGCAGCGCTCGTACTGCAGGACCAGCACCTGCTCCGGCGGGTAATGGGCGAACAGCGCCCCGATCTGCACCCCGTACAGGCTCCGTTCGTACTGCTGGTGCAGCAGCGCGTGCGTCATCTGATAGCCGTGAGACCGGTTGTACGACAGCCCGGAAAGGAAACGCTTGACGGGGTCACGCAGCAGCACGAGGATCTTAGCGTTCGGTGCGGCCCGCCGCAGCATGGCCGGCGTCCAGTAGTCGTACATGTAGCGCGGGGTCCATTCTCCGCACACCGTGCCAGGCGGCCGCGGGAAGTAACGGTAGTACGAGGCTGGGTCGAACGCGGCCACCCGCGTGTAGTGATCGAAAAAGTGGACCTCCTTGTCGCGCTGCCCCGGCTCCGCGACGGCGGGATGGGCCGCGAGCAGGCGGTACCACCAGGTCGTGCCGGATCGCATCGTGCCGACGCCGACGAAGTCCGGCGCAGCGATCTCCTCGTTCTCGCGAGCCTCGGGTGGGGGAATCGGCGGCATGATGCCCGGGGCCGCCCTGGCCTGGGGCCGATGACTCATGTCCATGATCACCTCATTCGTCCGGACGCGGCCGGCCGGCTTCGCCGGGTCCCTGGTGGACCGGCGGTCAGCACGAGCCATCAGACAACCATGAACGGCTCCGGTTATCGACTGGGCAAGCTGGCGGACCGTTGACTGCGGGCGGTTCCGCGGCTGGCTGAATGAGGCGGAATAGGTCATTCTGACGCCATGGATTACATCACCGCATGTGCTATTGTCAAAGATGAGGGGGATTATCTTCTGGAGTGGATCGTCTACCACCGGCTTCTTGGTGTAACCCATTTCGTGTTGTACGACAACGGGAGCCAGGTACCGGTCGAGCAAACGGTCAGGCTTTTCGCGAAACACGACGACATCGAGGTCGTCAGCTTTCCAGGGACCGGTCCTCCGGGACGCGGTCGGCAGAATCAGGCCTACATGGATTGCTTCTCCCGGGTCTCCGGAGAGACGGTCTGGCTTACCTTGACCGACATCGACGAGTTCATCGTGCCAATTGAGGATCCCGACCTGGTCGTTCTTCTCCAGCGTTTCGACAAGTATGGCGCCCTGGGGGTGAACTGGCAGACGTTCGGATCCTCCTCGCACCGGGAGAAGCCCACGGGCCTTCAGATCGAGAATTTCAGGTACCGGACCCCGGTCCAGTGGGAATGGAACCGGCACATCAAGTCGATCGTCCGGCCTGAGCGCACGAAGAGGGCCCTGAGCTCGCATTTCTGTACATATCGCGACGGCTGGTGGTGCGTGAACGAGAACGAGGAGCCCGTGATCGGGCCGCACAACGATCCGGTCTCCACGCAGCAGGTTCAGCTCAACCACTACTTCACCAGGAGCCTGGCGGAGTATCAGCTGAAGGTTGCGCGGGGTTCGGGGGACGGGACCGCCAAGCGGGAGCAGTCCTTCCGGGACGTCGACGCGGCCGCCGTGGAGCCGGACGACGCGATCCTGCGATTCGTGCCACGCGTCAGGACCGCGATCAGCGCCGCGTGACCAGGATGCCGCGGCCTCGGACTGTAGGTAGATGTCGCCAGTGCCGGGCGGCTAGGCAAGATTCGTGCTGCGCAATAGGGTGACAGGGACGGAGTTCTTCGTCCCGTAACGCCTGGTCGGCTCTGGCCAGGCGGGCGGCCGTTCGCGAAGCGGGCTTCGCGCGGGTGGTGGTCATGGCGATGGCTGAGAGCCGGAACCTGCCGCGGCTGCAGGAGCAGGTCGAGGCGGTTTACCGCGGCGCGGCTGACCGCCTGCCGCCGGCTGGCGGGGAGGTGCTTGCCTGGCGGGCCGGCCATGTCGCGTCGTTCATCCGGTTCAGCCTTGACGAGCCGGAGGCGATCGGGCACCTGCAGGGGATGGCCGGGAACCTGCGTGACGCCTCCGGGCTGGATGTGCTGCTCCCGAGGGTCCTGGATGGTGCCCTGGCGCTGACGGGAGCGGATTTCGGGAACGTGCAGCTCGTTGATCCGGTGTCCGGTGGCCTGAAGATCGTCACCCAGTCCGGTTTCAGCTCCGAGTTCCTTGGCTACTTCGCGCTGGTCGATGACGATCATTCCGCCTGCGGGAGGGCGGCACGGCACTGTGCTCAGATGGTTATCACGGATGTGACTACCGACCCGGGCTTCGCGCCGCACCGCGAGATCGCTGCCGCCGCGGGTTTCCGGGCCGTGCAGTCCACCCCGCTGACCGATTCGGCCGGGCGGCTGATCGGCATGGTCTCGACTCACTTCCGGGAACCGGGCTGCCCGCCCGGCCGGGACCTGCGGATCCTGGAACTGTATGGAGACCTTGCCGGCGAGACAGTCGCCCGGCAACTGGGCTCGCCGGGCTCCGGCTCCGGCGCGGCGCCGGGTCACGCGGGGGAGGAGCGGGATGACCCTCGGATCCGGCCGCCGGATCTGCTGGTAACGCCGCAGACGGCGGCGGCCGAATTCGCCGGCCATATCGTGCACCGGCTTTTCGCCGCCGGGCTGAGCCTGGCCAGTGCGCAGGCCATCCTCGGGAAGGGCGCGGCAGGCGAGCGGGTGGCGGTCGCCATCGACGAACTTGACAATGCCATCCGCGAGATCCGGACCGAGGTGCTCCGTACGGCTCCGCCCTCGGATTTCCGAGCCTTCTGATCCACTGCGGTTCGTAAAACCACCGCCGTTCTACGATGATGGTCTTAGCTTTTTCGCGGGAGGCGCCGATGGAGCGTGGGGAGGGAGACCGGCCGGATATTCTGCCGCAGTTGCGGCTGGATGAGCTGCTGGTGGAGCTGCAGGGCCGGCTTCAGGCGGTGCTCAGCGCCCGGGACCAGATGCAGGGCCTGCTGCGTGCGGTTGTCGCGATCGGGTCGGGCCTGGACCTGGAGTCCACGCTGCGGCGGATCGTGGAGACCGCGGTCGGCCTGGTGGACGCGACCTACGGCGCGCTCGGGGTGATCGGCGAGGACAGGCAGCTGGCCGAGTTCATCCCGGTGGGCCTGACCGAGGAGGATATCGGCGAGATCCACCACTGGCCCGAGGGGCGCGGCCTGCTTGGCCTGCTGATCCATGATCCGCATCCGCTGCGGCTGGACAACATCGCACAGCACCGCGATTCGTCGGGGTTCCCCGACGGGCATCCGCCGATGCGGAGTTTCCTGGGCGTGCCGGTCCGGGTCCGGGAGGAGGTGTTCGGCAACCTGTACCTGACCGGCAAGCGCGGCGGCGGCGGGTTCACCGAAGACGATGAGGCGGTGCTGGTGGCGCTGGGCGCCGCGGCGGGGGTGGCGATCGACAACGCCCGGCTGTATGAGGCGGCGCGGCGGCAGCAGCGGCAGATCCAGGCCAGCGCCGATGTCACCACCCGGCTGCTGTCCGGGGACGAGCCGGGCGAAGTGCTGGCTGATGTGACCCGGCAGGTGCTCGAGCTGTCCGGCGCGGACCTGGCGGTGCTGGCGATCCCGGATGAGGACGGCCGCCGGTTCACCATCGCCTACGCCGAAGGTGACGGCGCGGACGCGGCCCGGGGACTGGTGATACCGGCCGGGCAGTCGCTGTCCGGGCTGGTGCTGTCCGCCGGTGAGCCGATGACGGCCGGGGATTACGCCGCCGATGAGCGGGTAGCGCCGGTCACCCGCACCGCGATGGGCCATATCGGCCCGGCGCTGGTGTTCCCGCTGGGGGTGCCCGGCAACGTGCGCGGGGTGCTCACCGTCGGGCGGCGGCGCGGCGCGCTGCCGTTCCCGCCCGCCGAGGCCGATGTGGTGGCCTCGTTCGCCACCCAGGCCGGGGTCGCACTCGAGCTGGCTGCCCGCCGCGCGGACGCGGAGCGGCTGTCGTTGTTCGAGGACCGCGACCGGATCGCCCGTGACCTGCACGACCTGGTCATCCAGCGGCTGTATGCCACCGGCATGTCGCTGGAGGGCACCATGCCGATGATCACCAGGCCGCAGGCCAGGACCCGGATCAGCCAAGCGGTCGACGCGATGGACGACACGATCAAGGACATCCGCGCCACCATCTTCGCGCTGCAGACCCGCGACCAGGCCGACTCCGCGCCTGACCTGCGCGCCAGCATCGTCGCACTGACCGAGGAGATGACACCGATGCTCGGGTTCGCTCCCTCGCTGCGGCTCGGCGCCGGACTGCGCACCGACGTCGCCGGGGAAGCGGCCGAGCAGGCACTCGCCGCGCTCCGCGAAGCCTTGTCCAACGCGGCCCGTCACGCCCATGCCACCCAGGTCGACGTGATCGCCGACATCGGCCCGGACGGGGTGCTGTCGGTGCAGGTGACCGATGACGGAACCGGCCTCGCGGATCCTGCGGCGGGCACCCGCCGCAGCGGCCTGCGCAACCTCGCCACCCGCGCCGAGAAACTCGGCGGCGAACTCCGGCTCACAGCCGCACACGACGACACGGATAAGCCCGGCACCAAGCTGGAATGGCGCATACCCCTGACCTGAGCTCAGGAACTCCGGCACCGGAGGCATGGCGTGCAGGCGGCCGTCACAACGATGCCCGCCCCCACGGTCCTCCTGCCCGCCATGTCTCACTGACATCGTATGGAGCGCTGGCCTGCGAGGGCTAGGGACCAAAGTCCCGGCATACACCGGTGACCAAGGACTTTGGTCACTACTCCGGCGCCCTGGCTGGCTGGTTAGCTAGCCTGATGTTCGTCTCCGCGGAGCAGACGCTGACGGTGAGCTTCGCCGACGCGTCCGCGCGGTTTGCCCAGCTGGTTTCCGGCGCCGGGCTGAATGCCGCGTCCCGGGAAATCTACGACGGCGGCGTGGCATACCTGCTCCGGGCCGGGCCGGCCGGGCCGGTGCCCGGGGCGTCCCGGCTGGTCCGGGTCTTGTTCACCGAACCGGCCTACCGCGATGACGAGGTCACCGTGGGCCTGCGCTGGGAGGCGGCCGGGATGACCGGCGGCCTGTTTCCCGCGCTGGACGCGGATATCCGGCTCACCGCCGCGGGGGACCAGGAGGTGCGTGTGACGCTGACCGGCTCCTACCGGCCTCCGCTCGGCGCCGGGCTGGACCAGCTGCTGCTGCACGATGTCGCCACCGCCACGATCGGCGCGTTGCTCACCCAGGTAGCTGGCATCCTCGAAGATCAGGACCATTCTTACGAACGGCGGTGGTTGTACGGCCCGTCTCGCTCAACCGGTCGCGAAGCGGAGTAGCCGGCCGGGACGCGCGCCGGTGTGATGGCCGTGATCGAACACCACCTGGCCGTTGACGACCACCCAGTGCACTCCCTCGGGCTCCTGCTTGGGCTCGGTGTAGCTGGCCAGGTCCCGGATCTTCGCCGGGTCGAACACCACCAGGTCGGCGTGCGCGCCAGGAGCGAGCAAGCCGCGCCCTGCCAGGCCGAACCGCGCGGCGGGAAGGCTGGTCATCCGGCGGACCGCCTCCTGGAGCGAGATCACTGCCCGGCCGCGGACGTATTCGGCGAACACCCGGGGAAACGTCCCGTACAACCGGGGATGCGGCATTCCGTCCAGATCCGGGATGCCGTCCGATCCGATCATCATCCGCGGATGGCTGATGTTCGTTATGAGGTCCTGCTCCGACATCCCGAAGCCGATCGTGATGGTACGCGGGCCGCCCGGGGCGGTCAGCACCCGGCCGACCAGGCCGGAAACCGTGAGCCCCTCGGCCGCGGCGACCGCGCTGACCCGGCGGCCCTGATAAGCCGGGAACGGCGGGCAGTTCGCGAACTGGTTCCGCTCAGCCCACTCCTGGGTGACCGTATCGGCGGTGACGTACTCGCCCATCGGGCCGCTGCTGGCGATATACGGATAGAAGTCGAGGGTGATGTCGGAGCCCGCCGAATTCGCCTCGTCGATCACGGCCAGTGAATCGCGAACTCTGCCCCAGTTCTCCCGTCCGGCCGCCTTGTGGTGCGAGATATGTACCGGGCAGCCGGCCTCGCGGCCGATCCGCGCCGCCTCGCCGACCGCTTCGAGCAGCCGGTCGCCCTCGTTACGGATGTGGCTGGCGTACAAGCCGCCGCCCTCGGCGGCGCCGCGGGCAACCTCGGCTATCTCCTCGGTGCTGGCCCACTTGCCTGGCCTGTAGATCAGCCCGGTGGACAGCCCGCATGCGCCCTGCTCCATCGCCCGCCGTGCCTGCGCGCGCATCGCGGCGAGCTCACGCGGCGAGGCGGGCCGCGGGTCACCGGCGCCGATGACGCTCATTCGGATCGTGTTGTGCCCGATCAGCGCCATGGCGTTGCAGGTGAACCCGCGCGCGGTCACCGCCCGCCGGTACCCGTCCAGGTCCGTCCAGCCGGCGTCCGCCACCGCCGCGATATCGTCGCCGCCCACGGCGGGAAAGGCACTGAACCCGCAGTTCCCGATGACCAGGCTGGTGCAGCCCTGAGCGACCTTGAACTCAAGCCCGGGGTACCGGATCAGCGCGGCGTCGTCATGGGTGTGCGTGTCGATGAAGCCAGGGCTGCACACCAGCTCGCCGCGGGCGTCGAGCTCGGTCGTGCCCGGGCCGGCGGCGACTCGTCCGGTGCCGAGCGAGACGATCCGGCCCTCGGCCACCGCGACGTCGCCGCCAGCGAGCGGACCGCCGCTGCCGTCGGCGATGAGCGCGTTCCGCACCACCAGATCCGCCAGCATGTCCCCATGGTGGCATCAGCGCGAACGCCGCCGGAACCAGGGGGTGACGCGGGTGCCGGCCAGCACGAGGGCGAGGAACAGGAAAATGAGCCCGATGGTCTGAGCGGTGCCGACCGGCATGCCGAGGGCGGAGCCGGAGTCCGCGGAGTCGTTGGTGGTCACCGGCAGCGCCTGGACCTCGGCGGCCGGGCTGGACCCGAGTGTGCTGGAAGGGCTGGCCGCGATCACCGGCAGCATGCCGTCGATGGTGCCACTGGGGATGAGGAGTTCGGGCGCGGGGCCCACGGTGGCCGACGGTATCGGGCCGAGCGAAGGCACCGGGCCGAGCGGCACTGGGGGAAGTCCTCCCGTGCTGGGCGCGATGGTGGACGGTCCCGCCGAGCTGCCCGGACTGCTGGACCGGGCCGGGGTGGTGCTGGACGACGAGGTGCCTGGCGAGGTGCTCGTGGGGCTGGCCGACGAGGCGGGGGTAGCGGACGGCGCGGCGGAGCTGGAACTGGGGGAGGAGGCCGGGGTAGGACTGGCTGACGGGGCGGGGGCGGTGACGGTCATGGTCTGACCGGCCTGGGTGCTGGTGGCCGCCGCGGTGGCGGTGGCGGTGAGGGTCAGTGAGCTGATGTTGGCCGCCCAGGACGGGATCGGGACCTGCGCCTGCATCTGGTACGTCGCCGGAGCGCTGCCGACGCCGAGGTCGCCGACGGCACAGCTGGCGGCGCCGTTGCCGCTGGGGCAGGAGCCGGTGAACGCGGCGGTCAGCCCGCCCGGATCGACGGAGAGGGCGACCGACGCGCCGGGCACGCCACCCTGCGCCCAGACCTGCACGTTCCAGTACGCGACATCGCCCGTGCTCACGCTGTTCTGCACGCCCGCCACGCTGACGCACAGGCTGGCCGGGGATGAGCTGGGCGACGGGGTCGCGGACGCCGAGGGGGACGGACTGGCCGCGACCGGAATCGTCACGCAGCTGGACGTCGCCGCTTTGGCGCCGCCCGGCGGGCCACCTATGGCGATCCAGGCACCCAGTGCCCCGGCCAGCAAGATGGCGGCGAGGAACCGCGGGCGGATGGGACGCATGGGTGGTGCTCCTTCCGGTTCAGCCGATCCGATCGACGCGATCGCGTGTCCAGGGGTCATCGTTTATCAGCTCGTCTTCGATGACAGCGGCTCCGGCCAGGCGTACCAGCCGTTGGCAGTGCGACGCCATGGCCAGGCGGCTGACGGTGAGCAGCAGCGTGAACCCGAACTGTGCATGGACATCCATGAGCAGGTCCAGGACGGCGGTGGCGCTGCGTGAATCCAGGCCCGGCGCGCAATCCTCGGCAAGCACGAGCCGAGGGGACAGCCGCAGCGCCCGGGCGATCAGCGTCCGCCACTGCTGTTCGGCGGGCAGCCGCGGCACCAGCGGGAACCGCGCATTGAGCAGCCCTCGGCTAGCGAGGTAGTCATCCAGTGCCGGACCGCTCAACTGCTCGACGGCGACCTCGTCCACCATCACCTGCCCCGAACTCGGCCGGCGGAGCCCGGCGACGATGCTGAGCAGTTCGGTGGCGTCGCCGGCAGGCTCGCTGTACAAAGCGACGCTCTGCCCTGGCGGCACGTGCAGGGTGACGCCGGCCGCGGCCGCAGGCCCAGGCGAATTCGGCACCGTCGCTTCGCTGCTCCGCCAGGTGACCCGGGTCAGCTTCAGCTCTGCTCCCAGTTCCATTAACATGCCTGCCGGCCAACGCCGAGCACGCGTGCGGGTATCTTCGGTGAGTGGCGTTTCAGCACGTGATCCTCGCGCTCCTCGAGGAAGGGCCAAGCCATGGCTGGGAGATGAAGTCCCGCATCGAGGCTGCACTAGGACCGGAGTACGGCGGGCTAAATAGAGGTTACATTTACGAGGTAATCCACAAAATGGAACACCAAGGCCTCATAACCTCGCGCGTGGAGCCCCAGGCCGGGGCCCGGCCGGACCGTAGCGTGCTCGAGATCACCGACACGGGGCGGGAGCAGCTGAACGGCTGGCTCGGCGAGCCCATCCGGCGCAGTGGGGGCTTCCGTGACGAGTTCGTCCAGAAGGTGCTGGCGGCCAGCCTGCGCGGCGCCGACCAGGTGCGGGGGTTCTGCCGGCTGCAACGCAAGGCGTTGCTGGCCGAGTCCAGGACGCTGCAGACGTTGCGGCGCGAGCGCGCGGACGACCCTGCCGCTTCCTTCACGATCGAGGTCGCCATCCTGCGGACGAACGCCGAGCTGGAGTGCGTGGAGGCCGCGGAGGCGCGTGCCGGGCAGCGGCTGGTCAGCCTGCCCGCTCCCACCGCTCCGGCGCTGGCCGACCGCAGCGATCCGCGCGGCACAATAGGCATGTGAAGACAGGGGTCAGCGCCGTGGCGGCACTGACCCTCACCGCATTGGCCGCGGCCACGGGCATGGCGGCCTCGTCGGCTTGGCCGGCCTCGCCGGCCGGGGTGCGGGCCGAAGTTAGGTCGGTACGCGACGATGCCAGCTGGATACGAGAGGCGCAGCTGCCCGACGGCGCCATCGAGCCAGTGCCTGACTACGGCCGGATCCTGCCTTATGTCGCCAGCTACGCCGCGCTCGGGCTGGCTCGGGCCGCCGGTGAGCTGCGTGACCACGCCGACGCCGACGCCGCCTGGCGGTGGCTGACCTGGTATCAGGCGCACCAGGATGCGGCCGGGTTCGTGACCGACTATCTGGTCGCCGGCGGCGCCGCGGCCGGAGGCCCAGGCCAATTCAGCACCGAGACATCGGCTCAGGCCTACGACTCGACCGATGCGTACGCGGGAATGTTCCTGGCCGCCGCCGGGGCTGCCTGGCAGGCCGACCCGGACCAGAACCGGCTGAAAAGCCTGGCCCGCGGGATCACCAAGGCCGTCGCGGCCATCGAAGCGACGCAGACGGCCGACGGCCTGACCTGGGCCACACCCGGCTACCACAAGAAGCTGCTGATGGACAACGCCGAGGTGTACGGCGGACTTCGCTCGGCGGCGATGCTGGCCACGGCTCTGGGCGAGCCGGCCCTCGCCACCCGGGCCACCATGGATGCCCGCCGGGTCGCCAGCGGCGTGGCTTCCTTGTGGAATCCGCGCTCCGGCGGCTTCAACTGGGCCAGGGCCGCCAACGGAACGAACTCCGCACCGTCCTGGACGGTCCTGTATCCGGATGCCATGGAGAACGTCTGGGCGATCGCATATGGCCTGGCCACCCCGGCGCAGGCCGCGAGCATCCTGTCTCACCTGGAGCGGATGCAGCCTCGGTGGACCGAACCCGACCAGTCCGCCCCGATCGACACGGACGGGGACGTCTCCCGGCAGCCGGTCGGCTACTGGCCGGTCGGCGGGTGGGCGCTGACCTTGACCGGCCGGCCGGACCAGGCGCTGAACGCGGCCGCTACCATCAGCGCCGGCGCCGCCGCCCAGCAGCGAATCTGGCCGTTCACCACCGCTGACGCCGGCGAGCTGATCGCCCTGCGATCCGGCTGGCCGGCTACGGCTCCGTGGGCCGCACCGCCGTCGGCCGCCGGCCACTTCCCGGCCCTGGGCCTCGCTGCCATCCTCCTCGCCGCGCTGGCCGCCGCCGGATCCCTCACCGTCCTAACCCGCCGCCGGCACCGGGCCTCCTAGCGATTCGATCCGGATCCTTGCCCGGCCGGGAGCGGAACGTCCTATCCCAAGTGAATTCCCGGCGCGGCTGGATCAGACGCGGTCGGTTAGCGCACTTGTGGAACAGTGGCGGCTGCCCTGGCACCAAACCCGGGTCTGACGCGCCCCGCAAGTGCCTGGCGTCTGCCCGGACCTGGCACGTCCGGGCAGACGGAAGGCACTGTCCGCACGCGGACTCTCCGTGGGACGCGCACCAGGCGCGTCCGCCTCGACAGGAAGGCCGGAGATGAACCTTCAACGAAAGGTATACCGAATGAACTGGCCAAAACTGAAACCGCTCGCCACCGGGCGGCTCGGCCGCACGGCACTGGTGCTAGGCGTGGCCGGCGGCATGCTCCTCGGCGCGGAGGGAATCGCCGAGGCCGCCGTGGGCACCAACCCGGGCGCGGTTCAGCTGAACCCGACCAGCGGTCCCACGAGCAGCACGCCCACCTGGGCGACTAGCGTCGGGTGCAGTTCCGGATTCCAGGGATCCGCGGTCCTCCGCGAGGTCCACGCCGACGGAACCACGACCAACAGCGTCTCGCCTGCTGTGAACGGTACCTCCGCGCCCTTCAGCGGGACGCTGCAGGCGTCCATGTCCACCATTAAGACCCTCGGCGGCATCGCCAACGGCGCGAGCCAGGAACTCGTCGTCGTCTGCTTCTCCGGGCCGAGCCTCACCGGGTCGTCAGATAATGAGATGGACATCTTCGTCACGTACTCTGCCGATGGCAGCACGTACTCGACGAGCAGCACTCAGGTGCCGATCGGTGAAATCGGCGGGATGGTCTTCGCGGGCCTGGCCGCGATCGGCCTGGTGTGGATGCAGTTCCGCAGGCGCTCCCGGCGGACCCAGCCCAGCCCAGCGTGACCTGATCCAGCTGGGCAGCCTGCCGCATGCTGGCCTGGTGCGCCACAGGGTGCGCCGGGCCAGCTGGCATTTTTTTACCGATGCCAGAGAGAGTTCATTTTTCAGCGGTCTTGTCGACAACTTTGCGGACTAGCGTCTCCCGGTGTGACAACCGAGCCGGCTCCGGTCGGTGATGGTGGCATCTGGCGGAATCAGTTACTAGTACCGGTCCGGCCCGAGCCGAACCGGCATCCGCCATGCCACCGCGGCCTAGGTAGGACTAGCGGGAACGGCCTGCGCCGTGGGGGGCTTTGTGGAAACTTCTTCACTGAGTACCGACAAGACCTGGCCTAGGCTTCTCCGTGATGGAGAGGTCGGCCCTTCGGACCTCGAACTGCTGAAGGCCTGCCGCGATGGTGACCCCGAGGCCTGGGAACTGCTGGTAGAGCGGTACGAACGCCTGGTTTTCTCGGTGGCCCTGCGTAACGGCGTGACTCGTGAGGAGGCCGCCGACATCACCCAGATGACGTTCATAGCGTTGCTCGAATCGATCGAGAAGCTGCGCGAAGAGCAGCGCGTGGCCTACTGGCTGATGAGCGTGGCGCGGCGGCTCGCCTGGCGGCAGCGGCGGCATAGCGAGCGGGAACGCCTCGGACTCGAAGGGGTCAGCTGGTCAGATGATGCCATCGCGACCTGGGAGCGGGCCGCGGTGGTACATGAGGGACTGCAACGACTGAGCCGGGCCTGTCGTGACCTGATCCAGGCCCTGTATTTCGATCCGGCGTCGCCCTCCTACGCCGCGGTGGCCGAGCGGCTCGGGCGCCCGATAGGCGGGATCGGACCGATGCGAGCGCGCTGCCTGCAGCGCCTGCGCTCGCTGCTGGGAGAGGATGCCAACCTGTGAGCATTGACCTGAGCCGGCCCAGCTTTCGCATACTGCTGGACTGGCTGGAGGGCCGGCTGGATGCGGACCGGGCCGAGCGGGTCACCGCCCAGGTGGCCGAGGCTGACGAGCGGACCCTCCGCACCGTGGATTGGCTGCGCGGCTTCCTGACCACGGCGCACGAGCTGCCCTTGGAGGAACCGCCGCCGATCGTACGGCTGCGCCTGAAGCAGTATTTCGCCCGCTGGAGTGGTGCTGTTAACCAAACCGCCGGTTCCGTCGCCAGAGCTGGGTGAAGAACAGGACGCCGCCTGCCAGGGCGGCCAGGGCGATGCCGCCGACCGCACCGTCCGGCAACGTTGTCGTCTGCACGGTGAGGGTCCAGGAGACCCTCTCCACTTCGCCGTCGCCGTCGTATGCGGTCGCGCGGATGTGCGCACTCCCGCTGATCCTGGCGGGCAGGACGAAGGAGAACGGAACCTCGCAGGCGCTCGACTGCGACCCCTTGTCATCGAGGTCGGCGTAGGTGATCGGGACGCCGCTCTCCTGCGCCCCGGCGGTGGCCATGACCCGGACACCATTGACGGTAACGACGACATCACCGGACAAGGGGGTCCGGAACGGCCCCTCGTCAGCGATCAGGAAGCTGATCGTGGCGCCCGCGGCCACAGCGCTGCCCGCGGCGGGGCTGAGGTTGCCGATCAACCCCTCTGCTTGGCCGATCGGGTTCGGTGACTGCGGGTCCCCCGGGAGAGGACACGACGCTGGTGTGGCCGGCGTAGCGGGCGCGGCCGACGCGGACAGGGCCGGGACGGCCAGGACGGGCGCGGTGAGCAGCGCGGCGAACGCGGCTCGGCGGACGTAACTGCTCATAACGTTGTCTTCCTGTTCAGAGCGCACTCTCCTTCTTCAGCGCACTCACCTGTTCTTCGGTGTGGCGCAGCTGGGGGATCTCCCAGACAAAGCGGGTGGCCTCGAAGGCCTCGGCGTGGCGCACGCGGGCCTGGAAGCCACGGAAGCGGGCCTGGGCTTCCACCGCCTCCAGATCGACCAGGCCGTTCTTCATGACCTGGGACAGGTGGGCGCGGATGAGCCCGAGTTTGGCCTCGACCAGGCCGTCGGCATCCACGAAGTGGGTGGGGGAGAATCCCAGGCTGGTCGGCGATTCGTAGCACAGCACGCGCTGGGTCCGGCGTGCCGCGGCGGCGGTGGCCGCGGCGACCGCCCGGTGGTCCTGGTGGGAGTCGCCGGGCGCGTGAGTGTAGATGACCTCGGCGCCGGTCCGCGCGATGGTGCTCTCGATGACCTGGACTGCCGGGCCGTCGGGCGGGATCCGGCCGTCCTCGAACCCACCCCACTCCAGCCTGGCCCGCAGCAGCGCCGCGGCCTCTTCCTGTTCTTCGGGCCGGGCGCGTTGCTCGGCCGGCCCCAGGCCCGCGGTCATCACCAGCATGGTGACGGCGTGCCCGGCCTGCCCGTGAGCCAGCAGCGCTGCGCCGCAGCCCAGCTCGATGTCATCGGGATGAGCACCGATGGCGAGGACGTTCAATCCGGCCCCTTTCGGAGATCAGGCGCGCCGCAGGCGGCGGGCGGCAGCCATCCCGGGCCGTCGCAACCCCTCATGTGCGTGCCGGCATGGCATTTGATCCCCCGCCAGCAAGAAATCTGGCTGGCGGGGGATCAAACGGCGATCCGGCGTGCACTAGTCAGTGAGGGTTGGATGAGCGGGACCTTTCGCGTGCCATGAGGAAGGGGTTCAGTGAACCGGAGGCTGCTGTCCGGTCCCCTTATCGGAGCGGGAGTCGCGCTTCTGGTCATCGCCTGGCTGGGGCTGCCGAGGACGGTGTCCATCGTGGCCGTCGTCATTACCGCCATCTATCTCTCGTTCTTCGTCCGTCACCTGCTGTTCGCCATTTCGGCGCTGGAGACGGTTCGGGCCGACCTGGCGGTGCCCCTGATCGAGCCGTCGTACTGGCCGGCGGTATCGGTGCTGGTTTCGTGTCACAACGAGGAGGCGGTGGTCGACAGGCTGACCGGGGCTCTCGGCCAGCTCGACTACCCGGCCGGCCTGCTACAGGTCATCATCGTCGACGACGGCTCTACCGACCGTACCGGCGAGCTTCTCGACGCCTGGACCGCGACCGGAGCCGGCCTTTGCATCCGTCGCCCGGCCGGCTCGCCGGGCGGGAAGTCAGGTGCCCTCAACGCGGCGCTGGAGCACGTCACGGGCGAGATCGTGGTGGTCTTCGACGCCGACCACCGGCCGCACGCCGACGTGGTCCGTCGCCTCGTCCGCCATTTCGCCGATCCCACCGTCGCCGCGGCACAGGGGCGGTGCGTCATCAACAACGGGGCGGACTCGCCGCTCGCCCACCTGGTCGAGATCGACTACACCGCCGGATACCTGGTGAACGAGTACGGCCGGCAGGCGGTGTTCGGGCTTCCCGCCTACGGCGGGGCGAACTGCGCGGTGCGAACTTCCGCCTTGCGCAAGCTCGGCGGCTGGTACCCGTTGACGGTGACCGAAGACACCGATCTGACCTTGCGTCTGCTATTGAGCGGTTACCGCGTCCGCTACGACGTCACGGCCGTCGACGAGGAGGAGGGTGTGGTCACCCTCGGCAGCTACTGGCGGCAACGGTATCGGTGGAGCCGCGGCCATCAGCAGGTGTGGCGCGACTTCAACCGGAAGACATGGGCCTCGCCGTATCTGTCGCTGGCACAGAAGATCGAGACCACCATGTTCTTGTTCGCCTTCCACCTGCCGGTGGTCTCGGCATTCTCCCTCGTGATCTTCGGGTTGTGGTTCGGGGGAGTGCAGCCGCCGATCGATCCTCTGTCGCTGTACGTGTTCAGCATGATGATGCTCATCGGGCCGATGCTGGAGCTGGCCACCGGTCTGCTCTTGTCGGACGCACCCGGCAGGGAGGCCCGCTCGCTGATCTTGTTCCTGCCGCTGTATTTCGTGTCGATCGCGCTGGGGACCAAGGCCTGGATCGACGGCGTCTGCGGGCGCGACTACCGCTGGGTCAAGACCGCCCGGGCCGACGACGCGCCGCAAGGCGTCTCGCGGGTGGTCCCGGCATGACCGCCATCGGGGACATTTCCGGACTGAAGTCGCTCCCTGGGCACCGGACCCGGCTGGGATCCAGCCGGTCCCGCATTGCTTTGCGTATAGCGGTGCTCGTAGCGCTGCTGGGCACCCTGTTCGTGGTGGGGCAGACGCCTTTCCGGCACTGGGAGGCCATGGCGGTGGCCGAGGCAGCCCGCGCCTTCGGCTTCCACGGTGTGCTCGGCGTCCATGACAGCCAGATCCTGCTGTCGGGTGGGGGCCAGGTGTTCTGGGTGGACATCACCCCGTCATGCTCGAGCCTCGGTCCGGCGCTTGCCCTCGCGCTGATCTCGACCGTCATGTCGGTCGGCAACCCCGCATCTGACCGGGTGCTGGCTGTTATGGCGGGCGTGGCCAGCATCGTGATCGGCAATCTGCTGCGGATCGGGTCATCGGTTGTCGTCGGGCTGCTGGCCGGGCGAGTGAGCCTGGTCCTGTTCCACGACTGGGTCGGCAGCACCTTCGGGTTCGCCTACACGATCGGTGGATTCGTGCTCGCCCTCGCCATCCTTCTGCGTCGCCGCCGGCGGGCATCATGAGCCGGTCCGTGGTCATATTGCTGGCCACCGGCAGCCTGCTGATCGCCCTCGGGGTGGGGTGGCGGGTCATCGTCACCTGGCGGATCCGCCGTCGGCTGATCGGTCTGCTCGGTTCCGCCGACCCGGTGACCCGGGCCGGGACGCTGACGATCCTCGTCGCCGAGGGCATCGAGCGCTTCGCCCCGGCGCTGTGCCGCATGTCGGAGACCGAGACAGACCCGGCTGTCCTGGACGCTCTGGCCGAGGTGGTGAGCCGCACCCAGGCCATGCCCGCTCGCACCCCCGACCTGATCTCGCTCCGGCTCTGGGCCGCGACGCGCCCCGCAACGGTAGCACTACCAGCCAGGCCCGCACCCATTCCGATCGAAGGAGTCGTCATCAGCAACGCAAGCGCAGAGAAAGTGGTGCTGGTCACCGGAGCGGGCGGGCCGGCCGGCGTAGCGGTGATCCGCGCCCTGCGTCGCGCGGGCCACCGGGTGGTCGCCTGCGACGCGGACCGCCACGCCGTCGGATTCCGGCTGGCGGACGAGTTCGCCCGCGTGCCGCGGGCCGATGACCCCGCCTTCGCCGAAAGCGTGACCAAAGCGGTGACCCGATCCGGCGCGGTCGCGTTGATCTCGACCGTGGCCGAGGAACTCGTGCCGCTGCACGCGGCCGTCGCGTCACTCGCCGAGGCCGGCGCGGCGACCTGGCTGCCCGGCCCGTGGTCGGTCGAGCACTGCGTCGACAAATGGCTCTTCTATCAGCTGATGACCGAGCATGGTGTCCCGGTGCCGGCCACCGCGCAGTGGTCCGAGCGCAGTGTTGAATTGGCCTGGGCCTCCGGCCACGGCGTCCCCGGGCCCTGGATCGTCAAGCCGCGGTTCGGGCGGGGATCGCGCGATATCTATGCGGCGGCCAATGCGGCCGACCTGTCCTACGCCCTGAGCCACGCACCCGAGCCGCTCGTCCAGACCAAGATCATCGGGCGGGAGTTCACCGTGGACACGCTGTCCGGCAAGGACGGCCTGCTGCACGGTGCGGTGCCCCGCTGGCGGCTGGAGACCAAGGCCGGCATCTCCACCAAGGGCGTCACCTTTCGCCACCATGAGCTGGTCGACCTGGTGGCCGAGGTGCTCGGCGCGTTGCGCCTGGAGGGTCCGGCGTGTGTCCAGGGCTTCCGCGCTGACGACGGGCAACTGGTCTTCACCGAGGTCAACCCGCGGTTCTCCGGCGGCCTGCCGCTGTCACTGGCGGCCGGAGCCGATCTCGTGGGCGAGTGCCTCAGCCGGATCCTCGGGGGCGTCGTGCGACCCGAGCGGCTGGCCTTCCGCTCCGGGGTGACAATGCTGCGTTACTTCGACGAGGTGTTTGAGGAATGAGCGGCGTCCTGATCCCGATGGGGACCAGGCCCGAGATCATCAAGCTGAGCCCGGTGATACACGCCCTACGGGATGGCGGCCTGGCCGTGCGGACCGTCGCCACCGGCCAGCACTATGACGCGAACCTGACCGACAGCTTCTTCGCCGAACTCGGCGTGACCCCCGACGCGCGGTGGACGCTCGAGGGATCCGAGCCGGCGAGGCTTGGCCAGCTCGTCGCCGCGGCCGAGGACGAGATCGCCACCGGCCGGCCCGATCTGGTCCTGATCCTGGGCGATACCAACACCGTCCCGGTGTTCTGCCTGGCGGCCCGCCGCCACCAGGTACCCGTGGCGCACCTCGAGGCCGGGATGCGGTCGTTCAACGAAACGTCGATCGAGGAGGTCAACCGCCGGATCGCGGCCGCCTGTGCCAGCTTGCACCTCGCGCCCACGGAACTGGCGGCCAGGTTTCTCGGGGCCGAGGGGGTCAGCCCAGAACGGATCCACGTCGTCGGCAATCCGGTCATCGACGTGCTGCGCGCCAGCGGGCTCACCGCGGTGCCGAGCATGGAACGCAGTGGCGTCGTGGTCACCGCGCACCGGGCCACCAACGTGGACGATCCCGTCCGGCTCGGAGCCGTTGTCACGATCATCTGCGCGCTGGCCGAGACCATCGGACCGGTCACGCTGCCGGTGCATCCCCGTACCCGGGCGCGGCTCGCGGAGTTCGGCCTCACCGGCCGGCTCGCCTCGCCTCGCGTCCGGATGATCGAGCCGCTCGGGTACTCGGCCATGCTCTCGCTCGTGCGGCAGGCCCGCCTGGTGGTGACCGACTCCGGCGGGCTGCAGGAGGAGACCGCGTGGTTCAAGGTGCCCACCTTGGTGTTGCGCCGGTCCACCCCGAGATGGGAAGGCATCAGCGCCGGCTTCGCCACCCTGGTCGGCCTCGACGTCGACCTCGTGCTCGATACGGCGGCGGCGGCCGTCACCCCCGAGGCCCTGGCCCGCCTGGACACACAGGCCTGTCCCTACGGTGACGGGTTCACCGCGGCCCGGGTCGCGCGGCTGCTGGCCGACCCCGGCCTACAGCGGCTGATCCGGCCCGCCGAGCCAGACTTCGTGGGGAAACCGGTGCCCGCATGATCGACGCGGTCCTCCTCGACCTGGACGACACGTGCTTTGACCAGCGCGAGTTCCTGGCCGGTGCGTTCGGCGCCGTGGCGCGGCGGGCCGGCGAGCTGGGCGTGGACTCCGACCGCCTTCGTGACGCGCTGGAGACCATCGCCGCGGCCGGCAGCGACCGCGGCCGCATTATCGACCAGGCGCTGGAGACCCTCGGTGCCCGCGTTCCGGTCGGACCGCTGGTCGAGGTGTTCCGGTCGTACCGCCCCGCCCGGCTCAGCCCCTATCCAGGAGTACGGGAGAGCCTGGGCCAGATGCGGCGCCTCGCGCCGGTGGGCCTGGTCACCAACGGCGAACCAGCCGGACAGCAGGCCAAACTCACCGCCCTCGGCCTCGGCGACGCATTCGACGCCGTCGTCTTCAGCGACGAGCTGGGCCGGAGCTTCCGCAAGCCGCACCCGGCCCCCTTCCGCCAGGCGCTGGAGCTTCTCGGTGCTGACCCGGGCCGTTCTTTCTTCATCGGTGACCACCCCGATCGTGATATCGCCGGAGCGCAGCACGTCGGCATGCGGGCCATCCGGGTCCAGACCGGGGAATACGCCAGCCGGCCCGATGTAGTCGCGCCGTGGCGAACCGCTCCCGACGCGGCCAGCGCGCTCCGCGCCCTCGTAGTGGCGTATAGTCGACTATCGTCGATTTGATAAGCGCGAAAGGGCCAGCGATGTTAACGGGAATCGGGGCGTGGCTGCGTCGGCAGCGGGAGGCGCGGGGGTGGGCGCGGCGGGAGATGGCCGTCCGGCTCACCCAGGCGGCGCAGGCGGTCAGCGACACGACCGTGCCGAGCATCGAGAATCTGTGCACTTATATCCGGCGCTGGGAGTTCGGCCGTCATGGCCCGACGGAGCGGTACAAGATCTATTACTGCACTGCCTTCGGAATCTCGGTGGAGGAATGGGGGACCGCACCGCCGCCTCCGCCGCCCAAGCTGAAGACGAAGGCCCGGACTCCAGCGCGCTCGCCCGCGCTGAACGGTGCCGGCCCGGACCTAGCCGCGTCGATCGCGGCCGCCTACCGTGGAATGTACGGTGACACGGTAGAACGCGAGGTCAAGATGGCGGCACATGAAGCCAGCGACCGTACCGACCAGGACCACGTCGGCGAGACCACATTCGAGCAGCTCCGCGCGGATGTCGTGCGGCTGTCGCATCAATGCGACACTGGCGAGCCGTTCGCGGCGTTCCTTGACATGCGGCGGGTGCGGGACCGGATCTACCGGCTGCTGGACCGGCGGCTGTCACAGCCCCAGCGGACCGACCTGCGCTTCCTGCTCGGCTGCGTCAACGGGCTGATGGGCATCAACGCCGACCGGCTCGGCTACCCGGATGCGGCCGGGGAACTGATCCGCAACGGTTTGGCGTCGGCGGCAGCGATCGATCACCGGCCGCTGATGGCCCGACTGCGCTGCGAGCTTTCCACAATCGCGTATTTTCGCGGCAGGTTCATCGAGAGCCGGGATCAGGCGCGCGGCGGACTTGAGTACGTCTCCACGGGTCCGGGAGCGGCCTACCTGCACACGATCGACGCGCGGGCGGCCGCCCGGCTGGGCGATGCCGACACCGCTCGCGAGGCTGTCCGTGATGCTCAAGAGGCCCGCGACCGCTACCCCAGCTATACAGACGACCTGGTGGAGATCGGCGGTGAGTACTCGATCTCCAGGGCCACGCACCAGAGCAGGATCGGTGCCGCGTTCGCCGAGCTTCCGGGTGCTGAACGTGAGGCGGCAGAGGCACTGGAACAGGCCATCGGGCTGTATGACGAAGGACCGGGGGAGCGCGAAGAGTTCTCGTTCGCCGGCAAGCCGCTGGCCGGCATCAACCTGGCTGTTGTCCGGCTCCGTTCCGGTGCGCTCGATGCCGCCGCCGCGGCGCTCGAACCGGCGTTCTCGCTCCCGGCCGTCCAGCGGATCAGCGTCCTTTCCATCCGGCTTGCCGCGGTGCGCGACGAACTCGCCGCGCCGATCTACCGTGGCTCGGTGCAGGCGCGGGACATGGGCGAGCAGATCGAGGAGTTCGGCCGGGAGGCGGTCGTCGCTGGTTTGCACGGTCTTACTGGCGGCTGACCGCGTCTGGAGGGTCGAGCTACCGTACGTTCGTTTTAAATCTTGGCGTTTGGATCAAGCGCTGCCTCCGGCGGCACTTGTGGGTCATCTATGACTACTGCTACGCGGCGGGCGGGGGTCTGGCTGGCTGATGCGGGGCTCGTCGGCGGCCTGCTGGCGCTGACCTGGTGGATCGGCGCCAGATCGACCGATTTCGCGGGTTCCCCGAAGGGCGCCGACGCCCTTGATCACGCCGCCACCGTCCGGCTCCTGATGGAGAATTTCCCGCACCTGCTGTGGAACCCCGCGTGGTTCGGGGGCATGCCGTCGGTACCGGGGCTCTATCCGCCTGGGTACGCCTTGATGATCGCCGCCGTCGTCACGGCCTCCGGCGCGTCCATCCAGCACGCCATGGTCGACTGCGGCGCCGCGGCCTACCTCGTCATGGTGGCGTCGCTCTACGGATTCGTCCGGGTGATCGCCAAGAGCAGGACCGCGGCCATCTTGGCGGGGCTGCTCGTCCTCGCCGTGCCGGCGTTCTGGGCGCCGTCGCTGCAAGTCGGCGAGTATCCGCGCCTGACCGCGATGGCGTTCGGCTACCTGGCCACGTTCCTGGCCGCTCTCTACACGATCAAGCCCAGTCGGGTCCGCCTCGTCGCCGCTGTCCTGGTTACGGGCGCCGCCTTCGCCATCCATCCCATCACTGGAGGCCTTGGCGCCTTGCAGGTCCTGGGCGTCCTGCTCTTCGTTCCGTACCATCCCCGCCGGGAACGCGTGCGCACCGCGGGAGCCGCGGCGGCTGCCATGGGCGGTCTGGCCGCCTGGCTGTACGTGCCGAGCCTCGTCGGCGTCCGCACCTACTACATCCTCCCCCAGGCGAGGTTCGAACCGAGCCACCGGACCTCGTTCGCGTACCTGCTGTACCCGGCGGCCCGGACCCTGACCGCGTTCTCCCCGATCCTGCTCCCCCTGGCGCTGCTGCTGACGGGGATCGCCGCGTTCGTCGTCCGGCGGCTTCGCCCGGGAGCGTATGGAAGCTTCGGGCGAGCGCTCGGTTCGTCGGCCGCGATGATGATCGTGGTGCTGTGCGTCCTGGGGTACGCGTTCGCCGGCCGTCTGACGCACGCCAGCATTGAGCTGGTCGGGGTCTATCCCAACGACATGTTCTCGTATGCGGCGTGGCCGCTCGCGGCGGCGAGCGGGGTGCTGATCGCCAGCCTGCTGTCGCTGGTGCCGTGGCCAGACCGTCCGACGTGGCGTGTCCGCGCGTTCGCGGTCGCCTTTGCCGGGGCTATCGCGTGCCTGGCGGCGATGATCCCGGTTCTCAGCGATGGCGCTTACTCGTACGAGCAGGAGGCATACGCGGTGGCGCCGCTGCTGCCGGGCGGCGACGGCACCGGTCAGTACCGGCTCGGACTGACTGATCAGACCGAGAGTAGCTGGATCAACGTGTTCACCCGCACCCCGGAGGTGGGCGGCCCGTTCAACCAGGGGGCTCTCGACCTCGACTACATGGCCTGGGCGGAAAGCGTGCTGACAAACCCCGCGCCGCCGGTGGCCGAGGCGAAGTACATCGCGCAATGGAACTCGCTGCGCTGGATCGAGGCGGGACCCGCGCAGCGGGGCTTCTACCAGCACAATCCTGACGCGTACCGCTACCTGGGCCCGAGCGGCGCCTACCGCAACTACGAGGTGCGCCAGCCGAGCCCCGTCCTGGCCGCCACGGACACCCCGCCCGTGCTGGTGATCGGGCCGTACGACAACTACAACCTCCTGCTGCGGTCATTGGCGGTCACCGACGACGGACCGAGCCGGGTCATACCGGTCGAAGGCACGTCGTATATCGACGACTACAGCCTGGCGGAGCTGGAACGGTTTCCCGTGCTGTTCCTCTATGGCTTCCAGGCCCACGACCCGGCCACGGCGGCCGGGCTGATCGATGCCTACGTCCGGGCCGGAGGCGGGGTCATCGCCGATGTCGCGGGAGATGGCCAGCTCGCCACCGAGCTGGTACAACACGGCGCACCGCTGCCGGTCACGTCCTGGGAACCGGTCGAGCTATCCGGCGCGTGGGGCTACCGGAACTCGCGGAACCCGCTGACGCGAGGAATTGACCTGGGCCAGTTCTCCCCGGCGTTGTACGCCGGGACCCAGCCTTACCTGGTCGAGGCCGCCCAGAGGCTGGCGCCCGGATCCGAGGTGGTGCTCGGATCCGGGGCCAGGGAGCTGGCGCCGGTAACCCAGATGCCCCTCCTCTCCGGTCCCCGGCCACTGCTCGCGGCACGGACGGCCGGGAATGGCCTGGTGATCGAGAGCGGCATCAACCTCCCCTACCACGACGCCGTGTTTTCCAACGCCACCGAGTCGTTGCTCCTGGTCCGGATGATCCAGACCGCCACTGCCCGCTGGTGGGCGTCCGGACAGCCGGTTCAGGCAGGCGTTGTCCTGGCCGCCGACAGCGCCCGGGTACAGGCCGGCCCGGCCGGTGGCGTGCTGTTCAAACAGACCGACACTCCCGATTGGCATGCGACGGTGGACGGCCACGCCGCCGCTACATACCCGGCCGGACCTGGTTACATCTATGTCCCGCTCGCTTCGGGCGACCGCGCATCCGCCACCGTGGAGTTCCGCTACCAGCTCTCCACGACCGAGTGGGGCAGCATCGCCGGGTCGCTGCTCACCGGGCTCCTGCTGCTCGGATTCCTCTGCCGGGTGCGATTGCCCGGACGTCTCCGAAAACGGCTCGACCGTGCGACCGCCCATCTTGTGCACCGCGTTCTACCGCTGAGAAAGGAGGTGCAGGTGATCCGGCAGCAGCTAGCTGAGCTCATGACGGACCCGTCACCCGGGGTGCGCCGGGCTGCCCTCCGGGCGCTTCCGCTGCACCATCTCGAACCATACGCGGATCTCCTGGTGGCCCATCTCGCGGAAGAGTCAGATGACTCGGTACTGGGTGCGCTGAAGGACGTCGTGGCGATGCACCAGTGGGAGCCCGTGTCCTCTGCGGCGTCGCTTGAGCTACGGCTGTGGGCGGCCGGGATGGCAACCGTATCCGCAGGGGAGAGTGTTCACCCATGAATCACCGCCATTTCGCACGCAGCGGAATGGGCCGTGTTTCAATCTTGTCACTAGCCAGGTACCGAGGCATTGAATCAGCACTGCCTAGTACGTGGGGTATGCGCCGTCACCCGGGCGGCATGCTGACAGAGGGCGGGATGAACCTGCTTGTCACTAGCAAGGTACCGAGGTACGGTGCCTGAGGTACCTGGGTCCATGAGGTATGCGCCGTCACCGCTGACGGCATGCTGGCAGAGGGCGGGATTATGGTCAGCAGGGACTCGTCTGCGGGCGACGAGCCTGGCTCCTTCATTCCCTTTCACGGGCTGCCGGTTCCGCGCAAGCTCACTGCCAGGCTGAGCGCGTCCGATCATGCGTTCCGCGCGATCGCGACGGCCGGCGGCGTGCTTGTGCTGGTCCTGATGATGCTGGTCGGCTCGTTTCTCGCCTACCGCGCGGCACAGGCGCTGCGCAAGGCCGGCTGGTCGTTCCTCACCACGCAGGCCTGGAACCCGGACGGCGGCGGCTTCGGCATCGCCGCGGTCATGGTCGGCACGATCCTTATCGCTCTCGTGGCCATCGTGGTCGCGGTGCCGCTCGCGATGGGCACCGCGCTTTACATCTCGGAGTACGCGCCGCGGTGGGCCCAGCGCTTCCTGATCAACGTGACCGACCTGATGGCGGCGGTTCCCAGCGTGATATTCGGGCTCTGGGGGGTCAACTTCCTGCAGTGGCACGGGATGACGGACCTGTCACGGTGGATCAACAACTGGTTCTTCTGGATACCGCTGTTCAAGGTCACCGGCGTCACGCGGAACGCGACCGGGCCTACCGCGACCGCGTACACCTCATCGACCTTCATCGCGGGTGTGGTGGTCGCGCTGATGGTCACCCCGATCGCCGCCTCCATCATGCGCGAGGCGTTCAGCCAGGCTCCGGTCGGCGAACGTGAGGGCGCCTACGCCCTCGGCGCGACCCGGTGGGGGATGATCCGCGCGGTCGTGCTCCCCTTCGCCAAGGGCGCCATCATCGGCGGCACCATGCTTGGCCTGGGCCGGGCACTCGGCGAGACGATCGCCGTGGTGTCGATCATCTCACCGGTGTTCATCATCCAGCCACATGTTCTGGAGCACGGTACAAGCTCGGTGGCCAGCCTGATCGCGCTGAGGTACCAGGAAGCGACCCCCTTCGCGGTGAGCGCGCTGATGGCCGCGGGGCTGGCGCTGTTCGCGCTGACCCTGGTCGTGAACTTCGTGGCCGCCATCATCGTGTCGCGGTCCCGTTCCGGTGCGGCGAGCGAGGCCTGAGCCGATGACCACACTCGACAAGGCCCGGCCGCGCACCACGGTGCCTTCCCGGACGGGGCCTCGGCCCGGGCAGCAGTCCCGGCCGCTCCACACTGTCCGCACGTCCGACCTGCTGGCCCTGGCTGGGGCGCTGGCCGCCGCGTTTGGTGCCACCGGGCTGCTGTGGACACAGATCGCGCCATTCTCCGGTACTCTCGGCTACGTCGTCGTGACCTGGTGCCTGTTCGTCCTGTTCTATGCGGCGCTGGTGTCCTTTGACGAGAACCGGCCTACCGTCCGGGACCGGGTGGCCGCCGTCGTGGCGCATTCACTGGCCGTGCTGGTGGTCGCCGCATTGGCGGACGTCATCGGCTACACGTTCTTCAAGGGCTGGGACGCCCTGGTGCACCTCAACTTCTATACCCAGGACGTGCGCACCACCGGCCCGCTCGACCCGCTGACCAAGGGCGGGGTGATCCACGCGATCGCGGGCACCCTGATCGAGGTCGGCATCGCGATGGCGATCGCCGTCCCGCTCGGCCTGCTCGCGGCCGTGTTCATGCATGAGGTGCCGGGTCCGCTCGCCCGCTTCGTCCGCACCGTGATCGATGCGATGACCGCGATGCCCGATGTCCTGGCGGGCCTGTTCATCTACGCCACTTTGATCCTGTCCCTCGGGCGGGGATACTTCGGGTTCGCGGCATCGTGCGCGCTCGCCATCACCGCCCTGCCGATCGTCGCTCGGGCGGGATCCGTGGTGCTGCGGCTGGTGCCCGGCGGCCTGACCGAGGCATCCTACGCTCTGGGCGCCGGGCAGCGGCGGACGGTCTGGCACGTGACGCTGCCGACCGCCCGGTCCGGCCTGGCCACCGCTGTGATCCTCGGCACCGCCCGGGCGATCGGCGAGACCAGTCCAGTGCTGCTCACCGCCGGCTCGACCTTTCACCTGAACGTCAATCCGCTGAGCGGCCCGATGATGTCCCTGCCGCTGTTCGCCTATCAATCGGTGAACTCTCCGTTCGAGTTCGAAAAAGCCCGGGGCTTCGGGGCCGCCACGACCCTGCTCGCCCTCGTGGTGGCGCTTTTCGCAATCGCACGGTTTATCGGCGGTCGCGGCCCTGGCGTGCTGACCACCAGGCAGCAGCGCCGCGTCGCGGCCAGCTCCCGTCGCGACCTGGCCCGGTACGCACAGCACCGCGCCGCATACACCGCCGTCGAGGCCCCCGGATACCCACTGGAGAAGCCATGATCAAAGCGCGCAGGACGCAGGCGCGGCTACGCGTGCTGGCGGTCGCCATGGCCGCGCTTATCGCCGTGTACGCCGGTATCTTCGCGTCGGCGCCGCACGCCGTCGCGGCCTCCTACGTGCCGATCTCCGGCGCGGGCTCCACCTGGTCGTACAACGCGCTCCACGCCTGGATCACCAACACCGCCCAGTACGGGATCACGGTCAACTACGCCGCGGTCGGATCAACCACCGGCCGGGCCCAGTTCGCGCAGGGCACCGTGGACTGGGGCGCGTCGGAGATCCCCTACGGAGTGAAGGACGGCGTCAACCAGGACAACCCTCCGAGCCGCGGCTACGCCTATATGCCGGACACGGCCGGCGGCACGACATTCATGTACAACCTGCATATCGCCGGCCAGCAGGTCACCGATCTGCGGCTGTCCGGCGCGGTCATCGCGGGCATCTTCACCGGCGTGATCACCATGTGGAACGACCCGAAGATCGCCGCCGACAACCCCGGCCTGGCGCTGCCGGCCGAGAAGATCATCCCGGTGGTCCGCTCCGACGGCTCGGGCGCCACCGCGCTGTTCACCCAGTGGATGATCGCGACCGAGGGCTCGTACTGGAACGCTTACTGCACCGCGGTCGGCAAAAGCCCGTGCACCCAGACCTCCGCCTACCCCGTGCTGCCGAGCAGCTCGATGGTCGGGCAGCCCGGCGATCTCGGGGTTTCCGGCTACGTATCGCAGGCCCAGGCGGAGGGCGCGATCGGCTACGTCGAGTTTTCCTACGCGCTGCAGACCGGCTTCCCGGTCGCCAAGGTGCTCAACGCGGCGGGCTACTACACCGAGCCGACCCCAGGCCATGTGGCGGTGTCGTTGCTCAAGGCCCAGCTCAACATGGACAAGAGCAGCCCGCTTTACCTGACCCAGGATCTGTCGCAGGTCTACTCCGACACCGACCCGCGCACCTACGAGCTGTCCGGCTACTCATACATGATCGTGCCGACCGACACGTCCTTCGGACTGACCAGCGACAAGGGCTACACCCTCGGCGCGTTCGGCCAGTACCTGCTATGCCAGGGGCAGCAGCAGGTGGACGCGCTGGGCTACTCGGCGCTGCCGATCAACCTGGCCGAGGCCGGCCTCGCGCAACTGCAGAGAATCCCGGGAAACCAGGTGCCCGCCGCGACCGCCGACTTCATCAAGGGCTGCAACAACCCCACCTTCTCCACCGACGGTACCAACACGCTGGCCGATAACGACCCGAATCCGCCCGCCTGCGACAAGCAGGGCTCGACCATGTGCACCACCGCCACCGGCGGCGCTCCCGGCAGCGGCGGCTCGAGCGGGAACGGCGGCGGCAGCTCGGGCGGGAACGGTAGCGGCGGCTCCGGCGGTTCCAACGGTGGCGGTGGCTCCGGCGGCTCCAACGGTGGCGGTAGCTCGGGCGGCTCCAACGGTGGCGGTGGCTCGGGCGGCTCCAAGGGCGGCTCCGGCGCCGGCGCCGGCTCCGGCGCCGGTGGCAGCGGCGGCTCTGGTGGCGGCCACGGCAGCAGCCCCAGCGCAACCGGCGCCGCGACCAGCCAGGGTGCGGCCGCCAGCGGGGCTGGCGCGGGCAGTTCCAGCGGTGCGCCGACCTGCGATCCGAACACCGGCGTCTGCAGTTCGGGGAGCAGCGGTGACGCCAGCGCTGCCAGCGCCAACGGCTCTCCCGGTACGATCAACGGCAGCCCCGTGGCGGCGGCGTCCAGCCTCGGTGACGGGCTTCAGGTCACGCTCATGGCGCTGGCCGCTGCCCTGCTACTCGGCCTGGCGGTGGTGCCCCCGCTGATCGCCCAGACCAGCACGCGCTATCGGCGGCGGCGTGGCGCGGGGCCGCCCTTCGGCCCGGGCGGACGGCGATGACCGCGCCCGTCAGGCGTCCGGCCCCGCGGAACCGTCTGCTGTCCCGGGTGCAATGGGCCGGCGCGCTGATAACGGCCGCCGCGGCTCTGGCGCTGTTCAGCCTGCCCCCCGGCACGGCCCGCGCCGACGCCTCTGGCAATGACCCGGTCAGCGGGAATGGATCGACTGCCTCGGCCATCACCGTCTCGTGGAAACAGGGCGTGCTGGACAACACCAACACGCCCATCGACAGCGCGAACGCCGACCGGAGCAGCTCAAACCCGACCAGCCCGCTGTCGTTCATGTACAACGACTTCCAGAACCTCCAGGTCAAGGTCAGCCAGACTCAGGACATCACGCACCAGGGCATCACGGTCCAATGGACCGGCACTCCCACCGTCGCGGTCGGCGACACGCCGGAGGCCAACTTCCTCCAGGTGATGGAGTGTTACGGCGATGCGACTTCCGGGCCGACGCCGGAACAGTGCGAATACGGCAGCGCGGGCATGATCGGGAACCAGATCAATCAGGAAATCGGCCAGCGGATCGGTCAGCTTTGTAACGATCCTCACGCGGTTCCCAGCACGACAAACCCGCCGCCCGACCCGAACGGCGACACCGCGACCGGATGCGATACGCAGGAGACCGACACCGCCGCGACGGCGCCGGCGTGTCCCGCCTCCATCTGCTCGGACGGCACGTTCGACGTACCGTTCGTGCCGGTCAGCACGCCTACGAGTCCTGACTACGGCCTCGGTGACACCACGTACTTCAGCAAATTCAACACCGACGAGGTACAGGAGGCGGTCACCGGCAGCAACGGCAGCGGCCAGCTGCAGTTCGAGACGCTGACCGGCGTCCAGGCGCCCGGCCTGGGCTGCGGGCTACAGGATGCGGATAACAATAACCAGGCGCGCGGCTGCTGGCTGGTCATCGTGCCCCGCGGTCAGTACGAGCCGAACGGGTTCCTGTACAGCAAAAACACCAGCACCGACGCCATCAATACATCGCCGCTCAGCGCGTCGAACTGGGCGCAGCGGATCCAGATCCACCTTGACTTCGCCCCGGTGCAGGCGTTCTGCCCGATCGGCACCCTGGAACGCCAGACCGTCGGCACCCAGCTGGCCGCGCGGGCGGTGCAGTCCTGGCAGCTCGCGCTGAACCACAACGCGAACTGCGCCAAGATCTACGGCTTCTCCGCCGTCCCCGAATCGACCAGCACCCAGCAGCTTTCCTCGGCCGGCGGGGCGGGGCTGGCCTTCACGACGATCCCGATCGGGAGCGAGGCCACCCGCTCTGGCGGCAGCCCTCCCCCGAACCTGCCGCCGATCCTGTATGCGCCGGTCGCGATATCGGCCCTCGGCTTCGGCTTCAACGTCAACCGGGGCAGCGCGGGTTTCGTCACAACGCCGGTCAAACTCACCCCCGTGCTCGTGGCTAAGGCGCTGACCCAGTCCTACCGGCAGGATCTCCCCGATTACTTCCCGAACAACCCGAACACCACGGATCCCTCGGTGAAAGGGCCGGCCTGGGCTCAGTCGAATCCGCTGAACATCTCGACCGACCCGCAGTTCACCTCACAAGCACTCAACCCGGAGATCCAGCCGGACCCCACCGGTCCGATAAATCCGCTGGTTACGGAGGAGCACTCGGCACTTACCCAGCAGGTCTGGCAATGGGTTCAGGCCGACTCCGCCGCCAGCTCCTGGCTGGGCGGCAAGGGGGACAGCAGCGACAGCAAAGACAACGTTGCCGTCAACCCCGCGTATCAGGCCCTCAAACTTGGCCAGGCCCCGGCCGTCGATTCCTACCCGCGCGCCGATGATGGCGGGACGGGTGGCCAGTGCGCGCAGCTCGGCAACGGGCCCACCGCGGATCCCAAGACTCCGCAGAAGCAAATGACCAGGTGCGCCCTGGACCTGATCCCCTACACCGATAACTTCGACTCGGCCGCTGCCGCCGTCCTGACCGCGAACGACCCCGACGGAGGTATCTGGGACCCGAACGCCCGGGCATCGGACGGCTCGTTCGGCTGGTGGGACAAGGCCGGGGTTGAACCGCTCGGGCAGATCTTCATGTGGGCGGCGACCGACACCTCGAACCTGGCCGCCTACGGCCTGATCGCGGCCCAGCTCTGTAACGACGACGGCAGCACGTGCGTCGGGCCCACCAGCGCCAGCCTCACCGCCGCGCTCAATGCCGCCAAACCGGACAGTAGCGGCCTGCTGCATGTCGATCCGGCGAATCCCGGCAGCGGCGGGTACCCGCTGACCGAAGTCACTTACGCGGCGGTCAGCACCAACCAGGATGCCACCGCCCTCAACGACTACGCCGACCTGATCGCCTTCGCCGCGGGACAGGGACAGACCGTCGGCTCGGTGGCCGGTGACCTGCCGCCAGGCTATCTGCCGATGCCGTCCAACCTCCAGGCCCAGGCTCAGGATGTCGTCACGAAGCTGCGCAACCTCGCCAGCGGGTCGCCCAGCCCGTCCCCGACGACCAGCACGACGACATCCAGTGGGGGAGACGAAGGCGGCTCGAGCACGTCGGCCGGCCCGGGCGGCGGCACCATTGGCGGCGGTGTCACAAGCGGTACCACAGGCGGTACCACAGGCGGCGGCGCGGGAGGCGGCGTCACTCCAGGCGCGACCGCGGGAGCCATCAGCCCGGCCGCCACGCCAGCTCCGGCCGCGGGCGCTGTGCCCGCACCAAGCGGCTCTCATCTGGCGTCGGCACGGGCCAGCACGACGCCGCCGGCCGGTCCCGTTGTCAGCGTGCCGCCGGCCACTCCGGCGGCGTCAGTCGGCCGGACGCAGCGGCAGGTCGTGGGCGCCATCCGGTGGGCGCTGATCGGCGTGATGATCATCGGCGGCGTCTTCGCGAGCGGCGGCACGCTGCTGCGTTCCGGATGGACACCGCTCTGGCTGATCCGCCGGAAACCGGCGCCGTCGGGCGCCGGGCCGCCGGGTGCTGGAACTGAGGGGTCGCCGTGAAAACTTTCCGCGCCACTGTGCGGATAAAGGGCTTGGCCGGCAGATGGGCTGCCGGCCAAGGAACACCCAGCCCGGCCACTAGATGCTCCGGGCAGACAGCTGGGCGTGCCATCCAGGGTACGCCCCGGACAGAGGTGAGGGGAAAACCACATGAAGCTCAAACCCTCTATTCGGTTGGGCGGCCGGCGATCCCGGCTGACGGCCATGGTGGCGGCCGGCACGACCGTGCTGGGTATCGCCAGCTTCGCGGTCGCCCAGGCGCCCGCGCACGCTGACCCCACCGAGGTCTACGTCGCGGTCGGTTCGGACACGATCCAGGACGTCATGAACCAGTACTCGAACGACCTCGGCGGTAACGAGCTCGGGAGCTACAACGCCGTCAACCCGGTTAGCGCCGTCGCGCACGAGAACATCACGCCAGTCGAGGGCAAGCACGGTGTGAGCTGCAACTTCACTCGGCCGAACGGCTCGACCGAGGGGGAGAACGCGCTCCGCAAGTCCATCAACCAGACCACGACCGCCACGCAGCTCGCTGCCCCGCCCCAGCAGAACTGCGTCGACATCGGCCGCTCGTCGGCCGCGCCCGGGAGTGACCAGAAGGCGGACGGCCAGCTGGTCTTCATCCCGTTCGCGCTCGACGCGGTGACCGGCGCGACCGGCCCGGCCGGCACGACCGCCATCACCACGGCCGACTCCTTCACCCTCACCGACCTGACCAACCTGTACACGAACTGTACGACGGTCAGCGAAGGCGGGGTCACCTACAACCCGAACACCGCCACGGCCGGCCAGGTGCAGATCAACCTGTACGTCCCGCAGGCCGGGTCCGGCACCCTTAAGTTCTGGGCCAGCAAGCTCGGCTTCAGCGCCACCACCCTGCCCGCGTGTGTCCACCAGACGATCCTGGCCGGGCCCAACGCCGGTACGCAGGTCGAGGAGCACGACGGCACCGCCGTCGCCTCCGACCCGAACGGGTACATGCCGTTCTCCGTCGCGCAGTGGATCTCGCAGAGCAATGGCCACGACGAGCGCCGCCACGGCGCGGTCCTGCACAACATCAACGGCGTCACGCCGTGCAGCGGCGGCGCCTGCCCGTCCAGCGGCGGCTCCATGAACACCGCGTTCCCGGTCACCCGGGAGGTCTACAACATCGTCCAGTACGACCGGGTGGTCAACACCGGCGACGGTAACTTCGATCAGGCCCTGGCCTCCCTGCTGGCCGGGACCGGCTCGTCGCTCTGCCAGGACGTGATCACGATCCTCAACTACGGCTTCGCGCCGCTCAGCACGCCGCAGACCACCGACAACTGCGGCTCGACCGCCAACACACTGCGCGCCTTCGACAGCACAGACCCGGTCTGAGGCGTCCAGCCGTTAGCCGTTCCTTGTTATATGTCTGCCCGGACCTGGTACGTCCGGGCAGACATCCGGCGCCGCGGCCGCAGACCCAGGCCAATTCAGCGCCGTGGGCCTTCCACGAAAGGTGTACGCATGACCCTGGTGAACCCATCACCGCCATCCGCTCCGGACGCCGGAGCCGGGCGCGGCGGTGGCGCCAGGGGACAGGCCCGTCCACCAGGGGTATCGGCGAGTGTCCGGCGCCACCCGGCCAGTAACCCGCCGGGGCTGGTCCGGGAAGCGGCCGGGACCGCATTGTGGATCCTGGCGATATACCTGATCGGGTTCGGAGTGTGGTTCGCGTTCTTTTCCCGGCTCTACTACGACCGAGCTCAGCACGACACCTACGCCAACTTCCGCAACAGCCTGGCCCTGGCGATCGCGCCCACCGGTCCTACCCAGCTGGATTTCACGCAGCCGGCTAAACCCCCGCACCTGCTGGCGCCCGGCACGGCCGTGGCCGTGCTCGACATCCCCGAAATCGGCCTGAAGGCGGTGGTGTTCGAAGGTACCAGCGGGCAGGTGCTGGAGAGCGGTCCCGGCCATGTCCGGGACACGCCGCTGCCCGGCCAGGTCGGCACCAGCGTGATCTTCGGCCGCCGTACCGGGTACGGAGGTCCGTTCAGCCGGGTGCCGGCGCTGCACGTCGGCGACACGTTCACGGTCACCACCGGGCAGGGCGTGGCCAGTTACCGGGTAATCGATGTGCGGCACCCGGGCGATCTCTCGCCATCGCCGCCCGCCGCCGGTCACGGGCGGCTGATCCTGACCACCGCGGACGGGCCGCCGCTGATACCGTCCGGAGTGCTGCGCGTCGACGCGGATCTGACCTCCAAGGCGGATCCCACCCCGGCGATGGTGCTGTCAACGGCCAGCCTGGGGGCCAGCGAGCAGGCGCTTGGCACCGATTCGCTGGCATGGCTGCCGCTGGTGCTGTGGGGGCAGGGCCTTCTGATCATGTCCGGCGTGCTGAGCTGGTGCAGGCAGCGGTGGGGCCGCTGGCAGACCTGGATCGTGGCGGTCCCCGTCCTGGGGTTCCTCGGCCTGTCCATCGCCGACCAGGCGGCTCGCCTGCTGCCGAACCTCATGTGAGCGCTGTCCGATGACCTCGTATCCACCACCGCCGGAGGAAGATCGCCTTCCCGCCGCAGTGGCGGCCGACCACACGATGATGCTCGACGGCCCACGCCTGGCCGAGCTCGAGGCCCGCGAGATCACCGCCTGGTTCGGCGATCATATGGTGCTGGACCGGGTCTCGCTCACCATGCCCGCGGGCCAGGTGACCTCGCTGATCGGGCCGTCTGGCTGCGGCAAGTCGACCTTCCTGCGGATCCTCAACCGGATGCACCAGCTGATCCCCGCCGCCGCGATGGCCGGCGAGGTGCTGCTCGACGGGGTAGATATCTACAATCCGTCACAACGGCTGACGCAGGCCAGGCGGGATATCGGCATGGTGTTCCAGAAGCCCAATCCGTTTCCCGCGATGAGCATCTACGACAACGTGGTCGCCGGCCTGAAGCTCACCGGCATCAAGATAAGGCGGGATGTCAAGGACGCCGTGGTGCAGGAGTGCCTGACCAAGGCGGGGCTGTGGCGGGAGGTGCGCGACCGGCTGCGTCAGCCTGGCGGCGCGCTGTCCGGCGGGCAGCAGCAACGGCTGTGCATCGCGCGCTCGCTGGCGGTCCGGCCGCGGGTCCTGCTGATGGACGAACCCTGCTCGGCGCTGGACCCCACGTCCACCCGGGTGATCGAGGAGACAATGGCCGAACTGGTGCGGGAGGTGACGATCGTGATCGTCACCCACAACATGCAGCAGGCTCGGCGGGTGTCCGATCAGTGCGCGTTCTTCCTGGCCGAACAGGGCAAGCCCGGCTACATCGTCGAATACGGCCCGACCGACGCCATGTTCGAGGCTCCTCAGGACCCGCGTACCTACGATTACGTGCAGGGCAGGTTCGGATAAGACCCGCGGTAACGCCGGACTGTGTTACTGAGTGATCAGGACCAGGGTGCCGAGCGGGATGGTGGACAGCTCGTGCAAAACGGTCGCGGGTACTCGCACGCAGCCGTTGCTGACCGCCTGGCCGAACACCGACGGATCGGGCCAGCCGTGTATGCCGACAGTGCCAGGTCCACCACCGAAGGTGGAAAACGCGTTTGAGTGCGCCCCGAGCGGCAGGATCAGCGGGCTGTAGGTGGGCTGGGGAGGTGCCAGCAATGCGAGCAGGAAGGTCCGGCCGGTAGGTGTCGGCGTCGCGGGTGCGCCCACCGCCACCGTCCACGTCCCCAGCGATCCGCCGCCGTCGTCCACGGTCATCTTGCGGGCGCCGATCTGGACCCGGATGACGTACGCGCTGTGCCGCGTCTGGAGTTGCGAACTCGCCGTCCCATCCACATAGATCCACCCTGTGGTGCGGTTGGGCCGGTTCGGGAGGAGCACCCGGTCCCACCCGGGGCTGTTCTGTACCACCGGGACCCAGGTGGGCCCCTCGAGTTCGGTCGCCGGCAGCACGGCGACCGGCGGCTTCCCGGGTGCGGCATAGATCACTTGTGCTGTCAGGGGATGCACTACCAGGCCATCGGTGACGGCGAAGGGATCCTGATCCTGAGGGGCCGCCGGGATGTTCGTGTACGTCGTGGCCCGCGGCAGCTTGGCGAATTCTTCCGCCGAGACGGGAACGGGGGAGACAACCTGCGGCGCGGAGCTTCCCAGGCCGTGGTATCCGCTGAACACGGTGAACAGGAACGCGGTGCCGACACCGGCCAGCACTAGCCACGCCAGCGCCGTCCATGGCACGCGGCCGGCTCGGGCCCGCTCGACCGGTTGATCGCCCTGCACCTCAGCCAGTCACCGCAAGCGTCGTCCTGACCGGAGTCGGTGTGGGAGCCGGCGAGGGCGAATCGCTCGGGCTCGGGCTCGGGTGCGGCGAACTCGTCGTAGGCGAGGGTGAGGGCGAGCAGCTTGACGATGGTGACGGTGACGCCGTGGCTGTGCTGGTGGGAGTGGGAGTGTCCGTGCTGGTGGAAGTGGATGTGGGAGTGGATGTGGGAGTAGATGTGCTGGTAGGGGTGGGTGATGGGGTGGACGAGTTGATAGGCGTGGTGGATGGGCTGGTAGCGTCGGCCGGCAACGTGAACTCCGGGTGACTGGACGACGGTGACGCCGAGGCCGTGTCGGCCGGCAACGTGAACACGCCGCTGGTGGGCGTGGCCGTGCTCGTGGGAGACGGTGTTGCCGTGCTCGTTGGCGTCGCGGTGCTGGTTGGCGTCGGAGTGCTGGTCGGCGTGGGTGTTGCGGTGCTGGCCGGCGTCGGTGACGGAGTGCCGGTGGGTGACGACGAGCAGCTTGCCGAGGGCGACGGTGAGCGTGTGCTGCTGGGTGACGGAGAGCTCGTGCTCGTGGCTGACGGCGAAGTCGTGTTGCTAGGCGAGGGCGTCGTTTGCAGATTGTTCTGAACAAGCTGAATCTGGTACGGGCTCCTGCTGGTCGCGGCGGAGCCTAGGCCCGCGACCCCAACCAGAAAGGCGCCGCCGACCACGGCGACGCCGACAAGCCACCTCGTCGAGCGGCCGCTTCCGCTACTCAACACAGACTCCCTCCCTAAGACACCAAACCGTTTATCACAATCTTATCGGAAGAAGCGGTTTGCGGCATTCGATTGACCTGGATATCGGAATTTATCCGGCCCCGTTTCACTAATATTAATGTCATGTTCTGCTGCGGGATGAAGATCGACAACTCCGGTGGCGTCGGTTCGCCTCAGCGGTTGGATTGGCGAGTGCCCTATCCGCATGGTGGACCTGGTGGCCCACCGTGCCCGGGCGCTGATCGCGCAGCTAGCGCGCCTCGCGGCGGTGGCAGCGCCTCGCGGCGCTGGCGGCGAAGGATGCGGAGCGAGCGCCCCGGAAAACTCCCGCGAATCAGTGGCACCTGTCACGTCTGACCTGGTGGAAGAAAGGGCGCCGGTTTGTGACCCGTATCAAAACAAATCGTGTTTGCTGCGCGTTGTGGCCGGCGGCCGATCTGCTGCGCGTTGTGACCGGCGGCCGATCTGCTGCGCGTTGTGACCGGCGGCCGATCTGCTGCGTGTCGTGGCGGGCGGGCCGAATTGCTGGGCTATGACCGTTATGTGACGGCGGCTGCTGTGGACGACGCGGGAAGAAAAGAGCCTCGTGGAAGAAAGGGCGCCGGTTTCCGGCGCCTTTTCTTCCGAAGGGCTCCAATCTTCCACCAGATGGCTGGCCCATGTGCCCGCTATGCGACGATACGCGTAGCTGTCCTACTCGTAACGGCATGGATGTCACCCCCGGTCGCCGTGACGGCATGAATGTGGCGTTCATGTCGTCAGGTGCTCGGCTAAGGCGTGCCGCTGGTCGTGTACGTAGTGCCGTCGGCGGAGTAGGTGATGTACGTGGTCATCTCCCGGTCTGAATTCCCAGTGAGGCTTGGCCCGGAGAAACATATGACGACGAGTTTCTGAGTGACGCCGTTGCGGAAGCCGCCAATAGACCGGATCTCGGCGATGCTCGCCTGGAGCGTCCCGTGGAATGGCGTGGTGGTGCCGTTCACGGCCGGCGAGATGCTGTTGGTGGTGGTCCCGTCGCTGTGGACCTCGCGGAAGACCGCGGATCCCTGGAATCCGGATGCGCACGCGGTGCTGGTCGACCAGGTGGGCCTGCCGTTCGTCGCGCCACTGGACGGGTCCAGCTTGACGGCGGCCGAACTCGAACTCGTGCCCTGAGCGGCGCTGGTACCGCATCCCCCGAGGAGCGTGCCGCCTGCTCCGGCCACGACAATCCAGGCAAGCCATTTCGCCAAACGGCCATCCCCGCTACCCAACATGAGTTCCGCCCCTAAAGTATTGTCGCCGTCATGCCGGACCGTCGGCCTTTTAGACAGTGCTGAACCCAGAATAGAGGCTCCCGGTTGACACGTACACCTTGAGTTATCCGATAGGCCGAAATTGGGATTCTGTTCCACTGGTATTAAGGTCAGCGTGTCAATCGCGTAATCCATCCCGCGGCCACGACCGCATCAGAACGCGATCATGAATTCGCTGACCGGCAACGGCCTGCTGACGATGCGGATATCGCCGACCCAGCCGTGGAAGATCTGGTTGATGGTCCCCCCGTACTCATAACCACCGAGCGCCCAGGGTAGCCCGAGCTGGGTGATGCCGCTGGACTGGGTAGCGGGGTTGTCGACGGTCGGGCAGCCTTCCACGTACATGACGGCCCGGTTGCCGTCGTTGACGACGGCCAGGTGCCACCAGGTGTCCTCGGGTAGGCCGTGTCCCCAGTTGGTGGTCGGGTCGTTCAGGTTCAGCGGGTAGATGTTCCACTGCGGTTCGCGGCCGTTGGAGAAGCTGAACGTGGCGATCGGCTCCTGCGGGTCGGTGCCGGCACCGGTCTTGCCGGCCTGCCCCGCCTCGCCCCAGCGGCTCAGCACCGCCATCCAGGAGTTGTCATTGGAGGTCCAGTCGAGCGGGATCTTCACGAAGACCTCGAAGGTGTACCCGGCGGCGAACGTCTGGGTGTTCAGCGGGGCTTTCGCGGCGGTGGTCAGGTACCCGCCGCGCAGCGGGTTCTGGCCGCCGTCGAAGTACAGGCTGCCGTGTCCGGGCTGATCGGGATGATAGTCACCGGACCACCGCAGCGTGTCGCTGGCGTTGCCGGGGACGGTGACCAGCGTGGTCAGGTCGTTGCCGTTTCCCGACAGGTCGGGAATGGTCTGGCTGGAGGTGAACGAAGAGCCGTCCGCGCCGCCCGAGTCGAAACGCCAGTACGCCAGCGTCCCCGGGATCACCATCTGCTTCGGGGGCCGGCCGGGCCGCGACGGCACCGGGGCGAAGCCGGAGAAGCGCTGCTCGAAGTCGATCTGGACTGAGAAGTAGTCCACGGCCGTGGTGAGCCTGGCCTCCTGAGCGGCGAGCACGTTACGCTGCCACGGCGGCTGGGCCAGGACCCACGGCGAGATCGTTTCGACGTCGATGGTGTTGCGTGCCAGGTCGAAGTGGTAGAGCCGCAGCATGGCGGCACCGCCGAAGTACCGGTTCTGGTAGTTCGTGATGTGCAGGTGGACGTCGTGGCCGGCGGAGTTGGGCATGGTGACGCGCCCGGGCGGCCAGTAGTGCCCGTTGAGGGTCAGGAAGATCTGGTCATTGTCCTTGATCAGGGTGTCCCAGACCTGCTGGCCGTAGCTGGACAGCACGGCGTCGTTGTCCGGGTCGCCGGACTGGTAGGGGTACACGTTGTCGTCGTAGGACGATCCCACGATCTCGTGGGAGGTGAGAATGACCGGCAGCGTGGGATGGTCCTTGATGAACTGGCTGGCCCAGGCGAAGCCGCTGGCGGACGTCCGCCAGTCCATCGCCAGCAGCAGCCACTCCCGGTCCGCCGCGCGGAAGATGTGCGCGGTGTTGTAGCCGGTCGCGTCCGACCCGGCGAACGTCGGTGAGTTCTTGAAGCGCTGCGGTCCCATGGTTTCCAGGTAGGGCGTGGAACCGCGTTGGTCGTCTCCGCTGACGTCGTGGTTCCCGGCCAGCACGCTGTAAGCCACGCCGTGGGAGTCCAGGATGCCGAATGCCTGGCTGACGTGCTGGAAAGACGACGCCTGTGCGTCTTCGGTCAGGTCGCCGAGGTGCGCCATGAAGACGATGTTGCGGCCGGGTCCGTCGCCGTTGTTGTCGATGACATAGCGGAAGGACGCCTCCTGCGGCTCGGGGTTGACGCTTCCCTGGGAAGCCCAGTACAGGAACTGCGTGTCGGGCATGACCGCCAGGGTGAACTGCGGGCTGCCGGTATCCGGGCTCCACCGGCCGACCTCAGCCGGAGACCGCATAGCGGCAGCGGACGCGGTGGCGGCGGATGCACTGCTCGCCGTCAGCGGGCCGAGGGCCGCCGCGCCCGCCGCGCCGGCCCCGGCCAGCCCGGCCGTCCGCAGGAACGCCCGCCGGTCCGGCCCGTCCGGTGTCCGCGGCGGCGGGTTCTCGCCATGCTGACGGCACATGCTGGTCCCTTCGGTGCGGATGAGTGCGTTCGTGAGCGAATCGCACTGTACGCAGGACCGGCCAATACGTACCGAACGCCAGATGGCGAGCACCGGCACTTCCGGTGACCATTCATGGCGCCCGGATCGCCGTGGGGGAGGGGTCTGGCGATCCGGGCGGTCCCAGAGGTGCGGCGCCGAGAGGCGCGGCCGTTCGTGATAATTGGTTTTAAATCTTTTTCAGGGCAGGTTCCATTGCTGGTTGGCGTTGCCGGTGCAATCCCATATCTGGAGCTGCGTGCCCGGCGTGGTCGACCAGTTCGTGTCATCCAGGCACTTATTGGATTGCGGATTATAGAGCGATCCGTTCGATTGCGGGATGAATACCTGCGCCGCCGTATTGTTGCAGTCGTAGAGGTCCACCGTGGTTCCGTCGGCGGTGCCGCCGGAGTTTATGTCCATGCATTTACCGAGCGCGTGCAGTGTGCTCCCGGCCTGGACTACGGTCCACTGCTGCGCATTCGTGTTATTGCACGTGTAGACCTGAACCGGTGTGAAATTCGTGCTGCTGGCGCCGCGGACGTCGACGCACAGCCCGGCATAGCCGGTGATCGGCCCGGTGCCGTTCCCGCCGCCACCGCCACCGCCACCGCCGCCGTTTCCGGTGGTCTGGTAAGCGGCGACGTAATCCACGGCCATCGTGCCGCCGGACGCGGTCGAACCCGTCGGCGTTGTGCAGTTGCAGACGCCGTTCGGGTAACCGCCGCCCATGGCCAGGTCGAAAATGACCGACAGGTTGTGATCGAAGGCGGCCTGCCAGGTCGAGGTGCCCACCTGACTCTCGCTGACGCTGAAGTAACTGTTCCCGTCCAGATAAAAGGTGATCGACTCGTTCGAGGTGTTGGTCCGGTCGAGGATCATCGTGTAAGTATGGAATCCGCTTTGGCAGCCGCCGCAGCCTCTCAGGCCGCTGCCGATGCCGTTGCCTTCGTTGCATGGGCCGCCGGGATAGGTGCCGCAATGGATGGTGCCGGACACTTCGGACAGCGAGTTGACGTCCTCCATGATGTCGATCTCGCCGTTCTCCGGCCATTGCCCGGGGCCGAGCATCCAGAACGCCGGCCAGTAACCCAGCCCGCCCGTGGGCTGCTGGATCGAGGCGGTCACCTCCAGCTCGCCGCCGGCGGGCGCGCCCACGTTGGCGCTGGTGGTCTGGATCCGGCCGGACGTCCACGACCCGCCGTTGTTCAGCGCGGTGATGTCAAGGTTCCCGTTGCCGTCGAGGTGGACGTTGCTGGTGGAGTTCGTCATCGTCTCGATCTCGCCGGTGCCGAAGTTCGAGCCGGGCCCGGTGTCATACATCCACTGGGAATCCACGCCGGAACCCGCGGAGCCGTTGAAGTCGTCGCTGAAGATCGTCGACCAGCCGGACGGGGCTGGCGGTACGGTGCGCGGCTGAGCGACGGCTGCCGCGGCTCGGGGGGCGCTCGGAGCGCTCGGAGCGCTCGGAGCGCTTGGAGCGCTTGGAGCGGCGGACGCCGGTCCCGCCCCAGCGGCCATCGCCGGGAAGGTTGCCACCGCCAACGCGATGACCGATGCGGCGACCACGGGGCGCCTTCGCCGCTTGACGACATTCGGAACGTGTAGTGCCATGCCGGTACCCGGTCTCTCTACCCGCTCCTTGGCCAACGTTGTAATAGGAAAGCTTCCTATTAGTTGCACTGAACGTAATGTTGTGCTCGCACGGGAGTCAACGGGAACAAGCCTTTAAATCTCGTAAACGTTTTGGCGGGCATGCCCACGGAGCCCCGGTACGCCACCTCGTCCGCTTGGGCACCCTATAGTGATGATCCGTTGCGATCGCTGCCCAGGCGGGGGATGTATGTCATACACCAGGGACATCGGTGAGATCAGCGCCCGCTACCGGCGCACCGGCGAGGTCGAGCAAAGCACCGTGAACGCCAGAACCGTTGGCCGGTACGTCGCTACCGGGGAGATGACCAACGGCCAGTTCGGCATGTTCGAGTGGGAGATGCGGCCCGGCGCGGGCGCGAGGACCGGCCACTTCCACAAGACGTTCTCCGAGTCGTTCTACGTAACCTCGGGGAGTGTCTCGCTGTTCAACGGCGAGACATGGATAACCGCCACCAAGGGTGACTTCTTCTACGTGCCGCAAGGCGGTATCCACGCCTACCACAACGACAGCGGCAGTCCTTCGTCCATGCTGGTGCTGTTCGCGCCGGGCGCGCCGCGAGAGGGGTACTTCCGCGAACTCGCTCGCATCAGCTCCGAGGGCCTTGAGCTCAGCGAGGACGAATGGACACAGCTGTGGGGCCGCCACGACCAGTACCGGGCCTGACCGCGGCACCCGTTCGGCGGACGAAGGAGGGCCCTTAAAGTGCCGCGAAGAAGTCGCGGTACGCCTGGTCGATCTCGTTCTGGCGGGTGGAAACGAGCTTGGCTCCCGGGCGAGCGGCGACGACGGCGAGCAGCCGGTCGTACATCTCCGCGAGTTCCGCCGGACTGGCGTCGTGGATACCGCGATCGGCATATCGGCGCAGCGAGTTCTCCTTGCTGTCGAGCAGGACTATCTCGTGAAAGCTGGTCTCCGTGTCCCTGGCGAGTCCCTCGGCCTGCTCGATGAACGTCAGCCGGCCGAGGAACTGCGGGATCACCACGTCGTGTCCGGACAGCAGGTGGGCACGCGCCGCCGCGAGCGTGATGGCCCGGGCGAGCAGACCCGCCGAGTGGGTGTTGGACCGCCACTGGCCGAGCATGTCCCGGATGCGATCGATGTCCAGGTTCAGCGCCAGCGGATGCGCTTCGGCATACATCCGCGCCAGCGTCGACTTCCCGCAGCCCGGCGGTCCGTTCAGCAATATCAGCCGCGACACCCGACAGAGTTTAGAGCACAGAACTTGCGTGTATCACCGCATAGTGGGCACATAGGCCAGCCACTTTGCGGAAGTCTGGAGCCTCGCGGAAGAAAAGGCGCCGGAAACCGGCACCCATTCTTCCGCGCGGCCCTTTTATTCCACGTCGTCACCCGCAACTGCGGTCGACATAACGGGCATATTCCGCGAAACCGGCGGCCGACCCATGATGCTCCGCCACCTGACGCTATAGTCGCGCGGCACAAATGCGGAAATGTCGGATATGTGCCCCCGCAGAATGTGCCCCCGCAGAATGTGCCCCCGCAGAATGTGCCCCGAAACCGCCCCGCAACGCCCCGCAAACCCGCACCCGCCCCGAAACCCGCGCCCGCGCCCGCGCCCGCACCCGCAAACCCGCGCCCGCGCCCGCAAACCCGCACCCGCAAACCCGCACCCGCACCCGCACAAAGCCCTATTGGGCTTTGGCCGGGGCCTGGGCCGGGCTGCGGAGTTGCGCAGCGGGAGCGGTATCCGCTTGCCGCAGGGTTCGCCGCGCCAGCACGACGGCCGCGGACGTCGCGATCACCAGCGCCACACCGACGATTGACACCACCATCAGCACCGAAGGCACCGCCGCCATCCCCGAACCCATTCCGCTCGCCTGGCCCTGCATGTTGATCAGCCTCGGCGCGACGACCACGCCGAAGCCAACCCCGAGCGCGACGCCGGCCGCGGTCAGCAGGGTCGTGTTCACCACCAGGGTCGCCATCACCTGCCGTGGCGTCAGGCCCATCGCCGCCAGCACGCCCACCTCGTGGCGGTGGTCGCGGACGCCGATAGCACACGCGGTGAGCAGGTTGGCCAGCCCGATCACGGCCAGCACGCACACCGAGACGGCGATCACCACGCGCATTATCCCCAGCCCATCGGCGGGGTTGGCCACGAGCTGGACATCGAGCCGCTGATCCGATAGCCGCAGCAGCAGGGCGCGCGCCGATTCAGCCGACATCCCAGGCCGCAGCACGACGCTGTAGAACTGGGGCGACTGCTGCGGGTCATCCGCGGCCGTCAGCGTGTCCAGGCCGAACGCGATCACGTCGCCGTTGTTGTCCGGGTAAAGGATGCGCCCGACGATGTGCAGGTCCACGTAAACGCCATCGATTATCACGCTGGTCAGGTTCCCGACGCGCAGGTGCATGAGGTCGAGGAAACCCTGCGCGGCCACCGCCTCGTCCGGGCTGCGGTACATCCTGCCCGCCACCACATGGAACGGATACCGGGCCGCCCCGAAGGAAGATCCCACCGCCAGCGCGGTGAACGTGCCGTTGTCGCCGGGCAGCAAGGTGTCGAACGAGGCGGCCTGGTAAGCGGTACCGACCCGCTCCGCCAGCGGCAGGACGCCCTTCGGGTTCGGGTACGACCCCTGCCGCACGGTCAGGCCCGCGGCCAGCCCGATCCGCCCCGGCTCTCGCGAAAACCCGTCAATGGTCGACCAGCAGGTCAGCGCGATGGTGATCATCACCATCGGGATCGCCACGCCGAGGACGGTCAGCCCCGCGGGCAGCCGCCGGGTCAGCGAGTCACGGGCGCCCAGCACGAGCGGGGCGGGCAGGTGGACGAGCAGGCCGAGCCGTGCGATCAGCGACAGGTGGCCCCGTGGCGGGCTGGCCTGCACGGCGGCGACCGGCGACACCGTGCCCGCCCACCAGGCGGGTATCGCGGTGGCGATCGCGACGGTCAGCACGGTCCCGACCGCGATCAGCGTCACCCAGGAGGTCGGCAGCGGGGCCAGGCCGATCGGGACTCCGCCGGGTGGCTGGATGAACTCCGGCGAGGTCACCACCCGGGCCAGGACCACGCCGAGAATCGCCCCGGCCACCCCGAGGCCGGTCTGCTCGGCCAGCAGCATGCGCACCACCTGGCCGGGGGTGAAACCGAGTGCCTTCAACATCGCGATGTCCTGCCGGTACATCAGCAGCCGGCCCGCGGTCACGTTGGCGATCGCGCACGGCGCGGCTACCAGCGCGATGATCCCGAACAGCGCGAGCAGCAGCCCGAGCAGGCGGTCCTGGCTGGCCATGGAGTTCTCGACCTGCCGCCACGTGGAGAACCGCTGCACCACCGAGCCTTCGGCGGAGCCGTTGTAGGTGTTGTAGATCTCCTGGACGACCTGGACGGTGGCCGCTGCTGAGCTGTCGCGCAACCGCAGGCCGACGGCGTACTCACGCTCGCTTTTGCTCGGCTCTACCAAGTTCAGGACCGGCTGCTGAACCCAGATCAGGCCCGGGGTCCACTGCGGGTAGAAACCCTGATCCGCAGTATCGGCAATACCAATAACATTCACACGAACGGCGGGGGCGTCGACGCTCTGGACGCTGATCTGGTCACCGAGGCCGACGTGCGCGGCGGCGGCGAACGACGCCTCGATCACCGCGCCGTCCGGCTGCGACCGGCGCAGCCAGGTGCCGGCCACCACCAGTGGCGCCGACATGGGCGGCTCACTGGCCGGCATGGCGGTGAGCTGCACGGGCGACTTTACCGAGGTCTGTTCCAGGGTGGCCGGCGCGACCTCATAGCCGGGCGCGACCTGCTGGATTCCGGGCAGGTTGTGCAGGTTCCTGGTGTCGGTTCCGTACGAGAACCAGACCACCACGTCAGCGCCGTGCGTGCGGTTGAACAGCCCCTTCCATGGGTTGGTGGCGCCTTCGAGCAGCATCGTGGCGAGCACCAGGGCCGCCACCACGCCGGCCACCACGCCGGCCGTGAGCAGCGCCTGCCCGCGGCGGGCACGCAGGTCCGCGCGTGCCCACCGCAGCGTGCCGCGCATCGCCGGCGTCAGCCTTTCAGTTCCAGGACGTCGCGGAGGCCGTTGACCGGGCGAGGCAGGCGCACCACCGGCGCGTCGTCGGCCACCATCCCGTCGAACAGGCTGATCACCCGGTCGGCCAGGCTGGCGACCCGGGCGTCGTGCGTGACCAGCAAGATCGCTTGGCCGTTGTCGTGCGTGCGGCGCAGCAGCCGGAGCACGTCGCGGGTGTTGGTGCTGTCGAGGTTGCCGGTCGGCTCGTCGGCCAGCAGCAGGCTCGGCTCGTTGGCGAGGGCTCGCGCCAGGGCCACGCGCTGCTGCTCGCCGCCGGACAGCCGGGCGGGCGCCGCGCTCGCCTTCTCCGTCAGGCCGAGCTCGGCGAGGAGTTCCTCGCGGCGCTTGCGCGCCTGGCGGACAGTGGCGCCGGCCAGCAGCGCGGGAAGCTCGATGTTGTCCGCGACGGTCATGTTGGACAGCAGGTTGAAGAACTGGAACACGAAGCCGATGTGGCGGCGCCGCAGCAGCGCCCAGCCCGCCGTGGACAACTGGTCCACCCGCTGACCGCGCAGCCAGATCTGGCCGCGGCTGGCCGGCTCGAGCCCGCCGACCACGTGCAGCAGCGTGGACTTCCCGGAGCCGGACGGCCCCATGATCGCTACGAACTCGCCGATGCCGACCTCGATGTCGACCCCCCGGACGGCTTCTACCGCCACCCCGTCGGAGCGGTAGACCTTGGCCAGCCCTCGCGTCTTTAGCAGCCACGGCGAAGCCTCGGGGGGGTACGGGGGGGTCGTCCCCCCCGGAGCTAGCAGGGCCTTTTCTCCGTGCTCGCTCGCCTCCGGGGCGCCTTGTGACGACGCCTTCCCTCGTCGCAGGCGCTCCTCAGTCCAGGCGCCGCCGCGCCCCTTTGGCTCGCTCACACAAGTTCCTCCTGGCATCTTTCCAGCCAGTCGAGGTCCGCCTGGATGTGCAGGATGGCGCCCTCGACCAGCAGCCGGGCCGCGGTCTGAGTGGGGGCCAGCCCGGTCAGGGTCCGCATTATGCCGAGATAGTGGCGGCGCTGGGAGTTGATCAGCTCCATCCGGTCGGCCAGGCCCGCCATCGGCGCCAGTATCAGCTTGGTGAAGAAGTCATCCCGGACCCGCGGGCCGTCGCTCGGCTCCCGGATCCAGTTGCTCAGGGCCCCGCGCCCGGCCGGGGTGAGCTCGTAGACCCGCTTGTTCGGCCGGGTGGTCTGCTCTACGTCCTGGCTGCGTACCAGTCCGTCCTGCTCGAGCCGCTTCAGCGTGACGTAGATCTGCCCGATGTTCGGTGACGGATACGCCTCGCCGAAGGTCTGCTCGAGCGCCAGCTTGAGCTCGTATCCGTGAGCCGGCTCCTTGGCGAGGAGCGCCAGCAGGTGCAGCCGCACGGTTTGGTCACCTCCCAGCGGGGGATGCTGCGCTTACATTACCGCTGCTTATGACGCCGTTGTAAGGCCCATATGTCTGCTTTGTTATCAAAACATCATTGACATATACATAACAAGGGTGCATAACAAGTATGTAGGAATCCTACCCCCGCCGGGAGGCCTCATGCGGAGCACGATCGCGGCTGTAGTGGCCGGCGCTCTGCTTGCCAGACTGAGGGCTCCGCTCACCTGGCTGATGGCTCTGCTCGCAACGGCTGCGATGTGCACCGCAGGCTGCGCCTCCGCGGCGGGGCAACCAGTTCCCTCCGCCGATGGGCTCGGGAAGATCACGTTCGCCATCGGCAGCGATGACATCAACTGGCTCAGGCCCGTGATCGCGAAGTGGAACGCGATCCATCCGGGACAAGCGGTCACCGCGCTCTACCTGCCCCAGGCGGCGAACGTCCAGCTTGATCAGCTGGTCGCGAACCTCCAGGCCAAGAGCCCGGTGTACGACGTCATCGATATGGACGTGGTGTGGACCGCCGAGTTCGCCGCCAACGGGTGGATCATCCCGCTGCCGGAGAGCAAGTTCCCGCTGGGGGACTTCATCCCGTCGGCGGTCAAGACTGCGAAGTACCAGAGCCGGCTGTACGCGGTACCCGACTACAGCAACGCCGGCCTGCTCTATTACCGCCGGGACATCCTGACCAAGGCGCACCAGCAGCCGCCCACGACCTGGGCGCAGCTGAAGTATCTCGCGAAGACCGTCGCGCCCAGGTATGGCCTTGCGGGATACGCGGGCACGTTCGCGCAGTACGAGGGGCTGACCGTCAACTTCGCCGAGGCGGTGCAGTCGGCGGGCGGTTCGATACTGAACCCCTCAGATACCCAGGTCACCGTGGACTCGCCGCAGGCGCTGGCCGGCCTTCAGTTCCTGGTCGACGGGTTCCGGCAGGGCTGGATTCCGCGCAGCACGCTCAGGTACGAGGAGGTGGCGGCCCAGGAAGCCTTCGAATCGGGCCGGTTCCTGTTCCTCAACGACTGGCCGGACGTCTACGCCACCCTCGGCCCGGACGCCAACCGGACGTACGGCATTGCCGCGCTGCCCGGACCGGGTGGGCCCGGCTCGAGTTCGCTCGGCGGTGCCAACCTGGCCATCAGCGCCTTCTCGCAGCACCAGGGGACCGCGCTGAGTTTCATCCAGTACCTGACCGAATACGACCAGCAGAAGACGATGCTCGAACTGGGCTCGTTCCCGCCTGTGCTCGAAAGTCTCTATCACGACCCGAGCCTCACCGCCCGGTTCCCCTACCTGCCCACGCTCTACCAGGCGATCAAATCGGCTCAGCCGCGCCCGGCGATCACCAGCTACGACCAGGCCAGCCTGGTCATATTCGGCGAGACATACCAGGCGCTCGAAGGACAGAAGACGCCGCGGCAGGCCCTCGCGGACATGCAGAAGCTGCTGACCCAGGTCGTTCGAAGCGGCTTAACACCCCCTCTGGCCGAACAGGGGCCGGCCAGATACAGCAACAACAGCCCCACGCAGATACCGATAGGTGCCATTCACACATAAGGAGTCCAAAGATGGGTTCCAGCATCCCTCGATTCAGAAGACCCGCCGCGGTGCTGTTCACCGCGGTCGGTATGGCTTCCGCTCTCACGCTCGCCGCGTGCGGCAGCAGCAGTTCATCGACGTCGCCAGGCGCGGCCGGGTCCAGCGCCACATCCAGTGCGAGCGGCTCGGCCACCAGCGGCAACATCACCTGGTGGGCCAGCCCGATCACCACCTCCACCCCTGACCCCCGCACGGTGCTGATCAGTGCCTTCGAGAAGGCATACCCGAAGATCCACGTCAGCCTGCAGTCCGCACCGACAGACACGGACACGAACCGGGCCAGCTTGATCACGACGATCTCCGGCGGCGCGGCCAGCCCGGACGTCTACATGGGCGACGTGATCTGGCCCGCCCAGTTCGGCAAGGCCGGCCTGGCGGTGCCGTTGTCGAAGTACCTGCCGAGCAGCTACTTCAGCGGGTTCGCGCCCGGCCTGGTCCAGGGCGCCACCTATAGCTCGCAGGTCTGGGGCGCGCCGTTCTTCGAGGATCAGGGCTTCCTCTACTACCGCAAGGACCTGCTGGCCAAGGAGCACATGTCGGTGCCCACCACGTGGCAGCAACTGGAGAGTGACGCTGTCACGCTGGTGCACAAGGGCGATGTCAAGTACGGCTACGTGTGGCAGGGCGCCTCGTACGAGGGGCTGACCTGTAACTTCATGGAGTACCTGGGCTCGGCCGGCGGATCGGTGCTCAACCCGGGCCTGACCAGCGCTACGGTCAACTCCTCGGCCGGAACGCAGGCGCTCTCGTTCATGCGGTCGCTGATCACCTCCGGCGCCACCCCGGGCGCGGTCACCACCTTCCAGGAGGCGCAGGCCATGTCGGCGTTCGCCACTGGCCAGGCGGCGTTCCTGCGGAACTGGAACTACGGCTGGATCTACTCCAACACGGCATCGTCTCCTTCGTCCGTCGTGGGCAAGGTCGGGGTGGCGCCGCTGCCCGGGTTCTCGGGTCAGACCTTGCCGGGCACCTCGAACATCGGCGGCTGGAACCTGTACATCAACCCGCACAGCAAGAACGTGGCGGCGGACCTCACGTTCATCAAGTGGATGACCGGGTCGGACGCGCAGACGATTCTGGCCACGCAGTTCGCCGAGATCCCCACGCTCCAGTCGGTGCGCTCCTCGGCGGCGGTCGTGGCCAAGAACCCGGTGCTGGCCACGGTGCCGAAGACCAGGCTCATCCCGCGGCCCGCCCAGTCCCCGGCGTACGCCAAGGTGAGCCAGGCCATCTACACCAACGTCAACTCGGTGCTGTCCGGGGCGACCTCGCCTAGCGCGGGCTTGTCGAGCATGGCGAGCCAGATCAACTCGGCCGAGTCGAGTACCGGTCTCTAGCAATGAGTACCTCCACACCTAACCGTGTGATCGCTCCCGCCCGGCCCGCGTCGTCGCGGGCCGGGCGGCACGATGACGTCTTCCGGCGCCAGCTGGCCAGGCTCGGCTGGGGACTCTCGTCGCCCGCGCTGATCCTCATCGCCGCCGTCACGATCTTCCCGATCTGCTACGCGATAGCGATGAGCGTGTCGAACGTCAGCGCCACCGGGAACGGGTTCAGCCTGTCCGGCCTCACCGGCAGCAACTATTCGATAATGGTCCACGCCGCCCAGTGGCGGTACGCGCTGTTCTTCACCGTCTTCTACACGGTGGTAACCGTCGCGGTGGAGGTGGCCATCGGCACCGCCATCGCGCTGGTGCTGGAGCGGCTCACCGTGGGCCGCGGCTGGATGATGGCGCTGCTGCTGATCCCGTGGTCGATGATCACGGTGATCAATGCTCAGCTGTGGGGCTACATCTACAACCCGACCTATGGCGCCCTCGACAACATCTTCTCCCACCTGGGGCTGGGCACCCCGGTGTTCCTGGGCACCCGGGTTCCCGCGATCGCCGCGCTGATGGTGGCCGACATCTGGAAGACCACTCCGTTCGTGGCGATCATCGTGCTGGCCGGCCTGGTGATGATCCCACGCGACTATTACGAAGCGGCCGAGGTGGACGGCGCGAACGGCTGGACGACGTTCTGGCGGATCACGTTCCCGCAGTTGCGGCCCACGATCGCGCTGGCCGTGCTGTTCCGCGTGCTCCAGGCGTTCGGCCTGTTCGACCTGCCGTTCGTGCTCACCAGCGGCGGGCCGGGATACAGCACCCAGCCGCTGGCCATCCTCGCCTATAACGCCATGTTCCGTGACCTGGACTTCGGGCCGGGGGCGGCGGTGGCGACCAGCACCGCGCTGCTCGTGGTGATCGGCAGCCTGCTTTTCCTCAAGGTGTTCCGGTCGCAGGCGGGGAGTGAGGCATAATGCGCAACCGCTCCCGGCACGGCTGGCACCGGGTGTTCAACGGCGTCAACATCTCCGCCTTCCTGGTTTTCCTTTTCATCGTCATCCCGCTCTACTGGATGATCGCCAGCGCGTTCAAGACGCCGGCCAACGTCGGCGCGTCTCCGCCGCAGTATTTCCCGCACCCGTTCAGCGTCAAGAACTTCGACGTGGCGTTCAGCCAGAACACCTTCGGCCGCTACATCCTGAACTCGGTCATCGTGGCGGTGGTGGCGACCGCGCTGGTGCTGGTGCTCGGCACGCTGGCCGGGTACGCACTGGGCCGGCTGCCGATGCGCGGCAAGTTCACCGTGCTGGTGATCCTGCTGATGATCTCGGTGTTCCCGGAGATCGCGGTGGTGGTGCCGCTGTACGCGCTGCTGCGCGACATCGGCTGGCTGAACAGCTACCAGGCGCTGATCATCCCGTACACCGCGTTCTACCTGCCGTTCGCGATCTGGATCCTGCGCAATTATTTCCTGGCGATCCCCCGCGAGATGGAGGAAAGCGCCCGCATCGACGGCGCGAACCCGCTGCGCACCATCTGGTCGATCATCCTGCCGCAAGCCTGGCCAGGGTTGTTCACGGCCGGGATCTTCACCTTCACCGCCTGCTGGACCGAGTTCCTGATGGCGCTTTCGTTCAACGTCGCCAACAACTACCGCACGATCCCGGTGGGTGTCGCGTTGTTCGGGTCGGAGTTCACCGTCCCGTACGGCACCCTGTTCGCGGCCAGCGTGGTGGCGGTCGTCCCGATCGCCGTCCTGGTGTTCATCTTCCGCCGCAGCGTGGTGTCCGGCCTGACCGCCGGCGCCGTCAAAGGATAGCCGCCGCCAAGGGATAAAGGACCACGCGGGGCCCCGGCCACCACCCCGCCCGGGGCCCCACCTCACCCCACCCCCA
>Ga0213881_10000045_pt1 | contig 108966 bp, 96 predicted proteins | sample BarmaccoBMER_R08_FD_160104 | JGI IMG/M metagenome (GOLD analysis project Ga0213881, IMG submission 160104) | Barbacenia macrantha exposed rock microbial communities from rupestrian grasslands, the National Park of Serra do Cipo, Brazil - ER_R08 ...
CCCACGCCCGCATCTCTCCGGCCGCCTAAAAACTTGACACAAACGTGAAGAACCTAGAGACCAAAGATCGCTAGAGACCAAAGATCGCTAGAGACCAAAGATCGCTAGAGACCAAAGATCGTTAGCTACCGGGCAGTGCAGCTACCGTGTGCTCACGGATCAGGGCACGACCAGCACCGGGCAGCACAGCTGGCGGCACACCCGATCTGTCACCGTGGGTCGCACGGACGCCAGCAGCCTCTTGCGATGCGCCGCTCCCAGCACGATGAGCTGGATCGCCAGATCTTCGGCGCGCTGGATGATGAGTTCTGCTGCTCGGTCCGCACCCGCATCGAGCAATTCGCCCGTAGTGGTCAGGCCCGCTGCGGTGAGCTGTGCAACGGCTTGCTCGACCAACTGGCGGGCACCCACGGTGAGATGCGCCGGTGCCATGCTGGCAATGGCTACACCGGCTGCTGGTGCGGCGACGACGGGCAAGCTGGCATGGATTGCCCGCGCGGAATGCACGTGCAAAACATGCACGCTGGCTGCAGTCAGCTGGGCCAGGTATTGCGTATGCGCTAAGACGATCTGCGCGTGCGGGCTGGAATCGATGGCTGAAAGGATTCGCCTATACATTCTGGTCTCCAGCTGGCTACGCCACCCGCAGCAGTTAGGGACGGGCCGTACCCTATATCAGATGCGGTGAACGCAGGCCGCGTCTGAATAGTGACGCCAACTATTACGGGGGTCAACAGCTGGACCACATCCCACCAGCGCTCGGTGTTCGAGGCCTGCACTTGCGACTGTTTTGCGTCGTGAGGGCTAAGACAACGCGAGAATTCGTTCCAGCCGCAGTAAGGATGGTGATGATGAACAGCCAATCGATGGCACCGGCGAAGGTTGCAACTGGGTCCGCTGGCAGAGGGCGTACACGCCGAGCCAGTCGGAGGTGGCGAGCGAGCCGAAGTGCGAGATGGCGTGGTGGCGGTAGCACGGCGGCGCGTCTGCTCAGTGAACGACGACCATGAACGAGGACCATGTCGCCGACCGTGACGGCGATGGACAGCAGCGGCGCGGCCGACGCTGCGACACTATGTATTCATTCCTGATGCACCGGATAAGCACGACGATGCAATGACGGACCCCTTACGCTGCCGGGCATGCTGACGCCGACAGAGGCGACCAAGACGGCGGTCGAATTTTTGCAGCTGTGGCTAGAACCGGAGCGTGAGGCCGCCGCTGCCCAAATCGCGAAGGTGATGTGTGATCCCAACCAGCCAGAAACGGCGACCACCGCGTTGGCGGCGCAGCTCAATCTCAGCATGTTCTTGCTCTACATGCTGGCCCAGGAGCGCGGCGCCACCAGCGAAACTGAGATCCAGAATGCAGCCGACAGAATCCTGCATGAGCTTGCCATCGGGCTATCCGAGCAGCGCCCACCCCAGGTGCGTTCCGGTATGAACGGGACCGGGCCAAGCTCGCCGTGGCAGAAAACAATGTAGCGACAGTGCGGCGCTGCAAGCATCACGCGGTTAGCGAGTGGGGACGTCGGGCGCAATAGCCGGCTGCTCAGGGCGCCGCCGGTGGAGCAGGCTGCAACGATGAGCCATGCGGCGGGTAGCAGCAGGTAAAGGATGACCGAGGCGGCCCGCAGACCGACCGGACCAGCCAGCAGCAAGAAGTCTGCTGCCAGATCTAAGTCACCCGCATGGCGTCGCCGGTAGCGCACGGCTAGACGTGGCCAGACCCGAGCAGGGTCGCTGACATCGACCCGCGACGGTGAGGTCTCGTTCGCCATCTGGCTGTTTCGAAAAAGCGGGCAGTGGCGTGTATCAGCGCGGGGGCAGTCGTGCTCTCAATGGCGAGCTTCCCAGCGAGAAGGTCGCAACTGTGGCGTAGCCATTCATCAGGTTACCCCCTAGCAAACGACCGCTGACCACGCTCGGTAAGCAGAAAATACCTGCCAGTTCAACGCCAGACGCGCAGAGAGGTAAGCCCATGAACACCCCCACTAATTTTCTTAGCACGGCCTGCTGCGAGCAGCGTGGCGCTGTCTGCTTTATTGTTCCACCTGACGTTTTGGCGACAGTAGCCGAACGGGGAAGCCCGCAGGATCGAGAGGCGGCGATTCAAACGCTCGCGGCCTCTTCGGCGTTTCGGGCGCGACGTGCGCTGGTTACTACGTTCATGCGTCAGCTCAACGTAGGGATCGGCGACCTTCCGTTCATCGCACCTCCTTCCGGAGAACGCCGGACAGTGTATGACGTCAAGCACGGTGGCACGTTCAACCTTCCTGGACAAAAAACGCGCGCCGAGGGCGATCCTCCTTCTGATGACGTCGCGGTGAATGAAGCCTACGACGGCTGCGACAAAACATACGACTTTTACAAAAAGGTTTTTGATCGCGACAGTATCGACGGACAAGGAATGGAGCTCGTTTCTTCGGTGCATTACGGGAACAACTTCGACAATGCATTCTGGAATGGGTCCCAGATGGTCTATGGTGACGGCAGCGGCCGAATCTTCGCCAAGGGAGGCATGACCAAGTCGCTCGATGTGATCGCCCATGAACTCACGCATGGCATCACACAATTCACAGCCGGACTTCAGTACCGTAAGCAGTCCGGAGCGCTCAACGAATCGTTCTCAGATGTTTTTGGATCGCTTGTCAAGCAGTATAGCCGCGGTGAGAGCGTCGACCAAGCCGACTGGTTGATCGGCGAGGGGATTCTCGGTCCTGCACTACGCGGGAAGGCCCTTCGGTCCCTGGAATCGCCCGGAACCGCCTTTGAGTTCGATCGGCAACCGGACCACATGGACAGATACGTTGACTTGCCCGATGACAACAATCCTCAAAACGATAACGGCGGCGTTCACGTCAACTCGGGAATCCCTAACAAAGCATTCTATATTGCAGCCATGGCGGTAGGAGGAAACGCCTGGGAAAAAGTGGGGAAAATCTGGTACGTCACGCTCACCGAACGCCTCAGGCCCAACTCCGACTTCCGAGCGGCAGCGGAAGCCACTGTCCAGGTCGCCGGAGAACTCTTCGGGGAAGGAAAGATGGAGCAAGACAGCGTCCAAAGCGCTTGGGAAAAAGTCGGGGTGATGTGAGGGCAGCTCTCCGCAACGGTCACTTGGCAAGCGGTTCAATAGTCGAGATGATATGTTGCCGGCATGAAAATCTCGGTCACGCGCGGCGGCGGCTTCGCCGGGCTGGTGAGCACCAAAACGGTGACGTCGGAATCGCTTTCGCCAGACGATGCCAACACCTTGCGACAAAAGGTCCAAGAAGCATTCGGTTCCTCGACGAGCCTGAGCGGTCGGCAGAAGCGCCCGGATTCTTATGACTACAGTGTCACCGCCGAGGATGACGAAGGACACAAGCGCACGCTGCTGCTCGGCGAGGAAAATCTAACTGAGCAAACTTGGGCACTTATTTCCTGGATTGACTCACTCCCGTCCGTCGAGGAAACGATCGGGCCTCCGACATGACAGGTGGTGTTTAACTCGGACCGTGCTCATTCCCTGATGGGCCTGCCGCTCGCGATGCCGGCTGCTGCTCGTCAGCGACGCGTTGCCGCTGGGGGACGACGACGTAGCGGGGATCTTTCGTGGATGCGACGCCGGCTTCGAATATTCCGAGCCGCTGCAGGAGGCTTCCGGCGAGCAGGGCTAGCCCGGAGGTCACCGCCGCGGCTTGGCTGCGCCGGGCAGCAACCGCCGTACCGATCAGTCCGGCGACGGTCAGGCGCTGCGCCCACTGTCGCAGCCGGTGTGCCTTGCCGGTGGTATACGCCTGACGGACCAGCCCAAGCCGTTGTTCCATCAGCCGGGAAGCGGCAAGCTCGGCCGCTGCGCCCAGCATCGCGAATTGCCGAGCGGGCCCGGCCTCTGAGAGCGGCACGAGCACCATGCCCAGGCCACCCGCGCTGGCGGCGGCAGAACCGGTGAAGACGAACGGCAGCTCGGGGTGTGCTTCATGCCAGGCAGGGACCGCCGTTTGGGACAGCAGCACCGCGGTGTAGGACGCCACCCCGGGCGCGATGACCGCTCCGGAAAGCCCCGCCGGCCGGGACAGCAGGCGCAGCAACCGGCCGGGCAGCGTACGCCGCAGCGCTGCCGGCAGCAGCTCGCTTGCCGCCGCCACGCCCACACCGGGACCGTAGGCCGCCAGGATCCACGTGCCCACACTCATCGGTGAGGTCGGCTTGGCCACCCGCAGCATGTGGTGAAAGCGCTCTGGGCGGCCCAGGTCGGCGACGAGGAAATAGGCGCCTGCCACCAGGGCCGTCAGGGCGCTGACACGGCCGGCCCGTCTCAGCGCCGGCCGGCCGGTGAGGTCGGCTCCCGCCGCCAGCACCGCAGAGCCAGCGGAAAGTCCACCGGCGAAGAGGTATGCCGGTATCTCCCATTTCCACACTGGCGGCTTGAGCACGGCTCGGCCGTAATACGAGCGGAACGGGAATTCCCGTGCCGTCACGTCGGTACGTGACTGGCGCAATAGCGACTTGGTGCGCGTGTTCATCATCGCCGGCCACCTAAGAACACCGAAACACCGGCGGCGAGGAACGCCGAGGCCGCCATCGCGGCATAGCGCCACATTGCGGGCAGATCACGGGTCGGTACCACGGGGTCCGGCGGCAGGCCGTAGACCTCGGGCTCGTCGAGCAGCAGGAAGAACGCCCCATTACCGCCGACGCCATCGTCGGGGTCTGCACCGTACAGCCGAGCTTCAGTAACGCCGCGTTCGTGGAGCTCCTCGACCCGCCGCGCCGCGCGTTCGCGCAGCTCGTCGAGCGGTCCGAACTGGATGGACTCGGTGGGGCAGGCCTTCGCGCACGCCGGCTCCAGCCCGCCACGGAGGCGGTCATAGCACAGCGTGCACTTCTGCGCGCGGCCGTCACCGGGGCGCCGGTCGATGACGCCGTAGGGGCATCCGGACACGCAGTAGCCGCAACCATTGCAGATGTCCTGTTGCACCACCACGGTGCCGAACTCGGTGCGGAACAACGCACCGGTCGGGCAGACATCCAGGCAGCCGGCATGGGTGCAGTGCTTGCACACGTCGGACATCATCAACCAGCGGAAATCGGTGCGTCGCTGGGTTTCGGCATCGGCCCCGGGACGCTGGAACGAGGGCATGCCCAGATCCCGCGAACCAGGGCTGACCTGCAGCGGGCTGGTGCCGAGTTCGGCGCCGCCACGCGGGGCCTGGCGCATCGCAGTGGCGACCACGTCGGCTGCCTGCTCGGTGGCCGACGGGCCGGTAGGCAACTCGGCTACACCGGCCTCCTGCTGCCCGAGCGGCTTTTCCTGCTCGATGAAGGCCACGTGCCGCCAGGTGTTGGCGCCGAGCATGCCGGTGTTGTCCATCGACATCCCCAGCAGGTCAAACCCGTCGTCCGGCACGAGGTTCCACTCCTTGCAGGCCACCTCGCATGCCTTGCAACCGATACACACGGAGGTGTCGGTGAAAAAGCCCATGCGAGGAGGATGATCAAGGTAGCCGGCAGCAGCAGTCACGTCGGCCTCGGGCCCGGACAAAAGTCCGGACGAGTTCCCCGACAAGTTATGGTCGGCGCTCATCGTCCATCCTCCCTGCCCAGTGCACCGGCGTGTGGCCGCGCCGGTCCGGCCGGAGTGATCCCCGCGCGGCTGCGGTAGCCGGCCACGTACTCCAGTAGTTGCGGTCCCCGCGGGCGACGGCCGGGCTGGATATCGCAGGTAAGGACCTTGCTCTCCTGAATGAAGACGTTGGGGTCCTCCACCACACCGATCAGGTCGTTGACCGCGTCACCGACCACCTTGCCCACCGAACCCCAGTGGTAGGGCATCCACACCTGGTGCACCACCCTGTCCTGGATCCGCAGCGGCTTCATCCGGTCGGTCACCACCACCCGGGCTTCGATCGCGGTGCGGCTGCTGATGACATGCGCCCAGCCGAGATGCGCCAGCCCGCGTTCTGCGGCCAGCTCGGGGGAGACCTCGACGAACAGCTCCGGCTGCAGCTCCGATAAATAGGCCAGCTGGCGGCTCATCCCCCCCGCGGTGTGATGCTCGGTGAGTCGGGCGGCGGTGAACACGTACGGAAAAACGTCGCTGTGCTGCTCGGGAGGTGACGGGTTGGCCGGGTTGTCGGGGCGGCGGTAGACCATGCGGGTCGGGTTGGTCTGCTGACCATAAAGCGGGTTGCGGACCGGCGATTCGTTCGGCTCGTAATGCGTGGGCAAAGGCCCGTCCATCAGCCCATTCGGCGCGAACAGCCAGCCCTTCCCGTCGGCCTGCATGATGAACGGGTCATCGCCACGCAGCGCGTCGGGCCCGACCGCGCCAGGGGCCGGTTCATATGTGGGTGGCTTGGTCTTGTCGAAGTCCGGCACGTCGTAACCGGTCCACTCGCTGCGCTGGTCATCCCACCAGACCAGGGCCTTGCGCTTGCTCCACGGCCGCCCTTGCGGATCGGCCGAAGCGCGGTTGTACAGGACCCGCCGGTTGGCCGGCCAGACCCAGCCCCAATCCAGGGCCACTTCATCCTGGTCTAAACGGGACTTGCGGCGCGCTGCCTGGTTGACCCCATCGGCGTAGACACCGCTGTAGATCCAGCAACCACACGAGGTGCTGCCGTCCGCCTTCAGCTGCGGGTAGCCATTGAGCAGGCGGCCGGTTGTCAGGTCATAGCCGTTGATGTGGCGTAGTACGTCCTGCGCGGACGGTTCGTCGCCGTCCACCTCGTAATCCCACGCCAAGTCCTGTACGGGGCGGTCCCGCGGGTCAGTGGAATTAGCCAGCCGCTGCTTGAGCCGCCGGCCCAGGTGGTAGAAGAACCACAGCTCGCTGCGTTGGTCGTCCGCCGGTTCGACTGCCTTGTCCCGCCACTGCAGCATCCGCTGGGTTTGGGTGAAGGTGCCCTCCTTTTCCACATGCGCGGCGGCCGGGAAGAAAAACACCTCGGTGCGGCATTCCTGCGGCACGATCTCCCCGGTCTCGATCTCCGGCGCATCCTTCCAGAATGAGGCGCTTTCGATCATCGTGAGATCCCGGACGACCAGCCAGTCGAGCTTGGCCATCCCTAGCCGCTGCAGCTTGCCATGGGCGGACCCCACCGCAGGATTTTGACCGAGCAGAAAATAGCCGTAGACCTTTCCGTCGACCATATCCATCACGGTCCGGTAGGTGCCGTGGTCACCGCTGACCCGGGGCAAGTAATCGAAGCAGAAGTCATTGTCCGGGGTGGCCGCCTCGCCCCAATATTCCTTCAGCAGGGACACCATATAAGCATCCGCGTTGTACCAGAAACCCTTCTGATTCTTGCTGCGGATGCTGCTCAGATATTGAGATAAATCCTTGTGCGCGGGGGTGGGCATCACCAGGTAACCCGGCAGCAGGTTGAACAACGTAGGGATGTCCGTGGAGCCCTGGATACTGGCGTGCCCGCGCAGGGCGAAAACGCCGCCGCCGGGCCGGCCGATGTTGCCCAGCAACAGCTGGATGATCGAACCTGCGCGGATGTACTGCGCACCCGTGGTGTGCTGGGTCCAGCCCACGCTGTAGACCAGCCCGGCGGTGCGTTCCCGGTCGGAGTTCGACGTCCAGGCCCGGCACACCTTCAGGAACAGCTCCTTCGGGGTGCCGCAGGTCGCTTCGACCATCTCGGGGGTGTAGCGGGCGAAGTGCCGCTTGAGAATCTGGTAGACGCAGCGAGGGTGCTGCAAGGTGGGGTCCGAGGCGATACCGTCGGCTGCCCCCTCGATAACGGGTCCGCCGGAGCCGTGCTGGTGGGGCGCCGAGAACTCCTTGGCTCCAGCGGGATCCCCTCTCCCGGTGGAGTTCACCGGGGCGGTGCCCTCGTAATGCCAGCTGCTGGGGTCGTAGCTGGCCGTGGCTGGGTCGTAGCCGCTGAACAGGCCGTCGAGATCTTCGGTATCCCGGTAGCGCTCGTCCACCAGGAACGGCGCGTTGGTGAAGGCGAGGACGTACTCGCGAAAGTCCAGCTCGTGGGCGAGAATGTAATTGATCACGCCGCCAAGGAACGCGTTGTCAGTCCCTGCGCGCAACGGCACATGCATGTCAGCCACGGCGCTGGTGCGGGTAAACCGCGGGTCGATGTGGATGACGGTGGCACCGCGGGCTTTGCCTTCCATCACCCACTGGAAGCCCACAGGGTGGGCTTCGGCCATGTTCGAACCCATGATGACGATGCAGTCGGAGTTCGCGAGGTCTTGCTGGTAGTCGGTGGCGCCGCCACGGCCGAAGGACGTTCCCAGACCGGGAACAGTGGCGGAGTGTCAAATGCGCGCCTGGTTCTCGATCTGCACCGCACCTAGGGCGGTGAACAGTTTTTTGATCAGATAGTTCTCTTCATTGTCCAGCGTTGCCCCGCCCAGGCTGGCGATACCCAGGGTCCGGTGCAGCGGGTTGCCGTGCTCGTCGGTTTCCTGCCAACCCTTACGCCGGGCGTCCAGCATGCGGTCAGCGACCATGTCCATCGCCGCGTCGAGGTCGAGTTCCTGCCACTCGGTACCGAACGGTGGCCGGTACAGCACTTTCCGTGCCCGATGGTCCCCGGTGACCAGCTGCTTGCTCGCCGAACCCTTGGGGCACAGCCGCCCCCGGGAAATCGGGCTGTCCGGGTTGCCTTCAATCTGAACGACCCGCTCGTCTTTGACGTAGACGTTCTGCGCGCAGCCCACGGCGCAATACGGGCACACCGAATGCACAACCCGGTCGGCGGTCGCTGTGCGCGGCGCGAAAGTTGCGTACTCAGGTGATACGACGGCCTTGCCTCGGCCCCATGGATCGAGGCCGGTCAATTGCCGGTAGACCGGCCAGGCCCGCAGCCAGTTCCGAACAGCCACACTGCCCCCTTGCCGTACATCCTTGGCATGAAGCCCCAATGCGCCGATCGTTGCGTTGTCTGCCACGGCGAGCGCGCTCTGGTTTGTCACACCTAGCGTGCCAGCTTGCCGAAATGCATGCTGCTGGAGGACGGCGACGGACCAGGCGCTGCTGCACGACGACGCGAAGCTGCTCATGGCGCGCTGCTCGCAGTGCGACAACTTGGCCGAGCTGCTGGCCCAGATTTGAGCTTGTTCGGACAGGTGTACCAGTGATCGGCTGCACCACGGCTGGCAAGGTCGCGACGACGGGGCCGTCGAGCGCCACCGTCGAATTTGTCACCTGACGGTAATCACCTGCCGCCTCTGGTGGTCTCAAAGCATGCCCACAATTACTGCTGCCTGCTGGCCGGTACTGAAGTTCGGCGCTGGCCGTGAAGACGTAGACGCGCTTGAGGCGCGATGGCGGAGCAGAAGAGTGGGGAGTTATCGGGCACCGTGTGGGAGGAGGCCTAGCAATGAGTCTGCTGGTCGTGGGGATGTCTTACCGCAGCGCACCGGTGGACGTACTGGAGCGAGTAGCGGTGTCCTGCACGGACGCCAGCAAGGTTTTGCATCAGCTGCTCGAGCGTGAGCACGTCGCAGAGGCGCTGCTGCTGTCGACCTGTAACCGGGTCGAGGTCTACGCGGTGGCGACCACTTTCCATGACGGGCTCGGCGACATCACCGGCGTACTGACCGACCGGTGCGCGATGACGCTCGACGAGCTGTCTGCACACCTCTACGTGCATTACGCAGCGGCCGGTGTGCAGCACCTGTTCTCGGTGGCCGCCGGGCTGGATTCGATGGTCGTTGGCGAGGCACAGATTCTTGGTCAACTGCGCACGGCATATGGCGGTGCCGAGCAGGCCGGCACCGTCGGCGGCACGTTGCATGACGCCGTCCAGCAGGCGCTGCGAGTGGGCAAACGGATCCACACCGAAACAGCCGTCGGTGCCGCTGGGGCCTCAGTGGTGTCTGAAGTCCTTGCCGCGGCGGCCACCGCGCTCGGTGGTCCAGACAAGGCTGGCCTGGCTGGTCGGCGCGTGCTGGTGCTCGGCGCTGGCTCGCTTGCCGGACTGGCCACGGCACAGTTGCGCAGGGCCGGGGTCGCCGAGATAGCCGTCGCCAACCGCACGCCAGGCAGCGCACAGCGGATAGCCGCGCTGTGCGAAGCCGAGGGCACGCCCGCCCGGGTTGTCGGTCTGGACAGCGTCGCCACCACTCTGCCCACAGTGGACCTGGTGCTCTGTTGCACGGGCGCCACTGGCGCGGTGCTCGGCGTCGACGATCTCGGCGACGCGACGAGCAACCGGCGGCACCCGCTCGTGGTCTGTGACCTGGGTTTACCCCGCAACGTCGAGCCTGCGGTGGGTGAGGTAGCTGGCGTGATCTTGCTCGATCTCGTCACCGTGGCGCGCCGGGTGGAGCAGTTCGGCAGGGCGTCGGGCGCGGTGGAGATCGCCCATCAGCTCGTCGAACAGGAACTGCACAGCTACCTGGTGACCCAGCGAACCGCAGGGGTCATCCCCACTGTGGCTGCGCTGCGCCAGCGGGCCGCTGAGGTGGCGGACATGGAGCTACGGCGGCTGGACAGCCGGCTACCGGGACTTGATGCCGCGGTGCGCGCCGAGCTCACCCGCACCGTGCACCGCGTGGTCGACAAGCTGTTGCACGCCCCCACGGTGAAAGTCAAACAACATGCCAAAGCCGGCAGGGGCGAGGCCTACGCCGACGCACTGCGGCAGCTATTCCAACTCGATCCGCAAGCGGCTGCGGCCATCACCGCCACCGCACAACGGCATGATGCTTAGCGATTGATCGGCGTCATGTCCGGGTAGCGGTCACCCACAGGTGGCTCGATTGCGGCGAGCCGGGCCAGTTGCTCAGCGGTCAACTCGAGGTTCACCGCGGCAGCGTTTTCCTCCAGGCGGGACACTCGCTTGGTACCCGGGATCGGCACGATGTCGTCACCTTGGGCCAGCAGCCAGGCCAGCGCGACCTGGGCTGGCGTGGCGCCGGCCTCCGCCGCGATGGCCTCGACGGCTTCGACGATCCGGAGGTTGCGTTCAAGGTTGCCGTCCGCGAAGCGGGGATTTGTCCGGCGGAAGTCACTGGCGTCGAGCTGCTCGGTGGAACGCAGTTGGCCCGTCAGGAATCCCCGACCCAGCGGCGAGTAGGCCACAAAGCCGATGCCCAGCTCACGCACCAGCGGCAGGATCTCCGCCTCAGGATCGCGTGTCCACAGGGAGTACTCGGTTTGCAGCGCGGTGATCGGATGCACGGCATGTGCTTTTCGCAGCGTGGCGGGCCCAGCTTCGGACAAGCCGATGTGACCGACCTTCCCCTCCTCGACCAGCTGGCTCAGCGCGCCCACAGTGTCCTCGATCGGTGTCTGCGGGTCGACCCGATGCTGGTAATACAGATCGATGTGATCGGTACCCAGGCGCTTGAGCGATCCCTCGACCGCAGTCCGGACATTCTGCGGGGAGCTGTCGATTTCCCGGCTGCCACCATGGCGATGGGAGACCAATCCGAACTTGGTGGCGAGGACGACTTGTTCGCGGTGGCCGGCGATGGCCCGTCCCACGAGCTCTTCGTTTGTGTACGGACCGTAGATCTCTGCCGTGTCGATGAAGGTGATACCCAGCTCCAGGGCACGGCGGATGGTGCGGATGGACTCTGCGTCGTCGGTCCCCGCCCCGGTATAGAAGGCGGACATACCCATAGTCCCCAGGCCCAGCCGGGACACGTCCAGTCCCCCTAGTGAGACGTGCTTCATCACTCGCTCCTCCGTTGTCGCAGACGCACTTGCCAGATGCCATTGGTCGCGTTACCACCAAACAGTAGGTGAACCACCAGCCGAGCTAGCGTGAAGCGAGTTGCGCTCGGGCACCGTTGGGCCCGGTACCTGGGGCACCGGGCCTTCGTGATCAGACGGACGTGGTCAGGACTGGCCCGCGCGGATGTCTTGCTCGACCCGGTCGCCCAGGTCCTTGTCGACGTTGGGTTCACTGACCTTGTTGAGGAGGTGGCCGACGATGTTGTTGACCCGCTGGGTGCGGGCGGCGGCGTCGAGCAACTCGCGGACCATGGCGCCGGCCTGGCCCCAGTCGTCGTTCTGGGCGTGCAGGGTGTAGGCGGCGGCGCCATGTCCCCGTCGGTGCGCCACCCGGCCGGCTCGCCGTAGCGGTCGATACCGGCTTGCGTCCGCCCTTGGAGTTGGGCGCCAGTTACCTCGCGGCCGGATCAAGGCTCGAGTCGGCGAGGGTGAATCCGCGGGCATGCGTGCACCCTGCGCCCTTCCATGCCGGGCCGTATGCAACGAGGTAAAGCGGAGATCTCCTGGGGAATTTTCAGCCTTTTCCCAGGCAAGCGGGGGAACGTTGACCCTGACCAGACCGCAGATAACGGGGAGTGTAAGTGGGGCTTGAAAGGGCACACGGGCTGATCCACCGGGCTAAAGTGACTCTCCTCACAGGAGCAGCTGGCCGGCGGTCGCCGGGATGGGCTCCAACGTGGCTGTCGCGCAAGCATTCAGCAGCGGCCGTATCCCAATCTATTTCAGCGGTCCGGAGTCGAGTACCACTCCGGTACCGCAGGGCCCGGTGGGCACGGCGTTGCATTTCCGGGAACCGAGCGTGATGGATAATTAGCCGAGGGAGCAGCATGATCGAGCTCGAAAGTGTCACCAAGGTGTACCAGATGGGTAAGACCGAAATGCCGGTGCTGCACGGCATCGACCTGACCATCGATGAAGGTGAAATGGTTGCAATCATGGGGCCTTCAGGATCAGGGAAAAGCACGCTCATGAATATTCTCGGCTGTTTGGATCTTCCTTCGAGTGGGCGTTATCTGATTGATGGAACCGACGTTAGCCGGTTGTCCGGCAATCGGTTGGCCAAGATCCGCAGCCGCAAGATCGGGTTCGTGTTCCAATCATTCAACCTCGTGTCACGGACCAGCGCGATCCGCAATGTCGAGCTTCCTTTAATTTACGCCGGAGTATCGGATCGGCGCTCCCGCGCTCGGCGCGCGCTGGCCGAGGTAGGGCTGGGCGAGCGTGAAAATCACCTGCCCAACGAGTTGTCAGGCGGTCAGCAGCAACGGGTCGCCATCGCTCGTGCGCTGATCAATGATCCCGCGATCCTGCTGGCCGACGAGCCCACCGGCAACCTCGACACCGCATCCAGTCTCGAAATCATGCAGATGCTCATCAGGCTCAACGAAGCCGGCCGCACCATCGTGGTGATCACTCACGAACAAGAGATTGCCGACTTCGCCAAGCGAGTCATCCGGCTGCGCGATGGGCGCATTGTCAGCGACCAGACACAGTCAAGGCGCCTCACGGTGACGGCGCCTGAACGGGATGGGAATGCTGAACATAACGATCACATCGCCGATGACTTGTTCCATGAGGCGCGAGCCGCAGACAGGTAAGGCGTCCTTACCCGCGCGGACAAATCGAAGGATCCACGCTTCCCACAATGATCTCAAAGTATCTGCCCGGGCAGCTCACTTATCGCTGGTGAGCACGCTGCGCTGCTTACTGACTCCCATCCGCTACCTTTGACATGCACAGCGTTGGTGGCCATCTACAGCTTGTGACCACGCCGGGGGATTCGCTGAATACCTTGCGCGAAACGCCGATGATCGGCTATCCCTATAGAAGTGTTCTGATGGGCGGTATAGGTGCGGCGGACCGGGGAAGGTCACACCATGAGCCGGCGGGGAACTTTACAGAGCGCCTTGCGCGGGTTACGTGGTCACCCGCTGCGTTCCGCGCTAACCATGTTCAGCCTCGTCATCGGGGTCTCGGCGGTCATTTTGCTTATCGCCTGTGGCTATGGGGTGAAAAATGCGGTCAATGACCGCGTCGAAACGGTGGCCAACATCATCGCCATCGTGCCGGCGAGCGCCGACATTCCCGGCGCGCCACCGGCGCGGAATCTCACCGACGCTGACGCCGACGCGCTACAGGATGCACCGGCCGTCGCCAACGTCACCCCATCAATTGCCAGCTCAGGAATAGTGATCACGGCTGGAGCGGTCAAATTTCTTTCCGGGAACACCATCGGCACCACGGACAACTGGCCGGCAACCAACAATCGGATCCTGACGGCGGGGACGTTTTTCGACCAGGTTCAAGCCCGCGAGGCCGCCCGGGTGGCCATCCTCGGTCCTACCATTGGGAACGCCTTGTTCGGGGAACCCGCTGCAGCATTGAATCAGACCGTGCAGATCAACCATGTCCCATTCCGGGTGATCGGGGTGCTGGCCAGTTACGGTCAGCAGCAGGACAACACCGCAGTCGTGCCCCTGGACACCGCTCGCCGCTACATCGTCGGCTACGGCCAAGGTAGCGGTAACTCATTGAACCTGATCACTGTGCAAGCCCCCCGGCAGACCGACGTTCCCGCTGCCATGGCTCAAGTAGCCCACATTCTGGATGAACGTCACCGCATCACCGACCCCCAGATGAGGGACTATCAAATTCAATCTCTGGGACACCGGCTGCAAACCTTCGACCAGATCGTCCACCTCCTCGTCCTGTTCATTCCAGCCATTGCGGTGATCTTGCTGATTGTCGGCGGCCTTGGAGTGCTGAATATCATGCTGGCCTCGGTCACCGAACGAACCCTAGAAACGGACATCGAGCAAGCGACCGGTACCGGGCGCCGGGAAATCCTGAAACAAGTCCTGATCGAATCCATCGTGCTGGCCGGTCTCGGCGGGCTCCTCGGCATCGGAGTCGGGGTTGCGATGACTTTCATCATTCGCGCATTCGCACCGACCTTCGACCGTTCCGGAGCACTGGCTGGGTTCACCCCGGTCTTGTCTATCGAGCCGGTCGTGGTGGCATTCGTGATCAGCTTGATCATCGGGCTGGTGGCCGGCAGCTACCCGGCCTACCGTGCCACCCGACCCCGCATCTGACTCAACCCCGCCCGCAGTCTGGATGCAGACTGCTGTTTCGGAGGCCTCAAAAACAGCAGTCTGCATCCAGAGTGCGGGCAAGGGCGGGGTTGGCTACTGGTAGCGGAGGGCTTGGATGGGGCGTAGCCGGGCTGCGCGGTAGGCCGGGTAACCGCCGGCGATCAGCCCGATCCCAAGGCTGATGCTAAATGCCACCAGCACGGGAGTGGCGGAGATGATGGGGGTGAAGTCGGCCAGCGCGCCAGTAGCTGGCGTGATGGCCGGTGTCACGGCGCGGATGAGAAGGGACAGTCCGATTCCGAACCCGACGCCGAGCAGCCCGCCGAGGCCGGCCAGCACGGTGGATTCCAGAAGGAACTGTTCCAGGATCGCGCGGCTGGTGGCACCGATGGCTTTGCGGATGCCGATCTCGCGGGTTCGTTCGGTCACCGAGACCAGCATGATGTTCAGCACCCCGATGCCCCCGACGACCAGCGACAGCCCGGCCACAGCCGGCGTGAACAGCACCAGGATCGTCACGATCTGGTTGAAGCTGGCCAGCCGCGACCCCAGAGACTGAATCTGGTAATCCCGCCTTTGAGGGTTAGTGATGTGGTGGCGCGAGTCGAGGATGCCGGTAATTTCGGCCATGGCAGTCGGGATGTTGGCTTGCTGCGTGGCTCGCGCGGTGATCTGGTTGAGTTGATGGGTAGTGCTGCCTTGCCCGTATCCGAAGACGTAGCGGCGGGCGGTGTCCAGCGGCATCACTGCGGTGTTGTCCAGTTGTTGGCCGTAGCTGGCCATCACCCCGATCACGCGAAACGGCACGTGATTAATCCGCACGGTCTGGCCTAGTGCCGCCGAACTTTGCCCGAACAACGTCCGTGCCACGTAAGGGCCGAGCACCGCTACCCGGGCGGCCTCGCGGGTCTGGGTGTCATCGAAAAACGATCCGGCCGTGAGGTTACGGTTATTAGTGGACGCCCAGTTGTCCGTCGTGCCGATGATGTTGGCCGTCAGGTCTTGGGCAGTGTCGGTCTCAATCAGCGTTCCGCTGGTCGCGGAACCCGGAGTGGGCGACCCGGTGACCGCGGGAGCGATGCTGGCGATATCCGGCGCGTTCTGCAGTGCGGCGGCATCGGCGTCGGTCAACGGTTGCGCCGGGGGACCGTTCGGAACGGCTTCGGCTTGCGACACAATGGTGATGTTGTTGGCTACTGGTTCAATGCGCGCATCGACGGAGTTCTTCACCCCTAAGCCGCAGGCAGAAAGCAAGACCACCGCCGAGACACCGATGATCAGACCAAGCATGGTCAGCGCGGAGCGCATCCGATGGGCCCGCAACGCGCGTACTGCGACGAGTAACGCTTCCCGTAGGCTCATTTATTAGCCTCCCCCGACTAAGCAGTACCGCACTGTCCGCAAAGGGACATCACTTCACGGGTAACCGGTGATCGCCCCCGCGCGCAAGGACTTCAGCGAACTCCCAGCAGATTTTCAGCACATTCACTAATTTCATGACGCTGCGTCGACTGTTGCTATCCGGTCAGTGCTCTGACGCGCCTTCGCAGCGATGCCCTGATTTCCCACTTGACGTTGAATGGACGGACAGAGCAGTGCCGCGGGTTCGACCGGCTACGCCGATCGAACCCGGCCGATAGCTGATGCCACTACTACGATGGGCACGCCGAGGGAAGTTGGACCCCGCACGGCGGGGCAGAGGCTGTATTAGCGCTGACCACACCGGTGCCAGCAAAAAGTAGTCCGGCGAACATGGCAGTTACTGCGAGAGACCGGATGATGACTCCCCGCATGGCATCCCCTAGCTTATGTGAGCAATTCGTCGATCATCGACCACCACGGTTGGTCGTGGCGCCCACAAATGAATATATAATCTACCTTCGCCGAAAGCCAGGATCATTTTACTTCATGCGAGCAAGACGTTTCCCGCGCCAGGCGCGCCCAATATGCGAGGCCGCCCGAGGATGGCGCCGGCCAGCCAGTACAAGATCATCAATCCTGTTTGACAAAACAGTGCGTTTCCGGCAACGTGGATTCACCGGCGGGATTCAGGGTTAGAACGAGGTTCGGTGGAGAATACCGTTGGCCAGAGCAACTGTCAAAAGCGCAACTGGATACCGGCTGGGCGGTGATTGACCTGTCCGATTTGCGTTGCCGGCGTGCTGGCTTGGTCAAACGCCTGATCCCACCAGCTGGTCGGCACATCCCGCTAACCGATGCGGTAAATCGTCGATGTCACGCGTTCTGATCACTGGGTCCACCGACGGTCTCGGCCTGATGGCGGCCCAACGCTTGACCGATCAGAGTCATTCCGTGGTCTTGCATGCTCGCAATGAGGCCCGCGCCAACGATGCCCGCGCAGCGCTGCGGGGCTCAGCTGCCCTGGTGATCGGTGACTTGTCAAGCATCGCGCAGACCAGGGCAGTCGCCGAGCAAGCCAACGCGCTGGGCACGTTCGACGCAGTGATCCACAACGCGGGCGTGGGATACCGTGAAGCCCGACGTGTCGAAACTGAAGATGGGCTCGAGCACGTATTTGCAATCAACGTGCTGGCGCCGTATCTGCTGACCGCACTCATCAACCGCCCGAAACGGCTGATCTACCTCAGCTCGGGCATGCACCGCAGCGGCGAGCCCCGTCTCGACGACCTGCAATGGACGGCACGGCCCTGGAATGGCGCACAAGCGTACGCCGACAGCAAGCTATACGACGTCATGCTCGCCTTGGGCATCGCCCGGCGCTGGCCCGACGTCCTGTCGAACGCCTTGGAGCCCGGCTGGGTCGCCACCAAGATGGGCGGTCCTGGCGCACCGGATAATCTGGCCCTGGGGTCGGTGACCCAGGCATGGCTGGCCGTCAGCGACGACCCAGCAGCGACCGTCACCGGCGGTTACTTCTACCACCAGCGCCCTCGTTCCACGCATCCTGCAGCACGCTCTGCTGTTTTGCAAAACGAATTACTCATGCGTTGCGCCGATCTCAGCGGCGTAACGCTGCCCGAACCGCACACAGCAAGGTAAACGGATCCAGCGCCGAGCAGCACTGGCTGATGACCTGATGGGCAGGCGGACACGGCACCACATCCATCGAGGTGCCGTGTCCGCGCCGCTCCCATCCTTTACCCCGGCACCTCCGTAAGCAGAAATGCCGCGGTGCGCAACCTCTCTGGAATCACCACCAGCGCCCAAGCGGCCGCTTACGCGCCAAGACACCGATTCCTCGTTACTACTAGTACCAGCAGCGGCGCCGGTCGTCCCAGCGCCAATGGCGCCAATGGTGCTGCTCGTCCCAGCCCCACCAGCCACGAACCCGGTCTTTATCGTGGTGATGACCAGGATCGGGGTTGAATGCTGTTTTACCGAGGCCGAAGACGTCCATGACCCGCATATTTCGATCCTCTCTCTCGTTGGCAGGAACCCTCTTTCCGGCAACGACACGCAATGAATGGTTCCTGCTGGCACAAATGGATGACCAGACGGCAAGGGTCCATATTCCACCCCGTACGGCCGATAACTGCGGATTCGGGCTCAGCCTAGGGCGATGACCTCTCCACCATGGAATCCTTCCTATCACTGGAGATCGCGCTGGCTTCACGGTGAGATGTTTGCCAACGCCGCCGGCCTCCGTAGCGGAAGACGTGCGATCCGGGTGCAGGTTGCCTGGAGTCTCGAAGGAATTTAGGTAGCAGCTATTCCGGGCGCCTGGCTCCCTGCATTACTCGCACGATGCGCCAGTACAGAAACAGGCGCACCCAGGAATCATCCAGAAACTCTCCAGGAATCATTCGGGAGATACCCAGGAAGCGCACCACGGCCGCTGTTCATCCGTCAGGACCAACTGACCGACCACTACGCAGATCATTACGCGGGTCACACGGCTCGACACGGTAAGTTGCGCCGACCGCAATCGGATCTTGTGTCGTAACAGCGATCAGTACCAGCTCGGACAGGGGAGGTAACGAGATGAACCAGATTGTGGGCGAACGCCTCCAGGACAGCGTGCGCAACGGGCTCGACCTGCGCGGTAGGCCGCCGAGCAGCGCCACGATCCATCAGCCTCTCGGCTGCGCTGGCACCCCGCGGGCCTGGTCATGGCGGCCTCAGCGGTGATGCCGACCGACCGTGCCGCCTCTACTACCGCGCGGAACTCGGTGACCGTCGCTGGCTGGACACTGATCAGCCGGATCACCGGCGTGTTGCGGGTAGTGGTGATCGGGCCGGTGCTGGGGGCGACTTATTTCGCGAACGCGTTCCAGACCAGCTACATGCTTCCTCATCTGGTGTTCACCTTGATCGCGGGTCCGGTGCTGGGGATGGTGTTGGTGCCCAGCGTGGTCCGGGCAGTCAGTGCAGGGGGGGACACCCGTGCCCGGGAGATCCTCGTCGGGGTCAGTGGATGGCTGCTTACGACCGCGGTGCTGGTCAGCGCATTGCTGATGATCGCGTCCCCGGCGGTGGCGTGGACGCTGAATTTCGGGATCCCCGACCCCGCTTCCCGGGCCCGGGGACTGTGGCTGACCACGCTGGTGGTGCTGCTGGTGGCCCCCCAGGGAGTGCTGTATGCGCTGGTGCATCTGGGTATGGCCGCGCAGCAGGCCAAGGGACGCTTCGCGCTGGCCGCAGGCGGCCACGTGGTGGAAAGCCTCATCCTGATCCCGGCGGTCATCTTTGCCGGCTGGTGCTACGGAACCGGACTGGATGTCAAGCAGGTGCCGATCGGGCTGGTGCTTGTGCTCGGGGCAGCCAGCACGGTGAGCGTCGCACTGCATGCTGCGCTACAGCTCGCGGGCGCCGCCCGGGTGGGCCTGCCGATCTGGCCGTCGATGCGTTGGCGCCAAGATCCCGAGGTCCGGGCAATCACCAAGCGGCTGATCCGTTCGGTCGGCGTCGCCGCTTGGCCGGCGGCGGCCATGTATGTATTGCTGGCACTGGCCGGCACCGTCCGCGGTGGCGTCTTCGTGGTGCAGCTGACCCACACCATCTTTTTCTCGTTAGCCTTCGTCAGCGCTCGGGCGGTATCGATGGCGGTGCTTCCCGGGCTGGCTCGCGCTGCGCACAGTGATGATGCCGCCATATTCGGCGTGCAGTGGCGGCAAGCCCTGTCTTACGCCATGATCGCGAGCCTGCCGCTGCTGGTCCTGGTCGGAGTGAATGCGGGGCCCGCCGCGCACCTGCTCACCGCGGGCCAGCTACGGCACGCTGCGTTGATCGGTCCGCTCACCATCTGCATGGCAGTGGCGGCGGTGGCCCAGCTGGTCAGCGGACTGCACGACATCGGCCGCCAGGCATTGTTCGCACGGTTGGACGATCGCACACCGCGCCGGGCGAGCGAGGCGACCTTCGGTGTGATCGTCATCTTCGCTGCTGCGAGCTTGCTGCTGCCCGCTGACGGTTCCCGCCTGATCTGGTTGGTGGTAGCGAACCTGATCGGTGAGCTGCTCGCCGCTGGCATCGTGCTCATCCGGCTGAGGCGGGCGATCCGGCCCGAGCTGTTTGTCGAACCCCGTCCGCTGGCCGCCGCGGTTGTGGCCACCTGCGCCATCGTCCCGCTAGCCGGCGCCGTGTGGTGGACCCAACAAATCCAGACCAACGACCGGCTCGCCAACCTGACACTCCTGGCACTAGGCGCTGTCGTAGCGCTGGGCGTCTACGTCGTGGTGCTGCGAGCGGTAAGCCGGCGGATCAGTGCCGCACCGAAAGCTACCTATCTGGTAGGCAACACCGGCCCTGGCTAGGGGAACGTATTACACGATTCGAGCACGATTCACTACAGAACGTTACTTACGGGGCGTGGTAATGAACCCGAGTGGTGCTCCAACTCAGAGCTATCGTCGTTCTGTGACGAGCGTTGACCAGACTGTGCTGGCCGAGGAGCTCATGACCACCATGGCCGCGCTGCGACGCCTGATACGCCGGCGGGTACCGACGGAAGCGTGCGGCCCTCCGTTACGTGGCGCGCATGTAGAGTTGCTGCAAGTTATCAAAAAGCAACCGGGTATCGGGATTGCGTCGGCGGGTCGTGCTTTGCACCTAGCGGCCAACTCCGTCAGCACGCTGGTCAACCAACTCATCGACATCGGGATGCTGGAGCGTCAAACCGCGCCGGATGACCGTCGCGCTGCGCGACTGTGGTTGACCGACACGGCTAAGCAGCAACTAGAAGCTTTCCGTCAGGTCCGTGTCGACCTGGTTGCCGAGGGAGTGGCCGGTCTTCCGGACACCGACCGGCAGGCTCTCACCAAGGCAGTTCCCGCGCTCCGCGCGCTGCTGGCCGCTCTGGACGTGGAGGAAGACGCGAGCGGCTCTCTTCGCCACGCCCAGCCAGCAGCCAGACCACGCTAACGAAACCTCGATGACTATCCGGCGCCTAAGCGGATAAGGCCGGACGGGAACTGCTGACCAGTTCGAAAGCTTTCCACATCGAGGCATAAGGACCGCCGGCGCCAACCAGCTGCTCGTGTGACCCGACTTCGGCGATCTGGCCTTGGTGCAGCACGATGATGCGATCGGCCGATTTTGCCGTCGGCAGGCGGTGTGCAATGACAACGGTGGTCCGGTTGCGCGCGATCTGCCGCATTGCTTCCGTTACGCGTGCCTCGGTAACCAGGTCCAGGTTTGCCGTCGCCTCATCGAGGAGTAACAGCGTGGGGTTGACGTGCTCCGCACGCGCCAATGCAATCAGCTGACGCTGCCCAGCTGATAGTGAGCGCCCCCGCTCGGTTATTTCGTGGTGATAACCGCCGGGCAGAGCGGCGATGAACTCGTGTGCCCCGACCGCACGCGCGGATGCCTCCACTTCAACGTCGGTAGAGTCCGGCCGGCCGTAGGCGATGTTGTCCCGGATCGTCCCGGTGAACAGAAAGCCTTCCTGGGGCACGTAACCGAGTTGGCGGCGAAACGAGCGCAAATCCAACGACCGCAGGTCGTGACCGTCGATTTGCACGCTGCCCTCGTCGGGATCGTAGAACCGGGCCAGCAATTTCATCAAAGTCGATTTACCCGCCCCGGTCTGTCCGACGATGGCAACCGTCTCCCCCGGCGCGATGCGCAGATTGATGCCGCGCAGCGCCTCGGGTGGCTTCGCGATCCGGGCACCGGTCGAGACCAGGACGCGGGCATCGGCCGGGCCAAGCCGCTCCCCGGTGTGCACGCTGGCGCTCCCAAGCTCCGCCGACCCGCCAGCAGATGACCTGGGATACGAAAAACGCACGTTGACGAGAGTGAGCTCACCGCGGAAGCGGGGAGTTGGCTGGGGATGCTCGGCCAGCGGTGTCGAAGTGTCCAAACGCATCAGTTGGGCGATCCGGCCGACCGAGACCCGGGTCTGCTGCCAGGAGTCGAACACTTGAGACAGCTGCTGGATCGGCGTGAAAAACATGTCGAGATAGAGCAGAAATGCGATCAGTGCGCCGATCGTGAACTGCCCAGAGGCGATCAGTCCTGCGCCGACGGCGAACACGATGACATCGGCTATGGCGGCCAAAAACTGTACGAACGGGAAGTAAGTGGCAACAAGCCGTTGCGCGCCAACGCGGGCAGCGAGATAGTCGTAGCCGAGCCGGTGGAATCGCTTGCTTGTCTCATTCTCGTGGGTGAACGCCTGAGACTCGCGCACCCCAGACAGACTCTCCTGGAAATCCGCATTGACAATGGCGATCCGGTCCCGCGCCAGGTCGTAAAGGCGGGCCGATTTCCGGCGAAAGATGACCGTCGCTATCGCGAGCGGGACGACGACGGTCAATGCACACAGACCGAGCTTGGTGTTGAGCAGCACAACAGCCACGCCAACCCCGACAAAGGTGACCAGCGAGACCAGTGCGGAGAGCAGTCCGTCTTCCATCAGCGATTCGAACTGGTCCACATCGGTCGTCATCCTGGTCATGATCCGACCGGCCATTTCCCGCTCGTAGTAGTCCAGCGAGAGGCGTTGCAGCTGGGCCCAGATCCTGATCCGTAATGAAAGCATGATCCGCTCGGCGGTGCGGCCGGTGACGAAAGTCTCGCCGACCTGGTCGATCAGGTTGGCCAGGGTTACGACGAGGAACATCGCGGAGAACAGGAAGACCACGGCTTGGGAACCGGTCGACACCCCATTGTTGACGCCGTTTTTGACCAGCACCGGTCCGGCCAGTCCGCTTAGCGCGTCGAGGACCACCAGCAGCAGGCCGACCAATAGTGGTCGGCGGAACTCACGAAGCAATCCGGCCAGCCGGAAATTTCGATCACGGCGCGATTCCCTGGCGATGTCAGCAGCGTCCAAGGTCGCGAAGTCCCGCACTGGGGGAAGCGCCGCGACCCGGGTCAGCAGCTCGGGACTTGGAGCGAGGTTGCGACGCCAGCCACTCCCGCCACCCAGGCCGGGGCCGATGCTCGGGGCGCCGATCGTGGCCACCGTGTGCGGGCGCGCGTTCGCGGTGCCCCGGGCGCGGCCGTCGCCGGTCCACGCGGAGTCAGTACGGGTGCCGAGACCTGTGGTCAGCATCTGGTCTATGACCTGGTTCTCCACCTGGTCTGCGCTGTCCTGGAGCCCGGAGATCAGTCTGCGATAGAGGGTGCTGCGCGCGATGAGGTCCTCGTGCGTGCCCTGGTCGGCGATGCGGCCCTGATCGAGCACGACGATGCGATCAGCCAGGTGCAGCGTGGACCGGCGGTGTGCGATCAGCACCGTCGTGCGGTTGGCCAGCACGCCGCGCAGGGCGTCATGGATGGCCTCTTCCACCTTGGCGTCGATGGCGCTGGTGGCATCGTCGAGGATCAGGATCCGCGGGTCAGCCAGGATCGCCCTGGCCAACGCGAGGCGTTGGCGTTGCCCGCCAGACAGGGTCAGACCACGCTCACCGACCATCGTGTCGTAGCCGCCCGGCAGTTCCTCGATGAATCCGTGCGCATGGGCGATCCGCGCGGCTTGTTCGATGTCTTCGTCGGTGGCGCTCGGGCGGCCGTAGCGGATATTTGCCCGGACGGTGTCGGAGAACAGGAAGCTTTCCTCGAAAGCCACGCCCACCTGGCGGCGCAGGGACTTCAAGGTCACAGTGCGCAAGTCATGGCCATCCACTGTCACGCTGCCAGCGTCTGGATCGTGGAAGCGGGACAGCAGCATCGCCGCGGTGGATTTGCCGCTGCCGCTGGGCCCGACGATGGCGACCCGTTCTCCGGCCGCGATATGCAGGTCGAAACCACGCAACACCGCGGGGCCGTCACCGTAGCCGAAATGCACGCCGCGGAAAGCGATCTCCCCGCGTGACTGGGGCAGCTGCACCGCATCCGGGGCGTCGGCAATGGCCGGCGGAAGGTCCAGGAGCTGGAAAATGCGCTCCACTGCGGCCCTGGCCTGCTGGGCGACGGCGATGACGCCGGCAAACTGCCTGGCTGGTGCGACGAACTGGGCGATATAGGTGGAAAAGGCGAGGAACGTGCCCAGCGTCAGGTGGTGGCGCAACACCAGCCAACCACCGAAGGCCAAGATAGCGACCTGGCCGAGTGACGGAATCGCCTTGAGCAACGGCTGGTAAAGCGCCTGCAGCCGGACCGCTCGCATCCGCGCACCGTAAAGCGACTTGGCTGCCTCGACGATGCGGCCGAGTTCCCGATCCTCCTGGCCGAAGGCCTTGACCACGCGCACGCCATTGACGTCCTCGTCCACGATTTGTGCGACGTCACCTTCCCGTTGCTGGGCATCCCAGCTCGCCGGGAACACCCGCGAGCGCATCCGGTAGGAGATCCCGACAAGCACCGGCGCGACGATCAGGGTGACGATGGCCAGCAGCGGGGACAGGAAGAACATGACCCCCAACGAGATCAGCATCAGCAGCACGTTGCCGCTCATCAGCGGGAAGAAATTGAGCAAGCCCTGGACGAGCATGGCGTCGGAATTGGCTCGGGCGACAAGTTGGCCGGTGGGCATTCGCCCGAGGTTGTCCAGGTCCATCACCTGCAAGTGGTCGTGCATGGCGTTGCGCAGGTCGTACTGGACTTGCAAGCCGACCTGCCCACCCCGGTAGCGGCGCAGGTAGGCCAAGCCGAAGCTGGCGACCGCAACCCCGATCAGCAACGCCAGCCATGGCCACAGCGGTGAGTCGCGCCGGACGATGACTCCATCGACGATCTGCCGGGAGATCAGCGGCACCAGTGCCTGGCATGCGCTGCCGAGTAACGCGCCGGTCAAGGCGAGTGCCACGTTGCGCCGGTGCTTGAGCACGTATCCGGTCAGCCGCCGGATCCATCCTCGCCTTCCGGTTGCCGACTGGTGCGCCGGCCGGGTGAGGGGAGCATCCGGCCCGCCGCTGGACGGGCCGGATACGCCTCCCGACCCAGCGATGTGGCCTACCTCGGCTGCAGGTGTAGGCACGGTCAGCGCGCCAGCCGGACGAGCAGCGCCGAGGCGATGCTGATCATTAATATGGACGCCAAGGCCAGGACTCCGAAATCGAGGCCAAGTTGCGCCGGTGTTCCGATCAGCAACCCCCTTAATCCGTCAACTTCGTATCCAAGCGGATTGATCAGATTGAAGAATCTCAGCCAGTCGGGCATAAGGTTGATCGGGTACAACGCGCTGGAACCGAAGAAAAGCGGCATGGTGATGGCCTGCCCGATACCCATGAGCCGGTCGTGCGTGAGTGCCAATCCGGCAATGGTGATCGACAGGCAGCAAAAAAAGCACGAGCCAAGGCTGACCAGTGCCACCATGCCCAACAGTTTGAGTGGGTTATCGGTCAGCGCTACGCCCAGCAGGGCCGCGAGAATAAGTACGACGAGGGCTTGGATGAGTGCGCGGATCGATGCGGCGAAGGCCTTGCCAGTGACCAGCGCGATCCGCGGAGTCGGGGTGACCATGAGTTTGGCCAGCACCCCGGCGTCGCGTTCCCAGATGACCTGGATGCCATAAAAAATCGCGATAAACAAGGCGGATTGGGCAATGATCCCAGGTGCCAGGTAGTCGATGTATGGAATGTGCCCGGTGGGGATGGCTCGCAGCCGGGTAAAGGTTTCACCGAAGATGATGAGCCACAGGGCGGGTTGAATCGCGCGGGTGAACAGCTCAGTGCGGTCATGGCGCAGCTTTTGCACCTCGACCAGGCTCATGGTGGCGATCCGGGAAATGACGAGGCGAAAAAGGGACAGCGGGGTCGGTTTACCCCAGCCGGTGAGCGGTACGGCGAGTTGCTCGGACATCGCGCATCCTTTCTCCGGGGCTGCTGCGCAATTCGTCGCCGGTGACGGCTCGGAACACGTCGTCCAGGGTGGCGTCAGGGTCTACGCTGGCCTTCAGTTCTGCCGGGGTGCCCATGGCCCGGATCCGGCCGTGGTGCATCAGGGCTATCCGGTCGCAGTACTGGTCGGCTTCGTCCATGTAATGGGTCGTGACCAGAACGGTCATCCCGGTATTCGCGCGGACTTCGAGGATTCGCTCCCACACGCTGGTGCGGGCGATCGGGTCCAGGCCGATGGTCGGCTCGTCCAGCATCAACAGCCGTGGTGCGTTGACCAGGGCTTGGGCGAGTTCCAGCCGGCGGATCATGCCGCCGGAGTAGGTACTTGCGGTGCGCCCGGCGACGTCGACGAGTCCGACCGACTCCAGCGCGGTATCCACGACCTGCCGCCGCCGGGCCCGCGGTACGTCGTACAGGCGGGCGAACAGGGCCACGTTCTCCCAGCCGGTGAGCGCCCCATCAGCGGAAAGCCGCTGGGGGACGTAGCCGATCAAGCGCCGGACGGCGAGCTTGTGCCGCGCCACATCCAGCCCGAAGACCTCGATCGTCCCCGGCGGGGCCGGCAGCAGCGTGGTGATCATGCGCAAGGTGGTGGTCTTGCCCGCGCCGTTGGGCCCGAGCAAGCCGAACACCATGCCGGCGGCGACGTCGAAGTCGACCCCGTCAACGGCGACGGTGTCTCCGAAGCGGTGCCGGACCCCGGTGACCCGCACGGCCGGCGGCACAGTACGCGTAGTCATCAGTCCTCCAGAGCGTCCAGGGCGGCGAGCAGGGCGCGCAACGCAGGAAGCGCCTGGGCCAGCGCCTCCCGCTCGGCAGCGGAAAGGCCGGCGACGACCTGCGTCATGAGTTCCATGCGGGCCTGGCGCCCGGCCGCCAATCGCTGCGTCGCCGACTCGGTCAGCCATAGCCGGGCGGCGCGACGATCGTCCGGATCGGTGTCGCGCACCAGCATCCCCAGGTCGATGAGCTGGTCCACCAGCGTGCTGACAGTGTTGGCGGCCAGGTGCAATACACGCGCAGCCGGCCCGATCCCGATACCCGGCTGCTGCTCCACCACCCGCATCAGTTCCAGCTGCGCTCCCCGCAGTGGTGGCCCGGGTAGTGCCGTCCGCAACCGCCGGCGCACCGTGCGTCGGAGCGCGGCCACGGTCCCCATGAGTTCATCGCCCAGCAAGGCTGACTCAAGGCTCGTCATACTGGGGAAGATACATCCTAATAAGAGCTAATCGCAATCAAAGATATCGTGTCGATCTCGTGACGGTGCGTGTCGCTTCCCCGTTCTGGATGCAGGGCGCGGGTTATGCGACAGGCAGCATCGAGGTGCGGCTGAGCAGATGTGTCCAACTGATGGCGAACTTCGTCAACGACCATGGGGCGTGTGATGGGTGAGGTTGGGACCATCTGAGCGGTGCGGATGAGCGACGGCGCGGCGAGCATGGTGACTACGGGCCATGCCAATCGTGCTCGTGGTTAGCGACGTGGCCGGGAGGCACAGTCGATGCAGGTCGAGACGGTAGGCAGGGCGACTATGCGTTGCTCGGCGATGGGGCCACCGCACCGCTCGCACGTGAGGTAGCTACCCGCCCGCACGCGCCGTTCGGCATGGTCTATGGCAGCAAGATCGCGGCGTGCGGCGGCGAGCAGGCTCTGAGCCTGTGCCCGCTCGAACCCGACCGTCGCACCCTCTGGATCGTGTTCATCGTCATGGGTGGTGAACTGGGACGCGTCGGTGATCGCGTTGACCTGCTGGCACAGCGCCTCGGTTCGCTGCCGGGTGTGGGCCCGCAGCTCGGCCAAGGCGTCAAGAACAGTCTTGTCATCCACTCCATCGAGCTTGCACTCACGTCAAACCATCGCGGTAGCCAACGCCACCCGTGGCCGAGTTTCATCGGATCTAGCACGATTGTCAGCGGACACGTCGTCGAACGACCTGACCAACACCGTCTGCCAGCAACCGCCTAAAAGTGTTGAACCACAGATTGCGATGGTCGCTTATTGCCGTATGAATGCATACGTGGCGACCTGGCCCGTCACAGAATCGACCGATCATGCCGTCCTGGCACAGCTCGCAGAACGGCCCACACTGAAGAATGGCGCGAAATAGGTCACGGCCCCCGTTGGCGGGATTCGAATTGCGGCGATTCGAATCGGCAAGCAAGGCGCGCAGCCGATCCGAATCGACGGCAGAAATGATCGCAGGCCATCCGGCATCCGCGACAATTTCTCCGATGACTGGCCGCATCCTGTGGCCACTGCCGCGGTGGATCCGCTCGCACCGTCCGCTAATCCGGGCCGATACCAAAAGCTGCCGGAGCGTCGTGGGCATCCACCACTTTCCGCCCGGGGTAGTGACCCCGGATACGGCGAGATCGCGGCAGATACGAGCAAGCGACTCACCGGCCAGCGCTCGAGCAGCACATTGCCGGATGATGGCTGCTTCGGTATCGACCACGGTGATGCGATCGCTGGAATATCCGAATGGGCGCGTTCCCCAACCTGCCATCGAACGGGCTTGAGCGGCCAGACGACGCCGCTGCTTCAAACATTCTGCGTTCTGCTTAGCCTCGTATCGCGCGGCCGCGCCTACCATCCGGGCAACCAGCCGGCCTGCCGGGTCGCTGAGATCGATCTCGCCGGTGACAGTCGCGAGTTCCACGCCGTGTTTGTCCGCTAGGCCGACGACATCCTCCAGCTCGCGCGATGAACGAGTGAGCCGGTCAACGTGCCAGCCCACCACAGCATCGATCGCACCGGCCTCCACATCACTGATTAACCGTCGCCAGGCCGGGCGAGGTTTGGCCGAGGAGACGCCGGTGTCGTCATCGGCGTAGACGTTGGCGACCATCCAGCCTCGCCGCGCACACAAAGCCCGGCAGTTTTCCTCCTGACTGACCACGTCCAGGGCCGCGCCAGCGCGGTCTCGGCTAAGGCGGCAGTAGATGGCAGCCCGAATCATGGGCGGCATCGTGGCACACACGTTGGAGGTAGCACGATGGGTCCGGAGATACCGGTGGACCCGGCCGCGGCCGGCCGCGGCGTCGTGCTGCCGACTCACGCAAGCAGACGCAACTACGCTCGACGCCTCGATTGCAGATCGAGGCGTCCCATCGGCTCCGCACGCTAAGGCGACCCTGACAGCTCCCGCCAACTGCACGCGCAGAGATGGGTCCCACACCCATCGAGGCGGGGCAGCGTCGAACGCGAGTTGCCCGCGGTGGTAATCAGCCGGCTCCGGGCGGGCCACAAGCCGATTCGTATCAGCGGTGACTCACCTTGCGCTGATACGCATATGCGGAGAAATATACCTTGACAGTCCGCATCTATCGGGTACAGCATTGCCTGGCAAGCATGATCGGGGGTGGCCGCACCCGCCAGCCGGCCGCGTGTGCATCTGCCCCGCGTGGTCACCGGCCACGCGCATGGTCGCCGTGACGAACGCAGCGAATCGCCGATCGCGTACTGGTCGGCTCGCCGTGGACGTCGAGGCGATCAACGGTCTCCCCATGGCGGGGCCGGGCATTGAAAACCTCGATGGGTTCTCCGGGAAGGGGCGAACGATGACTCTTGTGGTCTTGACCGTCATCGTCATTGGATTGGTGGTCGCGGCACTGGCGATTTATCTGTTCAAGGTCGGCGTGCTGCTTAACCGCACGGCCGACAATCTCGGTGACTGCCTACAGAGTGCGCGAACCATTGTCGGGCAGGCTCAGGTGATCGGTCCAGGCGTCACGCGCCTCAACAAAACCGGTGCCGAGCTGCTAGGTGCGATGCCCCTGTTGATTGAGGGCGCTGGAGCGGTTGCCGGGAAGCTGGCACCGTCCACAGCCACCGCACCCACTCCTGCTCCTGCGGCGGCTCACGGCGGGAATAGTCGAGCACAGTCGGGTGTGTCCACCGCCGAAGACAACCAGACCGGCAGGGGATACTTGGATGCTGCGGCAACGACGGGCGTGGGTTATCTCGATGTATGAGGACAAAAGAAGTGGAGCGCTGCGGCTTTGGTCGCTTCAAGCCGGAGTGAGCCGGCTAACGTGCAGTTCGGTGAGATTGATCACGTACCGGCCGCCCTTGACATCGCCGGGCACGACAAGCCGGGGGCGGTTCAGTGGCTTGCCGTCCTCGGTGATCGCGACTAAGACGTCCTTATTGGCGAAGTCCGGAGAGATCTCACCATAGGAGACTGCGGCCTGGTACCCGTCGGCACCCACGCCGAGTATGGCAAAAGACAGTAAGTCGCTTTTCTTATCGCGCGTGGCCAGCCCACTGGAGGGGATCAACTGCGCGAGCGGCACCCCTACCTCGGTGTGGTGTTCGGTTCCTTTGTCATTCTGGAATGAGACCTCAACGGTGTGCAGGGGCATCTGGTGAAGCTGATCGACCGTGATCTGGGACGGCTGCCTGACCGCACCTGTGAGCAGCACAGTTCCCGGTGGCGGGAGTAGCGGCGTGCGGCTTGTGGGCACTGCGGCGCCCGTACGAGGTGCACTGGTCGAAGACCCACACCCCGACACTGGGGCGAACGCCAGGATCGCCGCTACCGCGAGAGGCATCCACCGTCGACACACCAGTATCCGCAATCTCGACATGGACTACAGATTATTCGCCGCACATGCGCACCGGGGGAACTGCCATGGACAGAAGCACAGCTACGGCTCGGCCACGTCATCGCTGCACAGTGGAGAAGGCGGTGCCCGAACTGGGTACTAGCTGAACCCGACCACGGCGTGCGGCTGGTAGTTCTTTTCCAGCAACTCGACCTCCGAGTCGTCCAGGCGCAGGTCCACGGCGGCGACAGCATCGGCAAGATGGTGAGGCTTGGTCGCCCCGACGATGGGTGCGTCAACTCCCGGCTTACTGAGCAGCCACGCCAGCGCGACCTGGGCCGGCGGGACACCCCGCTTGGCGGCCACGGCGAGCACCGCATCGACGATGGCCCGGTCGTGTTCGCGGTAGAGGGAGCGACCGAACTCGTCGATCTCCGAACGGGCGGTTTGTTCTACCCACGGACGGGCCAACCGGCCTCGGGCCAGCGGACTCCAGGGGATGGCACCGACGCCCTGATCGACGCACAGGGGGAGCATCTCGCGCTCCTCTTCTCGGTACAACAGGTTGTAGTGGTTCTGCATGCTGACAAAGCGCGTCCAGCCATGCAGGTCAGCGGTATAGAGGGCCTTGGCGAACTGCCATGCGTGCATCGACGACGCACCGATATAGCGAGCCTTCCCAGCTTTGACGATGTCGTGAAGGGCTTCGAGGGTTTCTTCGATCGGTGTGCCGTAATCCCACCGATGGATCTGATAGAGATCGACATAGTCAGTGCCGAGCCGAGCCAAGCTGTGGTCTATCTCGGTCAGGATGGCCTTGCGGGACAGTCCCTGACCATTGGGCCCGGGCCGCATGCGGCCGTTGACCTTGGTGGCGATGACGACTTCTTCCCGGGGGACTTCAGACAGAAGAGCCTGGCCGACGATCTCCTCGCTGCTACCGGCTGAGTAGACGTTGGCCGTATCGAAGAAATTGATTCCAGCGTCCAACGCTTGGCGGAAAAACGGCGCGGCGGCCTCCGGGCCGAGCGACCACGGATGGGCACCACGGCCGGGCTCACCGTAGCTCATGCACCCGAGACAGATACGGGAAACCTGCAAGCCGGTGGTACCGAGAGCGACGTAGTCCATAAACCACCCCTACCACAGGGAGCGCTCAGGCGCGGCCCGCTCAGGAACACAGCACACCCGATCAGCTCGGTGGGGAACTGGGTGGTGTGCTCGTCGAGTTTGCCGGTCTGGCCGCCGTGATCCGGCTCGCCGTAACCGTGTTGCCGTTGGTGGCACCACTGACGCGCACGGTGCTACCGACCGGGAACTGCTGCGCGGTACCGGGTGTCCGCCTGCTGCCGAACTGCGTCTGAGGTGTGATGGTGACGGTGTACGCGGTGCCGTTTCTGGCGTTGACCGTCCAGGTGGAACCGTTCTCAGCAGTGATCGTGCCGATCAACCCACGGCCGTGGCCCGACCTGCCCGGCGCCGTTGTAGGTGGCGCGGTCACGGTAGATGGCGTTGTCGTGGTCGGGGTAGCGCTGGGGTTGCTCGACGCACCCGAGCACGCCGCCACACCGACTGCAACCGAGGCGCTGATCATCCCGATTGCCACCGTCCTCCCCATCCCCGCACGATCCCAGCCTGTGATGCTGGTCATTGGTCCCTCCTCCTTGATCAGGTACAGCAGGCGATGCTGCGCTTTCCGTTATGCGGCGGTTAGGTGCGAGCAAGCTTCAGACAACCTCAGAGTTAGCTGGGAGATGACCACGACGGCTGACTGTCGGTGAGAAGGTGACCGTGAGCGCCCGGGAGCCTGAGAATTTGTCCTTACGAAAGCTTCTCGCCCCCGCTCCGAAAGATAGCGCCGGGAGTATCAGCGACCCTTCGATTCCTGACTTGTTGCTCGCCTGGAAAGGTGGGCCTAACAAATGACGGGCAGAAGGAATAGGGACGTGGTGATAGCCCGGGACCGTTCCCATAGCCTGGGCCCACAAGAAAGATGCCGTAGAGAGCCGCCGTGTGGAATAGTCGCAGAAGCCTGGTCGTCCTGGCCGTGATCGTGGTGCTCGTCGCTGCAGCGGTGGCCGTGTGGCCCTTCCTGCACAATCTTGGTCAAACACCAGGCTGCACCGTCAGGGCAATCTTGGGCGCGCCCTCCGACACCCCAGTGACTTTCACTTTGTCGGCAGAGCAGGCCGACAATGCAGCGACCATTGCCGCAGTGGGTCTCCAGTTAGGAATGCCCGACCACGCCGTCACCGTTGCGCTGGCCGCAGCACTGCAGGAGTCTGGCCTGCGCAACCTGCCCGACGGCGACCGGGACTCCGCAGGGTTGTTCCAGCAGCGCCCCAGCCAGGGATGGGGTACACGCGAGCAGATTCTCGACCCGGTCTATGCAGCCAGCGCGTTCTACCAGGAGCTTCGGGATCGACCGGAGTGGGCTCAACTCAGCGTCGCCGACGCCGCCCAACTGGTCCAGCGGTCTGCTGCGCCGTCTGCCTACGCGCAGTGGGAACCGTGGGCGCGAGCCGGTGCCGCGGCCCTCACTGGTGAGGTACCCGCAGCACTGACCTGTCGCGGCCTGCGGACCAGCTCACCAAGCGCCGACCTGGTCGCTACCGCCACCGCCGAACTCGGCACCGCCGTGCTAAGCGGGATGCACACCGAGGCCCGCGGCTGGTCGATCGGTAGCTGGCTTGTCGCCCACGCCTCCCGTCTCGGTATTGACCGGGTGACCTTTGACGGGCGCACCTGGACCATGACCTCGGGTAGGTGGTCTCAGACCGGCCCTGCCGACCGGATCTTGTCCCTGCACCAGGCCCGTAACGCCGCCTAGCACTGACTTGATACAAGATTGTTTGTGCGCCCTCGACAGATTCGGGGTGGTTGCCCAATCGGCAGAAGTGCCGTGAACTCGACGAAACCGACCTTCAGATGGCTTGACCACATCGCCAGCGTCGAGTTCACGGCACGAGCCGGCGACAGGCAGAGATCCACCGGGTTCTCTGGGAACCCGGTGGATCCTTTCCGCGGGGAAGGCACTGCTACTGACTGATACTCATTGACCGGGTAGGCAGTCGTACAGAACCCCGCCGCGGTCGGCAGGTCCCGAGAACGGGGATGGGGTCGCCGTGGCACCGCCGTAAGCAGCGGGGTTGACCACGGTGCAATGCTGTTGCACCCATTGGGTGCGCTGGGCCGATAGCCCACGCCCGCCTCCGGGGCCAGCTGGGCCACGCCTATCCCGGCCGGTGCCGGCGAGCACGAACCGCAGCTTGCCGTCTTGCACCCATTGAGCGAGCGTGGTGACGGTCGGAGCGGGATCCTGCCCACTGAAGCCCCCCATGCCAACGACCACGGCGTTGCTGTGGATGAGGTAGGACTCGGTGGCCATCGCTCCACCCTCCACTGCCAGGGTGATGGGCGTGCCCGCAGAATTGGCTTGGGCGTAGGTAAGGATCTTGCGTTGATCAGCGGTCAGATCCCCGGCCATGGCGCCGCGGAACTGCGCCGGCAACTCACCGCCGGCCGGACGACCTTGCCTGCCTCGGCCGAAGGCGGAGCCAGGCGGGCCGGCTTGGGCCAGTGCGCCCCTGCTGGACGCGAACGCCGTGGCGGTGGACCACACCGCGGGGGCAAGCAGCAGCGCGACCACGCTCAGCGCCAAGGCCACCCTGGGCAGACCCGTGCGCGTTGCCGCTACCGAACGTCTACCCACCACGAGCAGGACCACTGCGGCAATCCCGGCGCCAGTGACGGCGTAACGCAGCCCACCGTTCCAGGACAAGTTCCGGGAGACCAGTACCCAAGCCCAAGCCGCCGTCAGCGTCACCGCCACTGGTAGCAGCATCCAGCGGTACCCCTCCGGGCGGCGGTAGTGGTGCCACATCAGAGCTATCCCGGCGGCGGCGACCGCGGCGACGGCTGGGGCCATCTCGGTGGTGTAATACGGGTGGAAGGTTCCTTTCGCGAAGCTGAGCACCAACCCCACCAGCAGTAACCAGCCACCCCAGAACACCCAACCAGCGCGGCGTACCGGATCTCCCGGGATCGGCGACCGCAGCCGGCGGATCCCACCGATAGCAGCCACGATCAGCACCAGCAGGCACAGCGGCAGCAACCAGCTGATCTGGCCACCGACCTGCTCGCCGAACAAGCGGGTGATCCCGGCACCGCCGCCAAATCCGCCCCCGGGACCTCGACCACCCCACGGCACGGCGCCACCGGCGCCGAAGCCAGCCGGACGGGCCGGGCCGTTGAGCATCTGGCGGCCGGTCTCCCGGCCGAAGATACGGCCCAGACCGTTGTAGTTGATCACTAGGTTAAGGACGGATCCATCGGTGCTGCCACCGATGTAGGGTTTGGGGGAGGGCCAGAAGCTGATCAGCGCGACCCACCACATTGAGCTGGCCAGCAGCACGGCACCGGCCCCGAGCAGGTCCAGGATCCGGCGGCGCACCGGCGCAGCGGAACCGACCAGGTAGGCCAGCGCGAAGACCGGGACCACAATCCAGGCTTGCAGCATTTTGGTGATGAAGCCCAACCCCAGAAACAACGCTGCCAACATCAGCCAGCGGGTCGCCTTGCCCGCTGAAACGGAACGCTGCACCGAGCGGGTAAATGCGTAAGCCGCCGCTACCAGCAACAGCACCATGAGCGTGTCTGGGTTGGTGTCCCGGTTGATCGCCACGGTGACCGGGGTCAGCGCGAATATCAGCGCGGCCACCAGGGCTACGTGCTCGCCGGCCCAGCGGCGCACCGTGCGATGGAGCAACCACACCGCGGCTACCCCCTCGACGACCTGGGGTAGTAGCAGTGACCATCCGTGATAGCCGAATACCGCAGCGGAGACCACCATCGGCCAAAACGCCATCGGCGGCTTGTCCACCGTTACCACGCCGAGCGGGTCAAACGAACCGAATACGAAGTTGGTCAGGCTGGCGGACATGGACTTCACCGCAGCCGAGTAATACGGGTTACCCCACCCCTCACCGCCGATTCGCCACGCATACAGCACCGCCGCCACCGCGCAGATCGCGGCCAGGGCTGGCGCGCGCCACCTACCGGAGACGGCAGGTGCCGGGGCTGGGTGCAGCGTGGCGACTGGCTCGGGAGCCTTGATCGTTGCGGTCATCGGGTGCCTGCCTCGCCGGTCATGGGCACGGTGCGGGCACGGAAGACCCAGGAGCGCAGCAGCACGAAACGCCCCGCTGTGCCCAGCACTGTGGCACCCAGCAGCACCGCTACCTCCAGCCATCGCGACGGGTGTGCGTCCCATGCCTGCAAGCACAGCAACGCCCCGGATGTCAGCCCGCAATACAACCCGAACACGACCAGTCCCTGTAGGTGAACCCGCCGGCCTGAGGTCGCGGCGCTGGGGAAGGTCAGCCTCCGGTTTGCTTCGGTGTTGAGCAAGGTCACCATCACCAGCGCGGCGAGATTCGCCACCAGCGGCGGCCACCAGGAGCGCAGCAGCGCATACAACACTGCCGTGGCGGCCGTGGAGACCAGCCCGATCAGCCCGAATACCGCTACCTGCCAGGTCAACTCACCACGACCACCTGCGGCGAGCACCACGTCCGGGTGTGCGCATCGCGGCGCCGGCCGCTGCGGTAGCTCTGCCACCCGCGCCGCACCGGTCATCTTGGCTTGAGCTACCCGCGCCAATCCCCGGATGTCCGCCAGCGCGGTGGACAGTACCCGCACCCGGCTATCGGCGTCTTCCACCCAGTCCACCGGTACCTCATGGATCCGCAATCCGTTGTGTTCGGCCAGCAGCAGCAGTTCGGTGTCGAAAAACCACCCGTCGTCATGTACGTGCGCCAGCAAAGGGCGGATCACCTCGGTGCGGGCCGCTTTGAACCCGCACTGCGCATCAGAAAACCGGGCGCCGTGGCTAAGCCGGATCATCGCGTTGTAGCACCGGGAAATCACCTCCCGGCGCGGGCTACGAACGGTGCGCGCACCCGGGGCCAACCGGGAGCCGATCGCAATATCAGAATGGCCGTTCACCAATGGAACCACTAACGGTAGCAATGCATCCAGACTCGTTGACAAATCAACATCCATGTACACCACAACATCGGCATCGCTGCATGCCCACGCAGTACGCAGCGCGAGGCCGCGTCCTTTGCGGTCCAGGTGCACCACTCGCACCCGGTCGTCGGACGCCGCGAGATCGGTTGCCACCTGCAATACCCCGTCAGTGCTGGCGTTGTCCACCACGGTGATTGTCCACGCGAAGGGGAACTGATCCTCCAAAAATGACCGCAACACGTGCAGGCAACCAGGTAATGCGCGCTCTTCGTTGAACACGGGTATCACCACATCCACTGTGGCGACCCGCCCGACCGACCACCGCCTTAGGCCAGTATCGATCGTGACCTCACGTTCTGCCGTCACTGTCACCAACCTCACCCCCTCATCGCGCGAAAGTCGACATGAAACTTGCGCCCTCAGTTATGACGGGGTGACATGCGAGCAGCCTGGAGACAACCTCAAAGCTCACTGGGAATCAGATCCGCGGCCACGATCAGGCAGCCTGCGCAGGCCAGCAGATCAGTGTACATACGCCCACCGTGGTTCGTGCGTGAACTCGACGCGAGCTACCTGGCCGGGCTATCCGCCGGCCGGTCTCGTCGAGTTCACGGCACTTCCACCGATTCGACTTCTACCCACCGTCGGCGAGCAGTTTCGAACGACCTGGGCGCCCGGCTGACCGCATTGATTCGGCATGTCCTCATACGAACGAATCCATCAACTAGCGCGCGGGAGGTCAGGAAGTTTCTCGGTCAATAGCGATACATTCCATCGCCCTTGGTCAAGCAGCTGGAGGTAATGAGTGTGGAATCTCGCCAGTTTGCTGTGATCGCCGACGCTGATGAGTGTGCAGTGGGGCAGGTGCGCGCGGAGTAGTGCGTAGAGTCCGTGCGCGAGTCCCGCGTCGAGTGCGGATGTTGCTTCGTCGAGTAACGCTATGCGGGGGTGGTTGATCAGGATGCGGGCGATGCCGAGGCGTTGTTGTTCGCCGGTGGACAGGGTGCCCGTCCCGTTGACCTCTTGGTCAAGGCGGTCTTCTAGATGACTTAGCTGCACCATGCCAAGCGCGTCGCGTATTCGGTCCTCGCTGATCGTGTGCGGCAGTTCGGGATAGGTCAGTGCGCTGCGTAGGGGACCGAGAGGGATGTAAGGGTGCTGGGGCAGGAACAGGGCGCGACCCGCGGTGGGTCGGTGGATGGTGCCGTGCGCGTACGGCCATAGTTCTGCCAGGCTGCGAAGCAGAGTGGTCTTTCCGCAACCTGAGGTGCCGGTGATCAGTAATGCCTGGCCGGAATCGAGACGCAGGCTGAGGTTTTTGATCAGCGGCGTTCCATCGGGGCGCTGCACCGTCAGGTTGTCGACTTCAAGGCCATCGGTGCGGTCGGTCACAGTCACCGAGGGAAGAGCGCGCGTTTGGGTGTTGGTGTGCAGCAATCCCGTCAATCGGTCGAGGATCGCCCGGTAAGCAGCGAAGCCGGCGTATGAGTTACGGAAAAAAGACAGGGCACCGTGAACGTGGCCGAACGCGACGGTGGTTTGTTGGACGTCGCCCAGAGTGATGGCTTGAGCGAAAAAGCGCGGGGCTTGGACGAGGTAGGGCACCACCAGCGCCATCTGGCTGACGGCGATGTTGAATCCATCGAACTTGAGAAGGCGGAAGACGATGCGCCAGTTGTTGTGGATGACAGCCTGAAATCTGGTAGTTAAGGTGGCTCGTTCCGCTTCTTCACCACGATGGAATGCGATACCTTCGGAATGGTCACGCAGGCGGACCAGGGCGTAACGGAAAGATGCGGCGAGTCCTTCGTTGAGGAAGTTCAACCGGATCAGTGGGCGGCCGATCCGGAAAGCGCCGAGCGAGGCAGCAATCACATAGAAATAGGCGAGGAAAACCATCGACCCGGGAATTGCATGCCCGGATACCGATAAGGTGCCGGATAACCCCCATAGAATGGGCGTGAACGACGCCAGCGCTACCATGGACCGGACGGCGCCCAGGGACAATCCCAACGACTCGAGAACGAATGCGGTGGTGTCTTCCTGGATGCGCTGGTCAGGGTTGTCAACAGGGTTGGACACGAAGTGACCCCGATGGTAGGCGCGCCCGTCCAGCCAATCCGCGACCATGCGATCGTTGAGCCAACTTCGCCATCGGATGATGAACGCCTGCTCGATGACATACTCTACCCTGGAGTGGATAAAATAAACCGTTGTGAGCACGCCGAACACCACCAGAAAATAGCGAAATGCTGTCCCATTGAGATCCTGCATCGCAGTAAAAAGATCGTTCGTCCAATACGATAACAGGACGTCGAGACGCACCGCCAGGACGGTCATCCACAGCATCACCAACACCGACAGCAGCGGCACCCAGCTTGCCCACTCGTAGCCGGGCCGGAAATAAGGCGCAGTAATCCTGTAAAACTGCCTCCCCCAGTGGGTACACCGGACCAGCAACCAGGTAACGACTGCGAATACGGCCACAGTGATACCAAACGCCGCCGCCGACCAGACGAGGCTAGCGCTCCATTCATGTTTCCAGTCCAACGATGTGAGCAAAACACTCTCCAAGGATGACAGCCGGAATCAAGACTGCGGCGTGGCCGAGCAGCTGGAAATCCATGAAGAAGACGACGAGCAAGGATTGCCAGCACCCAGCAGCGTTTGGCGCAGCCAGACCAACTCAGTCACCACGTACTCCGCAGCGCTCAAACGCAACGTTGTATTCGGGTACCTCCAGGACAATTCGCACTGCCGTGATCACGGGCCAGTAGCCCGCCCGCGACCGCAACCCATGCGCTGGGTACTCCGGCAGCCTACGAGCACGGCGTAGAGTGCGGGTAAAGTCACGATCCGCCATATCGGTGCTCTTTGCGCTGTTCGCTCCGGCACAGCAGGCCACGCTGATCGCTACACAGCTGCGGTGTTGGTTGGCAACTGCGGGTGCGGCGGGTCTGCTTAACAGCCCGCGGTGACGGCGAGACCACCAGACCGGCATCCGACGAGCAAAACCGCGGCATAGATGCCCAGTAGGGTCCCTGTCTGAGGCAGTCGGCCGGCACGTGCCTTCGGATCCGGATCCCTGAAGGCCTCCGGGCAAGTGATCAGGCGGGACCGATGCCGACCTTAATCGAAGGTGATCAACGGTCGAATCGACGACAACGACGGTTCGATGGGTAAACAAGGCGAGTAATCCCGACCAAGGTACCCGTGATCCCTATGATGAGCAGGGCGCTCGTCAGGGCGAGCGTGAAGATGAGTGTTCGCATTGTGAACGTCCTCGTATAGTCCATGCAGTGATTTATTCGTATCGGAGGGCTTGGATCGGGCGTAGCCGGGCGGCGCGGTAAGCCGGATAACTACCGGCGACCAGCCCGATGCCGAGGCTGATGGCGAATGCCACCAGTACAGGCGGGGCGGACAATACAGGGGTGAAATCGGCCAGGGCGCCAGTAGCAGGTGTAATAGCCGGCGCTATGGCACGGACCAGAAAGGCGAGTCCGATTCCGACACCCACGCCGAGAAGGCCCCCGAAGCCGGCCAGCACGGTTGATTCCAGAAGGAATTGTTTGAGAATAGCCCGGCTGGTGGCGCCGATGGCTTTTCGGATGCCGATCTCGCGGGTTCGTTCGGTCACCGAGACCAGCATGATGTTCAGCACGCCAATCCCGCCGACCACCAGCGACAGCCCGGCAACCGCGGGCGTAAACAGCACCAGAATGGTCACGATCTGGTTGAAACTGGTCAGCCGCGAGCCGAGAGTTTGAATTTGGTAGTCGCGCATTTGGGGGTTGGTGATGTGGTGGCGCGCGTCGAGGATGCCGGTGATTTCGGCCATGGCGGCCGGGACGTTGGCTTGCTGAGTGGCTCGCGCGGTGATCTGGTGGAGTTGATGGGCGGAACTGCCCTTCCCGTGTCCGAAGACGTACCGGCGGGCGGTGTCCAGCGGCATGACCGCGGTGTTGTCCAGTTGCTGACCGTAGCTGGCCATGACCCCGATGACCCGGAACGGCACGTGGTTGATCTGCACGGTCTGGCCGAGCGCCGCGGAGCGTTGCCCGAACAAAGTTCGCGCCGCGGTGGGGCCGAGGACCGCTACCCGGGCAGCCTGGCGCGCTTGAGTGTCATCGAAGAATGACCCGGCCGTGAGGTTACGGTTGTTGGTGGTCGCCCAGTTGTCTGTGGTACCGATGATGTTGGCCGTCAGATCTTGCGCGTTGTTGGTGGCGATCAGCGTTCCGGTGGTAGCGGCACCCGGCGTGGGTGAACCCGTGACCGCGGGCGCGATGCTGGCGACGTCGGGTGCGTTTTGGAGTGCGTCAGCGTCGGTGTCAGTCAACGGCTGCGCCGGGGGAGCGTTGGGGACACTCACAGCTTGCGAAATGATGGTGATGTTGTTGGCCACCGGTTCGATACGCGCGTCAACCGAGTTTTTCACCCCAAGGCCGCAGGCGGCCAGCAGCACCACCGCCGAAACGCCGATGATCAGGCCCAGCATGGTCAGCGCCGAACGCAGCCAGTGGGCACGCACCGCACGTAGTGCGACAAGTAACGCATCCCACAGGCTCATTACTGATCTCCCCCCTGGCGCCGCCTTCCGCCAAGGACACCGTTTATCACGCATAACCGTGGTCAGAGCCGCGCGCAAATGATTTAGACAAACTCACAGCCAATTCACTAACTTCTTCACGATATGTATATTGCCGGTAACTGAACAGTCATTGAATTGGCGGCATCCGCCGACGTTGCCGGGAGTCTCGAGCCGTGCTGACGTTGCTGGTAGCTGCTTGGAGCGCGGCGGTTGATGGTGGCACAGCGCACTGGTGACGATCACGAACGCGGCAGCGGTATCGGCCGGTTCCGGGCAGGGTTGGCCGCAGGTTGGTGCGCTGTTGCTGGCGTTTGGCTTCCTCGGCGGTGGCAGCGCAGCGGCAGCCGCGCGGCAAACCCGCCGGGCTATCAACGCCGTCGATCTTGCGTACTTCGCGTCCTCATCGTGCGGAAGCTGTCCACCGTAACGCGAGAACTAACAGGGCCTCACGCCACCGATCCTGGTGCCATCCGGGCGTGCTGCGTGTCGTCCACGTCGAACAGCGCCGGAAAGATGACGACTGACAAAGCTGAGAAATCTCATCTTTTGGTACCCGATCGCGATAAAACCCCTTTCCGCGACGAGCGCGCCGCTAACACGAATCACACTCAGACCATCGTGGCTTGCGTCATATCTACAGGAAGATAGATTCCTTCGAGCCGAATTATTTGCACATATACCGTCGTTGCTCGCTGTTTGTGTGCGATTGATCACGTGAAGTGACTATATTAACAGCACACCTGTGTTTGCTCTAGTGTTTCGATGCTGTTGATTGACCGTAGACGTTGGACGTTACGTTGAGTTACTTTCAGGGGGAGAGCTGGGTGAGTTATAGCCTCGGAATTGATGTTGGCGCGACCTTTGTTGCTGCTGCAGTCGGCAGAACGACCACCGTGGAGATGTTTGCCTTAGCTGATCAGGCAACGATGGCTCCAGCGGTCGTATCGCGAGGGGACAACGGCAGTGTTGCCACCGGCGTAGGGACCCACAGCCAGGTAACGGGCAGCCCGGACCGGGTCGGGCGCGGAGTGATCAACCGGCTAGGCGACCCCGCGCCGGTGCTCCTCGGCGGTGAAGCGTACGAGGCCACAGATTTGGTTAGTCTCCTGCTGCGCGACGTCGTTCACGAGGTCACCAAGACCCAGGGCAAGCCACCCGAGCACGTGGTGTTGAGCCATCCGGCTGGCTGGGGGCCTTTCCGGCGTGCGCTCTTCGGGCAGGCTGCCCGTAAGGCAGGGCTGGGCAGGCCGATCATGGTCACCGAACCCGAGGCAGTCGCGGCGCGCTACGCCAGATTCCGGCCGTGGAACGAGGGCGATGTTGTGGTGGTGTACGACTTTGGCGGCGCCACCTTCAATGCCACGGTGCTGGGCAGGCACTCCGGCCAGGTACGGATCATCGGAGAACCAGAACGCATTGACGGGTTCGGCGGGGACGTTCTCGACCAAGCGATCCTGGCCCATGTCAACCGCACTACACATGGAGCGCTCGACCGGCTGGACAAGCGCTGGCCGCAGGCCACGGCCGCGCTCGACAACCTGCAGCAGGCCTGCATCCAGGCCAAAGAGGCTCTGTCCAGCAACGCCGAGGCCACCCTGCCGGTCGTGCTGCCCGGCAAGCGCTTCGACGTCCACCTGACCCGCCTTGATTTTGAAAACCTGGTACGAAGCTCGATCGAGCACACCCTCAGCGCTGTGTCGCGAGCCCTGCAGTCAGCGCAGGTGCAGCCCGACCAACTCAGCGCCGTGCTGCTGGCCGGTGGATCGTCCAACATCCCCTTGGTCGCGGAGATGGTCTCCGCTGAGTTCAGACGTCCACTGATCGCAGACTCGCAGCCCCAACACGTTGTCGCACTGGGTAGCGCCATGCTGGCGGGCCAACTGGCCGAGCATGAGTCGCCCCTGCACGAGGGGCGGCATTACCGCATCCGGGCCAGCGAAGGCCAACCCAGCACAGCTGACACCGCAACCGAGCGCCCAACGACAGCAGCGAAGAAGGCCACTGCGCTCGAACAGCGCGGCCCGCAGGAGTTGATCTCCGCGCAACATCCTGCCGGCATGATTCCCAGGCAGCGTACGACTGACCTACCCGCACCGCAGAGCGCACCGGTGCGCCACGTGGAGGTTGCCGCTGCCCGGACACCAGCCGGACGCGGCTTCGCCAACGCGGATGTCAAGGCGGCAAAAGCTGCTGCTCGTGCGCCTATGGTGGCACCGCCACCACCCACGCATTCCACTTCGCCGGTTGACTGCCCATCGCCGGCCCCACAGCACGAGGAGCGACAAGGCGACCAGTCACCCCTGCTCGCCTTCATTGATCGTGCCCGCCAACGACGAGTGCTTGTCAGTACCGGCGTGGCAGTGGCCCTGGCCGGATCGATCCTTTTCGCTGTATTCGCTGGGACGACCACCGCGCCGCCGCGCTTAACAAGCCCGGAAAAACCGTCACCCAACGCGGTGACCAACAGTGGTCCACAGGTCGCGCTGCCCACCGTCGGCGCCACCATCGATGTCGGAAAAAGCGCCGGTTTCGTCGCGGCCTCGCCCGACGGTAAGCACGTCTATATCGCCAACGGGAAAGATCAGTCCCTCGCGGTAGTGGACACCGCGGTCAACCAGGTGACCGCGACTATCCCGATCGCGGCGGGGCCACCGCGATTCCTCACCTTCGCACCGGATGGCCGCACTCTCTACGTCACCGTCTCCAATGATCAGGGAACGATCCATGCTATCGACGTGCTCGACAGTGGCTCGAACGCCGTGATCGCCACAATTCCCCAATCTGGGATGCCGATGCGCGTAGCGGTCAGCCCCGATGGGCACCGACTTTTCGTCGCCAACCACGAAGTTCCTTCCGTCTCAGTGATCGACGCGGCAACCAATACCGTCATCGGGCAGGTGAATGTCGAACCGAACCCCCATGGGATCACGTTCTCTCCCGACGGAAGCCGCGTTTACACCGCCAATCACGAGTCCGACGTGGTGTCCGTAATCGACACCGCCACCCTTGGGGTCCTCGGGACCATCCCGGTCGGAACAAGCCCCCATAGCATCGCGGCAAACCCGCACCTACCGCTCGTCGCCAATGTCAACTACAACGCAGCCTCCGTCTCGGAAATCAACACGACGACCGGCAAAGTCAGCGCAACTATCCCGGTAGGAGAAAATCCGCAGGACATCGCTTGGGCACCCGACGGGCACGTGGCCTACGTCGTCAACAACGGCAGCAACACAGTCTCGGTGATCGACGCGACAACCAACCGGGTTATCACAACCATCCCGACCGGAGTTGGACCAACCAGCATCGCGATACAACCTGGCGGTCACCAAGCCTACGTGAGCAACCTTAACAGCGGCACCGTGACCGTCCTGAAACTGACCACTAGTAGTTAACCCCAAGACACCAAAACATATTGCACGAAATTCGCGTTTGTTCGCCCAACAGACCGTTGACACCTCTGACAGTCCGTAGATAGCTGCTCACGGATCGCGAGATGGCTCCGCTATTCGAGTGGCTCAATCCTTTGCCAGTGACGTCAGGGTGCCCCAAACCGATATGCAGGTGTTATCTCCGAACCACTCAGCCAATATGTCCTCAACTCGCCTTGGAGGAACAATGCATGCAGTATTCGTCGAAGTTGACGTCGAGGACACCGTATCGGTGGACGAAGCTCGAGATCGTCTGCAAGCGAATGCACCGCGGATAGCGCGTGAAAATGGCGCCCGTGCCGCATACTGGCTCGCCCCGCAGGGCGGCCGCGGCGTCTCGGTTGCGATCTTCGACACTGAGGATGAGGCGCAGAAGCTAGCCAACCAGTTTCACGTCGGCGAAAGCCCTCGCAACGCACCACCTGGTATCACCTTCCGCACCGTCGAGGTCCGAGAGGTTCTCGCCAGCTTGTAAAGCTGATGGCGGCGGCGCCTATCCTGCTGGGCGTGCAGGTGATCGAGGTAGTCATCGAGAATCCGCGGGTAGCCGGAACAAATACGAGATCGAGGAAGGCACCGGACAGATCTGGCTTGCCCGTCGGCTACCCGGTGCCTTCGCCTTTGCCGCCGACTACGGCTATGTGCCCGGCGCGCTGGGGTCGGACCATGAACCGCTGGACGCCGTAGTACTCGCTGTTGAGCCGACGTATCCCGGCATCCGGGTTCGAGCTCGGCTCATCGGAGTGTTTTGGATCTTCACCGGGCACGGGCGCGAGGTGAAGCTGGTGTGCGTACCGGAGGGCGAGCCCGCGTACGCAGGGATCGAGGACCTATCTCAATTGCCGGAACACCAGCTCACCGAAATCGCTAACTTCTTCGATATTTACCGCAGCCTCGATACAGATAGCGATACCCGCGGTGACGGATATGAAGGCGCCGCAGCCGCGCAGCGCGTCCTTGAGAGGGCACGCGCTATCCCTGGCAACGGTGAGCAACAAGCCTTCCCAGACTGCCGGACGCTCTCATATATCGTCGTCAGTTCGTGCAGTGTCCGGCTGCTCGGTCAGTGGCGGTGCGCCGGCAATCTCGAGGTAGTGCTGGATCTCATCATGTGAAGGATCCACGCCCACAGAGGCGGCGTAGGACTCGGCCACCTCGGGGTCATGATCGCTGCCGGGTTCCGCCGTGTCGAAAGTCGGCTGCTGTTCGTCAGGTATCGTCATGCCGGAGCTACATAGGGTAGAGAACCGCCCTCGCCGGAGGTTCGAGGAATCAACGGACCGCCGGACCCGCTTGGTGAGCCTTCTCCAGCTGGGCGAGGAATTCGTGCGAACGCCGCGCTCGCTCGGCATCTTCCTTCATGACCTCTCGGAAGAAATCCGCGATCTCAGCATGACCAGCGTTTTCCGCATCCCGGACGTACTGGCCGTAGTCATGACCAGCCTTGAGGGAGTGGTACTGCACGGAGATCAGATCAAAAACCACGTCACTGAAGCCGGTCTCTCCGGTCGCCATACAAGCCTCCTCGCATCGCACTGGCGACGGTGTACCCGCGTCCGTTCGCCCGAAACGCCGTCCGCGTGTCCATGCAGCGGTGCCGGCCGCTGCCGACGACGATAAGCGTGGGGCAGCGATATGCCACGTTCCTCATGGGGTAACAGGGGTGTGAGGTCGTGTGGTGTCCGGGTACTGCTGGGAGCGGCTATGGCGAGCGGCATCCGGTGGGTCGGGACGAAGTTCCGACAGCGAGGAGATGAGGGACTGTGATGGTGGCTGGGTCAGGGATGCGCTCGGAAGGTTCGGTCGGCAGCAGCATGATGCCCGTCCACAGCTCTGAGGTGTTGGGACGGGTGCCAGTCGGGCTGCGGGTGGCAGCAGCGATCGGGTGGCGGCTGGTGGTGGTCCTGGTGGCGATGGGCGCACTGGGCTGGATCGTCGGCAAGGTGCAGATCATCGTGATCCCGATCGCGGTGGCAATATTGCTGTCCGCCCTGCTCGCGCCGGCAGTGCGATTGCTGACCCGACCCCGTTGGATTCCCCGTGCCCTCGCTACCGCCGTGGTCGTAGTGGGGGGCCTGGTAGTGCTGGGTGCTGTGTTCTACGGGCTGGTGGTGGCCTTCCTGGCCGGACTACCCGCGCTTCAAGACGAGCTGGTGCAAACCTTTTCCCAGATTCGAGACTGGTTGGCACGTAGTCCACTGCACATGTCCGTACCGCGATTGAACGACCTGGGCGCCAGCATAATCAGAGCCTTGGGCTCCAGCCGCGAGGCGCTGACCTCGGGAGCGCTGGGGGTGGCCAGCACCGTGGGTGAGATCGCGGCAGGCGTGCTGCTGGCCATCTTCATTCTGATCTTTTTTCTTTACGACGGGGCACGGATCTGGGAGTTCGCCGTGCGCGGGGTTCCCCGGCAGGCCCGGGACCGGGTGAACGTGGCCGGCCGGCGAGCTTTCGCGGCTCTGGTCAGCTATACCAGAGCGGTCACTGTGGTGGCAGCCACCGACGCGCTCGTGGTCGGACTCGGGTTATGGCTGCTCGGGGTGCCACTGGTGGTACCTCTCACGGTGCTGGTGTTCTTTGGTGCCTTCATCCCCACCGTCGGCGCCATCGTCACCGGTGCTATCGCGGTGCTGATCGCCTTAGTCGCCAAGGGCTTTCTGGCTGCGGTGCTGGTTGTGGTGGTGCTCATCGTGGTCGGTGAGCTAGAAGGCCATGTGCTCCAGCCCCTGCTGCTGGGCCGCGCAGTTCGACTGCACCCTCTCGCGGTGGTCCTCCCCGTGGCGACCGGCTTCGTGCTTACCGGCGTCATCGGCGCCCTGCTTGCCGTGCCGCTGGTCGCCGTTCTCGATGCCGGGATTCGCTCGCTGTATCAGGCAAACGTCCCCGACCCCTACACCATCGACCCACTCAATCCCAGCTCCGCGCGCACCGCGTCCGTTCCCTTGGTTGGACCGTGAAGTTGACGTGGGCTAGCCGTTGGCCACGCTGACCGACCCGACCCGGGAGCGGGCTGTGATGTGGTGAACAGAGCCGGGATCCTGCTGGACCGTCACGTCCGCCGCACCGACTTGGCTCCCGGCGTCGACCGCATAAGCGCTACCCGCCGGCAGTCGTACCGTGATCGAGCCAACCTCAGTTTGCGCATCGACAGTGCTCGGTGGCGCGCTAAATTGCAGGGTGATCGCGCCTGCCTGGGTCCGGGTGGTCACTGTGTTGCTGGCAAGCCCGGCAGCGTCGATATTTCCGGTAGCGGACCTGAGGTTCAGCTGCCCCGCCAAACCGGTCAGCTTGATCACGCCGACCTGGTCATCAATCTGCACGGCGAGGCGCCGGGGGATCTTGACGAGGTAGGCCACGCTGCAGGAGTTGACGTTGAAGATGCCTGGGCAGCTATAGCTCAAGGTGAGCTGCCCGCCAGCTACGGGGTAACGGGTCTGTGGCGGGTTGCCGCTGTAGCGCAACCGTTCGGTAACCGAGATCGTGGTCGCATCCGTGCCCTCGATCTCGGTGTCCCCTACCGGGTTGTCGATCTTGATGGAGGTAACCGGCTCGGTGACTGTGTAGGAGTTCTCCGCCGTAACCTGGCCACCGACGGGGCCAACGCAGCCGGTGACGGTTGGTACCGAGCCCATGAGCACCATGGTTCCCACGATCATGGCCGGCAGCGGGCGCATAAGCTGGTCACCCCCAAGTTCTCCTCAATAGCGAACACAACTGGCGCACCGACTTCTGCTACCTGCCTGATTAACGAGCAACGTAACGGATCCGTACGGCATGATCGATGCGCCCAATGCGCGGTACCCGGGCACCTTCGTCGGCACAACCGGGTTGCTTCCAGCACAGTCAGATGAGCACGCCAGCACCGGCCAACTCTGACCGCAGCGACTCCGCCGAGGTGAAGTGGATGGCGGCAATACCCATCCGCCGGGCGCCATCGATGTTGGATTCCGAATCGTCGACGAACAGCACGTCGGCTGGAGCCGCGCCGAGCACCGCGAGGCCGGCGGCAAAGGCCGCCGGCGACGGCTTGGTGACCCGGATGGTCGCACTGAACAGCGGAATCGCGATCCGGGCATGCACCGTTGGCAGCACCAGCGGCAGGGCATCGCGAAGCAGAGCGTCGTTGTTCGTCAGCAGGCTGCGCGTCACCCCCGGCGCGACGTCGTCGACGACTGCGAGTACCTGCTCGTCCGGGGTAAAGGCCGAAGCCCACAGCCGGGCCAGCTCCAGGTCGTCGCAGCGCAGTCCCAACTGGTCGCGCAGCACGCTCCGGATGTCGGCTGCATCCATCTCGCCGCGGTCGCACTGGTCAACGATGCCGCACCCGTAAAGCCGTTCATCGATCTGAGCGGTCTCGAGGCCAGACGCGGTGGCGAGACGCTCAAGCCGCGCTGCCGAGTCGAACCGGCATAGCACGCCCGCCAGGTCAAGCAGAAGATGCCGCACCGTCACGCAGCAAACCGTAGCTCGCAAGCGTCTGGCATCGTTAACAGCGCCTGGCTGGCCGGAGAAGGCCACCACATAAGGCAAGCCCCGTGACGCTGCCAGGTCGGGGGTCCAACAGCATCACGGGGCTCTACCCGTCCTATCGCCGAGGTCGACGGCAATGTTGCAGGCTTGCGCGTGATTCACCGAGTGGGCTGATACATCCCCTGTATAGTTACTCTAAGTAACCATTTCGGGGCCGTGGGCTCGCTGCCGTCCCGGCACTCTCGGGTAACGCTTGGCCGGCGCCGCAGCGCGGAGGTCAACTATGCGGTTGCGGCCTCGCGGCCTGCGCTCAGCACACCACTACCAAAGATCAGGGTCACCACCGCGGTTACCAGATGCAGCCAGTTGTCGCCGACAGCCAAGCCGCCCGGGATGGAAAGCAGAGAAAAGTAGCCCAGGATGCCGAGCACGGTGGCCAGCGCGTAGATACCACCAATGGCGATGTTCACTCCCTGCGTCCCAGCGGGAGTAAGCGCCAACCCGGCCAGTAACCAAAATGCACCAAGACCAATGTGCACGATGTTATGGAAGGGGTTCAGCATGAAGATCCCAAAAAGCTCGTGATTGGTCATCTCGGTGAAGTTACCAAACCCGGTGATGAAAAATCCGATGATTCCGCCCAGCACGTAGACGGTGCCGGCGAGCAGCGAATAATTCTGCTCGATCGTCCGAGACCTGGACCTGAGGCTGATCCCGAACTTTTGTTCTGGAGTAGCGAATGCCATACCCGTTCCCTTCACCCAACATCAACGGCCGCAGCGAAGTGGGCTGACTCGCATCACGCCGACCTCTCCGCCTCATACCCCGTTCGATTCCCCCCACCACCCGGTTCACTGCCGGCTCCACCGGTCACCCAATCGGGCAGCAGGACATGGCACGGACGTCCACACGCCTGCCGCAAACCAGGGATGACCGCGACGCCTGCGCCCGGCGCTTACCCAAACTTGGTTTCGGTGAGCGCTGAGCGGGACGCCGCGCGACGCGAGCGGCCCCTCTGTTGGGCTCTGCCGGTCAGCCGTGTGCCGTTGAGCCGCACTCAGAGGCCCGCTGGGCGCAGCACCGGCCCATAGCCGGCCACGATCCGCAACACTATGTGCCGAGATGCTCGACACGAGCTGATCGTGATCTCAACTGAATAAAGCTCACTTCTCCCAAAGCTGGCGGTCTCGCCGAAAGTCGTGGGTCTCTCCCCCCACCCTCGCACCCACGAGAGTTGAGCAGCCAGCAGTGGCCGGTGATCTACCGAACGTCCATGCCCCCGACCGAGACGTCGACCGATCACCGGCCACCTTCTTAATCTCCTTCCGGCCATGGCGCCATGACAGGCTTCGCCGCCCCGCCCGCCCGGCGACTTACCCGGACGGGTCGTGCCGCGGTTCCCGGTTAGCCGTGCGGCGAATGCTGACCGCGGTGACGGCAAGCACGCACAGGGGAAGCAGCCACCAGGCGGTGATCCCCATGCGGGTCAGACCCCAGGTACCCAGGAGGGCGAGCGCCACCGCGGCGGCAACGGTCCAGTCGTCCCCGATGATGAAGTCCACCCAGAACATGACGAACGCACGGATGCCGCGCACTACAGCATTCATCAATGCCTCTCTGGGACAGACGGGGCCGAAGCCGATCCAGGGCTTGATCCCGGCCGCACTACCAGCTGTGTGGTTTCCTGCCACCGGTGACGGACCCAACTCAGCAGCCCCAGCGCCGCCAGAACGTAGAAGGCGCCGAGTGCCAGCAGGGCCGTCTCCTCGCCCGGCCAGGCCACACCGAGGCCTTCTGCGGCCCAGAACGTGCCGAATGTGGTCAACAGTGCACCGACGAACAGCTGCAGCGCTCGCCGGGGGATTCGGGCCACCAGCCGGTAGGTCAGCGCGCCGACGGCTCCCAGGACGATGATCGCGGCAGCGGCGCCCGCCACGGCAGAGCCGACCGCGCCGGCCGCGGCGCCGAACGCCACGACGATCACCGTCACCTCCAGGCCCTCTAGAGACACGCCCTTAAACGACAACACGAAGCCCGTCCAGTCAAATCTGTGCTCGACCAACTCGGTGGAATCCACCTGTGCGGCCCGGTGGCCCACGCCCCATCCGTCACGAGCTACCCGCAGCACGCCCTTGCGCAACCACTGCAGCCCGAAGATCAGCAGTAGTGCGCCGACGACCAGGCGCACCGGGGACAGCGGCACGTCGCGGACCGCGGTACCGAGCACTGCAACCAGCGCGGCAAGGACGACCAAGCCCGCGCTGGCGCCCGTCAGCGATGCTCGCCAAGAACGCGCCACCCCCACCCCGACCACGATCGCGACCATTTCGATGACTTCGATTGCCGTGGCGAAGAACGCAGTGAGAAGCACCGTTGGGTTCACAGCCAACCCACCTTGCCGTCGGGAAGCGGGCGATCATATCCCCGTGTCCTGTCGCCCGAGGTTGCAACAATCCTGACACGGCATTCCTGCCGGTGGGGTGCTCGGTGCGCTAGGCCGGTATGCCATCGCGGCAGCATGGCCACACCCCCGGCGGAATCCCGTGGTCGACCTGAACGGTCAGCACGCAGTGGACGCTGCGCGCCATCCGCTACACCGGCCGCACGCAGGCGGTGCGGTGACGTTGCTTCTTGTCGCGCTCGGCGCCGCTGCCGCGGCCCGTTGCGCCATCTGGCCGACCGGGCGATCCAGGCCCGTCACGACTCGGTGTTTCCGTGGGGCACCTTGATCGTGAATATGGTCAGCAGCCTGCTGATCGGCTTGCCGCCGGTCTGCCGGCAAGTCCAGGGGTCACCGCGTTGATCAACAGCAGGTTCCGTGGAGCGCTGAGCGTGTACTCCACCTTCAGTGACGAAATCCTGCGCCTGGCCCGAACCGGCGCCCGCTTCCATGCACTGGTCAACATCACCGCCAGCGTTGCCGCCGGAGTCGGTGCCTTCATGTGCGGGCTGATGCTTGCTCATAGCCTTGCCGGACGGTGACCACAGCAGCACGGCCTCAAAAATCGTGGCCCGCACTCGGTGCCAGAGTGCGGGCCAACCATCTAGCTACCGGAGGCACCCTTTCTAGCAGTCTCTATGGTGCTCGTGGCCGCATTTGTGGCCGTGGTGCTTTTCGTGGCAATGGTGCTCACCGTGATGCTCATGGTGACTCCGGTGCTCCCGGTGCTCGCACCGGCCGTGCCCGTTGTGGTGATGCCCGTAGCCGCAATGGAAAACCTCGGAAACCCGCATCGACGACCTCCCCTTCATCTTGACCTGACGACTGCCGAGTCGATCAGACAGCCGTGGTGACGGAAGCCTCCGGGGTTCTGAACGACCCACTCACGTCCCGGCAACGCTGCCTGAGAAAGCCTTGAGGCTCCGATCACCACCTGTGGACTGACCTGGCCTTCCTGCAGGAGTCGCCCTCAGATAAGTGAGCTGTAGCTAAAACAATCACCAGCGTTGCTGGCCGGCGTCACGGTGCGGCAGTCGGGGTGATGACGCGTCGAGTCAGGATGCCCGCGAGTCCGGTGCGCGTCGCCAGGACGATCAGACGATCGTCTTTGGTGAGCAGGTGGTTGAGGGTGCCGGTAGTTGCAGGGTGTCTGTGCCGTGGCGGTGGATTGCGATCACCCGCGCTTGGCGGGCGGTGTTGACGGTGCTGCAGGCCGAGCCGTCGAGTCGCGAGCCGGCGTGAATGGGGACTTCAGCGATCAGGAGGACCCGGCGGCCAACCGGGATCGTGCCGAGGACTTGGCGGTCCAGCATCGCCGCGGCGAATGCCGGCGCGGCGAGGTAGGACACGCTTCGAGAAATGGTGATGTTGAAGTTGCGCTGCACGCCTTCGGCGAGGTCGCTGTCGAACAGGCGAAGCACGACGCGCAAGTCTCTGCTCAGGGCACGTCCGTGCAGGGCAGCTTCAAGGTTGGTGATGTCGTTGTTGGTGACGGCAACAAGGGCACGGCTGGTGCCCAGGTAGGCGGCCCGCAGGGTGTCTCCCCGGCTAGCGTCGCCGAAGACGACCGGCACGCCGATCCGGCGTGCCAGCAACACACGCCCAGACCAGCCTGAGCGTCGGCCAGCGCCAGCACGAGATCGGCGTGGTCCTGGTTGGTCGGTAGCAGCTCGGGCTTGCCGGGCTCGCTGGTGTCGGCGAGCGCGCAGATCACCCGATGCGCAGCGACATCGCGTCGCCGGGCGACATAGAGCGTCCGGCCCGGCAGCCGCACGTAGTTGGGCGCCAGTTCGCCCAATGCCCCTGCGACAAACGAGGGGGCTGCCGTCGCGGCGTCGGACAGCACGGTGCAGCGGGGGAACCAGGCACCCTCGCTCAGCTCCGGCGCCTCGATAAGTCGTACCTTCGGTAACGCCGCAATCCGAGGTCCGTGATTCTGCTTCGCCGAGGGCAGGATCACGGACCTCGTCACTGATTCGAGTGACGAGCTCTTTCGACGAGGCGGTAGGCCAGCGGATTATCACCGCACACAATCAGATGCGGAGTCTGCTCCGCCTTGGCCCCCATAACGTTATGACACTACGCCTAGAGCCGCACCGACCAGCAATTTTATTTCTGACGAAGAGCCCGTCCATGGTCATCAGTGGACGACCACGCCACGGCAGCACCCACCCAGGCAAGGGGGCCGTTAGGGGACGTGTAACGGTCACGACAGCTCTTCTTCGGGAATCCTTCATCTCCGGATTAAGCGCCCTTGCCCGCCGCTTAATATTCTGATCTCACTGCTCAATTTGCTGATCATACTGGGTACAAGAGGGATGACCATGACTAGTCCCCAGCAGACTATGACCAACGCTGCCCGCCGAAGCCAAGAAGCCTTCACCAACGCCGTGCGGATTTGGGCGGAGAGTCTGGACAGGTTCACGCCGACTTCCCCCGTCGGGTGGCACGGCGCAGTGGAGGTCGTCGACGCCATGTTCGACTTCGCTGATCACATGCTGGCCAGCCAGAGAGAGTTCACCAAGGTATTGGTGGCCGCGACCACCTCGGCCGCCACCAAAGCTGCTTCTGCGACGCAACAGGTCGCCAAAGACATGCAGGATGTCGCCAAGGAGGCACCCCTGACAAGGGACGGCGCCACGGCCTCGACTCTGGAATAGCGATGGCCACGGCTGCTAGGAATGACCGCGGAGGCGATGTTCGGAGTGGCGCGGTGGGCTGTGTTGGCCGGATGTGCTTCGCGGGCGACCGAAGTGCGCTTTAGCCAGGGTATGCCCGTTACGGTTGATCAGTTTGGCGGTGGCGAGGGTGTCGCGGTCGATGGGTGCGGGTCCACCCCAGCTTCCGCGTCCATTGATCAAAGGAAAGCTGCCGACTGACACGGTCGAGCCGTCCCGGCGCACCACCTCGCAGTTGATGGTGCCGGCGGTCGTGGTGTTCGGGGCGTCGAGGGATAGGTAGATCCAGGAGGGGTGGCCGGGGTAAAGGTAGGCCTGTCCGACCTGGTGTTCCGGGGTCTCGTGCTCGGCGGTGGTTAAGGGTGCGTACAGGATGGTCCGTTCGCCGGTCTGTCCGTCGTTGCCGGTTTGTGTCTGCGGGCTGGCCCCGGTTGGGGTCTGATTGTGGGTCGCCCGGCCGGCGATCCATCCGCTGGTAGCCAATGCGACCGCGGCCAGTCCAGCTGCAACGGGTAATTGCCACCGCCGGGTGCGTGGCGATGGTGGGGGTGTCAATGCGTTGATGACCCGCTGTTCGAATCCGGCGGGTGGCTCTACCGGCGGCAGTAGCTCAACCAGGCGGTCGGCCGTGGCGGTCAGCGCGGAGACCCTGTCCTGGCAACTGGAGCAGGTCTCCAGGTGGGCCAGCGCGTCAGCACGCTCGTGGCAGGACAGCACACCAAGGGCGAGTTCTTCGGCGAGTTCCTCGCATTGCCGACAGCTCAGCTCAGCCATGATCACTCCGCAGGACGGGGAGCGCAGCGTGCAACTTGGCCATGGCAGCGCGGATGCGCGACTTCGCGGTACTCACGGGTACGTGCTCGACGTCGGCGATCTCCCGGGTGCTCAGCCCGTGTACCCCGGCCATCACCACGGCTCTGGCCTGCTCGGGTGGCAGAGTTGCCAGCGCAACTCGAAGCTGCTCGGACGCCTCGCTGGCCAGTACCCGTCGCTCGGGACTGTCGGCGATGGCCGCAATGAGCGGCAACAGATCTTGCGGATCAACAGGCGCGGGGCGCCGGACGCGCGCAGCGTCCACCGCCAGGTTGTGCACGATGCGAGTCAACCACGTACGCACCGACCCTCGCCGTGGGTCGTAAAGCGCAGCATGCCGCCAGGCCCGCTCAAAGGCCTGCTGGGCAATATCCTCAGCAAGGCCATAGTCGCCGACAACGGCAACCGCCACACCGAACACCAACGGCTGGAACCGACGGACGAACGCCACCGCCGCCTCCGCATCCCCAGCGCCCAAGCCGGCCAACAGCATGTCATCGGAGATCGGGGCCGCGGGGGTCCTCCGGACCGACATACATCTATTACAGGCCCAGCGTCACCTTGGATCAGCCCGATCCGGCGAATTCACGCGGATGCACCCGCCACAGTGAACGGAACTGATGGGTTGCCCGCTGGCCAGCGCTCAGCAGCGTCCACGGATGGCCCACCCGATCGTGAACCCCGATCAGGTGGCCAAATCAGCATCCGCCTATCTAGGTTACCAAAGCGAGGCTAACTTACCTCTATCGGGTGAATGTTTCCCTTTTGTTAACGAGTTGTTTCCGTCTTTCGCCATCCCGACCTCGTATCTCCCTAGGTCCAGTAGCGCCTGCCGTCCGTGGCTGGGCACGCCGGCCGAGGGATCCTGGGGAGGCATGCATGGCGCGGGTAAGGCACCGGGAGATCGTCCCCGGCCACCACCTTCGTGCCGGCCCACCGGGAACCGTGGCCAAGCGCGCGTTGCCACAAAACACAGAAACGACTACGACTGCTGCGCACAACCTCACTGGAGTGTTCCATTTTTGTAATCTTCCCATTCAGTCCATGTCCTGATTGAGTTGAACCTGGAGACGTAGCCGTTGACAGTTCTTTCTTGGGCCGCGTTAGGTGGTCGGACCAGCAACACAGCCACGAACGCACGTAAGTCATTCTCCTCGCCGTTTCGACGCCTTCATCACTTTTTTGAGGCGACCAGTGACCGGATTCCGAACAAGATTGCAGTAGAGAACGGTGATCACCAAGTTTCCTACCGGGAGTTGGACCAGCAAGCAAACCAGCTCGCGCACCTGCTGCGCGCATTGCATATCGGAACTGGCTCGCGGGTTGGTATCCTGCTGCACCGGTCATTACAAACGTATGTGGCCCTACTGGCAATACTGAAGGCCGGCGCGGTATTTGTGCCAATCGACCCTGGATCTCCACGAGACCGCATCGGATATGTCGTCGACGACTCCGGGCTTGACCTGGTGATCACGTCCACGGAGTTTGCCGCGGTGACAGCCGACCTTAACCCTTTGCGCCTGGAGCTGGATGAGCTTGCTGATGCGTTGGCCGAATGCCCACCATCACGAGTGGCAGCCGACGATGACGACAATGGGGACCCGCTATGTTATGTGATTTACACGTCCGGTTCCAGCGGCCGACCCAAGGGGGTTGAGGTCGCACAGTCGAGCATCTGCAACTTCATCAATGTGGTGCCCCGCGTGTATGACGTGCGCCAAAGCGACCGCGTCTACCAGGGCATGACTATTGCCTTCGATTTTTCAATCGAGGAAATCTGGCCAACTTTCGCAGTCGGTGCCACTTTGGTGGTGGGCCCGAATGACTCCCGTCGCCTCGGTTCGGAGTTGAGCGAATTCCTCAACGGAACAGGCGTGACCGTGTTGTACTGCGTCCCGACGTTGCTGGCGACCCTGAGCGGGGAACTGCCGACGATCCGGACTCTGCTTGTCGGCGGCGAGGCGTGTCCCGCCGAGCTCGTCCAACGGTGGAGTTCATCCCGGCGGCGCATCCTCAACACCTACGGTCCCACGGAAGCTACCGTGACCGCGACGTGTGGCGAGCTGCGGGCAGACAGACCTGTCACGATCGGCAGGCCACTACCCACGTATCAGGTGGTCCTGCTCAGCAGCGACCTGGAGCCGGTATCAGCCGGTGAGGTGGGTGAGATCTGCATCGGCGGCCCTGGCATCGCCCGCGGCTACGTGGGCCGCCCCGAGCTGACCGCGGACCGATTCATTCGCCACCGGCTGGCGCGTAATGGGGGCCGACTGTACCGCACCGGTGACCTTGGACGGCTGCTCGACAGTGGTGAAATCGAGTACTGCGGCCGCGCCGACACGCAGATCAAGATTCGAGGGTACCGCGTCGAGCTCGCCGAGATCGAATCAGTACTGGCCCAGATGCCGGGGATCGCGCAAGCAGTGGTAACCACCTTCCAGGCAGAGCCTGGACTCGACGAGCTGGTTGGTTACTACCGCCTGGACCACGGCACCAGCAGCATCGATCTACAGCACATCCACCAGCACTTGCGGGCCCACCTACCCGCCTACATGGTCCCGACCTACCTCGAACAGCTCGACGTCATCCCCATGCTGCCCAGCGACAAGGTCGACCGGCACAAATTGCCCAGTCCGGCAGGTCCACGAAGCCTTGCCACCGGACACGATTACCTGGGCCCGGCGACCGACACCGAGCGACTTCTCGCCGATGCCCTGGCCACGGTGCTGCGCGTCGAGCAAGTGTCGGTCGAGAGCAATTTCTTCGACGACATCGGGGCCAACTCGCTGGTCATGGCGCACTTTTGCACCCTGGTCAGGAAAAACGAAAACCTGCCCGCGGTGTCCATGAAAGACATCTACCTGTACCCAACAATCCGTGCCCTGGCCACCGCTGTCCCGGACGCGCCCGGCGCCCACGCCATCCAACAAATCGAGCAGCCACCCAGGCCTGCACGCGCCAGCAGATCGCAGTACCTGTTGTGCGGAATGCTGCAGATGCTGCTGTTCGTCGGATACCTCTACGTCGCCGGACTCGCGCTGGCCGGCGGCGTAAAGTGGATCTTCGCCAGCGCTGGGCTCACCGATGCCTACCTGCGCTCGCTGGCCTTCGGTACCGCCGGCTTCATAAGCCTGTGCGTCGCGCCGATCGTGGCCAAGTGGCTACTCATCGGTCGCTGGAAACCGCGGGAAATCCCCATCTGGAGCCTGGCGTATGTCCGCTTCTGGACCGCCAAAACACTCATCCGGTCTAGCCCCTTGGTTTTGTTCGCCGGGTCCCCACTCTACGTGCTGTACCTCAGAGCGCTGGGCGCCCGGATCGGTCGGGGCGTCGTGATCTTTTCGCGGAATGTTCCCGTGTGCACCGATCTACTTACCATCGGTGAAGGCACGGTCATCCGCAAGGACACCTACTTCAACTGCTACCGGGCGCACGCCGGATCGATCCAAACCGGCAGGATAACGGTCGGCAGCAACGTCGTCATCGGTGAAACGTCGGTGCTCGACATCAACACCTCGTTAGGCGATGACGCCCAACTCGGCCACGCGTCGTGCCTACTGTCCTCCCAGGCAATTCCGGCCGGCCAAAGCTGGCACGGCTCCCCGGCCCAGCGATGCGACGTGGACTACCGCACTGTTGGCCCTACTCGCTGCGGCACCGTACGCAGAGCCTGTTTCAGCGCCCTGCAATTGCTCAACGTGCTGGTATTCCTGTCACTGGCAGAAAGCGTCCTGGTCACCTACCTTCCCCGGGTTCCGGTGGTGGCTGTTGTCTTGGCACCGGCGCAGGCCAACCTTGCGCAATGGACGTTCTACGTCCAGACCCTGGTCCTCTCGTTCGCGCTGTTTTTCGTCGCCCTGACTGCCGGTATGTTGTTGGTGCTCACCGTTCCTCGTGCGCTCAACCTCGCTTTGACCACGGGCCGGGTCTATCCCTTGTACGGCTTTCACTACTGGGCGCAACGAATGATCTCGCGCCTCACGAACGCGGAAACCTACATGACGATCTTCGGCGACAGTTCCTACATCGTGCATTACCTACGCATGCTGGGATGGGACCTGTTCGGTGCTGTACAGACGGGGTCAAACTTCGGGATCGAGCAGAAGCACGAATCACCGTACCTGAGCTCTGTCGCCCCTGGCACGATGGTCTCCGACGGGCTGTCGATGATGAACACCAGCTTCTCCAGCACCTCATTCAGCATGTCCCGAGTGTCGATCGGCGCGGACTGCTTTTTCGGAAATAACATTGCCTACCCGCCCGGCGCCACGGTGGGCGACAACTGCCTACTCGGGACCAAGACCATGGTCCCCATCGATGGACACCTGCGGGAAAATGTCGGACTGCTCGGCTCGCCGTGCTTTGAGATTCCGCGATCAGTGCAGCGTGACAGCCGGTTCGACTATCTGAAAAACGGGGCCGAGCTCCACCGCCGCCTCGCCGCCAAGAACAGGCACAATCTCGTCACAATAGGCTTGTACCTGTTCGCGAACTGGAGCAAGTTCTACGTCACCATCCTGGTCGGACTGATCGCCTTGGCTTTTTACCGCCTCCTCGGCGCGTTGATCTTTCCGCTGGGCACTGTCCTCACCCTGCTACTCACCGTCGCCTACTCTGTACTCTTAGAACGTGCAGCCGGCGGGTTCCGGTCCTTGAATCCACAGTTCTGTTCTATCTACGACAACTACTTCTGGTGGCACGAACGGTTGTGGAAGATGTTCGCACCAAACTTCTTCAGCGGCACGCCGTTGAGAACCGTGATCTGGCGACTGCTGGGCGTTCGGATCGGTAGCATGGTCTTCGACGACGGCTGCGGCATAGCCGAGAAAAGCCTCGTCACCATCGGCGACGAGTGCACCCTCAACGCGGGAGCCGTCATCCAATGTCACTCGCTAGAAGACGGTACCTTCAAGTCCGACCACAGCATCATTGGCTCGAACTGCACACTGGGGGTTGGCGCCTTCGTACACTACGGCGTGACAATCAACGACGGCGCCATCTTAGACTCCGATTCGTTCCTGATGAAAGGTGAAGAAATCCCACCACACGCACAATGGGGAGGAAACCCAGCCAGACCCACGCAACTCAATGCGACACAGTTCGATGTGACCCTGCTCAATGTGGCGGAACCAGCCGCATCTGAACCGGCCGATCGTAGGAATGCCGTGGATGCCGGTCTGGAGCACGGTGGCGGCCCGAGCGAGTAGGAGTCTGCTCGGTGTGCCGCGATGTGACCGTCTGATGCAGCACAACTCGCCCGTGCGGTGTAGGCCGGGAAACCGCACGGTGGCGTGCCCTATCCACTGCTGCGTGCCAGGCCCGCTGGGCACGTTGCGCCGCCTGAATGAATCTTTCGGCGTGCTCGGCACCGGGATAGTGCTCTGTGGCCAGCCCGTTGGCGTCGACGAATGCGTCGATGAACAGGGCAGTAGGTGGGCGCGTGACGTCGGCAAGGTCAGGGTGTTGGGCTACCGCAGCCGGGGTGCACTCGTAGGCGGCAAATTGCTGGGCGGTGGTTGCATGAGCGCGCACTGCACCATGCCAACGCCGCCGAACTGTGGCGCGCATGCTCGCCAGCCCACAGCAGCGCTGGCTTTGTTCGGCCAGGTCAACCCCGAGCAGCAGAAGCAATATCCACACCATGGCAACCGTCACAAGTATGCCGGCGAGCAGCGGCAGCCACGGAAAGATTTCTTCCAACCACCCAAAACCGAGATGGGAGTGGTACAAGTGACGGTAGTGCTCGTCGAAGTCTGAATTCATGCCGGCCCTCCATTCGTCTCTCGCTTCAGGCCATGCTCGTCGTCGGCCAGTTGCTGGCCCGTGAAATAGCGAGATCGGGTAAACAACGGCCAATTACTCACCAACCGTTTGTGAACAGGCGATGCCTGAAAGGAGCCAGCGGCAAGTCGCAACGTCGAGGCCAATGGCTTTGGTCAAAGCACCCGGTCACGGCTGGTGTGTATGCCGGGTCGTCAGCGCGCTGGTCGCCGCCGGCGTGTTCTCCAAAGTTGATGACTTATGCGCAATGGGGTCCGGAGCGGCGGTCCGTGAAATCAGGTCTGATGGCGGGCAGGTCACCGTCGCCCCCGCTGCGCGAGGGACGCACGGGCTGGTGCTGAAGCTGGCAGCCGAGCTGGACGGGCTGGTGCCACGGGGTATGGCAGGTACCGGAAGCGGACTGGGTGTTGGTGCGGGAGGCGTTGTCGTGGGCCGGATGGTCGACGGTGTTGGCGAGGGTGATGGACTGGTGGTCGGCGAAGGCGTCACCGGCGGTGGAGTGGGTGCTGGTGCGGCGGCTGCCGGCGGCGCAGGATCAATGACGATCGGGCGGCCGCCGTTGCCGCTAGTACCGGGCGGCACTGGTCCAGGGGCCGAGGGTTGGGGGATGACACCGGTCAGGTAGCCATTTGCCCACTGCAACACGATGGCGACATAACTGGCCGAGTGGTTGTACCGGTAAACGGCGGATTCCAATTGAGCTGTATCCGACAGGTCGGCGCCCCCAGCGCACAGGTAGCGCCCGGCAGCCAGTGTGGAGTCGTAGATGTTGTTCGGATTGCCGACGCCCCATTGGCGCCAGCTGGAGGGAATGAACTGCATGGGGCCCACCGCGCGATCCCACACGGTATCTCCGTCGAGCGCGCCGTGGTCGGTGTCCGGAATAGCGGCTATGCCCGGAGATCCATCTAGCCTGGCGCCCAGGATCGGTCCGAGAGTATCGCCGCCGGCGTCGACGCGCCCACCGCTGGCGTGACCCGACTCGATACGCCCGATGCCAGCCAGCACCGACCAGGACAGGTGGCAACCCGGTTGCGAGGCCGCCAACAGGCGCGCGGATCGTTGGTAAGCGTCGAGCATGACGCCGGGGATCCCCAGCGGCCCGGCGGGCAGGTGTGACGTCACGACGATCCCCGTCTGCTTGGCAGCGACCGCGGCGTGGGAGCCCTGGCCTGGCATTGCCTGCGGAGCAACTGCTGCCGGCGGCGGAGCGGCGGCGACTTGCGGAACCTGGGTGGGCGCAGATTGTGCAGCCGTCATGGTGGGCGGCGTGATGCCAGCGGAGGGGGGTGGCGGGGTAGGCATGGGTGACGCAGCCGCAATCCGCGGCGGTGTAGCACCGACGGCCTTGGTCACCGCGCCGATGGCTTCCCGCAGCGGGTCAGCAGGCAGCGCCCCGGTGACCCCAAGGCTGGCCGGATTGTCGGGGGCGCGAGTCGTGAGCTGTTGCGGCGCAGTCGATCCGGGAATGCGCACTATCGCCAGCAACGCGCCCACACTGAGCAGCACGCCGACCGTGGTGACCACGATGCGCTTACGGAGGCCCTGTGCTAGCAGTGGAAATCCGCGCCAGCGCTGGTACCCGTCTCGATGGGCCATCTCGCGTCCTCCCGATCCTGCCCGGCGCAGCTGTCCGGGGCCGGCTTAGGGGGCGCGGGTTCATCTACCTCATTCCGCGGGCCCTGGCCGGAGCCGAGTAGCAGCCGCGTTGTCCCGCGACCACTCATGCGGAAGGCACGCTGTATCGCGAAAGTGAACGGGTGGGATCCGGCAATCGACGAAGGAACCGAGAAAAAACTCACAAGGGACAGCTACCTGTGACGGTGAGGAAGTACGGGGCCATGGTCCGGCCATGCAGCTGTCGAGACAGCCCGCCGGCTACTCCTTGTGATCACTTGCTGCGGCGATGCGGCGTTCGCCACGTGATGTACTCACGCAGTCGTGGTTACCGGTTACAGCGAAGGCCGCCACCGTGATCGGCAACTCCTCGGTGGTCGATGTGATTGGGCGATCACGGTTGTGGTACTGCTCCTGAGGCGATGGTGGGGTATGCCGTGGTGGTAGCGCCGGACCGGGCGGGTGAGCTGGTCTGAAGGTCGTGGCCAAGGTGCTCATGGCTGCGCCGCGGTCCGCACAGGTCAACCCGGTCGCGTCCGCGTCTGGCTATAGTTTCCCGGCGGGACATGTGGGGCTCAGCTGCGGTGCACGGGGCATGCCCCTGTCTTCAGTCTCGAGTTGATCTGTCCCCGAAACGATTGAGGCAACGAATGACCACCTCTGATGACGAGGAAAAGCTACGCGAAGTCGCTGACCAACATGCCTCAGATGACCCGGCTGCTGCCGCCCAGCTATATGCAGATGCGGACTACCTCGCGCAGCTTCGCAAGGCGCCGGGACACGTCAACAGCCACGAGGTGGTTGATGAGACCCAATCTGATTAGTACGCCAGGCCAGCAAGTTTGCTATCTCTAAACTGAAGCTCACGACAGCTGACTGATAGGGGGTCGCCAGCGGGGAGGGCAACGATAGCCGTATGGATAGTTGGCTTGTCAATTCTTTTATAATGCTGCTGTTCATCCTGGTCGGCGGTTACTTCGCGGCGTCGGAGATCGCTTTGGTCTCGCTGCGAGAAGGACAGGTCCGCCGGCTGGCCGAGGACGGCAAGCGGGGACGCGTAGTGGCCCGTCTCCGCGAAGATCCGAGCCGGTTCTTGTCTGCAGTGCAGGTCGGCGTGACCGTCGCCGGCTTCTTTGCGGCCAGCTACGGCGGTGCGACCCTGGCGGTCAAACTTCGCTGGGTTCTCATCAGATGGGGACTATCAGCCGGCCTTGCCGAGACAGTGGCGCTCATCGCGGTCACTCTGGTGGTGTCGTATGTCTCGCTGGTGCTGGGTGAGCTTGGACCAAAGCGGTTGGCGCTACAACGACCGGAGAAGGTCGCGCTCTTTGTGGCCCCGGTGCTGAACGGAGTCGCCAAGGTTCTTCGTCCGGTGATCTCGTTTTTGTCGACGTCCACCAATGCTGTGGTCCGCGTGCTGGGTATCGACCCTCACCTCAAGGCCGACGAGGTCAGTGAAGAGGAATTGCGGGACTTGGTCAGCAGCCATGAAGAGTTGACGCCTGAAGAGCGACGGGTGCTGACGGATGTGTTCACGGCAACCGACCGGGTGCTGCGCGAGGTGATGGTGCCGCGGACCGAAGTTGATTTTCTCGCCGAATCGAGCGGGGTCGAGGACGCAGCTGCATACGTCGAGAACCGGCCGCACTCCCGCTACCCGGTCATCGGCGATTCACTCGACGACGTCCGGGGCATCGTGCACGTCCGCGATTTGCTGACCGCCGCCCATCGACGCGATCACGGCAAGGAAGGGCCGGCGACCGTTGGCCAGCTCGCCCGGCCGGCGCTCACGCTACCTGGCAGCCTTCCGCTGGTTCCGGCTCTGTCCCAGATGCGCCAGCACGGCCACATGGCGATCATCATCGATGAGTACGGGGGTACCGATGGGATCGTGACCTTGGAAGATCTCATCGAGGAGCTGGTGGGAGACATCGAGGACGAGTACGACCCCCACGGTCCCTCCAGCGGCCGGCGTGAGGACGGCAGCATGGAGCTCGACGGGCTGTTGCACCGCGACGACATCAAGGAACTCACCGGGATCGAACTTCCCGAGGCCCACTTCACCACCCTCGCCGGTTTTATCATCAGCCAACTCGGCCGGATTCCGACGGAAGGGGACACCGTAGAGGCGCTGGGCCATCGCTTCACCGTCACCGAGATGGACGGGCGACGGGTAGCCCGCGTCCGGATCACACCATTCGACAGTCGCCTCACCGCGAGCACCGACCGTATCTGATATTCCTTCCAGAAACAGCTCACGGTGTCTCACTGGTAGTGACGAGAGCTGCACAGGCTGAGAGAGATCGCGGGAACTCAACGTCCGCGGCACCCGTTGGTCGCTCGTGAACCATTACCCGGTTCGGGATAGTGACAACGATCGACAGGAGGTCAGCGCCTGATGGGTCTGTTCGACAAGTTGAAGGAGCACTTGGCCCCGAATTCGGCGACCGTGTCGTCCGCCCCGCAGCGACCGGCTGGTAGTGCCAACAGCGGCCGCAATCCCGATGAGGTCGCCATCGAGCGGTACAAGTACATGCTCAGGACCGCACCTCCGGAAACGGTCGAACAGGCACACGCCGAGGCGTTCGCGAAACTCACCCCCGAGCAGCGCCAGCTGGTACTCGCCGAGATGAGCACCGCGGTCCCCGAAGCCGAGCGTGCGCGCTCCGCCGAACCGCAGGATCTCGCGCGGATGGCCACGCGCGCCGAGATGCGCCAACCCGGGATTATGGAACGCACCCTGGGTGGTGGTCGCGGACCAGGCATGGGCAGCATGATTGCCGGCAGCTTGCTGGGCAGCGTCGCGGGCGCGTTCATCGGCACCGCCATCGCCGATGCTTTTCTTGGTGACGACTTCGGTGGAGCTGAGGAAGTCGCCGGCGGAGAGGAATTCGCCGCTGCCGATCCAGGTGCTGAAGATTTCGGTGGCGACTTCGGCGGGGACATGGAGTTCTGATAGCTCCATCCGACGAGACCTTGTCGAGCCCGACGTCTTGAGGAACGCGGTGGAGTGCAGCATCTCTTGCATCCCCGGGGCCGCCGACCGGACCCTCGGAGCGCACGACGAAGACGTCGCCATACGAGATCGTGGGGATCCAAAGCATCATCTTTTAGATGATGATGCCGCCTAATACCAAGCGAAGTGCCGCGAGAACACACGCCAGGATCGCGATGTTACGACCCTTCGTATGGTTACTGAGGAGACCAAAGACGAGACCGACGACGCCGATGATGAGTGCGATCCAGGCAAAGATCGCACCGATGACGGGCAGAATGGCCGTCAGAAGAACGATGAGTATGGCGAAGATGCCCAGGACGATCGCAATCAGGTTCATAACCCCATTATGCGCCCGTTTTGGCAGACTTCGCCGCCTCAGGGACCCTGATAGACGCCCTTGGCACCCGCTCGGGTCGGAGAAGACGTCGAAGATCGCGTGCTCGGACCGTCCGAATCCCATAGCGCGTCGCTCTTGGTCACCGCCGATGGAGCGGCTACGCGACCCGACTCGTCAGCGCGCCGAGTAAGTAGCAGCGACACTCGGTGCGCGGCGTAGAAACTGGTTGCCAGATTCGCAACGAGGACCAATCCCAGCGCGAGGATGGTGCCATCGACGAGAGGAGCTGCGCCGTCACCGGCTTGGGCACGGGCGGAGCCGACGAGGAAGGGCACGATCAGCAGAACACCGACCCCAAGCGCAGCCTCGACGGTGACCACAGCGGGAAATCGACCCAGGGTGAGAGCGAAACCCTCGCCGATATCACCAGCCGCGTGGGCGCGCGCAACACGTGGCGTGAGCAGGAACTCGTTGTAGGCACCACTTAAGATCAGCGTCAGTACCAGCAGAAGCTTTCAGCAGGAACCGCCCGTACATGGTGATGACCAGCTCGGCGGGGCCTCCGACATGCTTCCATGCCAGCCAGCAACCAGAAATGATGATTGCGGCGACGGTGGTAAGCGCGAGGATGCTGAAACGTTGCCAGATGCGAGCCCACCACAGCGCTGCATGCTGGCCCACGCTGTGACGGGCTCGACTTAGTGGGACGAGGCTGGCCAGGCCGCCCACATCGGTGCAGCCAGCGATTCTTCGAAGCCGCCCGGCCCAAGCAAGGCTTGACCGCCGCGCCGTTCGCGCTGGATTGACTACGCTAACAGCCCGCCATGTTCGATGATATCGAAACCGTCTGGATACATATAGAAGTACTCGAGCCCGAAAAATGTCAGCGTGATGCCGTGGTCAACTACGGTGACATCTGGTTCTTCGGTGCTGCTGACGAGAGCGTAAGTGACAGTACTGTTGCAGGGAAGTTCGTGAATGGTCTTCGTCCCTGTCAGAATGGCCGCGTAGACGTGTACGCACTGGACGTGCCCACTCGAGTCCTGCTGGGTAACGGTAACAGCGCCAGTAGCGGCACTCGCCGTACCGGCGGTTAGCGTGGAGCACAACAATGCCGCTGCTATGCTGACCCCGCCAGCGATCAATCGGCGAATCATACAGGCCTTCTTTCTCGAGCCGGAATACTGGGCGACACCGCCATGCACATACTCGAACCGGTGCCCAATTCCCGTAGCTTGGGTGCCATGTATGAATGAAATAAATCTGATAATGGAACAAGGGACTACGGCAAACCTCACGACGGATGGCTAGACGTCCCTCAACGAAGGTGGCACGGCCACGAACGTGGCACTCAACCTGGGACAGGGGATATTCAGCGGCCACCGCCACGGGAACCGCGGTACCGGCCACCGGCGCCGCTGGTTCGGCACCGCACCAGTGGCGGTATCAGGCAGTGACGTGAGGTCTCACCGTTGTCAGCAGGTGCTCCAGCGCGCTGACCCAGGTTTCCACGATGGCGCTGTCGTCAACCTCGCTGTGCGCAGTGCCCAGCAGATTGGGAAGGAGTCGTGCCGAGATCAGGGCGCCGAGCCCGATCGTCGCGATGGCGTCGGCCTGTTCACAGGAGACGACCGATCCGGATCGGTCGATGATCCACTCAGCGAACTCGCGGTAGGTCAGGTCGACGACCTGGACGACGGCGTCGGTGAGGATTTTTGGTCCGTGCCGGGCCTCGCTGGCCAGCAGCCGCAGTAGTTGGGCTTCCTGGTCGAGCTCAGCAAGGACATATCGCGCGGCGATGGTGAGTTCGGTGCGCAGATCTCCGAGGTTGGCGAACAGCCGGCGGATGTCGCGCAGGGCGGCGAGCCGGCTCAGTTGCCGCTCGACTCCGGCGGTCAGCAGCGCTTCCTTGGACGGAAAGTGGTGGTAGATGCCACCAGCGCCGGGGCTGAGCCCGGCAGCCTTTTCGATGCGGGTGATGCTGGTTCCGCGGTAACCATGCTCGCTGAACAGCTCCATCGCCGCATCGATGATGCGATCCCGCGTCGCCACGGTTGACTGATCGCCCATGGCGCCTAAGTATTTACTTAGGGCATGTCAAGCGTCAACTACGGGAGCGGTAATGACCGCATATGGTCGGAGTCGGCTCAGCCGCACGGTTCCCCTGGCCGGGCTGGCTGGCCGGACCGCTGGTGAGGCGGTGGTCGCGGCTTTGCGCAAACGGTTGACCGGCGAGGACAGCGCCGAGTTTCACAAGCGGACCAGTGAGCGTTACGCGGCCATGCTCGGCCACTCGAAGGGTGTGCTGATGAAGGCCGGGCAGGTGCTGTCCTTCGTCGCGCTCGGGTCGCTGGTGCCGCCGGAGCGGCAGCGCGTCTACCAGGCGGCGATGGCTCGGCTGCAAGCCGATGCCCCGCCGATGGCGCCCGAACTGGCCGCGGCGGTGGTGGAGGCCGAGCTGGGCGCGCCCCCGGAGAAGGTCTTCGCGGAGTTCGACCCGCATGCGTTCGCCGCGGCGTCAATCGGCCAGGTCCACGCGGCACGGCTGGCCGACGGGCGACGGGTGGCAGTCAAGGTGCAGTATCCCGGGGTCGATCAGGCCATCCGAGCTGATCTGGACAACACCGAGTTGCTCGCCACCTTCCTGCAGCTTCTCGGTGCGGTAGTGCCCGGATCAAACCGGCTGGATGTCCGCGCGGTGGCCCGGGAAGTGGCGGACCGGATCGGTGAGGAAATCGACTACCGCATCGAGGCCGCTTACCAGACCGACTTCGCCAACGCGTACCGCGATCATCCGGTCATTCGTATCCCCGAGGTGGTGCCGGAGCTGTCGACGGGCCGGGTGCTGACCATGGATTTCGCCGACGGCATGCGGTGGTCGGAGGCCGTGCAGGCGGATCAGCAGATGCGGGACCGGTGGGGTGAGGTGATCTACCGGTTCGCTCTGGGCAGCCTGCGCATGGTGGGCATGTTCCACGCCGACCCTCATCCGGGCAACTACCTGTTCCATGACGACGGCGCGGTGACGTTCTTGGATTTCGGTTGCGTCAACCGGTTCTCCGCAGAACAAGTGGAGCTGATGCAACGGATCGTCGCCGCCGCGATCGACGACGACGCCACCGCCTTATGGAACACCTTTGTCGAGATCGGCTTCCTGACCGCCGCCGACGCGCCCACGCCCGCTGAACTGCTCGAATGGTACCGCGACAAGCTGCAACCGCTGGTGGCCGAGCAACCATTCACCTACACCCCGGCCTTCGCCGCATCCGTAGTGCAGGGTTACTTCGACCGCCGGGGCACCACCGGGTCGGTGATCCGCCGTGTCGAGCTGCCCCGCGAGTACGTCTTCCTCACCCGCATCGACCTTGGACTCACCGCCCTGCTCGCCGAGCTGCAAGCCACCGGCCCGTGGGCGGCGATCCGCAGTGAGTGGGACGAAGACGGACCCCCCGCCACCGAAATCGGCAAACTCGACGCCGCCCATTGGGCACGGCGCGGACTCAGACCCGCGGAGCCGTCATGATCCCGACCGTTGATCCGTACCCGACCTATCGCCGGTTGCGCGAGCAACACCCGGTGTACTGGGACGGCGACCTGGACACATTTGTGGTCACTTCCTACGCCGAGGCGAACACTGTGCTGCGCGGTCCGGGATGGAGCAGCGACCCGAGCCGCAACCCGGCACTGGCCGCACGGATCGAGCGCGGCGAATTCGGCAACCAAGCACTGCGCACGACGCTGCTGGGAATGGATCCGCCCGAGCACACCAGGCTGCGGCGGCTGCTTGCTCCGGCATTCACCGCGCGGGCGATCGACGCGCTACAGCCCCGGATCACCGCAGTGGTCAAGGCGGCCCTTGCCGACCTTGCCACGGCGAACGAAGTCGATGTCATCACCGACATCGGTTATCCGATCCCGCTCGCCGTGATGTGCGAGCTACTCGACGTTGACATCGAGGGCGCGCAGCTCTTGCGTACTGAGACTCCCAAGCTGGTGGGAATACTCCAATTCAACCCGGACGCCGACGCGGTCATCGCGGCCGAGGAGGCCACCGCCAGCCTCGCGCTGCATCTTTTGCCCATCCTCGGCGACCGCCGTCACCGGCCCGGCGCGGATCTGGCCAGCCAGCTGCTGTGCCTGGAGGACAACGGCGACACGCTTGGACTCGACGAAGTGCTGGCCACCTGCATCCTGCTCCTCACCGCCGGGCATGAAACCACTGCCAACGTGATCGGCAACGGGGTCCTGCTCCTGATGGAACACCCCGACCAGCTGGAGTTGCTCCAGCGTGATCCAGCGCTGATCAAGCCCACGATCGAGGAGATACTCCGGTTCGAGTGCCCGGCCAAGATCGTCGGCCGTACCAACCTTGTCGAGCGCCAACTAGGCGAGCAGACGATCCGTCCCGGCGAGCGAGTGCTCGTTCTGCTCGGTGCAGCGAACCGGGACCCGGCGCAGTTTCCCGATCCCGAGCGCTTTGACATCACCCGAACTCCCGCACCACACCTCGCTTTCGGGGCGGGACCGCACTTCTGCCTCGGAGCTGCCCTGTCCCGCGCGGAAGCCCAGGAAACCCTGCGGCAACTGCTGCCCCTCCTGACCGGGTGGCGACTGGCATCAGAAGCGCCCGCCTGGCGGGTTTCCGATACCTTCCGCGCACTCGAGAAGCTGCACCTCGTCAGTCCCGCGGCTCACGCCTGACGGCCGCCGTTTGCCCTTTACCGCACTTGGCCACCCGACAGGGCCCGCGGCGGGCCCCGCTTGTCGCGAGACCCGCCGCGGGGCAGCTGGTCGGCGGTTAGTCGTCCCAGCACCAGTAGCGGCGACGGTTTCGCCAGTCCCAGGCCCAGTGCCCGCGGTGATGGCGGCGCTGGTCATCTTCCCAGCGGCGATCGGCGGGCTGCTGGCGCCCGGTGCTGATCGGCGTGAACACTTCGGCTACTCGCATTGCGAATCCTCCCTCATCAGCTGGGGACCGGACACTCCCCGATGTCCCCGCTGGGCATATCGACAGACGTTGGGTGCAAGTTTCCAGCCGGCGTTCATTCCCAGGCAATTTTTAGCTATTCTCAGATAAATTCCAGGAAAGGTAGCTGTCAGTGAGCACGGGTGCCAACTTTTTCCAGGAAATTTTCAGCCATTGCCAGGGTAAACTCCAGGAAAGGTCGGCGCCGGTAGGCGCCGGCGCCATCTTTTCCAGGAAATTTTCAGCCATTCCCAAGATAAATTCCAGGAAAGGTGACTGGCGGTAAGCCGCACGCGTACGTAGCTGAACTGCGCTAACGCACACATTGGTCCACCGGCGGCCCGTTGTGCGGTTGGTAGCAATCCCTCGATCGACTGCAAGTTTTTTGTGTTCATTTTGAAGACGCACCGTTTCCCGCTGAAGTTGGTGTGCGGGAGCGCTGCCCACTGGCGCCCCCGCACTGACCCGAACCGCTCGATTCGACAGCAGCTGCTAATCTGCGCGGCTTACTGTCGAATTTGAGTGCTATTCCCTTGCGATGCAATGCTGGCGTCGGTGCCGCCCTCCACACAATTCACTTCGGCAGTCACGCACTCGAGTTACATGTAACGGTGTCCGTCGTTCATCAGTTGCTGATCAGATGGTCAATCCAGCCAGGTCTGCTGCACCTACTACGGGTCGGGGAATCAGGAAGGAATGCCCATGAATTCAGCGTTACCTCGTCGACGCGCTGTCGCCGGGGCCGCCGCGGTGGCGACCGGGCTTGCCATGCTCGTCGCTGGCCCTGGCGCCGGATCGGGTATGGCTGCGGTGGCGAACACCACAACCCCGATTAAGCATCTGGTGGTCATTTTCCAGGAAAATGTCAGCTTTGACCACTACTTCGGCACCTACCCCAACGCCACGAACACCAGTGGTCAGCCCTTCAGTGCAACTCGCGGCACACCGGCCGTCAACGGATTGAGCGGTGCTTTGCTCACCAACAATCCCAATGGGGTCAACCCACGGCGGTATGATCCGACCAATATCAACGACGTGCTCACCTGCGATCAGGACCACAACTACACAGACGAGCAGCGCGCCTTTGACAACGGCGCGATGGACAAGTTCGTGTCGACCGTGGGCAATGGCGGCGGGACCAGTCCGACGCATCTTCCGTGCGTAGCCGGCGACGTCATGAACTACTACGACGGCAATACGGTCACCGGACTGTGGAACTACGCTCAACATTTCGCGATGAGCGACAACTCCTTCGGCACCACCTTCGGGCCGTCCTCTCCCGGCGCGATCAACTTGGTATCGGGCAACACGGGCAACGTCGACATGACGCATGCAGTCAATAATCCCTCGATCGCCACCGCCACCACACCCAATGCGGATCTCACTCCTGACGGGAAAGGTGGGTTTTCCCTGACCAGCGACGCGCAACCATACTGGGATGACTGCTCTACCCGCGATGCCGTCGCCATGAACGGGCAAAACATCGGTGACAAGCTCAACGCCGCCGGGCTGTCCTGGGGATTTTTTGAAGGCGGGTTCCGGCCCAGCACCTCCTACTCTGACGCCCTAGCCACCACCGGACACACCGGTCAACCGACCGCCACCTTCATTCCCGACGAGTTCAAAAACGCAGGATTCCAAAACTCCGTGCCGCACTCGTCAAACCAGGGCATCTGCGACGCGGTCCACCCTGTCGGCGCGGGGCTGACCAGCCCGCTGACCCCGGGCACTGGGCAATACGGCTACAAAGATGACTACATTCCGCACCACCAGCCGTTCCAGTACTACGCGTCCACAGCGAATCCGCATCACCTCACGCTGCCCACCGACTCCCACGGCACCGTAACCCCGGCGGCCCTGGCGACTGTCGGCACCGATACCCAGAGCTACTCCAACGGTGTACCGCAGTTCGACACTCCCAACCATCAGTACGACATCAGCGACTTCGACCAGCTCGTCGGGGCCATCGGACGCGGACAACTCCCACCGTCGGCGCTGCCTGCGGTCAGCTTCCTGAAGGCACCGGGCTACCAGGACGGGCACGCCGCTTACTCCGACCCGCTGGACGAACAGCAATTCCTCGTCCGAGAGATCAACGCCCTGATGCAGACACCGGCCTGGTCCAGCACCGCGGTCGTGGTCAACTATGACGACTCCGACGGCTGGTACGACCACGCCTACAGCGGCGTCCACAACCCCTCCCAATCCGTCGCCGATGCCCTGACCGGGCCCGGCCAATGCGGAACCGGAACACCGCTCGCCGGCGAGCAAGGACGCTGCGGCTACGGCCCCCGGCAGCCACTGGTGCTCATCTCACCGTGGGCCAAGGCCAATGCAGTCGACCACACCCTCAACGACCAGTCGTCCGTGACCAAGTTCATCGAAGACAACTGGTCACTCGGGCGCATCGACGGCAGCTTCGATGCCATTGCCGGTCCCCTCACCGGCATGCTCAATCTCACCAATCCCCAGGGTCCGCCACCCAACGCGCGCCCGCTGCTGCTTGATCCCACCACCGGGGCCCCGGCTACCACGACCACCCTTGAAGTAGCCCCTAACCCCGGATTCCAGGGCATCCCCGAGATCCTCATCGCCCACGTGTCGCCCCTCACCGCGGCTGGCACCGTCCAGTTCACCGATAGCACCACCAACACCGATCTCGGCTCGGTCCCGGTAATCGCTGGGCAAGCAGTCCTGGTGACCACGGCGCTCACTGCGGGAACCCATACCGTTACCGCGACATTCACGCCGACTAGCCCGGCAGCCTTTGCTCCGTCCACCTCATCGCCTGTGACGGTCACGGTGACCAGACTGTTCTAGGTGACCTGCGGTTCGCTCTGCCGCACGCACCTACCTCCCTACTCGGGGGACAAGCCCCGGCCACCCACAGTGCGCCGTGGTCTTGGCCCCCGAGTAGGCGCTCGATACGGGCCTTCCATAATGATCAACACGACGGTGGCCGAAACGAAGCCCGGCTAACGCGGCCAGCAGGTCGCGACATTTGCCGTTTAGCCCCAGTACGACCCCTGTCGAGGGCCGGCGCCGCGCCGTTGTGGCCCAGGCGCGGGCAAAGGCCTAGTTCTGGCCGGGGCCCGATCTGCGGGGACGGGTGAGGGTGAACTGGTCAACCGGAGTGAGGTCACCGTACGGGCCGTTGACGGCATAGTAGGTGACAGCGATGGACGTGGTTTGGCCAGGCCGGCCGGGGTCGACGTCGAATGCGGCGAAGCCATAGGAATGATCGGGGTCACGCACCGCGGACCACGGCGCGCTCTCCATCACGTAGATCGGCGGACGTTTGCCGGTCGCTGGGTCCACTGGTCCGACTCCGGTGATCACGCGGCACTGCGGAGGGCTGAAAAACAGCTTGTTTGACGGCGCTGAGGTGCCTCCGCCACCGATGACCATGTGGACGGTTCCTGCGCTCGTGTCGATGGTGTCGGTACCGGTAGCCACAGGCAGTGGGGTAAGGGTGTCATTGGATTGGTGGCCACGGATGGGGTGTGAGCGTTCGTAATGGTGCTCATGTCCACTTACCACGAGGTCGACACCGTAGCGGTCGAACAACGGAACCCAGCTTTCGCGGATCCCGCGGTCAGCGCCATTGAATTTGTCCACAGTGGAAATCACGACCTGGTGCATGCAGATCACGATCCAGTCGATGTTTGGATCCGCGCGGGAGGTGGCGAGCTCGGCCGCCAGCCACTGTTGCTGCGCGCCGGCAGAGTAGCCGCGGACGTAAGAGTTGCCACCATCTTGATAACACACGTCATCGTTATTGAGACTGATGATGCGCACCGAGCCGGCAGTAAAGGCATACCACAGGCCGCGGAAAGTGGCGTCCGCCCCGGAGTCAGGCACCGTGAAATAGGTTTGATAGGCACTATAACCGATTTGCCCGTTGCCCCGTTCGTTTTCGTGATTGCCTGCTGCGGGCATCCATGGCCGGTACCGTGCCGAGCGAGAGTTGTTCTCAAACCAGTCCGACCAGGTGCGAACCCGGTCGGTGGCGAGGTTGGCATAGCAGAGGTCACCGTTGACCAGATGGAACAGCGGTGCGACACGTTCGACGCCGGCGGTAACGTCGGCACCGAAGGGCGAGCCAAGGTTGTCGTTGACGTAAGAGGTGCCGGCCAGCTTGCCCAACGTTGGAGTGCCTTGGTCCCCGAAGCTGGTGAAGGTGAACGCCGCCCTGCCGCGTGGCGCGGTGCGAATCGTGCCCAGCTCAGCTGCTGCGCCGTCGTGCACGGCGGCATAGATGTAGTCGGTGTCCGGCCGCAGGTCAGCCAGCCGGGCGTGGTGCACCTGTACTTCGGTACCCGACTGCGCGTCGCGGTAGGTTGAGGTGTCGGCAGGCTGCGTGCGTCCAAAGCCGTCCGTAGGACTGCCCAGCTGCACTCGGGGGTTCGACACCGACGCGGTGGAGTGCCAGGAAACCACCACCTCGCGGGAAGCATCCGCGCCGAACTGGGTGTGCAGGCCGGCCACCCGCGGCGCGGCGCTGCTTCCTGGCCGTTGCCACAACACCGGCGAATCGGGGGAGGCCCACGTGGTAGGCGAGCGCAGCAAGACCGCACTCCCGACACCGAGGCCGGCCGCGCTGGTGAGCAGAGTCCGCCGGCCAACAACCGGCCGATCGCTGCGGGACACCGGTTGATCAGTCATGTTCTGCATCGTGAACCCAGCGTATGACCGATCAACCCGGATCCGGCGAACAACAGATGCCCAACAAATGTCCTCGCTGCGCGCCACGCCGCGCCGCAGGTCAGGGTCGAGCCAGCGCTCCAGATTCCGGCCTGACCGACCCTCGTACCTCATGAATGCTTTCTCCTATTAAGAATTAATTCAATCGGGGTTATCAATCTAGTTGATGTAACTTCTTCCCGCGTCAGTGCGATAAGGACAAGCGCTTGACATCAACATGCGATAGCCCGAGGCGGTGCACTACGAGCATGTCCCGCTCAACAGAAAAGACTAATCGTCCCATTTTAGAAATTGCCGTGACCGCGCTCGTCACTTTCACCGTGACAGCCGTCGGCCTGTTTGAAACCGTTGACAAGTGGCCAGGACTTCTACATCCCACGCGCGTCAAGATTATCCACACCGACGTCAAGCCGGATTCCCGCGGTGCCAACGCCCGCCTTCTCGACACGAGCGGCTCCTTTCAAAACATCGGAGAAGGGCAGTTGCTGTGGCTCGCAATACGCCCTCCAGGTGATAACAGGATCTACCCAAACGCGCAACCCTGCGACACGAACGAAGAGCACAAGACATGGAGTTGCTCGATCCTTTTTGGAATGCCCACACCGGGCGGTTCAATGCCATTTCACGTAATAATCATGCGAGCAAACGCCCAGGCCGTGACCGCAATCCTCAATTATCACAAGACAGCCGTCACCAGCTTCCCCGGACTTCCAGCACTACCCGCCGGCGCAATCAAGGGTGACGAAATAGACGTACAGGTGCAATAACACTCCGGCGCCGACCTGACCAGCTGGATAGGTGGCCGCGAGGTGGTGACCCCGACAGACAGATCGTAGGCTGGTGTCGTGCGTAACATCCTGGTCGGGACAGCATCCTGGACGGATAAATCCTTGGTGCAATCAGGCTGGTATCCGCCCGGCGTGTCGAGCGCGGAAGATCGGCTCCGGTACTACGCTGCACATTTCCCCGTTGTTGAAGTTGATTCGACCTACTACTTCCTCCCCACGTACGAAAATGCCCAGCGCTGGGCGCAGCGTACGCCACCATCATTCACGTTCAACATCAAGGCCTTTTCGTTGCTCACTGGGCATCCGACTAAGCCAGCGGCACTCCCGAAAGACGTCCCGGTCGCCACCGAGAAGAAAAACGTCTACTTGAAGGATTTTCCTGGCGAGGTTATTGAACGCATCTGGGCGGCCTTTTTAGATGCGCTGGTTCCGCTGGCCGATGGCAGCAAGCTGGGAGGGATCCTATTCCAGTTCCCGCCGTGGTTTCCCATCTCGAAGAAGAACAAACACTATATCCTGGAGTGCGCTGATCGCGTGGCGCCGATCAAAGCGTGCATCGAGTTTCGCCACAACAGTTGGATGACCAACGACAATCAGGCAGAGACGCTTGACTTCTTGACCGGCCACGGTCTGCCGTACGTGTGTGTCGACATGCCACAAGGCTTCTCCTCATCAATTCCTCCGGTACTGGCCGCTACCAGCGATCTGGCCGTGATGCGTTTCCATGGGCACAACGATGACGAGTGGGAGAGCAAGTCGGTGCAACGCCGCTTCGCCTACCTATATTCGGAAGAGGAGCTCAAAAGCTGGGCGCCTCGTATCGTCAGGCTTGCATCGCAAACGCAGACAACACACATCTTGATGAATAATTGCTATCGGGACTATGCGCAGCGCAACGCTGCACGGATCGCAGAATTGCTCGTAACCGACTGACGAGGGCGCTACCGGCCGGCACCGGCCCACGGAGACGACCCTGGCACCGGGCGGTGACGGTCAGCGTTTCGAGCTCGGGGCGATGACGGCGTACGACGTGCTCGTGGCAGCGGCGACCGCCCGCACTGTCGATCTGCGTCCAACCGGGTGACGACGGTTACCTGGGCGTATCACGGGCAGCATTCGCGCCTCTGTGCATATGACGCCTGTCGCAATACAGCTCGAAGAGAGACGGCCGCCGGTCAATTGAGCCCCCACAAGGTATATCGGAAGTTGGAGAGCTTGGGTGTTGGATATGACCATCGAGCAACTACTTAATTCTGAAGTAGTGTCATCAGGGCTTCCCGATGTACCCGAGCAACTCGGTGAAAAAGCTCCCGATCCGGCGACGACCCAACAGCTAAAGATCACTGTTGCCTGGGGAGACCTGCCGAGCGTGGCGGCAGACATCCATGTAACTGGGCACTACCGGGGGGTAATGCCTACGGCCGCCGAACGCAGGCTCGACGAGGCGATCTCTCCACCGGGACCTTGTGGCATCATTTGCGAGCACACGCGCCGTCGATGGCTGGTCGGGGCGCTCGGCGAAATTACCTACTTTCCCGGACGAGTCGGCGCGCCCGAGGCTGACAACCAAGTGCTGCGAGCGGCAGTTGTGGGCATGGGTCGCGTCGGTACCTTTACCGAAGACAATGCAACACGGCTGTACCAGTCGCTGCTGCGGGAAATCATGTCACTGCGGCATATCCGCACCGTGGCCACAGTGCTCATCGGCTCCGGCGCCGGCAACTTGCTCTTTCACCAGGTAGCCCATGCGGTGGTGACCGGGTTCGGCAACGCGCTGCGCGGTCTCGCATCCGAGAGCAATCCGATCGTGCCAGACATGGTTATCGTCGAGCTGGATCGGCTGCGCGCTGAACTGTGTCACCGGGCGCTGCGGAATGCCGCGGAGTCCGAGCCGCTAATTGCCGTGGAGCCGGTCCTTGCCTCCCATCCCGGTGGGCAGGTCAACGCCAACGCCGCCGCTGTGTATGGCATCCGCGGGTTGCTCGACCTGCTGGCCAGCACACCTAACCCAGCACCGCCCGACCACCCGACCCAAGCGATCTTGACTGCCATCCCTGCCGACCTGCGTGACCAGGTGCACGGGAAGCTCACGGAGATCGCCTCACGCTCTGCCGATGTCGCCAGCGTGCAGATCGATTCGCGCGATAGCGGCAATGGTGACCAGACGCCGGCGACCCGCGTGACGGTTCTGCGGGTCCCCACAGGCGTGATCTGGTCAGCCTTGACCGCGCGAGCCACCGTCCCGGAGCGGGTGGTCCCGCTCAACGACTCACTGATGGACGACCTCGTGCAACGGCTGACTCCGCCTTCTGCAGAGGACGTGGCCGAGCTACCCGCCTTCCTGACTCGGTTTATGGTGCCGTTCGATCTCCAGCACTACCTCGACGGGCAAGCACCTTTGATCATTGAGGTCGACCTGCGGACGGCGCGGGTGCCCTGGGAGCTGCTCGTCTGCACCCAGCAAGGTTCGGTCCAAGGCACGGCGGATGAACCCGACCCGTTGGCCGTCCAGCAATGCCTGTCCCGGCAGATGCGAACCACCTATGCGCGGACCGACCTGGAGGAGACATCAGCCGAGGAAATGCGGGCACTGGTGATCGGCGATCCGGGAGGCCCAAGCATGTCCCTTCCCGAAGCCCGGAAAGAGGCTGCTGATGTCGCGGACCTGTTGCGGGACCACAAAATCGACGTCGATCTGTTCATCGGCACGCCTGGATCGAAATTGGAAACGGGCGCACGGTTTGCTACCCGGCTTGACGTGCTGGCCAAGATGCACAACAGGAACTATCACATCATCCACTACGCCGGCCACGGTGTCTTTTCGCCAGATAATCCCGAGCTGTCGGGATGGCTCTTCGCTGACGGCCTTCTTGCCGCCCGTGAACTCACGCAATTCTCGCAAGCACCGCGGCTGGTGATGGCCGATGCGTGCTGGTCAGCCGCACATCCCGATGTCCCTGGAAATAAGGAGCCACAGCGAGGAGACCCCAGCCGGCTTGCCCCTGTACTCGCCGACGAATTCCTTAGAGTAGGAACCGGGCACGTCATCGGCGCCTCTTGGGCGCTACCAGATAAAGAAGCATGGATGTTCGCGACGTCTTTTTACACCGCGTTGCTGGGTGGTGACGGAAAGGGGCCGATGTCGGTTGGTCAAGCAGTTCGCCAAAGCCGTCAGCGACTCTGGAAGGCGGCTAATAAAGCCGAATCCGCGTCACCGGAACAACGCTGCGCGTGGGCGGCCTACCAGCACTACGGGGATCCTGCAGATCACCTTGTCCCAGAGGTCACCTCCAGACGGACATAATGAGGGGCAGCGAAGTCATGGCCAAAATTGCAATACCTGATGTGATCGTGCTTTTGCCGGGCATCACCGGCAGTGTGCTTGCCAAAGACGGCAAGGAAGTGTGGGCGCCAACTCCCGGAGCTGCAATACACGCTCTGTTCAGCCTCGGCGCCTCGCTGACCAGGAGTCTTGAGGTCCACGACGACGACTGGAGAGCTGCGGACCTCGGCGACGGAGTTGAGGCGACCCGACTCGTCGATAGCGCACAAATTATCCCAGGCTTATGGAAGATAGACGGCTACACCGAGATCGAAGATTTCCTTCTCGGCACATTCGACCTCACGCGCGGGGTAAACTATTTCCCGTTCCCCTACGACTGGCGCCGGGACAACCGGGCCAGCGCGACTCGACTAAAGGAGAAGTCCCGCGCGTGGTTAAAGGACTGGCGAGCGAAATCCGGCAACGCCAACGCGCAGCTTGTGCTGGTCGGTCACTCGATGGGTGGCCTGGTGGCGCGCTATTTCGTCGAGGCACTCGAAGGCTGGCGGGATACCAAGGCGGTGGTGACGTTTGGCACGCCGTTCTACGGTTCGCTGAACGCGGTTGATTTCCTGCTCAACGGCTTCCACAAGAATCTTGGTCCGTTCAATGTCGACCTCTCGACGCAGCTACGCTCGATGAGCTCAGTCCAGCAGCTCGTCCCGGCGTACCGCTGCATCTACGGACCTGATGGCACTGCGCGTACCCCTGCCGATGCTGGCCTGGGGACCTGGAAATCGCAGTGGAACGATGCACTCCAGACATTCCAGCAAGAGATGGAAAGCGCCGCTAAAGCGAACCGCTCCGATCCGCAGTTCGATGCCAATCCGGTTATCTACCAGCCGATCACCGGTCGCGATCAGCCCACCCGCCAATCGGTTGTCCTGGTCAACGGCAAAGCCGAGTTTCACTTCGACCGGCAAGGCAAGGATGAGAGCGGCGACGGAACCGTGCCGTTGTTGTCTGCTGCGTTGGCCGGCACCCAACAGATGAGGACGTTTGCACCTGAGCAACATGCACGGCTGCAGGCCAACATCCCCCTGCTCAATCAGCTCAGCGGCGTGCTCCAGGCGCTCCACGCTGCCCGGGTTGAGGATCTCCGCCGCACCGTGACGTCATGGTTTGCGATCGATGTCGACGACGTCTACCTGCCGGGTGAGCCGGTGTCGGTACACCTGCAGGCACTCAGCGATCTCGATGCCGGCACGCTACCCGAGGTCAAGGCGACGGTCATGGTTCAGGACAAGGCAACTGGCGAGGAAGCGGCTCGCCGCGAGGTCACGGTGCCGCGGGAGCGCACCGAGATCGTGCTCGGGGAACCCGGTCCAGGTACCTATCTCCTCACTGTCAGCGGTCCAAGTAGCGCTGCGACAGCCTCTGACGTCTTCGCGATCGCGTCCGCGGAGGAACTCGCGGGCTAGGCGGAATGACAATGAGCGGGCGGTAATAGCCAGGACCTTGCGGCTCACCGACTGGCTGGCCGTCTGCCTCAATCCAGGCGTGAGCGATAAAGGGAGCGGTGCGCACCCCGGTACACCAGGTAGGCCAGACACCCCGCATGCGGCAGAGCACCGTGGTAGCCAACGATCGCTGCAAGCAGTACCGGCCGCCATAAAGCACGCTGACGGCCAAGACTGCATCGAGTGCCACGGTGGCCTGGTGGTAGGTGGCCGGTGCGGCGTGGCGACGCAGGACGGTGAGCACAACTCGAATACGCCGGGGCGACAAGTGGGCAAGTACCCGTCCGGCGCCCACGGCGATCAAGGCCGCAGGTCGCTGCCGGAAAGGAATTGTGGTGGCACGCGGTACGGCCATCGGCTGGCTCATGTCCGCCTTCCTGGATGCTCGGTCACCAGGCCGGCGGCGCGCAGTCGCTGCACGAGGTCGGCGACATCGGCGCCGGCTTGCTCGATGTTCACCGGCTGCCGCTCGGCCAGTGCTTGGCCGACTTCGCCCGATGTGGCACCGTCGAGCAGCAGTCGGAGGACCACTGCACCGGTTCTGTTCAGCTGCCAATATCGCCCGGCGCGCTCGTCAAGTAACACCATTCCGTCATCCGTGTCCACAGTGGATACGTCAGCCTGCAATCGCACGGTCACCGTGAGCCTCCCTTCGGACCATAAGGCAAGTACGCAGCCATGCCTCGCACGCCAACGTCCGGTCGATGGCCACCGGGTCAAGCGCGTAGGGGTATAACCCGAGGCAGGCCTTGCGCAGAGCATCGACGTCGACCAGCCCGAGGCGGCCCAACACCGGATCCTCGAGCAGGGTTGCAAGCTGGCCGCGGGCGCAGCGCAGACCGACGTGCCAGTCGGCGCTGAAGTCACCCTTGGTATTGCGCTCCAGGATCGACGCCGGCACCAGATCACCCATCGCCTCGACGATCAGTGGCTTGAATTGCCACGGGCTGCTGCGTTCGTGCAGGCGAACGGCCAGGCAGGCTTCGACCACCCGGTCATCGAGAAACGGGGCAGCCAGCGGTAGCCCGGCGTGGGCCATGATCCCTGCGAGGTGACGGCTGAGATATCCAATCCCGCGAAGATGTTCCAGGGTGGCGTGCTGGCCGCGGGTGGGAGCCAGCGGCTGCGCGGTGGCTGCCGCCGCCTGCAGCAGGGTCCGGGCCGCGTCGGCTGCCCGGGATGTAGCCCAGGGCGGAAGTCGCAGGGCTGGACCCCAGCCCAAAGTCGGTTGACCACGGTGCGGGGCGGGGTCGGTCAGGCCATCGACGGCGCTGGCCAGCCATGTCCGGTAGCCGCGACCGTCCGCCAGCCCGCGCAGCGTGGCAACCAGCGGCCAACCGCTTACCGCGCGGCGGCCGCGCAGATGACCGGCCGCGATGCGGGGATGAGTCCGCGCCGTGGTGTGCAAGTAGGCCGGTGGCGCTTGCAACACCTGGTCACCACCCATGCCGCTGAGGTGCAGCCGGCTTCCGCGTTTGCGGAGCCGGCGGGCGAGGGCGATGGTGCGAGCCTGGTCTCGGATGATGATGTGCGGCTCGTCGGCCGCCAGGCAGCCCTGGTTGATCTCTGCATACATCGGCGGCAGTTGGCCCAGATCGACCATGAGGTGCTCGACGCCCGTGAGGTGATCAGCGGCATGTCGTGCCCAGCGGGCGTCGTCATGGCCGCGATCGGAGGAGACCAGCGTCACCGCGGTGATGCGGCTGTTGCCGCGCGCGGCCAAAAAGCAGATCGGGGTGGAATCCAGGCCACCGGACAGGTCACAACTGATGGACCCACCTGCCCGGGTGCGAGTCTCGACGGCAGTGACCAGCCTCTGCGCCACGATGGGTGCAGCATCGGCCAACGGCACCGTTGGCTCCGGAGCGTGCCACCATTGCACTACCCGGGCCGGCTGGCCGGGACGGGCGAGCAGGTAGCAGTCATCGGCAAGCGGGGATATGCCCTGCCACGGGCACCCATCTGCCACCGGGTGAGGCAGGAAAGGATAGACCAGGCGAGCTGCCAGCCATTGCTCGTCGAGACAGGCTCCGGTCAGGCCGGCCAGGACATCCATCCGGTCGGCGGCCAAAGTTAGCCGTGCCAGCTCGGTGTAGAACACCCGCTTCAGCCCGGAGACGCTGCCCTGCACCCTGATCTGATCGTCGATCGCGGCGATCAGATGGAAGCTGCCCGGCAGCCCGGCCGCCACCTGGTCCAGGTCAGCAACCGTTCGAATCCGGCGAGCCCCAGCGGCCAACTCCACGGCAGTGACCGGGCAGCATCCGTTTACCACCAACCGCGTGCTGCCCACTTGGGCCGTCACCAGGTCTTCAGCAGCCCATCGGCCGATCAGCCATGGCCGTCCTGAAGGGTGCGGCAGCGTTTGTGGTGTCAGCGACGCCAATTCCGCGGGTAGATCAAGCACGGCATCGGAGTCGGGAAGGACCACAAACCAGGCGTGTTCGCGCTGAACGGCCGGAAGTAAAGCGCGCACTAGGGGCTACGCAGAGTAGTACCCGTGTCCATCCACCTCGGACCCTCTGCTATCGGCGCGAGTCACCGCGGTGAAGTCACCGATTTCGTCGAGCATCGGGGGCTCGTAGACTTCCGGCCGCTCTGCGGGGGTCTCCACGTCCGTAGGCATATCCATGTTCGTATCACTCCCTTTGAGTTGTTTTAACCAGACTGCTTTCGGCTCATGTCAACTGATCGCACTGCGTCCTGGATCACTCGATCAGGATCGGTGCAGGCGGGGCAACCGAATTGGGCAACAGTGGTGTCGTCACTGGCGGAAACCAACCGTGAGGCGTCGCCGGGCAGGAAGGCGACGCTGTTGACGGCACCGCTGTGGTGACGGTCCAGCATGACCGTCACGCCGGACTGGACATCCCAGACCTCGACCAACCCTGTGGCGGTGCCCACCGCCAGATGGGTGCCGTCCCGGCTGAATGACGGGCTGCTGGACATGCGATCGTGGGCGACCAGCAAACCATCGGGCTCGCTATGGGACTTGCCATCGGAAGGCCAGAGCTCGACCTCGCCGTCTCCAGCAGTGCTCGCAATGTGGCGACCGGTGGCGTCGAAGGTCACGCTCCGGACATGCGGATGCTTTAGTCTGTCAGGGGGCTGCTTGGTGCCTAGCTGCCAGAGGCGGACGCCCTCGGCATCGGTGGCGGCGAGCAACTGGCCGTTGGGACTGAACGCAATGCTGTGCGCAGGCTGTCCGGTCCCAAGGAACCTGGAGTTCGGGTGCAGCCGCCCGGTCGCGGTATCCCACAGATAGACGGTGCCATGGTCGTCGCCGGCTGCGACCAGCTTGCCATCCGGGCTGATCGCGAAGCTGACCAGGGATCCGAGCGTCGGCAGCGACGGTACCTGGAAGGCCTGGCCCTGCTTGGTGTTTTCGCCTGCGCGCCAGGACCACTGCACCGGCACCCTGACAGACCGTCCCAGGGTCACAATGCGATGCGGGTCGGTGGGGTCGAACAGGACGGCTCGCAACGGAGCGCCGACAGCCACCCTGGCGACCGGGGGCTTTGACAGGTCGCGAGGATCGACGATGAAAGCAGTGCCATCTTGACCGGCTGTCACCAGCAACGACCCGTCACCGCTGAGACTGGTGTTGACGACCCAGTTATGGTGCTGCGCAAAGCGTGGTACGTGAGGGAGATCCCAGCGCCGAACCGTGCCGTCGGCGCCTAACGACACCACCGTCTGGCCATCACCCAGATAGCTCACCCGGGTGACCTGACCACTATGGGCGAGAAGCTGATAGGTGGGGGCGGTGGGGGACTGCAGATTGCGCAACGACCAGACCAGCACGCGCCCGTTAGCGTCGGCGGTGGTAATCCACTCACCATCGGGGCTGCTGGCGACATCCGTGATGAAATCAGCCTGCTGAGGTAGCGATCCCAGCGGGGATCCATCGACGAGGCTGTAGGTCTGTACCTTTTTGTCGTGCCCGATTATGGCGGTCTGGGTGCGCTCATTGATCATCACCTGCTGAACGTCATCGGCGTCGTCAATGGGGTGGCGAACAGGATTCGGGCCTGCTTGCCAATTCCACACCACGAGTGACGGCTTTGCGCCCACCGACAATCCGACGACAGACAGACTGACGACAGATTGCCGGTAGCGTTCGAGTTCATTCGCAGCGGGGTCCAGCGTAGCTGACTCGGCAATCTTGGCACCGGTATAGGCATCCCATACTCGTAGCTTGTTGTCCTTGCCCGCAGTCACGATGTGTTGTTGATCGGCGAGGGGCACGGCGTCATATACGTCTGGGATCCGTGCGAGTTGCTGACCAGTTTCAGCATTATGCGTGGTGGCGACTTCTGAGCTGGAGATGACGAGAACCAGGCCGTTTGCGGCAGGCCCAATCCATTCGACAGCGCGCGGTAACTTTCCTTCCCCGTCAATATCGACATGTTGGCCAGTCGTGGTGTTGATAACTGTGACGGCCCCCTGGTCAGTTCCGAGCGCGATGCGGGACGCATCGGGACTCACTGCCGCCACCCGTGACATGGGGCTAATAGCACCGCGCAGACCAGCTGGCTTTGCTTCACGGACGGTGCCGTTGTCACTGATGATCCAGATATTGCCGCCTGCGTCGTAGGCGACGACGTGCCGGGAATCTGGTGTGCTCTTCATGCCGATCACCACCGGTTTCGGACCGGCGACCACGACACTGCGCGGGCTCGACGCCGCAATCAGCACCGCCGAACGGGCTTGATTGTCAGCCTCTCGAACCCAGGGCACGATCTTTCGCGCGTTGGTCTCGTATGCATCGACAGCGTACTCGAGACTCTGCGCAGGACCATGGCTGAGAACCGTAGCCGCCCGCGCCAAAGCATTCTGTTGTTTATCATTAAGGTAACTCTGATATGCGACACAGCTGACTACCAGCGCCACAATGATGACCAAAGTCATTATTATCCAGCTTTGATGCAGCTGGCGGCGAGCTCTTTGAGCCGCTACTCGGGCCTCCTCGACCTTCTGCCGCTCGGCCGCCAGGCGACGGGACGCATCGGCTTGTTGCTGTTGCGCTGCATAGCTACGGCGCCACTCCAGTACCGCAGGTCCCATCACGTCATGGAAGATCTCGTAAAGCGATGACCCGCCCATCCCTTGTGGTGACGGGACGGGCCGCAGGACGCTTTGCCGTCCCGCGGACAACGACCGCAGCAATGTCTGGACCGATTCCAATGGCACGCCCGACCACTCGGCAAGGGTGTCAGCTGCCTGCGCGCTCTTTGCGCCGGTGGGGGTGACCAGGTACTGGAAGACCTTGGCGGCAACCTCTCTGTACTCAGGGGAAAGCTGCTCCATGACGCTATGCAGGTGGTTCTGCACGATTTGCTGTGCCCCACCCAACTCATCGAGCGTGCTGCGACGTAGTACCGATGATCCGCTGGCCCGCTCATGTTCCCATAGCCGAGTCAGCACAAGCTGAAGAAATGGAGCCTCGATGCTCTGCCGGCCCTGCACGGCAGCGCGCGCAGCCGGACCTTCAGACGACATGACCAGGTGCCCAGTACGGACCTGATCGAGCAGTGGATCGATCAGGTCGGGATCCAGCATCATTGCGGAACCGGGCGGCACCACTTGGTTGTAGCGCTCAAGCGGTCCGGTGATGGCCTCCCGGGCACATTCACGTGCCAGATGTGACAGCCGAAGGTAGTTGTCATAAAGACGCGGGATCCGGCCCTTGAACCGATCAAGCGCAGCGAGCTCATCCTCCCGGATTGACAGCAAAACGTTGACCGGCAGATCACGAATGCTCAGGATGCGCCCTAGTTGTCCCTCCAGGCCCTCATCCCCGAGATCATCTGGGTGGTAGCGAAAGTACTCTTCAAACTGGTCGAGGATCAGGTAGATCGCTGCGACACCGGATCGCTGGATGACCTCGCACAGCCAGGGCACGCCGAGCGTCGGGGACCCGGGCATCTCAACCGGGCTGGTACCCGGGACCTGTGCCACTGCACCGAGAATCTCGGTGGCAATGCTCACCAGCGGGTCGGCGCACCATTCCCGCACGTACGCGACCGCGGCGTCCGGGACATCGAGGTCCTCATAGGACTCCCTGGCGATCTCCCGCAGCCGCGGCAGCACACCCGCCCGCAGCACTGAACTCTTGCCTACCCCACTGCCGGCGTAGAGCAATGTAAGGCGGGCAGTGGTCAGATTCGCGACGACAACCTCACCGTCACGCTGGCGGCCGAAAAAGTACGGTGCATCCGATTCGTCAAATGGCACGAGCCCGACATACGGGCAGTCGGGCGCGACCCCCTCCCGCTGCGGGGCCGGACGAGGCTCTAATGCCGGTGGCGGCTGGATGATCTCGGTCACGCCGCCTCCAGAGGGAAAAGGCGTCGTTCGATCGCGGCGAGGAAGTGCTCGACCCGAACGTGCAAGATGTCCACGCCCCGCTCGTCCCAGGTGACGAGGTCGACCGGGTCTGGCTTAGCATCGATAGCCCATGACCTTCGCCGCGCTCCCTTCCTCCGCAGCCGGTACAACATCACCCGCACGTTCCAGTCACGCAAGCTGTAGCCGAGAAACAAGAAGTGACTTCTCTTGATTTTTTCGGCTAACGTGACCGGAAACAAGCGGTCAATATCAGCATGGGTAATGTAATCCACATAGTCGTCCTCGGTGATCACGAAGCTGTCTGCGCGGTTGCGCCTGTCGACCGCGCCGTGAATTTTCGCAATGATGGTGCGCCGGTCGAGCGGAAGGTCGGTGTACTCGTTCGGCCGCAAAATCACCGATGGCTCACCGTCGAATGGGATGTGCCTGAAATGCCCTCGATATTGTTCGATGTCGTTGATGTAGGCGACGACATCGTATGGTTCTCCTTCAGCCCGAAATGCCCGCTCGAGCGCATCGTCATAATTAGTCGTCACCAGGAGCATACATCCGTTTGCCGTCACCTCCCGCGTGTAGCGAGCCAGGCGGGCGAGAAAATGGTGCAGGGAGGTCGGCGGGTAGTCAGAGTCAAAAATCTTGTGGAGCTCTTCGTAGAGCTCATCTTCACCCAGCATCGCTGCCACGTACTGCGACACGCGGGCCAGGTCCAGATTGTCTTCATGCGGGTAGTTCGCGCTTCTGGCGAGCACCTCAGCGAGCTCCCTGCCATCGGGCAGGTAGCGACCTCCTGGCACGAACCCGGCACCAGGTGGCCGGTCGCTCAGGTTTGCCCCGGCACCGAGAACAGGGACGACCTTGCCGCTGAGCAGGCGCTTCGCGAGCAATTCGTACGTATCGGCCAAATCTTCCATGGTCGTGCTCCTGTGACCGGTAGCTACACGTGCCATCAGTAACCAAGAGCGCCAAAGCAGTCGGCGGAATACCAGCTTTCACCCGTGCGGGTCGCCCATCCGGCGCGTTATTTCCAACCGCAAAGCTCCAGGTTCCGGGCTGAGGCCGAACATCTTGGCGTGATCATCACGGACAGCAACCGGGGATTGCGCCGCCCTGGCCGGAAGATGCGGTGGTGCGCACACGGTCGACCCTGCCGGCTCATATTCGATTCATGCCGTCGAGACAATCGCCAAAGCTTCCGGTCTCGATAGCCGGAAAGAATTCTTCACTGGTAGCCAAACCGCGCGCAATGGACGGCCCGTTGACCATGAACTCTTCGGTCTCGATGTGGCGCCATCGAAGTTTTGTGTGACTGGTACTGTGCCGCCGGCTGGTCGACAACAGGCGGCCAGATGATGCCTGTCAAGATCACCGGGCGAGAGGAGGACTGGAAGGCCGTGTTTCCACCTCAACCCACTCATGTCGCGTAGGTACGGTCTCGAGAGGATGAACATGGATCTTCTTGTTACCGGCGGTGCCGGCTTCATCGGGAGCACAATCGCTTCGGCCGCGATCGACGCCGGCCACCGGCCCATCATTCTGGATAGCCTGATAACCGGGAAGCGCGAGTTTACGCAAGGTCGAGCGTTCTACGAGGGCGACATCGCAGATCCCGAACTTGTGCATCAAATTTTTGATGATTACCCCAATATTCAAGCCGTCATCCATTGCGCAGCGCTTATCGTTGTTCCCGACTCCGTCGCGCGTCCGATCGACTATTATCGAGCCAACGTCAGCAAAACCCTAGATTTCGTCGAGGTTCTCATCGAACACGGCTGCCATCGATTAATATTTAGCAGCTCGGCGTCGATTTATGCAACCAGCCATGATTTCAGCGTTGATGAAACGTCGGCGCTGGCTCCGGCTAGCCCATACGCGCGGACGAAAGTCATCGTGGAAGAAATACTGAGCGACATAGCGGCGGCAACCGAGCTGAAGGTTCTATCGCTTCGATACTTCAATCCCATCGGTTGCGATCCCAAGTTGCGCACCGGGCTCCAGACTCCATCGCCTACCCATGCCTTGGGAAAGCTGATACAGAGCGTGGAAACGGGCGAACCTTTCCTGCTCACTGGCGTGGATTTTCCGACTAGGGACGGATCGGGGATCCGAGACTACGTCCACGTATGGGATCTGGCGCAGGCTCACCTCGCGGCCGTTGAACGGTTCGACTCCGCACTCGGTGCCAACAGTCGTGAGGTCATCAATCTGGGCACCGGTACCGGTACCACGGTGAAGGAGCTGGTCGCGACGTTCGAATCCGTCGCCGGCAAGGCCGTCGAGGTTCGGCACGCGCCACGCCGACCAGGGGACTCCGCAGGCGCATTCACCCGGGTAGATCGAGCGCAGATGGTACTGGACTGGACTGCGCAACAATCGCTGGAACAAGGCATTGCCGATTCCCTCAGCTGGTTCGCAGAGCGGCCCAACATCCTGCCGGACCTCTCACCAGACAAGTCGCTGACTTTGTGTTCGCGGTATTAGCGCCGATCTCGAACGATCCATTTCGGCTGTTTCAGGAGATTGAAGGTCAAACCACTGACCGGTGAGCGTCATGCCTGGAATGTACCCAAGGTCACAGTTCGCGCTTCGCCGGAAGCGTGGTGACCAGCACGTCGAAGACGGGCGAGCCGCGACGAGGATCGCCCGTCCGTGCAAGCTTGCGCCAGCCCCATTTCTGGAAGGCTCTTTGCGCCGGAGCGGCTGTGGGCAAGACGGTAAGCGTCGCCCGTTCTTCGGATCGGTTACTGAGGATGAGGTCATGCAGCGTTGCCGCAATACCTTGACGCCGCCATGACGCGCGCACCAGCAGGTCGACCAGCGCAAAGGTACGGCCGGGAAACTCGGTCGTGACCTCGCCCGGCAATGGGGTGGTCAGGTTCCGCCACCACGAGGTGGACGGCCGCAGCGGCATCCCGGCCGCGTAGCCGACCAGGTAAGCGCCATGGCGCGCCTCAACCAGGACAAAGCCCGGCTGGCGGCACTGGACCCGGAAGCGGTCGGCGAACAGTGCGGCATCACCTGTGCGCGCGTACGGGGGGTTCGCGTAGACCTCGGCGTGCAGGGCCTGTAGTTCGTCCGCGTGTGCGGCGGCCTGCGTCCCGTCGAGCAACAGGAACGTGATGTCGGGCCTGGGCACATTGACCTTCTCTACCGATCTGTGACGGTGTGATTGGTGTGCCCTGATGCGGCGGGCACTGTGGGTGCTTACCCACAGTGCCCGTTCTGCGTTGTGGTGTCCTACGCGGTCCTGCACCGCAACCACCGTCACCGTGCAGATCAACCACGAGCCGGATGCCAGCTCATCCCCGAAACCCCCACCGCCGCGGTCAGTGCCCACGGGTCCCAACGCCAGCAGGCACGGTTCCGTTTCGACAAGGGCACCGCCCTGGGGATGGACGCGGGCCACGCTGTCCGGCCTGCTATCACAGTCTGGACCCATCTGGAAGTGATCGTCGGCCGATGCCCGTGTCGTTTCAGTACCGCGACGAGCGCCGTCCGGCACATACCGGTGCAATGCTGTCAACGCTGCGGGCAGATGACCCCCACGGCTCCAGAGGACGCCCGAGCCACCATCTCCCTGAGCCGTGTATGACATTGCTCACCCACTGGCAAGCGGGCCTCGCACCCCCATGCCTACGTCGCAAACGGCAAACAGGACAAACCGACAACTAGTCCGCCGAGCAGGCTGATCGACGCAGACCCCGCCCTAGCGGGCGCGGGGCGGGCACCGCTGTCGGCAGCCGGCCCGCCTTCGACACATCGAAAGATCGGAAGTACTTTCCCGTCTCTGTCGATCGTGACCGCCATATCAGAAGTCACCCCAGCAGTCTACTTCTCACACGCGAATTATCAGAAAGTAGGTGTCCATACTCCGGCAGCTGGCTCCCCAACGCATCACCCGCGCGTCGGCGGATCACGTTGCGGTACATGCATAGTAATGAACCGCTGCACGTGCATTAATTGTTTGGTCAAATTCACATCTAAGACCGGTTGGACTTTTGCTCTTGGGGCGTTAGTGTGCCTGGCGGGAAACTCCCTCTGTGAGGAATGTCTGTATTCATGACCGACATTAGTGGGCTGACCAGTGAGTCGGGGTATCCTCGTAGCTCGGGAGAAGCGCAAGACAACGGTTCTCCTCCTAAGCGACACGCGGCATCGGCGGGGTCCTTGCCTGTCAGATCGATGCTCAACTTCGGTGTATGCCACGGAGTAGACGTTCAACCCAATGGGTTGTGTCTACCAGACGGCCTGCCGTTCGGCTCGTGGCGCGAGTTGGGCGGCCAGGTCAACCTTGCAGCGAACTGCTCGGCATGGTGGCTTGGTGACTGGCTGGTGTATGGCGAGCAGAACTACAGTGATCGTTACAAGCAAGCGATCATCGATACGTCTCTGGACTACCAGACCTTGCGGAACTATGCGTGGGTGGCGAAGAAGTTCCCCATGTCTCGCCGGCGAGACACGCTCAGCTTCGGTCATCATGTGGAAGTATGCGCACTCCCTGCCGACGAGCAGGATGCGTGGTTGACGCAAGCTGAACAGCTGAACTGGTCTCGCAATCAACTGCGACGTGGACTGCGAACCAACCGCCAGGCAGCCCGCGGGAGGCGGTCACCCTCGACCAGATCGCTGAAGATTGATGTACCAACCGAGCGACACGACCGCTGGCAGTCTGCTGCCGAGCAGAGAAAGTGGTCTGTGGCAGATTGGATCATCGCAACACTGGATCGCGCTGCAAGCGAAGAGCTAGGGTCACAAAGTACCCGATGAAGTCACGGCCCCTTGGTCGGGCGCCGTTGGATGCCATCGATCCATCCCTGCAGGTGCCTACCTACCTCATGCTGTCCACCACCGGGTGCAGACAGTCCCTGCAGACCGTCCCGATCGCGGCCACAGACCGTGCGTGTTCGATGACCACCGCATCACCAGAGCCGACGATGCGCCCTTGCCCTGCAAAGCGAAACAGCATAGTCGTGGGTGCCGCAACGGGAGAAAATGGCCGTTACCGGCTACCGCAACATTGGCTGACCAGAAGATCGAGCATGATCAAGGGTAGCGCTACCCAGCGCGATCGTAGGCGGCTGATAAGGTGTGGCGTTGCGCGAGCTGTGCGCCAGCAAATGCACAGGCGTTTACCCATCTGTCGCGCCATTGCACCTGATCCGTAACCCGAGTTTTAATAAAAATGCGTAGAAATATCAGCAAGGGCGGTATGCGCTCGCGCCGGAGCATGGGCCAGCAAGTACCCATATTGCGCGGCGGCTACGCCACCCTGTAGATCGATGATTTATTGAACTAAATATTTGGCACGCACGTCTTGACCGGTGGCGGGGCCAGCGTGTTAGCTGGTGGAGGTTGACCTTGACAGCGGGGGAGTTGTTATGCCAGTCGTGGGCCTGCGTAAAGAACTCCGCGTGCGAAAAGCGAGCCCATGAGTAGTAGCAGTGTTATTAATTATTTCTCTCAGACAACCGCTGGGAGAAGAACTGCGCAGATCGGGTTCTGATCGCTCACCGCAAGCATAATTGCTTTTGACCGTTAATAGATCCGCGCTTGCCAAGCCGGCTTCCGTTTGCGATCCATCTTGTGGCGAGGTAGTCGCGGTCGCCCATCAGTCAGAGTGTCGAAACCGTTCGACCATGCGAATGCATTCGACGAGAAGGCGTGGTTTATGCCTGTCCGTAAAAACACCTCTCGAATCAAAACCGTGTCGATTGCTGCCGACAATTATGCCTGCGTTCGGTCGGTCGTTTGGCGCCTTCCGCAAGCGGGCAGCCAAAACCGGCGTCGACGTCGAAGGGAACGGAAATGAGTGCGACTGCTGCGGCCCGGCCTGTCGAGCCCGAGGTCCGCAGCGACACCAGCCCGTCAGACGTGGCGGCGTTGGGGCGTTCGAGCCGGGTGCTGCTCACCGGGGTGGCTATGGCCATTCCGCAGGACCTTCCGTTCGACGAGTGGGTACGAGCCGGGCGCCGGCTGTCCGGGATCGTGGACTCCTCGTCGTGGTGGCTGGGGGACTGGCTGGTGCATGGCAAGCGGCACTTTGCCGACCGCTATCAGGTGGCGATTCGGACGGCCGGATTGCGGTACCAGACGCTGCGCAACTATGCGTGGGTGTGCCGCCGTTTCGATATTGAGCGACGCCGGGCGGGGTTGACGTTCCAACATCACGCCGAGGTGGCATCGTTGCCGCAGGACGACCAGGACCGGTGGCTGAACGCTGCGGAGCAGGGCAAGTGGAGCACCAAGCAGTTGCGGACGCGGCTGCAGGCCGGCGGCGTCGCGCGGTCTGCGACGCCGCCAGGGCCGCGTCCGGTGGCGATGCCGCGGATCGAGGTCGCCGATGGCCGTCTGGGGTGGTGGCGTTCGGCCGCCGACCGGGCGGGGGTGCCGTTCAACATGTGGGTGACGTTGATACTTGACCGTGCTGCCGACGATGTGCTCGGTTGAGAGGATTGTGGAGCGGCTCGGCCAGATCAACGTCCGGGGTTCGGCGGCACGTGGATCGAGTGCGCTGGCGCAGCGTCCGCCGATCCGAGACGTCACTTCTCCCCCTTCGCGTTCACCGGAGCTATGACGATTGGCGACGGATCACGCCCGCGGCCGTCACGTGCGAACCGTTTGCCGTCTGTGTCGCGGTTCGGGGCTCGGTCTGGGTGGCTCTGCGGATCGAGAGCCAGGCGAGTGCCCGTCGGTCCACCCCTGATCGGGCAAAGGGCCGGCGGCGCCCAGCAGTCCTCTACTCGGTGACCTACGGATTCTGCCGTCATGCCTGCCCATGAACTGGAAACCGGGTCACAGGCTGGGGACCAGGCCACCGTCGCAGCGCAGCGCGGTCCCGGTGATGTAGGACGCCGGGGCGCTGCAGAGGAAGGCGGCGGCTGCGGCGAACTCAGAGGGACGTCCGTAGCGGCGCAAGGGAATGGTGGCAACCGATGCCTGCACCACCTCGGCAAGGGTACGACCGGTGCGTTCGGCGTTCGCAGCGTCGACCGCGGCGGTGCGGTCGGTTTCGATGCGGCCTGGCAGGAGCAGGTTGACCGTCACGCCGTCCGCGGCGACCTCGGCGGCCAGTGTCTTGAGGTAGCCGGCGAGTGCGGCGCGGCCGACGTTGGACAGTGCGAGGTTCGGCAGGGGCGCGACGATCCCACTGGAGCCGACCGCCAGGATCCGGCCCCAGCCACGTTCCCGCATGGTCGGCAGCGTCAACGCGACCAGCCGGATGTGCTGGCGCAGCGTCGCGTCGAGCGCGGCGTCGATGTCGGCGACATCGACTGCGGCGGCCGGGCCGGGCCGGGGACCGGGCCCGTTAAGGACGACGATATCGGGCGCGCCGAAGGCGGCGACCGTCGCCGCGAGGAGTTCGGCCGGGCCGTCCTCGGTAAGGAGATCCACCTCGACGCCGACAGCGCTGGGGAGTTCCGCGGCGATCTCCTGAGCCCGGTGGCCCCGCCGGCCGCAGACCACCGTGTGAGCTCCTTCGGCGGCCAGCGCCCGGGCGATGGCTTCGCCGATGCCTCCTGTCGAGGAGCAGACGAGTGCGCTGCGTCCTGCGAGACCGAAGTCCATGAGGGTACCTCCAGTAGGTGTGGTGTCGCGGCGGTGCGCACACCGCAACGCTCGGCCGCCGTCTCGGACACTGCGGCGATGGGGGTGTCACGTGGTCGTGGTCCACGGGAGCAGGGCAGGTTCCGAGGGGTGTCCGTTTGCGCCTGCCGCGCCTCGCGCGGCTCCCCGGCCCAATCGGCGTCGATGTGACTAAAGCCGTGACGACCGAGCCGATGTCGCCCACGAGGAGTGCCACTCAGAGCACGGCCGGAGATGGGACCAGTCGTCGCCAGCACGCAAGACGGTGATCGCCCCGAACTCTAGCCGGCGCACACCGGGTCCCGGGCGGATCGCCTGCGGAACGGTGTGATCCCGACGACCGCGAAAAGCGCGCCGCCTAGCATGATCACCGTGCCAACAAGTTGCAGGCCCGTGAAGGATTCGCCGAGGAACACGGCCGAGAAGAAAGCACCGACGACCGGCACGATGAACATCATGATCGTTGCAGTGGAGGGACTCACGCTGCGCAGGCCGCGGTAGTAGAGCAGGTACGCGAGGGCGGTCGGCCCGACGGCGAGGAACACGACATTGGCCCACGCGAGGCTCGACACGGCCTGCCACGACATGGCGCCGGCCGCGGGCACGGCGAGCACGATGAGGCCCAACGCCCCGACCCCGGTGCCGCACGCCGTGGCCCGCAGCGGGTCCACCCCGGACAGCAAGGACTTCGACAGGATGCTGTAGGCCGCCCAGCAGCCGGCTCCCACCACGAACACAAGGTCACCGAGCAGCCGGGTGGATCCAGCCGCTTCTCCACCGATTCCCAGGAAGAAGACGAGCGCTCCGAGCACACCGACGGCGAGCCCGACGATCCGCGTCCACGAGGTCTTCTCCCTGCCAAGCAGGATCAGGCTGGCGGTCGTCAGGATCGGGCTCAGCACGGGCACGATGATGCTGCCGTCGAGCGAGGGGGCCAGAGACAGGCCCCAGAAAAAGAACACGTTGTAGGCCAGGACCCCGAGCAGTCCGACCAGCCCCGCGCGAACGGCCGTGGCGCGCCCGAGCGGGCGCGATCGTCCGCGGAGCACCGTGGCCAGGATGATCAGCAGGAGACCGCCGCCCGCGAACCGCAGAGCCGCAGCCACTTCGTGCGGCATCTTGCCCACGACGACCTTGGAGCTGGCAAAGGCGCTGCCGAACATCACCATTGTGGCGAGGAGGTTGAGGTAGGGGACAGCGGCGGAGGTGGCCGCCGTGCCCGGACGGGACACAACGCCCGTCATCGGTACATCACTGCTCCCTTGACAATTTTGTCGACCTGGTTCCTCGCGCCGTGCATCGCGACTCCGACGAGATCGAGCTTTTCGGTCTCCACAGCTCGGACGGCGGCGCGATTGTCGGCATCGTTGCCCGTAGCAAACAGATGTGATGTGAAGATTGAAATTGGCATATCGCGCGCGACCGCCCGGCTGTGCGCCGCAGACAGCACCTCGGCGGTCGCGCTGAAAACCAGAACCGGCTGGCGAAACATCGGCAGGTACCTGAGCCCGTCGGCGTCACGATATTCCTGCCCGATGAGATCGGGCTCGACACTCGGCAAGCCGCTCACGAGAAAGGCGGTGACGTTGACGGCCTGCCAGTTCTCGAGGTCGTCGCGCAATATGACCGCAATCTTCGTCTTGGGTCGCTCGGGAATCTCGTGGTGTTCGCTTTCCATAGTTCTGGGACTCTACTTGATCACTTGGTGACGTGATCGCAGCAAGTTAGGCTGAGCGCGGCGGCGGCGTGACGAACCCATGACGGATAGTTCAGGTGTGTCGGTCGTGAGTGTGGGATCCTGGGCAGGCAATGCTCTTCCACAGTGCCATGCTCGATGCCCGGCACGAGACCGAATACCCAGCGGGGTGCGGCTGAACCCGGCGGATGAGCCGCTGGCATGCACTATCGACCGGAGACCCTGTCCAGTACTTCCTCGCCCTCGGGGTTGCGCTTGGCCCTGATCGCCTCTTGGTGCGGGTCGCTGACCATGACCCGTGGGAGCAGTCCGGGCTGGGTGGACATTTGCGCGAACGGCGACCACAGCGGGCCGTTGTAGAGCGCCCGCAGATCAGTGACGCTCAGTCCGCTGATCCGCTCCAGGCGGGCCGCGAGCGCCTGGTCCTCGGTCCCGGCCAGCAGGGCTCGGATCCGGTCTTCGTCCACCAGCAGTTCGGGGAACTCCCCGGCGAGGTAGTCGTGCAGGTTCACGGCGCCTGCGGCGAAGGGCGAATACACCATGCAGACCAGCTGGGTGGTGTCCAGCCCGAATGCTTCCTCCCCGTACCGGGTCGCGGCCTCGCGCATCGACTCGACGCCGGCGTCGGTGCGGTAGCGATCCCGCATCTGCTCGATGAGGTGTGCCGGGAAATCCTTGCGGCGCATGAGCTCGATCGCGAAGTCCACGTACTGGGCGATGCCCTCGCGGTAGGAACGCTTGTACACCTGCTCGGTCCTCAGCCCGCGCAGGTGGGCCATGAGCGCAGGATTCGCGCAGTCGGACTCAGTGAAGTTGAACGCGATCTCGTCGAAGACGAAGCCGAGGAAGTCGGTCAAGAGACTCCAGTGGGCCCCTGAGGCGTAGCTCGTATGGTTGTAGATCGAAAAGAACGCAAGGTGGTCGGAGATGTCCGAGGTGACCCCGCGCTCTTTGACCCGCTCCACATTCTCTGACCCGTGGATTTCCTCGAAGTACGCCTGCGCCAGCCCGTCGAGCGTCTCGAGCGTGCCCTTGAACCCCTTCCTGCTATCCGCAGGCTTCTGGCCGGCGCCACGCGCCAGGCGGCGGATCCACAGGGCGTAGTCGCGCTGCTCATTCGGGGAGTCCCCGGTGATGATCAGGTCGACGCCGCCGTTGTAGCGGGCCGCAACGCCGAAGGAGTTCGCCACGTTGAGGTTGCAGGCATAGCAGAAGGTGGATCGCCCGTCACCGTAGGTGCGATGCCCGGACATGAGCAGGTCGATCCGGTTGAACTCGACGAGCTTGTGCGGCACGCGCAAGTCACGCGCGAAGGGCCGCACTCGGTCGCCCGCTACGAGCAGCAGCTCGGCGTCGGGATCGTCGTAGAGACCCAGCGCGCGATACGTACGGTCGATGTTCAGCATCACCGGGTACGGCATTCCGGAGTGCTGCATGGTCACCAGGCGCAGCCGGAAGGTCTCGCCGTGCCGTTCGGCGAGAGCCAGGTGAACGGCTCGCACGAACGCGACTGCATACGCGCTGTCCTTGCCGCCGCCATAGGCGACCATCACGGTGTTCCGACCGAGTTCGTCTTGTCGCGGTAAGGCGTTGTACAGCCTCGTGGCGCACTCTTCGACTGCGGGCACGTCCTCCTCCGGGAGAGCTGCCCGCAGGTCATCCAGCATTGTCGTCTGCATTCGACCCCTTCCTGGCGTCGCCGGTGCCGACGCAGCCCGACTCCAGTCGTCGAAGCCTCGATCGCTGAAGCCTATCTTCATGAAATGAATGAATCGAACAGCACTTGCTGTTCACAACGGAGCTCACCGATATCGACCTTTACGGCTACGCTGCCAGTCGAGTCTCCGTATCCCCTGCTTCTGGTCAACAAAATCAAACCGTCGGGGGATTGCGCAGGAAATTGAGCACGGCACTCCCCTCTGCGGCACAAAGCTAGCGGGCCTGAACAGTGCGGCGCAAGAACGTGAGTCGCTCAGGAAATCTTCACCGGCGAGTGCCCCGGGCCGCCGCCGTGTGTCCTGGCGCCAGGACACGCACGGTGGGGTGAGCCCACAGGCAGTGCCTCGCGTCGGGCTTTGAACTGGACAGACACTAACTTGAAGATCGCCAGGTGGGTACCCGACGACGACTGACGGAAGGGGAGGAAGCGGCGAACGACATTGCACTTCATTGCAACTCGAAGCAATCACGTGCTAAGTAATTTAACGCCGCTTCGATCGACCAGAAAGTGGTCGATTCGCGGAAGCATCGGAACGACTGCTAAGCGAGAAACGTAGACCCACTAGACTGTTCGAGAGGGTCGGCGTACGTTTAATGGTGGGCCCCTCCGAGAACTGTGAGCGAAGACGTCCGGCGGATGTCTCCGAGCCTCTCGGTCTCGTCACGACGTACGACTGATCCGGTCGACGTGACGATTCGACTCAACAGGCGGCGCGATACTCCGGTCGGCTCCGCATGTGAAATGCCGTCGGTGTGATCGATGGGTGACGGGCAGTCGCATCACCGTCGATGCGGTGCTTGCGAATCACGACCGAACCAATCCCGAAATCGCTCCGATTCTGAGGATGGGATATGTCCGCAGTACACAACCCGCTGTTTGACCCGCTGACCATCGAACTGCTCGATGCTACGCTGCGCGATGGTTCGTACGCAGTCGACTTTCAGTTCGATGAGAAGTTCGTCGTCGAACTGCTCGGCCGGCTGAACGAAACACCGATCGGGAAGATCGAGATCGGGCACGGTCTCGGCTTCGAGGCCGAACGGTCCGGGATCCGGCCGTGCAACATTGATCTCCGTCGGTGGTGCGAGATCGCGCGATCGGAGCTCTCCACTTCGTCGTGGGGCATGTTCGCCCAACCCAGGTTCAGTCGGCTGTCGACCCTCGAAGAGCTGTGTAGCCAAGGCATGTCGTTCGTGCGCATCGGCATGGAGGCCGAGCGGGTCCCGGAGAACCTCGACTACATCGAGCGCGCGACCGAGATCTGCGGGCAGGTCTATCTGAACCTCATGAAGTCGAGCGCCACGCCATATGTGCAGCTGCCGCGCCTGCTGAGCGACGTCACCCCCGCAGTCGCCGGTCTGTACATCGTGGACTCCTACGGCTCGATGCTTCCCAGCGACCTCCACCGATATGTGACCGTCGCGAAGCAGTGCTTTCCCGTGATCGGATTCCACGGTCACGACAACCTCGGTATGGCGAACGCGAACAGCATCGCGGCGCTCGAAGCGGGCGCCTCGATCGTCGACGGCACGCTCAACGGCATCGGTCGGGGTGCCGGCAATGCCGAGACCGAATCGCTGGCCAGCATTTTCAAGATTGTCTGGGATGACCGGTACGACTATAAGGAGCTGGCCAAGCTGGCGGAATTCTGTCGCAGCGGCATGGACGTCATTCCAGAGGACCGCAACATGCAGGTCCTGGGCGGCGTGATCGGGATCCATTCCGAATTCTTCCCGCTGGTCGAGCAGCTGTGCGCCGAGTTCACCGTGGACGCTGCCTCGGTAATGGAGACGGCCGTCGAACTGGCACCGCAGAACCCGAACAAGACCCACATCCGCACCGCAGCGCAACGGATCGCCGGGCGCACCAATGCTGCCGCGGTAGCTCGCTGACCGACGCGAGAGGGGAGAGGACGCAGTGAGACTAGCGCGGTTTACGACCGGAGACGGCTACCGCATCGTGGCCAGCCACGGCGGCGTCTGGGTGCCGCTATCAGGCATCGCGGAGTACGAGGCTCCGACCCGGCTCACCGACCTGGTGGGCGAGGACCGGAGAACCGAGCTCGCAGCCCGGATCGGTTCCCTCGCAGCCGCCGACCTGACCGACGTCCGGCTCGACAATGCTGCGGCGATCGTCGGCGACGGCGACGACGTCTGGGGAGCCGGCCTGAACTACCGAGGCCACTGCGATGATCTGGAGGCCGAGCAGCCCGCGTCCGGCCCCGGCTCGTACCTGAGGCCGAGCAGCTGCCTGATCGGCAACGGGCAGGATATCGAGCTGCCATCGCAAAGCAAGCGGGTGACCGCTGAAGCGGAATTAGGGCTCGTTATCGGGACGGAATGCAAGAATGTGCGGCGCGACGCATGGCGATCGGTCGTCGCGGGGGTCACCGCGGTTCTCGACATGACCGCCGAAGACGTTGTCCGTGAGAATCCCCGCTATATTCCTTGGGCCAAGGGTTTCGACACGTTCTGCAGTGTGGGTCCGCAGTTGGTGACCATGGACGAGTTCGAGGAGCCTGGTCTGGAGTCAGTGCGCGTGTCGACGGTGCGCAACGGCGAGACCATCGCCTCGGCGCGCGTCTCCGACATGCGGTACGACCTGGGATACCTGATCGAGTACTTCACGGCCGGTCGAACCCTTGCTCCCGGCACCGTCATCTGCACGGGGACGCCGGGAGCCGCGGTGATCAGTCCAGGGGACTCGATCCGCGCCGTGGTGGAGGGCGTCGGCACCCTCGCTCACATGGTGAGGTAGCGCAATTCACAACCGCGCCGGGGCTTTTCCCGCATTCGGCGCGGAGGACGCGCGAATGGCCCGGTCCGGGGCTGAATGTTGCTGTATTGGATGACCAGCATCAAGGGGCGAACACGTGTTAGTACGGCAGATGTCAGTAGTGGATGCGATCGAGCGTGCCATTCACCATTACCCTGATCGCGGCGCCATCGAGACAGCGCACCGGCAGATCACCTATCGGAAATTCGGTGAGCAGGTCCGCGAGTTCGCCTCGCGGCTCGAGTCGCTCACCGCGCCCGGCGAGTTCGTCGGAATCGAAGCCAGCCGTAGTGCCGCTTCGGTCGTCGCCATGATCGGTGCGCTCAAGGCTGGGCGTCCGTTTGTGGTCATCGACCCGCGCGACAGCGCGTCGTCGAACGGGGCCAAGGTCTGCTCGCTCGGGATCAACATGGTGTCCCGGAGCGTGGCAGGGTCGGAGACGGCCGAGCTTGTCGCAACTCCGGCGCGGTGGCGAGCGGAGTCGGAGAATCGGCGCTTAACGCTGCCGGCCGAGCTGGCAGCACTCGGGGACGGGATCGGCTACGCGATCCACACCTCGGGCTCGACTGGTGAACCCAAATGCGTGCTGGTGGGGGCGTACCCGCTGGCGCCGGTGGTCGAGGACCACGTGCGGCGCCTGTCGCTGAGCCCGCGGTGCCGCACGCTGCAGTTCGCTCGTCTGACTTTCGACGGGTGCCTCACCGAGATGTTGTGGACCCTGACCGCGGGCGCCTGTCTGGTGGTGCTGGACGAGTCCCGGCTCGCTCCCGGAACGGTGCTGCAGAGCACGCTCGAGAACTTCCGCATCACCCATCTGAAGACGACACCATTCGCGCTGACTGCAACCCAGCCGACGAGCGCGATGAGCCTGCAGCACGTGATCAACGGTGGCGGGGCCTGTCGCCGTGCGGTGGTCCAGAAGTGGGGGTCGGCGGCGAGCTTCCACAACGCCTACGGCACCACCGAGACCAGCGTCTGCAACTTCCTCAGCGAGGAGCTGACTCGCGGTGACTGCACCGACTCGGTGCCGCTCGGCGAGGTCGTCGGCAACTGTGGATTCGACCTCCTCCCGCTGCCGGCGGACGGTGGCGGTGAAGCCGCCGGCACGTCTGAAAGCCGCGGTGAGCTCGTCATCACCGGCGATAGCGTCGCGATCGGTTACCTGACCGCCCGGGGCGTGCAGCCGTTCGTCGACGACGACGGGAACAAGGTTTATCGGACCGGCGACATCGTTGAGCGACGAGACGGGCAGCTGTTCTTCGTCGAGCGACGGGACCGGCAGCTGAAGGTCCGCGGCTACCGGCTCGATCCGGGCGAGATTGAGACTGCGGCATGCCGGCTCGACTCGGTCGTGGAGGCGGTGGTGACCGCCGAGTCGCACGGTGCGGAGGGTTCCGACGCCGACGCGCTGGTGTGTTACTACCAGGGGCCCGTGGAGCCCCGGGTGATGCGCAGCCACCTGGAGGCGGTCCTCGACGGTTACAAGGTCCCCTCGGTGATCACGCGGGTCCGGGCGATGCCCTACACCCCCAACGGCAAGGTAGATCGGGACGCGTTGCGGGCCGGTCGCCGTCCCGTACTGGACGCGGACCGCACCGTTGCACCGGACGAGCAGATCCTCGGGCTGGTTCGCCATCTGACGGGGGTGGACGACGCCGGGCTCGACGACAACTTCTTCGACATCGGCGGTGACTCGGCGTCCACGGTGATCCTGGTCAACAAGCTGAAGGAACTCGGGTGGGTAGACGCCGGGGTGCGGGATGTGCTCCGGGCCGACACCCTGAAGGTTCTCGTCGGCGCGCTCCGCGATCGGAGCGTGTGATCGCGATGTGTGGCGTGTGCGGAACGTTCGCTCCGGACGGCCGGCTGGATCGCAGCATCACCGTAGCGATGCATTCCCGGCTGGTTCACCGCGGCCCTGACGAGACCTACTCGCTGAACACGCCAACGGTCTCGGCGAAGCTGGGCCGGCTCGGCATGACTGGCCTGGTGGATGGCTGGCAGCCCGTGGAGGACGCCAGTGGCCGCTACGTGGCCATGACCAACGGCGAGGTGTACAACGCCGAGCATCTGCGCGCGAAGCTCGGATCCGCCCGGACGGGCAACGGCGTCGATGTGGCTGTCATCCCGGAACTGGTGGCGCGGTACGGCCTGCAGGGGCTCAGCCTGGTGGACGGGCAGTTCGCAACGGTCATTGTCGACCGAACCGAGAACGCGCTGTATCTGGCCCGGGATCGGTTCGGGATCTGCCCGATGTACTACACCGTGATGGGCTCGGGCGTTCACTTCTGCTCGGAGATCAAGCCGCTGGTCCAGTGCGTCGGGCTGTCCTGGCAGGTGGACATCGGCGCGGTGGACCAGTACTTCTCGCTGGGCAACATCGTCGCGCCGAGCACGCTCGTGAAGGGGGTGCACGCCGTCCCGCCGGGCTGCGCCGTCCGGTTCGGCGCGAAACACGTGGATACCCTGCGCTACTGGCGCTACGGCGAGTTCTCGGCTGTGACGGAATCGGTTTCCGGCGAGGCACTCCGGAACGGCCTGAAGCAGTCGATCAGCGACCGGCTGCGCGCCGACGTGGAAATCGGTGCCTACCTCAGCGGGGGGTTCGACTCGACGGCGATCCTCATGGAGACGGCCGCCCTTGTCGACCGCCCCGTCCGTACGTTCTCGGTGGTGTTCGACGATCCGGCGCTGGACGAGGGCCGTTTCCAGCGGGAGGTCTCGGCGGCAGTCGGGAGCAAGCACGAGCAGATCCAGTGCAGCAAGGGCGACATCGCCGCCAAGTTCGAGGAGATGGTCCGCCACTGCTGTTATCCACAGCGTGAGACCTACAACGTGGCGGCCATGATGCTGGCGAGCGTCGTGCGGTCCACCGGGATCAAGGGGGTCGTCTCCGGCGAGGGCGCGGACGAGTTGTTCTTCGGTTACGACTCCTATGCCTTTGACAGCGCATCCCGGGGGAACCGCCACGCCTGCCCGGAGAACGAGCAGGCGTGGGGCAGGGCCGATTTTGGTTGGGAGGTGAACTGGAGCAAGGTCAGCCAGCGGCGCAACGACTTCCTGACGCCACGGGCGCGCGAGGCGCTCGAGGGCCAGGAGTTCTGGCGGACGAGGCTGATCCCGTTCTCCGATGACGAGGTGAAGTCGCTGTCATCGATGCAGCTACGTTCCATCGCAGACGTTTACGTCCAGCTGTCGGGCCACCTGCTCGGCGACCACGGCGACACGATGCTCATGAGGAACTCGGTCGAAGGGCGGTACCCGTTCCTCTCGAACCCGGTGGTCTCCCTCGCACTGCAGGTCAGTGACAGCGAAAAGGTGGTCGACTTCGAGGGCAAGTCGTGCTTGAAGTCGGCCTACGAGGGAGTCGTTCCGGAGTCCGTTCTGCGACGCGCCAAGCACGGGTTCACCGCTTACGACTTGCAGTCGGTCACAGATCCGCGGACGTGGGAGAACTGGCGCGATCTCATCGCGGCCAGTGGCATCTTTGCCAGGAACTGCCTCGACACAGGTCCCACCCGGAGTCGGGTGGACAAGTGGGACTACAGGCTGAGCGCCATCAGCATCAGCATGGTGATCGACGAACTGGCGCTTCAGTGCTGATGCCGCAGCGCACGCCTGGCCCCCGTCACACGAGAACGTCGGCGATGTCAAAGATCGGAGGACCAGGTGAGTCGCGAGAGCCCAGACCTCGTGATCTTCCCAGGCGCCGGATCGTTCGGTGGCGAGCTCCAGCCGCTGCTTCGTGAGCTGGCCCCCTCGGCACGGCTGGCTCGCTATCCGGGTCGCGTCGGCAAGGACTTCGGCACCGCCGCTGGATCATTCGGCGAGGTCGTGCGGTCGTGCACTGGCCAAGTGCGTCGACGGCAGCCGGTCCGCCCGGTGCTGGTCGGGCACAGCTTCGGTGCCTACGTCGCCTATGCGACGGCGGCGAGGTTGGAGGAGCTGGGGGCGGAGGTCTCCGCCGTAGTGGTCGTCGGCGCGACGGCGCCGGCGCTGCTCGCCGTACCCGGGTCGGCCACGCGATCCCGATCGGACACTGCCGCGTACCTCGAGGCGATTGAACCGGGTCTCGTGTGCGGCGAGGCCGCCGGTGAATGGCGAAACATCATCGTCGACACAGCCTTGCAGGACCTCACACTGCTGGCCGGGTTCTGCCCGGAGGACTACGGGGCGGTGCGCTGTCCGGTCCTCGCTGCACGTGGGGAGGCGGATCCGCTGACGTCGAACGAGGGACTCGACGAGTGGGCGGGCGTCACCCTTGGCGGGTGTTGTCGTCGCATCTTCCCGGGTGGTCACTCGGACCTGCTGCGGTTGCTCGAGTTCGCGTCGTGGTTGCGCGAGGCGAGTGTCACAGCCAGCTGAGGGCGACGCGATCGACGCAGACTGCTTGCCGCGTTCGCGTCGGAGAGCCGCCAGAGAAAGCACCCAGTCAGGGTGCTTGGAGGTAGCTTTCCCAGGCGTCGATGCTGACGCTCAGGGTTGGGTCGGCGTCGTCTCCCCATAGCTCGGTGGCGGCAAATCGCACTGAGTACAACCATCCCGGGTGTTCGCCTGCGCCGTGAGCGTTGCTGTCCGGTAGAACGTGCACCCCATGCAGCCGCTCGATCACGCCGATCTTGCCTCGGGCGTAGCGAGGTAGTCGGGTATGGCCTGTGGGGTGCATGTTGCGGGCGCGCACCCGATCTCCGACGGCATAACGCGCTGCTGCCTCGGCCGGCCGTTCATAGGGTCGGCGCGCCGCCAGGACTGCGGGAACTTCGTCTGGACGCAGGACACGGCCAAGCTTGGCGCCAGGCCGTAGTGACCGCCGGCTGGCGAGTTCGTCAGCGTCAACGAGCCCATGCGCGATGAGCAATTTTACGAGAGCCTTGATCCAGATTTCGTAGTAAGTGGACGTTAAGTATTCGGCAGGCGGAAGGCTTTCCCGGGCGTATCGACTGGCGTCGATGCTCCAATGCCCGGCAGCGCCTAGTGCAATGACCATGGCGTGGGCACGGCGTTCCCATTCAGCCTGGAAGGGCGGCCCATCGGGTTTGACGACGACAGGGCCGAAACCCATCATCCCGCCGAGGTCGGCGGCACCGTTCATGGCACCCTCGGCAAGCCGGTACCGATCATCGAGTCGCGCGCGACCAGTTCGGCGAGCTTGTCTTCGAGCCAGCCCTCAGTTCCCGGTGGGCGCATCGGGACCACCAGATAGCGAATCTCCGCTGTGGAATCGTGGACCTCGATGCGCTGCGATTCAGCCAAGGTGACCCCGAAGTCGGCGAGCAATCCTCGCGGATCGATAACCGCGCGCGAACGGTAGGCGGGCGACTTATACCAAGCAGGCGGGAGCCCAAGTACCGGCCAGGGATAACACGAACACAGCGTGCAAACGATCAAATGGTGAACTTCAGGCGTGTTCTCAACGGCGACCATGTGCTCGCCCTGACGACCTCCGAAGCCCAGCTCCGCGATCGCTGAGGTTGCATCGGTGAGCAACCGCTCCCGGTACGCAGCGTCGACCCAGCAACGGGCCACGACTTTCGCCCCGTTCTTCGGGCCGACATCCTCATATATCTCAGCGATTGCGTCGAGCGCAGCGGGCTCCACGTACCCCTTCTCAACGAGGATCGTCTCCAGCGCTTCGACCCGCTGCGGCGTGCCCGTGTCGTCAGCCATAAACCGACAGTAGGGCCGACAACACTGGCCAACAGCCCCCATTCTGATGAGCCAGCCGACGGCGGCACAGCCAGCCCGCAGTGCCGCCTTCAGCGGCGCCGTGAAGCAAAGGAGTTATTGGACAGGTCATCGGACACCGCTCGGTAAACCCCGTCAACTGATCGGCGACCCCTTGGCTTGCAGCGCTATGCTCTCGAGCCGACGGGATACGCCGGTCCGAGCGTAAACACCGCGACTTGGTTCGATTCGCCTTTCCGGGGGCCAATGAACCAAGTCGCGTCCCTTTTCTATGGTTGCCGGCCGTCCGTCTCAGGCGACCGGCTGGCGGACATAACTGCGAGCCACGTCGACGCCAGTTCGATGTCGCGAAAAGCGGCGAAGACGAGCAGCGGGAAGCCGGTCATCTGCTGCGCCAGGTGGCGCAGAACCAGCAGCGATGACTCGTCAGCCCAATGGATGTCGTCAAGGATGACGACAAGACCGCCGCTGTCCACGGCAGCGAGCACTGCCTCACTCACATCGTCGACGACACGGAACCGGTCCTGCGGGGACTCGACGTCCGCCACGAGGATGCCGTCGGCATCAACTCCAAGCGAACGGAGCACCTGGCGCCACGGCCAGAACGCAGGCGCACCGTCGCCCTGTCCGCAGCGTCCCCAGGCGACAGAGCTGCCGCAGGCCAAAGCCACACCGGGCGAACTCGCGAGCGAGCCGAGACTTGCCGATGCCGGGCTCGCCAGCGCAGAGAATCAGCCGACCGGCTCCGCCTCGAGCGGCGTCGAGCCAGGCCCGCAACGCTTCCAGCTCTCGCCGTCGTCCGACGATGGCATCGGGCGCCACGCCTACCGAGCCTCGCATCGGAGTCCTCACGACCAGGTATCTCCTGTCGGCCGCGGTCACGCGCCGATGCAGTACATCCGCCAAGCCTAGCCCGGCGCGGCGACTGACCGCGCTGCACAACGCGGCCAAGGTCTGCTCAATGTGGCGGTGACGCCGGCCGGCCACGCCGCGGTAGGCAACAGCCACTGCCCTCTACTGGCCCTAGGCTCCACTAGCGGCCACCCACCTCGTGAATCATGCCAGGCGCAACTGGCACGCTCTATCCCGCCAAACACGTTCGCTGTCGTCGAGCAACTGCCCAAACTCGGGTTACACGGCGAGCTCCCAAACCCAGGGCGAAGTTGATCTTAATTAGGTTGGCTAGTCCCGCAGTAAGCGTATCGGCGAGCGCAGCCGGATAAGGGCGGCCGCCGGGAGTTCTCGTTCTCGCTTCATCAAGTCAAGGAAATTTTTGATGCCCAGTGTGACACCCACGAGACACGATCCAGACTCGATCGCTACCAGGTTGGCGTTTTGCACGATCGCACGGACCAGTTGGAAATCGAAAGCGAGGGTGACGGTAAGTCGAGCTGCATAGCGCTGATCGAAGACTCAGGATCGGAATAACGCCCGCGTGACCCTGTGGCCGCTCGGGCAATTTTCCGCGGCTTCCCCATCTGCCCGATTGATCTCCGGCGCCGGACCCCGCGCCAGGCCTGGGCCTGCGACGAAAGCGATACCGTTGATTTATGCGGCCACGCCGATAGAAGAATTCGACCAGTAGTCCGCGGCGCATCGCCGCTCACCCGCCTTTTATAATCGCGGACAGCCGAATTGCGGCGATACCGGATACAGCCGTATCCCGTATCACCACGGAAACGACGGCCGTTAGCTACCCGGACGACCGTGCTGATTCCGTTGACTGAGTATCGCTTAACCCCTTGTTAAGTTACGTTCCGCCGTAAGGCAGCGCCTACTTCGCCCAAATGGCTTAATAGGGAAGCTGCCGGCCGAGTCCGTCGTGTCCTCGTCAGCGTGCGAGACCGGCAGGCTAGGGCGTCGGTTGTGCGGGGCTGTTTGGCATCGATTTCCGACCGCACCCCCCCGCTTCAGGCATCGACAAGCCTGTCGGATCTTGCCCGCTACCGATGCATCAACTAACCACGACATCGGTCACCGCACCGACTTGCCGGCCGACCGCCCGCGCCCGTTCCTCACTCGGGTCGTCCAGATGCTGGCTCAGTGGCTGACAGGCCTGCAAGCTTGCGGGGTTCCAGAAGTCGGTCCGCGCCGCCGACCTGGGAAGATTGGCGTGCTTGACTGGCAGGCATGATCGTATCTTTCTACACCGTCATGCTTGTGCCTTGTTGCCACTAACG